>ERZ857969.799-NODE-799-length-49355-cov-7.403834_pt1 | contig 49355 bp, 71 predicted proteins | sample MGYA00519864_ERZ857969 | MGnify/ENA primary metagenome ERZ857969 (study PRJEB31778, sample SAMEA3449382) | human gut metagenome | biome: human gut; feature: human-associated habitat; material: faeces | place: United Kingdom | collected 2010/2012 ...
TTGGACACCGCCCCCGCTCTCAAAAAAGCCGTCACAGCCGTCACGGTCGTCACGCTTGGGGAGGATCCAGGGTCAGGCTGATACTTCTCCCGGCGTGGGTGCGGGTGTTCTCATAGCGGATATGATAGTCCGTTGCCAGTTTCCCGGCCCGGACGTTCAGCCGCATCGCCAGGGCATTGGGCTTCATATCCACTTGCAGGGCTGCCGCCAACTCCGTGGCCGTACCGCCCCAGGACGGCCTCTCCGCCGTGATAAAGGCGGCTACGGCCTCCAGCACCGGGTCGGGGGGTTCTACCCACAACTCCGTTTCCATCCGCTCCAGTGTCCATGTCAGGTGTTCCTTGTCCTTAATGAGATAGAGCCGCTGGTCTTGCTGGTCACGTCCTACCACATCCAAGGTGGCGGTGCCGTCCGTCCGCTTCTCCTTCTGAAGAAGAAAGGCCCCGTCTGCTGCCCCCGACAGGCCGTTGGTGCCGGAGATCATATCAAACTTGTCGTCGGCCTGCTGCTTCCGAGTGTGATGTACCAGTAGGAGGCAGACGCCGCAAGCGTCAGCAAGGCGTTTCAGCTTTCCTACCACCTCATAATCGTTGGCGTAGCTGTACTTATCCCCGCCAGCCTCCCGAATCTTCTGAAGGGTGTCAATGATAATCAGTTTGGTGTCTGGGTGTTCCTGCACGAATCGCTTTAGCTGTTCCTCCAGCCCGCTGCCGACCTGCTTTGCGCAGATGGAAAAGAGGAGGTCGTTGGTGCCGTCCATGCCGAACATCCGGTAAAGCCGCTCCTGCAAGCGACGGTGATCGTCCTCCAGCGCCAGATAGAGGACAGTCCCCTTGTGAACGGGATAGTCCCACAGGGGGAGGCCCATGCTGACGTGGTAGGCAAGCTGGGCCATCAGAAACGACTTGCCTACCTTGGGCGCTCCCGCAAAGAGGTACGTCCCCGGATAGAGCAGACCGTCAATGACGGGCGGTCTGCTCTGATAGACGTTCTCGTACAACTCGTTCATGGAAATCGTGGGGAGATACGCCGGGTCGTTCATGCGCTGCATTTTCCGCAGCAGTTCCGCATAATTTTTTTCAGGGGGATTGTTTTCTGTCGTTTCCTCTGTTATACTTGCGGTAGGTGTTTGTGAAATGGGCTGTTCCCCGTCTGCGCCAACAGACGGAACCGGGACAGTCCTTTTCGTTTCTCTGGAATCCATCAATCTATCAATCCTCCTTCATGCCGCCCATGATAGCGGCGATCATCTGAATGGTGTCCAGCAGTTCATCGTCCACGCCAGCCCCGTCCTCGGCCCGCCGCAGTTCGTCCAGAACGGCGGCAAGCTGGTCACGCAGGGCTTTGTAGACCTTGGGATTACCCTGTACCACTACGTCCCGGCACAGGAGGCGTCTTGTGATGTAGTCCTGCTTTGTCAGGCCGGAGAGCCGCACAGCGGCCTCGATCTGTTCATCTTCCTCCGGGGACACCCGGAAGGCCACGGTCTTGTTCCTCCAGCGATTTTTGTTGTCTCGGTTTTTCAGTGACATGGTTACGTTCCCATCCTTTCAAAGTCCAGTTTGTCCGCCATCTCCGTCTGCCTTGTAGGAAACAGATGGGCGTAGCGGTAGGTGATATCGATACTCTCATGCCCCACCCGGTCAGCGATTGCCAGGGCGGTGAAGCCCATATCAATCAGCAGGGAAATGTGTGAATGTCGGAGGTCGTGAATTCTGATCCGCTTCACTCCCGCCGCTTTCGCACCTCTGTCCATTTCATGGTGGAGATAGTGCTTGCTGACAGGGAAAATCCGTTCATTTGCCCCGGTGCTGTAAAACATCTTTAAGTAGTCCTCCATCTCTCCACAGAGGAATTTGGGCATCTTAATGACACGGTTGCTCTTTTTCGTCTTAGGAGTGGTAATCACGTCCTTGCCCTTGAGCCGCTGATAGGATTTGCTGATGGACACTGTACCCGCCTCAAAGTCGAAGTCTGTTGGGGTGAGGGCCAGCAGTTCCCCCTCCCGGATACCGCACCAGTAGAGCATTTCAAAGGCATAGTAGGAGAGGGGCTTGTCCATCATGGCGTCGGCAAATTTCAGATACTCTTCCTTCGTCCAGAACAGCATTTCACGCCGTTCCTCCACCCCCATGTTCCCGGCCTTGGCCGCAGGATTGACCTGGAGGCCGTAGTAGCGGACAGCATGGTTAAAGAGGGCACTTAACTGATTGTGGACGGTTTTGAGATAGGTAGGGGAATAGGGTTTTCCCTTGGCGTCCGTTAACCCTCGGATCGCGTTCTGCCAGTCCATCACGTCCTTGGCGGTGATTTCCGACAATTTCCGTTTTCCAAAATACGGCAGGATTTTCTTCTGGATGATGCTTTCTTTTGTCAGCCAGGTGTTCAGTTTCAGCTTGGGCTTCATATCCTTCTCATAGAGCTGGGCGAAGCTCTCAAAGGTCATGTTCACATCGGCCTGCTTTTGCATCAGAAACTCCCGTTCCCACGCCTGGGCCTCTTTCTTGGTGGCAAAGCCACGCTTTAACTTCTGCTGGCGCTCTCCTTTCCAGTCCGTATAGCGGAATTGGACGTACCAAGTGCCGTTGGCCTTGTTCTTAAACGCCGCCATAGGTTAATCACTCCTTTCGCTCTGGCTTCTTGTGCCATAAAATTTTTCGTGGAAGAATTTGCGGTCGATGCGGCCTGAAATGGTAATACAGCCCGTCTTTTTCAACTCCGCATTCATAGAACGAATCAGCTTATAGGCATAGGGGACAGAAACCCCTAATTCCTCCGCTACCTCGTCCACCCGCATGAACATGGTGCTTGCCATTGTGCGCTCACCTCCTTTCATGGCCCCAGAACTAAGCCTTTATGCTTAACCTATTATAACTAAGCAAATTTGCTTTGTCAAGTGGCTTGCGGAATAATTTTTAACTTTTTTGTTTAAGATACTCTTGACTGTTACTAAGCGAATATGTTATACTACTTTCGACAGAAACCACCAGATAGGAGTTGGCATTTATGGCAATAGGAGAGCGCATCCATTTTTTCCGCACCCTCCGGGGTATGACACAGAAGTATCTTGGTATGGCGGTGGGCTTTCCAGAGCGTTCCGCCGATGTTCGTCTGGCACAGTACGAAACAGGCACCCGGACGCCGAAGGCCGACTTGACCGCTGCCCTGGCGCATACATTAGATGTATCGCCCCAGGCGTTGAGCGTCCCGGACATAGACAACTACATAGGTTTGGCCCATACGCTGTTCGCCTTGGAGGATGTTTACAGTCTGAAAGTGGTAGAGGCGGATGGACGTGCCTGCCTGCAAGCAGATATTTTTCAGGGAGGCCGTCAAGCCAGTGAGCTGAACAAAATCTTGATTGCGTGGCGGGAACAGGCGGCGAAGTTGGAGGCCGGGGAGATCACCAAGGAGGACTATGACCGCTGGCGCTACAACTACCCGAAGTACGACACCACCCAGCGGTGGGCCAAAGTCCCCTCGAAGGAATTAAGCGATGCTCTGATAAAAGGATTGAAGAAACAGAGAAAAGACAAATAACAAAAAAGGTCTTGCCGACTGGTGAAAGTCAGCAAGACCTTTTTCTTAGGATATGGAGGATTTACCCGCAAGCCACCCGTTATACGGGAGTGAACAAAGTAAATCCGGTTTTGGTATCTGCTATCAATTTGCTATCAAATGCCCCGTTTCCGCTTTAAGACCCCAGTGTTTTCAAGGCTTTGCGGGTTTTGTCAGTTATTCCCACTCCACCGTTGCCGGCGGCTTGGAGGTGATGTCATAGCAAATTCTGTTGATGTGCTTCACCTCACCCACGATCCGACCGGAGACCTTGTCCAGCAGCTCATAGGGCAGGCGGGACCAGGTGGCTGTCATAAAGTCCTGGCTCTGCACGGCCCGCAGCGCCAGCGTGTAGTCGTAGGTGCGCTCGTCGCCCATGACGCCCACGCTCCGCAGATCGGTCAGCACTGCGAAGAACTGGCTGGTGGTGCGGTCCAGACCGGCCAGCTTCATCTCCTCCCGGAAGATGGCGTCCGCCTCTCGCAGAATGGTCAGCTTTTCCTCGGTGATATCGCCGATAACGCGGATGGCCAGACCGGGACCAGGGAAGGGCTGCCGCCACACCAGCTCGTCCGGCAGACCCAGCTCGGTGCCAAGCTTCCGCACCTCATCCTTGAACAGCCGCCGCAGCGGCTCCACGATCTCCTTGAAATCCACGCAGTCCGGCAGGCCGCCCACGTTATGGTGGCTCTTGATGACCACGCTCTCTCCGCCCAGGCCGGACTCCACCACATCGGGATAGATGGTACCCTGAGCCAGGAAGTCCACCGCGCCGATCTTCTTGGCCTCTTCCTCAAAGACCCGGATGAATTCCTCGCCGATGATCTTCCGCTTGTGCTCCGGCTCGGTAACGCCAGCCAGCTTGCTCAGGAAGCGTGGTCCCGCGTTGACACGGCGCACATCCACGTGGAACTGATGCTTCATCACCTGCTCCACCTGGTCTCCCTCGTCTTTTCGCAGCAGTCCGTGGTCCACGAAAATGCACGTCAGCTGGTCGCCCACCGCCCGCTGCAAAAGCGCTGCCGCCACCGAACTGTCCACGCCGCCGGACAGCGCCAGAAGCACGCGGCCGTCGCCGATCTGCCGCCGGCACTCCGCCACGGCTTCGTCCAGATAGGACGCCATGCTCCACTCGGCGCTGAAGCCGCATACCTTGTACAGGAAGTTTTCCAGCACCTGCATACCGTACTCCGTGTGCTGCACCTCCGGGTGGAACTGCACGCCATACAGCTTCCGATCCGCGTTTTCCACAGCGGCAAAGCCGCAGCCGTCGGTGGTCGCGATGACCTTAAAGCCCGGCGCGATGCGTTCCACCTCCACGCCGTGGCTCATCCAGCACACGGACGTCTCCGGCACACCGGCAAACAGGGGGGAGGCCGTGTGGGTCAGCTGGATCTTGCCGTACTCCCGCGTCTCCGCCTTGCGGCACTGACCGCCCAGCAGCTGCGTCATCAGCTGCTGTCCGTAGCAGATGCCCAGCACGGGGATGCCCATTTCAAACAGCGCTCTGTCCACCATGGGGGCGTTGGGCTCGAACACGGTGGCGGGGCCGCCGGTGAGGATCAGCGCATCTGGCCCAAAGGCGCGGATATCCGCCATGCTCAGCCGATAGGACTTGATCTCGCAGTATACGCCGCACTCACGGACACGCCGTGCCACCAGCAGGTTATACTGCCCGCCGAAATCCAGAACCAGCACCTTTTTCATGTCAGTCGTCCTCCCGGAAGCGGATCACGCCGTTCTCGGCGCTGTCGATAACGGCCAGGGATTTGATGGGATAGCCCTCCCGGCGCAGGCTGTCGCCGCCGTCCTGAAAGCCCTTCTCCACCGCCACGCCGATGCCCGCCAGCTGCGCGCCGGCCTTGTTCACGATGTCGATCAGGCCGCGCATGGCGTAGCCCTTGGCCATGAAGTCGTCAATGATGAGCACCTTGTCGTCCTTGGTGATCCAGTCCTGGCTCACCAGCAGTGTGACCTTTTTCTTGTAGGTGTAAGAAAAAATATCACTCTGGTACAAACCGCCCTCGATGTTGTCGCTCTTGGCCTTCTTGGCAAAGACCATGGGTACACCATACCGTTCGGCGCAGATCGTCGCCAGCGCAATACCGCTGGCCTCTGCCGTAAGCACCATCGTGATATTTTTTACGTCAAAATACTTGGCAAACTCGTCCGCCAGATCCCGCATCAGCGCCGTGTCGACGCGATGGTTCAAAAAACCGTCCACCTTGATGATGTTACCGGGCAGGACGCGGCCCTCCCGCAGGATACGCTCCTTCAGCTGCTGCATGACCACCACTTCCTCTCGTGAGATATAGTACACCTACTATACCTGATTTCGCAGGGAAAAGCGACAGGGAAAAACGGAGAACTATTTAGGCGTGTTTTGCTGTTTTTTGTGGGTTTTACCGGAGCGAAAAGCCCTGCTCATAGCTTGGATAAGCTGTCCTTGACAAAGTCCGTGAACCGCTCCGCGGCAGCGGACTGGGGCACATCGCTCAGCAGGCACATATCCACACTGCGGGCCGGTATCTCAAAGGAGGTCTTCAGCTTTTTCAACCGTCCGCTGTCCAGCTCCTTCCGGACGAACTCCTCCGTCACGCCGGCCACACCGAAGCCGATGGCCGCCAGATCCACCAGCAGGCTCCGGGCGCCCAGCTCGATCTCCGGGTTCAGCTTCAGCCCATTCTGCAAAAAGAACCGTTCCAGATACAAACGGCTGGAGGCCTTGCGCTCCAGCAGGATCAGCGGGAACGCCGCGATCTCCTCCAGCGTGTATACGTGTCGGAAGTCGCAGGGATACTCCGCCCCCGCCACAAAGATGGCGTGGGTATCGAAGCAGGGATATATCCGCAGTCCGGCATCGTCCGCCGGCGTGCTGGCGAAGGCGATGTCCACCTTGCCGGAGCGCAGCAGCCCCAGCACCTTGTGGCTTCGCCCGGATACGATCTGGATGTGGATGGCCGGGTGCCGCTTGTGGAACGTGTCCAGATACGGCAGCAGGAACTGGCTGGTCACGGTGTCGCTGGCGCCGATGGTCAGCTGTCCCATCTGCAATTCCCGGGTCTGGCTCAGCTTTTCCTCGCCCGTCTCCAGCAGGCCCATGGCGCTGCGGACGTACTCATACAGCATCTGCCCCTCGGCGGTCAGCGTCACGCCACGGCTGTTCCGCGCGAATAGACGGGTCTGCAGGTCGCGCTCCAGCTGCTTGATGGACTGGCTCACCGCCGACTGGGAGATATACAGTGCCTGTGCCGCGGCCGTGATGTTGCCCACCTCGGCGACCTCCTTAAAAACCCGGTACAGTTCCAGCTTTACGGACATAAAAACCGCCTCCTATTAGTTCCGGTGATAGCACCGCAAAAAATCGTTGTTTTGATTATAGCAGATTTTTTGCCGAATACAAGAGGAAATTGTACCGCGCATGGCAATTTCCCTTGCATACGCAGCCGCGGTGTGGTAAGATGAGTGCTGTTGAGAAAAGGAGGGCGCTTATGAACCGACTGAAAGATATCTGGGGCGGACAGGATGACATGAACCGTGTGCTGTTCCTCATCGCCGTCGCCGTCTTTGTCTGGAGCCTGATCGAGGGCCACGGTATGTACGGTGCCCTGATGGCCGGCGTGGTCCTGTTCCTGATGGTCAGCCGTCACGGCCAGCGTCTCAAGCGCTTCAGCCGCCTGTACGGCACGCTCTATTTCCCCATGCCGGACGGAGAGATCGTCCCCCGCACCTTTGAGCAGGTGAAGACCGAGTACCTCCACGGCTCCCAGGGCCGCTATGCCGGCCGCGCGGTGGAACTGCGCTTCCCCTGGTGGTATCTGAACAGCGCCGGGGAGATCGACACCGGCTTCGGCCTTACCGTCCGCCTTGCGGGCAGCGCAGAGCTGCTGGACGAGGCGAAGCGCCTGCGCCGGGGCGACTGTGTCCGCCTGACCGGCACTCTGGTGGCCGAGAGCAAAAACTACTTCTGCGTCGGCGAAGTGGAGACGCTGGAACGCATCTCCGAAAAAGATCTGTACCCACTCAAAAAGAAATAAACGCAAAAACCACACAAAGGAGAGTATCACTATGAGCTTTATGATCGAGACGTCCGCACGTCACATCCACCTGACCCAGGAGACTGTGGAAAAGCTGTTCGGCGCAGGCTATCAGCTGACCATCCGCAAGCCCCTGTCCTATCCCGGCCAGTACGCCTGCAACGAGCGCCTGACCATCGTCGGCCCCAAGAAGGAGATGGCCAATGTGTCCATCCTGGGCCCCACCCGTAAGGCGGACCAGGTGGAGGTTTCCGCCACTGACGCCCGCACCCTGGGCATCGACGCCCCCATCCGCGAAAGCGGCGACGTGAAGGGCTCCGGCGCCTGTAAGCTGATCGGGCCTGCCGGTGAGGTGGAGCTGTCCGAGGGCGTCATCGTGGCGAAGCGCCATCTGCACGTCACCGAGGAGGATGCCGCCGCCATGGGCATCAAGAACGGCGAGATCATCAAGGTCGCCTGCGGCGGCGAAGGCCGCAAGCTGATCTTCGACGATGTAGTTGTCCGCGTCAATGTGGGCGGTGCTACCACTATGCACATCGACACCGACGAGTCCCAGGCTGCCAATGGCCCCACCGTGGGCGAGCTGGTCCGCTGACAAGCGCAAAAAATGACCGCCCGTAAGGGCGGTCATTTTTCGCGTGTTTTTACCGTACCGTCAGCAGCTCCACGTTTCCACTGACCGTCTGGAATTCCCACGCGGCGTCCTTCACCGTAGTGAAGGTCACGTCGCTGCTGAGCTTGCCGCTGGTGGTCTTAAATTCTACCGGCAGGGGAGAGGGCAGCGTGCTGAGATCGCACAGCTGCATGACGATGCTCCCACTGCTGGTTTCTGCTTCCAGCTCTGTCGGCATGATGTCCAGCGCCAGGTCAATGCTGCCGCTGACGCTGTCCGCCTCCAGCTTTTGGGTGCGGACGCTTCCGCTGATGCTTCCGCTGGTGGTGGACAGGGATATCTCCCCGGCGTTGGCCGCATAGACACTGATCGCGCCGCTGACCGAGGTCACATCCAACTCACTCAGTGAAAGCGTGTCCTCATCCGTCAGATCCACGGACACACCTGCGCTGACGGCGTCAATGTCCAGTCCATACAGCACCATGCTCCGGGGCAGCTTCACGGTCAGGATCTTTTCCTCTGTGGAGCTCATAAGCTGCGGCTGTGAACGGATCTCCAGTTCACTGTCGTCCTCGTCCACCCGCCATTCCATCTGCAGCGTCACGTCACTGCCATCGGCAAGTGTCTCCGACAACTGTATGCCCTCACCGTCGTACAGCTCCACATTCACCTGTCCGCTGACCCATTCAATGTCGATGGCGCGAAAACCGTTCAGCTGCACCACATCCGTGTTGCCCAGCGTATAGCCTGCGTCCGGCGTATAGGTCGCGCTGTCTGTTCCGCTGCCGTCCGTATGGCTCTGCTCGCCGCATCCCGCCAATATAAGGATCGCGGCCAGTGCCAGCGCCGACCAAAGTGTTTTCCGCATAGGATACCTCCTTGTTATCGTCTCAGCTTGTCCCAAATGCAGATCGTTCCCGTCTCTCTTGTTCGGTTCATATCGATGACCCGCTGGTTCCGGCTGCCCCGGAACTGCAGCGAGATATCCTTCAGTTCCTTCATAAACCGTCCGTCCACCAGCACGTCGATGCACGCGAGCATCTCATCCGTCGCCTCGCACCGGGGATAGCTGCCGTCTGCCAGCAGCTCGTCGTCCAACCGGAACCCGGTAAAGCACCATATGGTCTTGCCCGGATACTTCGCCTTGACCTCCCGCAGCAGCGGCAGCAGCTCCCGCTGGTTCCGCGGCTCGAAAGGCTCGCCGCCCAGCACCGTCAGTCCGTTTACAAAGGGCTTGTCCAGCTCCGCGAATATCTCCGCTTTGGTGTCCTCCGTGAATTCCTTTCCGTAGTCAAAATCCCACGTCTGGGGCTGAAAGCAGTCCGGGCAGCGGTTGGTGCAGCCGGATACGAACAGCGTCACCCGCACGCCGATACCGTTGGCAATATCACATTTCTTCAATTCTCCGTAATGCATGGAACGACCTCCTGACCCTGAGTATAGACCACAAAGGTTAAAATAGTATTAAAATAGAGCTGAAAAATAAAAGGGGAAAAAGCAAGGCGAAAAACAGGGGCGGGCATAAGCCCGCCCCGCATTTGAAGAGAATTACAGGTGCAGTACGCGGTCCTTGATCTCCTGCGTCCGTCCCTGGTTCCAGAACTGTGTGCCGATGTAGCCGCAGGTCCGCCGGGCTACGTTCATCTTGTCCTGATCCGTGTTGCCGCATTGGGGGCATTTCCAGATCAGCTTGCCGTCCTCCTCGACCACCTCGATCTCACCGTCCCAGCCGCACACCTGGCAGTAGTCGCTCTTGGTGTTCAGCTCCGCGTAGATGATGTGGTCGTAGATGAACTTCATCACCTCCAGCACCGCGTCCAGATTGTTCTGCATATCCGGAACCTCCACGTAGCTGATGGCTCCGCCGGGGGACAGGTGCTGGAACTGCGCCTCGAACTCCAGCTTCTTGAACGCGTCGATCGGCTCGGTGACGTGTACGTGATAGCTGTTGGTGATGTACCCCTTGTCCGTGATGCCCTCGATGACGCCAAAGCGCTTCTGCAGACACTTGGCGAACTTATAGGTGGTGGACTCCAGCGGTGTGCCGTACAGGGAGAAATCGATGTTGTGCTGCGCCTTCCAGGTCTTGCAGGCGGCGTTCAGCTTGTGCATGATCTCCAGTGCGAAGGGCGTGGCGCTGGGGTCGGTGTGGCTCTTGCCGGTCATGTACTTCACGCACTCATACAGTCCCGCGTAGCCCAGAGAAATGGTGGAGTACCCGCCGTACAGCAGCTTGTCGATGGGCTCGCCCTTCTTCAGCCGCGCGCAGGCGCCGTACTGCCACAGGATGGGCGCCGCGTCGGACAGCGTGCCCTTCAGGCGCTCGTGGCGGCACAGCAGCGCCCGGTGGCACAGCTCCATGCGCTCGTCGAAGATGCGCCAGAATTTCTCGATATTCCCGCCGGAGCTCAGGGCGATGTCCGGCAGGTTCACGGTCACGACGCCCTGATTGAACCGCCCGTAGTACTTGGGGTTCCCGTCCTCGTCCACATAGGGAGTCAGGAAGCTGCGGCAGCCCATGCAGGGATAGCAGTGGCCGTTGCCGTTCTTGTCCACCTTCAGCTCCAGCATCTTCTTCTCGCTGATATAGTCCGGCACCATCCGCTTGGCGGTGCACTTGGCGGCCAGCTTTGTCAGCTCCCAGTATTTGCTGCCTTCGCGGATGTTGTCCTCCTCCAGCACATAGATGAGCTTGGGGAACGCCGGCGTGACCCACACGCCCTTTTCATTCTTCACGCCCTGGTACCGCTGCAGCAGCGTCTCCTCAATGATCAGGGCCAGATCGTCCTTTTCCTGCTGGTTCTTGGCCTCGCCCAGATACATGAACACCGTCACGAAGGGGGCCTGTCCGTTGGTGGTCAGCAGCGTGACCACCTGATACTGTATGGTCTGCACGCCGCGGCGGATCTCCTCCCGCAGCCGCTTTTCCGCGATGGAGTTGATCTTGTCCTCGGTGACAGCTACGCCCACGGCGTCGAACTCGTCCCGCACGCTGGCGCGGATCTTTTCCCGGCTGATCTGCACGAAGGGGGCCAGATGAGTCAGAGAGATGGACTGGCCGCCGTACTGGTTGCTGGCTACCTGTGCCACGATCTGGGTGGCGATGTTGCAGGCGGTGGCGAAGCTGTGGGGCTTCTCGATCAGCGTTCCGGTGATGACGGTGCCGTTCTGCAGCATATCCTCCAGATTGACCAGGTCGCAGTTGTGCATATGCTGGGCGTAATAATCCGTGTCATGGAAGTGGATGATGCCCTCATTGTGGGCCTCCACGATGTCCTTGGGCAGCAGAATGCGGTTGGTGATGTCCCGGCTGACTTCGCCGGCCATATAGTCCCGCTGGGTGGAGTTCACCACCGGGTTCTTGTTGGAGTTCTCCTGCTTGGCCTCCTCGTTGTTGCACTCGATGAGGCTGAGGATCTTGTCGTCGGTGGTATTGGACTTACGCACCAGAGAACGGGTGTAGCGGTAGGTGATATAGTGCTTGGCCACCTCGAAAGCGCCGTGGGCCATGATATAGTGCTCCACCATATCCTGTATCTCCTCCACGGTAGGTGCGCGGTTCATCTTCTGGCACTGCAGGTCCACGGACTCCGCGATGCGCTGGATCTGCACCGGCGTCATCCGATCTACTTCCTCCACGGACTCGTTGGCCTTGGTGATGGCGATAATGATCTTGGTGATGTCGAAGCCCACCTCGGCGCCGTTTCTCTTGATGATCTTCATGGTACGTCCTCCTGTCTCATCTATCTCTTCCTGCCGTCCCGACGGCACACAGCTTTGAGCCTGCACCCGCAACGATGCGTGTGTTGATATAATACACTACATCTTGTGCCGTTTCAAGAGCAAAAAACAAAATATAGGAAAATAACCTGCCAAAAAGTACACCCTATTTTTGTGCACTTTGTCAAAGTTACACAAGATATAGTGATTTGTCCACCGCGCAAACACACTAAATATAGTGCCGGTATGCCGCGCAGTTGTCAGAAGCACCATCTCTGGCCGTTAAAGCACGGCACAGTATGAAATATCCCATTGCGCGGATATGCATAATATGGTATACTGACTCAAATACGTTATTCTGTCGAAAGGAGGGCCGGCTATGCGTGGCGATACCCGTTCCCTGATCCACGGCATCATCAACCTGATCGTTCTGTTCTTTATCTACGACCTGGCCTCACTGTTGGTGGGTGCCATCACTGCGGCCAACTATAATCCCTGGCTGGCCTTCTGGCCCATGACCCTTCTGCTGTGGCTGCCCTTTGTGTCTGACGCGGTCTGCGTCGTGGTGGCTGCCGTGCGCTTCCAGCGTCGGGGCCGTACCCGCGCGCTGCTGGGACTGATCTTCTCCGTGGGCGCAGCGGCGCTGTACTATATGCTGCGCTTCCAGCTGCATTTCACGCTGTCCCAGCTGAAAGATATGTTCTGACAGGGAGGAGGACCCCCATGCGTCCCGATTTCATTCCCGTCGGCGCTGTTGTCAACGCCCACGGTATCCGCGGCGAGGTCAAGGTGAACCCCGCCGGCTTCGACCCGGAGTTCATCGCCTCGTTCAAGACCCTCTATATCGGCGGTGAGCCCGTGAAGGTCATCTCCGCCCGGGTCCATAAATCCACCGTCCTGCTGGCCTTGCCCGGCGTCGCCACTATGGACGATGCCCTGGCGCTGAAGGGCAAAACGGTCTCCATCCGCCGCACCGACGCCAAGCTGCCCAAGGGCCAGTACTTCGATGCCGAGCTGGAGGGCTGTACCGTTCTGGACGATGCCACCGGCGAAGAACTGGGCAAGCTGGACAAGGTGCTCCACTATCCCGCCCACAAGGTCTACCAGGTCCGTGGCGGTGCCCACGAGTACCTGATCCCCGCCGTGCCGGAGGTCTTTATCGCTTCCGCGGACCCAGATGCCGGAATCATTCGCGTACACATGATGAAAGGACTGGCCACCGATGAGAATTGACATCATGACCCTGTTCCCCGACGCGGTGGAAGCGATGATGGGTTCGTCCATCATCGGTCGTGCCCGGGAACGGGGCTTTGTCACCATACAGACCCACCAGATACGGGACTACACCACCAACAAGCAGATGCAGGTGGATGACTATCCCTACGGCGGCGGCCGCGGCGCGGTCATGCAGGCAGATCCTCTGTACCGCTGCTGGCAGCATATCTGCGATGAAGCGGGGGAGAGGGTCCACACCATCTATATGTCCCCCTGCGGCCGGGTGCTGACCCAGCAGGTGGCCCGTGAACTGAAGGCACAGTATGACCATCTTATCCTGGTCTGCGGCCACTACGAGGGCGTGGATCAGCGCTTCCTGGACGAGTGCGTGGACGAGGAGATATCCACAGGCGACTTTGTCCTCACCGGCGGCGAGATACCCGCCATGGCTCTGGCGGACTGCCTGTGCCGCATGGTCCCCGGCGTCCTGCCGGAGGAGAGCTGCTACACCGACGAGAGCCACTGGAACGGCCTTTTGGAGTATCCCCAGTACTCCCGCCCGGAGGAATGGCACGGCCGCAGGGTGCCCGAGGTCCTGCTCAGCGGCCATCACGGCAATGTGGCTGACTGGCGCACGAAGGAGAGCTACAAGCGCACCATGGCCCGCCGCCCGGATATGTGGGCGCGGTTCAACCTGACCCAGGTCCACAGCCGCCACGACAAGAAGGTCCTGGCCCAGGCCCTGGAGGAATACGCCCGGGAGCAGGGCGGTGCTCCTGAAACCGAATAAGCCGAAAGCGGCAGGGACCTCCCTGCCGCTTTTTCCCGGTTATTTTCCCGGATTTGCCAGAAAAACGACACTTATTCCAATTTCGCTGTTGTACTTCGCCCAAAAATCCGCTATAATAAGGAAGCAAAATCCGGCAGTATGCTGAAAATATGAGGAGGAACACCGAATGAACGAGAAATACAGCGCTCTGTTTACCCCCTGGAAGATCGGCAACGTGGAGATCAAGAACCGCATCGTGCAGCCCTCTATGGGCGGTACGTCCCTGTTCGGCTGGCTGGAGCCCTGTCACTTCGACAAGGAAGCGGCCTACCACATCCTGAACCGCGCCCAGAACAACGTGGGCCTGGTGCTGCCGGGTATGCAGTGTGTCCGCGACACCATGGGCGGCCGCTGGCTGTACCAGAACAAAAAGATGTTCAAGGACCTGGCCGAGTGGCTGCCGGAGTTCCACAAGACCGGCTCAAAGCTGTTTGTTCAGCTGTCCGCCGGTATGGGCCGTTCCATGGCTATCAACGAGATCATGGTCAAGATGCTCCAGAACAAGGCCTTCGGTGCCGTGGGCAAGCCCTTCCTGAACGTGGACTACATCACCGCCTCCGCCTCCGCCACCCCCAACCGCTGGTATCCCGAGTGCAAGTCCCGCCCTCTGACCGTGGAGGAGATCCACGAGATGGTGGACGCCTTTGCCAAGACCGCCAAGCTCCTGCAGGATGCCGGCGTTGACGGTGTCGAGATCCACGCGGTGCATGAGGGCTATCTGCTGGACCAGTTCACCATTGCCAACATGAACTACCGTACCGACGAGTACGGCGGTTCCTTCGAAAACCGCTACCGCTTCGCTGTGGAGATCGTCCAGGCCATCAAGGCCGTCTGCGGCAAGGACTTCCCCGTGGCCCTGCGTTACTCCGTGGTGTCCAAGACCAAGGGCTTCGGCCAGGGCGCCGTTCCCGGCGAGGAGTTCGTGGAGTTCGGCCGCGATATGGCCGAGTCCGAGAAGGCCATCAAGTACCTGGAGGATGCCGGCTACGATATGTTCGACTGCGACAACGGCACCTACGATGCCTGGTACTGGGCCCATCCCCCGGTCTATATGCCCGAGAACTGCAACCTCTCCGAGGTGGAACACATCAAGAACTTCACCTCCAAGCCCGTGGTCTGCGCCGGTAAGATGGACCCCGCCAAGGCCGCCGAGGAGATCGCCGCCGGACGTCTGGACGCCGTGGGCATCGCCCGCCAGAACCTGGTGGACCCCGAGTGGGTCAACAAGATCCTGGAGGACCGCGTAGAGGACATCAAGCCCTGCATCAACTGTCACAACGCCTGCTTCAGCTTCAACAAGTCCAAGAGCACACCCAATATGCAGCCCATGGACGACTCTCTGCACCTGGCCCGCTGCGCCCTGACGCCCAGTACCATGCAGCACAACAAGTACAAGATCGTCCCTACCCGCAAGCCCAAGAAGGTCGCCATCATCGGCGGCGGTATCGGCGGCATGGAGTGCGCCCTGGTGCTCAAGCAGCGCGGCCACACCCCTGTTATCTTCGAAAAGACCAATGAGCTGGGCGGCCTGTACATCACCGCCTCCGCCATGAGCTTCAAGGAGGCCGACAAGGCCCTGCTGCGCTGGTACGAGCGTGAGCTGAAGAAGAACGACATCGAGGTCCGCTTCAACATGGAGATCAACGCCCCCGCCACCCTGCGCCGCGAGTTCGACGAGATCATCGTCTGCACCGGCTCCCACCCCAAGACCCTGCCGGTCAAGGGCTTCAACAAGACCATCAACTTCACCCAGCTGCTGTTGAACCAGGTGGACGCCGGCGACCGCATCGTCTTCTTCGGCGGCGGCCAGTCCTCCTGCGAGGCCGCCTATGAGATGGTCCTTCAGGGCAAGCACCCCATCATCGTCGAGTACGCCGACGACCTGATCGCCACCCCCGGCACCTGCCTGGCCAACGCCTCCTTCCTCCGCGAGATGCTGGCGTTCAAGAAGGTCCCCGTCTACCTGAACGCCACCATCACCGAGATCGGCGACGGCTTCGTCATGGTCAAGCAGCAGGACGGCACCGAGATCCGCATCGAGTGTGACAGCGTGGTCAACGGCATCGGCTTCGTGCCCGCGCCCATCGCCGCCGACGACCACAAGGTCTACCGTGTCGGCACCTGCGAGAAGTGGGGCAACCTCCGCAACGTCATCTGGGGCGCCTGGGACGTCTGTATGCACATCTGAGAATACGCAAAAAAAGAAAGCCCGCAAGGGCTTTCTTTTTTTGCTCAATGCCGTTTCCGGCCGATCCATACCGTTCCCGTCAGCGACAGCGCCGCGCTCACGGCGTAGATGCCCGCGCCCGGGTCGAAGGTCTTGGGGGAGCCCTTCTTGTCCTCGTCGGCATTGTCGGTATCGGTGGTGGTGCCGCTGTTGTAGTAGTACCGGGGCGCCGCCTCCCACTTGGCGTACAGGGTGACGCTGTCCGTCACGGGCTGGGTAAAGTCGTAGGCCGCGGTGCACGCCTCGTCTGTGTACCAGCCTACAAGGGTATACCCGGCTCTGCTGACAGTGGGTGCGGTGACAGGCGTGTTGGCGTATTTCTGATTTGGTACAGCCGTGCCGCCGTTGCTCACAAAAGCCACGGTGTAGAATGTGCCATACACACTTCCGTTATAGGTCCCGCCGCTGATCCTTCCGGCGGCTTCATTCGTCACGGTGCCGTTGAACGTTCCGCCGCTGATGGTGCCGATATGGAAAGGTGTCCCCAAATCGCACTCACCGCTATTTTTGACGCTGCCATAGAACGTTCCGCCCTTGATAGTCCCTTCGTAATTATTGACCGCCCCGTTGAACTGCCCGTTCTCGATCACGCCGCTGTTCTGCACCTCACCGCTGAAGGTACCGCCGGTGATGGTGGTACTCTTGTTGTTTACTACATTTCCGTCGAAGGTGCCGCCCGCGATGACGGCGGTGTATGTTGAATCCGGTGAAATAAGCATCGCGCCCGAGGAAACATAGCTGCCCCCGGCTTTGCAGTCCGTGACGACGGCGCTGCCGCTGATGCTCATCTGGCGGACGCTGCAGATGCCGCCGCCATGTCCGGCGGTGGCGGTGCAGCTACGAATGGTGCCGCCGGTCATGGTGAAGTCTCCGTGGTTGGCCACACCGCCGCCGCTGTAGGACTCATCGGTAGCCACGCACCCTACGATGCTGCCGCCCTTCATAGTGAAGCGGCCAAGTGTTTTGGCCTCATTTTTGTCGGCCACATACACACCGCCGCCTTGCTTGGCCTTGCAGCCTACGATGCTGCCGCCCCGCATCACGAGTCCCGCGCCGGGACAGACGTACACACCGCCGCCGTCATTATAACCGGCATTTCCGCCGGTGATGACCCCGCCCTTAACGATCTCGGTGCCCGCGTTTTCGTTCAGCGTCCAAAGGCCGGTGGCCTCCTTGACGAATTTGTGTATGGCGGCGGGGTGGCTGTCCACCAGCGTCAGCGAGCCGCTCTCTATCTTAATAACGCTGCCGCTGCCGGTTATCTTCAGCACAAAGCCGTTCAGGTCCAGCGTCACGTTACCCCGAATGACCAGCGTCTGCGTCAGGTTCACATTATTGCACAGAAAATATGTGCCTTCGGTCAATACCTTTTCTTCGGTTATATTGACCCATTCTTTTGAGGGCTCTGCAGCGGTCAGCGGCGTTCCGCTGGGTGTGCCTTTTGCTTCGGAAGCCACCAGCAGGGTGCTCTCTTTTTGGATGTTATAGTCCGCCAGCGTGCGGCCATTATTTAAAAATTTCCCGCCGTAGTACAGGTACTGCTCCGTCACAGAGACCCCGGCGGCATTTTGTACCTTTTGCTTTACGTTGTCGATGCTGTCCCCAGACTCCGCATCAAGCGCGATCGTCTCGCCGCTTGGCAGCTCCACATTAAGATAAAAGCCCGTGGGCAACGTCGCCCACGCTGCGGTGCTGAGCACCGCAGCCAGACAGCCTGCCAGTACCAGCGCCAGAAATCGTCTCTTCATCCGTTTGCTCCTTTCTCTCCCGTGCGCGCCGAAGCGCGCGCCTCGTATCCTCTCTCCCTCAGTATACCGGATTTTCCAGTTTCCACAACCCGTATCTGCAAATAGGATAACGGTAAAAAATATCCCCCGGCCAAAAGCCGGGGGATGCGTATCTATTTCTCTTCTTCGTGGTACACGGACGGGAACATGGCCTTCAGCAGGTTGTACGTTCGGTTGTGGCTGTCGGTCCACTCGCCGTGCTCCGCCGTCAGCTTTGCCTTGTCGCCGTACACCTCCAGCGCGTGGCAGGTGTCCACATAGGCCTTCTGCATCTGCCGCATCCGCGCGCTCATGTGCTGCAAAAGGCTCATGATCTTCGCCGGCTTCTCCCGGAAGTACGCGCTGAAGTTGTCATAGGTGATCTCGCTGACGATGGTGTTCTCCAGCGCCACCGCCGTGGTGTTCCGGGGCCGCGACTCCAAAAAGCTGATGACGTTGAAGAAGTCGCCCTCCCGCAAGGTCACTACCTCCACCTGCTCCGGCGTCCCATAGTCGAAGTACACCCCCACGCTGCCGTAGAGGATGTTGTACATACTCATCACCATCTCCTTGGGCCGGCAGATGATCTCGCCCTTCTTATAGCGTTTTTCCGTATGCGGCATAAAAAACCTCCTGAAATGCGCCTGTTGACGCAGCTTTGTGTGCGCCTTGCGCAGAAAATGTGATAAGGTATCAACAAAGTACAAAAAAGGGAACATAAAAGTAAAGCATCGCTGCCTAAATTGTATCATATACGTGCCCCCTTGTCGACACTTTTTCTTGCCAAAACAAACCAAATGTGTCATACTGAGGGGGTAAAGGAAGTGGAACATTTTGAACTATTTTGCCCCAAAACTATCCCCTGATGAGCTGCGTAAAATGAGCGCCATCGCCCTGGCCCATATGGGTGATGCGGTCTATGAAACGCTGGTCCGCACCTGGCTTTGTGTCCACGGTACAGCGACAGGTAAGGACCTGCACCGCGCCACCATCGCCCTGGTCTGCGCCCCCGCCCAGGCGGAAAAAATGCAGAAGGTGCTCCCGCTGCTCACGGAGGAGGAGCAGGCGGTCTACAAGCGCGGCCGCAACGCCAACGTCCACACCATGTCCCGCAGCGCCACCCCGGCCCAGTACCATTCCGCCACCGGTTTGGAGTGTTTAATGGGCTATTTATACTTAAAAGGTGATAAAAACCGCGCGGAGGAGCTGTTCTGCGCCATGATGGAGGAGACCTGATATGCCCCTGGATGCCGTATGCCTGCAAGCTGTGGTGGCGGAGCTTTCTCCCCTTGTCGCCGGCAGCCGTATCGAGAAGATACAGCAGCCTGCCCGCGATCAGGTGGTGCTGCTGCTCCGCGGCAGCCGCCGCCTCCTGCTGTCCGCCGGAGGGGGGCAGCCTCGCCTGCACCTGACGGAGCAGCTCCGGGACAATCCCGCCCAGCCCCCCATGTTTTGTATGCTTTTGCGAAAGTATCTGTCAGGCGGAATTATTGAAAAAATTGAACAAATACCGCTGGAACGTGTGGTAAACATACACATTTCCGCCGCCGACGAGTTGGGCGAGCGCCGCCGTTTTTCCCTCATTTTAGAGGCATTTCCTCGCCGCGCCAACCTCATTTTAGCCGATAAGGACGGCCGTATCCTGGACTGCCTGCGCCGCATCGACTTCGAGATGAACCCGGACCGTCAGGTACTTCCGGGCCTGTTTTATCGTTTCCCCGCAGCGCCTGACAAGGTTGACCCCTTCACAGTGGAGAGGGAGATGTTTTCCCGTCTTGCCGCCGTGGCAGGGGAGGATATGCCTGCGGATAAGTGGTTGGTGGACACCTTCAACGGTATCTCACCGCTGGTGGCCCGTGAGATCGCGTTTCGTGCCTGCGGTGCCGTGGATGCCCCTGCGCCGCGGACAGCCGAGACACTTTGGGCCGCGTTCTCCGTATGGCGCGATACTGTGAATGCTAACAACTTTACACCCGTTATGCTGAAACGCTCCGGCGCGCCTATGGACTTCACCTACCTGCCTGTTTGTCAGTACGGCAGCGCGGCAGCGGCAGAGGAGTACGGCAGCTTTTCCGCCCTGTTGGATGACTTCTACGCCAAGCGCGAGCAGGCGGACCGTGTCAAGCAGAAGGGGCAGGACCTGCTGAAAACGGCCAACAATGCCGCCGCTCGTCTGCGCCGCAAGATCACCATGCAGGAAAAGGAGCTTTTGGACAGCAAAGACCGGGATAAGTGGCGCATTTACGGCGAATTGATCACGGCAAATCTGTATCGGATGGAGCGCGGCATGAGCCGCCTCACGGCGCAGAACTACTATGATCCGGCGTGCAAAGACATAGATATTCCGTTGGATATCCGCCTTTCACCCCAGGAAAATGCCGCTAAATACTTCAAAAAATATACAAAAGCCAAGACCGCGGAAAAATACCTCACAGAGCAGCTGACCAGAGCCGGTGCTGAACTGGAGTACCTGGAGAGTGTTCTGCAGGAGCTGGCGCAGGCCGAGTCCGAGCAGGATTTCAATGACATCCGCGCCGAACTGACCGACGGCGGCTATCTCCGCGCCAAGGGCGGGAAAAAGCAGCCCTTCCAGCGCCCCAGCAAGCCCCGGGAGTTCCGTTCCTCCGCCGGATTGCCGATTTTTGTGGGCCGCAGCAACCGGCAGAACGACCGCCTGACCACCAGGACGGCGGAGAAGTGGGACCTGTGGTTCCACACCCAGAAGATCCACGGCTCCCATGTCATACTGTCCACCGGTGGCGGACGACCCGATGCACAGAGCATCGCGGAGGCCGCCTCTCTGGCCGCCTATTTTTCCCAGGCGCAAAGCAGCACAAAAGTACCCGTTGACTTCACCCAGGTAAAGTTCGTAAAGAAGCCCGCCGCCGCCAAGCCCGGAATGGTAGTTTATACCAATTATCAGACCGTTTTAGCTGACCCGAACGAGGAATTAGTAAAACATTTATTGGTAAAATAGAGCACAAAATATGTAGAAGTTATGCAACAAATTGTGGAGGATACGTCTATGATTGCCTATGCTGTTCTTATGTGGGCCATCGCAGCCCTTTTTCTGCTGTTCGGACTCCTGATCTACCACGGAAAAACGGGGTTGATCCATGAATATCACAGGGAGAGAGTCAGATCGGAGGATATGGCAGCCTATGGCCGGGCCTTTTCCACCGGACTTTTCGCCCTTACGGGAACACTGGTACTTAGTGGGATTGTCTCTCTTCTGTGGACACTTCCCGGCGCGGTCACCGCTTCGCTGGTGGTGCTGTTCGTCGGTCTTGCGGCGTCATTCGCCATTCTTTGGCGCGTCCAGCGCCGCTATAACGGCGGTATGCTTTGACTGTCAGCAAAAAGGCTTTATCAGGTTGATGGAAAGGCGGCACCATGAAACGCAAGGCGGAAAAAGCGGATATTGTAAAGCGAAAAGTGTTTCACGAGCACATCATCCTACTGACCGAGGGGCGTTTTCTCATGTTGGCGGTACTGGCTGTTATGGTGTGGCTCCCGTATCTCTTTGTGCGGGACAGAATGGCCGGAATGATGTTGGCATGGTGGGAGATACCTTTTCTCCTGCTGGTAGAGGTGTCGTTGTACTACGCACTGCTTCGTCAGTTCTGGTACAGATGCTTTGGGTGCCTTATGGTCACGGAGGACGAGATCGTTTGGAAGTGTCCCTTTATGCGGACAGTGCGGCTGAGAAAGACGGAGATTCGATATACCGGCATCGACTACCGCTGGCCGGGTTCGGCGCGAAAAGCGGTTACGCCTGTAGATATGGCGTATTTTTCCACAAAGTCTTATCCGCAGGAGTGCCGGAACAAGAGCTATCTGCTGCGCAACAAAAAGGGATTTATTAAATTCCCGGCCGGTGAGAAGCTTTGCCGCTATATGAGTGAGTGGCTGCCGGAGCCGTATGAGAGGGTGTTTGCCGCAGCCAGCGATGGCTATGAAGCGCGGCGCAGAAAGAAGGAACGCAAGCGCATAGAAAAGAAAATGCAAATGATGAAATAATCCGGGAGATATGGAAAGACCGCCAAGAGGCGGTCTTTCCATATCTCATATCTCTACGCTTCAGTGGGCGTGTTACGGAACAGCAGGGTGATGCACCATAGCCCGGAGATGCCCACCAGTGCGTAGATAACACGGCTGATGGCCACGGCCTGGCCGCCGAAAATGGCGGCCACGCAGTCGAAGCGGAACAGGCCCACGGCACCCCAGTTCAGGGCACCGATGATGACCAGCGCCAGCGCGATGCGATCGAGTACTTTCATATATACATGACCTCCATTCGTTTGAGACTGCTGCTTACCGTAGCATTTCCCGGGGAAGTGGAGGATATGCACAAAAAATTTTTGAGATTACCTGAATAAAATTGGAAAAGCGATTGCAAAAGCCGCGGTAATTTGGTATTATCAGCACAGAACAATTTGTACACGACCATGTACATATACAAAAGGAGGAGACCATGAACAAGAAGTTTGACAAGCTGGGCTTTTATCCCGCCGACATCCTGCTGCCCAAGGGCCAGGACATGACCAAGTGGGCGGTCGTCGCCTGCGACCAATTCACCTCTGAGCCGGAGTACTGGCAGGCGGTGGAAGAGAAGGTGGGCGACGCGCCCTCCACCCTGCGCCTGATCCTGCCGGAAGCCAATCTGAAGGCACCCAACGTGGACGAGTACATTGAGAATATCAATAACGCCATGAAGAAGTATCTGGCGGACGGCGTGTTTGAGACGCTGACTGACTCCTTGATTTATATTGAGCGCCAGCAGTCCGACGGCAAGATCCGCCATGGCCTGATCGGTATGGTGGACCTGGACGCTTACGATTTCACCCCCGGCTCCGGCGCACTGATCCGTGCCACCGAGGGCACCGTGCTGGATCGCATCCCGCCCCGGGCCAAGGTGCGCCGCAACGCGCCCATCGAGCTGCCCCATGTGATGCTGCTGATCGACGATCCTGACAAGACCGTTATTGAGCCCCTGACTGCCGCTGCCGAGGGGATGGAGAAGGTGTATGATTTCGACCTGATGCAGGACGGCGGCCACATCCGCGGCTTTAAGCTGTCCGATAAGCAGATCGATGCTGTGGCCAATGCTCTGGAGGGCCTGACCACCGATGAAGCCATGCAGAAAAAGTACAACGTCTCCGGCGTGGCGCCCCTGCTGTTCGCCGTGGGCGACGGCAACCACTCTCTGGCTACTGCCAAGGCCTGCTATGAGGAGCAGAAGAAGGGCAAGACCCCCGAGGAGTATCTGGCGCTTCCCGCCCGCTACGCACTGGTGGAGGTGGTCAATAACCACGACGATGCCCTGCAGTTCGAGCCCATCCACCGGGTGCTGTTCGGCGTGGATCACCAGAAGTTCATGGACGCCTTCCGCGCCGCCTATCCCAACGCCTATGAGGGCAAGGGCGACGGCCACACCATCGAGTTCGTGTGGAACGGCGAGAGCCACTTTATCACTGTGCCTGACCCCAAGGTGCAGCTGGCGGTGGGTACGCTACAGGGCGTTATTGACCAGTACCTGAAGGACAACGGCGGCGAGGTGGACTATATCCACGGCGACGATGTGACCCGCGAGCTGGGCAGCAAGCCCGGCAATATGGGATTCCTGCTGCCTGCCATGGGCAAGGAGCAGCTGTTCAAGACCGTTATGGCCGACGGGGTGCTGCCCCGTAAGACCTTCTCTATGGGTCATGCTCAGGATAAGCGCTACTACATCGAGGCCCGCAAGATCGTTAAGTAAGGCTGGCGTGGTCGCGTACAGTGTGCTATAATAGTGCTGCGGCAATGCCGCAGCACTATTTTTTGTGAGGAACCGCCATGAAGTGTATGGAAAAAGCATATGCCAAGGTGAACCTGACGCTTCAGGTGGGCAGCCGACGTCCGGATGGCTATCATGCTGTAATGTCTGTTATGCAGCGCATCAGTCTGTGGGACACCGTAACAGTGGAGCGCGGTACAGGGCGCGACACACTGCTTTGCAGTGTGCCGGTGACGGAGAACGTCGACGACAATCTGTGCATGAAGGCAGCGCGAGCGTTTTTTGCCGAAACGGGGACGAAAAGCGACGGCGTGACGATCACGTTGGAGAAACACATTCCCGTGCAGGCGGGACTGGGCGGCGGCAGCAGCGACGCGGCGGCGGTGCTGCGGGCGCTGCGGACACTGTACGCGCCGGATATAAGCGACGGCAGGCTGGAAACGCTGGCGGCAAGGCTGGGCAGCGATGTGCCGTTTTTTATCCGGGGCGGTACGCAGTTGGCCACGGGCAGGGGAGAGGTCGTTTCGCCGCTGCCGCAGCTAGCCGCGGGTTGGTTCGTGGTGGTGAAGCCCGATGAGGGCTATTCCACGGCAGAGATGTATCGGCGGCTGGATGAGCCGGGTTCGGTGCTGGTGCGGAACAGCCGCTATATGCAGGACGCGGTGGCGGCGAACAATGTCCATGCGGTGGCGGTGGAGCTGCACAACAGCTTTGAGCGGGTGGTGCCGAAGGACAGCAGCCTGAGGACCATCAAGGACGCGCTTCGGGCGCAGGGCGCGCTGGGTACGCTGCTCAGCGGCAGCGGCAGCGCAGTGTTTGGCCTGTTCGACGATCAGAGCGCGGCTGCTGCGGCAGCGGAGGCGCTGAAAAAAACATGGCCGTGGGTATTTGTGGCTCGACCGGTATAAAAATACGAAGCACCGTCCAAAATGTAGGAAAATCTACAAAGGACGGTGTTTTTTATGCATACATATATAAATAAATGGAGACCTATCGAAATCGCGGTGCTGTTAGCGTTGGCGGTAACGCTGTTGGTGGGCGCGGCATCGCTGCACCGGCAGGACGGCTTGCAGGAAAAGATGATCCGCCTGCACGTTATTGCCAATTCGGACAGCGAAGACGACCAGACTATGAAGCTGCTGGCGCGGGATGCGGTGTTGACACGCGCCGAGGCAATCCTGCGTCAGGCATCGAACAGGGAGGAGGCGATGGAGGATCTAAACGCGGCACTGCCGGAGCTGGAGAGGACGGCTTATGATGCCTGCGGCGGAGCCTACCCGGTGCATGCGGCGCTGGAAATGACGGAATTCCCACGGAAGGAATACGACGGCTTCGCCCTGCCGGCGGGAGAGTACATGGCGCTGCGCGTCATCATCGGCGAGGGTGCCGGCCGGAACTGGTGGTGTGTGGTGTACCCACCGCTGTGTATGGCCTCCTGCACAGAGCTGGAGGATACGGCGCTGCGCGCCGGGCTGGACGGCGACGATGTGCAGCTTATCACCGAAGCGGACAGCGGATATGTGTTGAAATTCCGCGCTGTGGAGCTGTGGGAACGCCTGCGGCAGTGGTTGGGAAAATAGATGTGAAAATAAATGGGAGGAGTGCGCGAAAAAACTGTTGACAAACAAGGGAAAACCTGTATAATAGTTTTTGTTCGTCGGAACACAGCGGGATTGTGTAAAGGTAGCACAGCGGACTCTGACTCCGTATGTGAGGGTTCGAATCCTTCTCCCGCTGCCAAATGAAGGGAAATCCCGCAGTCGTTGAGACTGCGGGATTTCTTGTTGTTTCAAGGGGTTTGCACATTTTTGTCATAAAACTTATCGGTTCGTTTGCTGCTTTTTTGGTGCGCTCTGGAACGGGGTTTTCCTGCGTTTTTACACACGGATTTACACACGAAAAACGGACCTGAGACGGTCACAGATTTTCTTTGTAGAAATTCTCCATCTCCCTGACGCGGGCATTTAAGTCGCGGGCGGCGAGGTGAGTATATATTTCGTGCATGACCTTGTAATCTGACCAGCCACCGATACGCATACATTCCTCCTCCTTGAAGCCGAGGCTGTAGGCCAGAGATGCGAAACTATGGCGCAGACCATGTACCCCCACCTTGGGAAGCCCGTTTGCTTCGCAAACATCGTTGATCTTGCGCCAGAGCCCATTTGGCGGCTGGTACGACACACGCTTTCCCTTGGGACCATTTTCATCCTTGAGGAGCTGGCGGAGGCGGGGGATCATAAAAGGGACGACACGATTGGACTTTTTGGTTTTGGGTGTTATCTTCTCCACATACTCGTTCTTTTCGTTCTGCGCGATGACGGCATGAACACGGAAGGAGTCGGACTTAAAATCTATGTCGTCCCATTTGAGGGCCAGCAGCTCTCCGCGGCGCAGACTGTGGAGGGCGAAAAGTGCTTCCTTCTCGAAGGACTTGCCCTCGATGGCTTTGCAGAATACGATGATCTGCTCCGGCGTGAGCCACTTATGCTCGGAAACAGGGAGATTTGGAAGCGTTACTTTTGGAGCGGCGATGCCGTTTTCCTCTAAGACGGATTTAATAAACCCCCAGGCATTTTTCAGCGTTTTTGGAGCGCAGAGCGCGGCCTCCTCGTTTATATACGACTGCCAATCCACTGGCTCGCGTATGTTGACCCCTTGGCAAGACTTGAAGCGGTTTTTCTGATAGATGCGGTAGCCGCGGATAGTGTTGGGAGAGAGAAGGGTACGGCGCGTGATATAATTTTCAATGGCTCCAGAAAGCAGAAGCGGCTGGTCTTTTGCTTTTTTCTGCTGCTCCACAAAGCCGGCGCGGATGGCTTTTGCCTTTGCGATGCAGCGATCCTTGGTAGGTTCGGTGACAGACTGCTGCTCGGCACGGAGATATATGCGCCAGCTGCCAGATGGAAGCTGCTTCGGCTCCGGCACCTTGATAACGCCGTCCTTTTTGCGCTCCCGCACCTGCTTCTGGCCGCACCAAGGGCAGAACGTGGCGTTGTCGGGGACTTCGCGCTTACAGGACTTGCATTTCGTTGACATTTTGATATTTTCGTGTTACCCTACTGTTGTAGGCTCCTTTCTTTAAGACTCGTGATGGTGTTGGCGGGAATAGAGCTTATATGGAAAAGCCGTCCGATTGGGCGGCTTTTTCTTTTTTTAACAAAAAATCTCAAGAAACTTGTGATATGTGTGCATTGAAACCAGGAAACTTGTGATATATAATGTAGAACACAGTAGAACCTATGTTCTATTTTTGCTCGATTATATTTTTTTCAGCATCGCGCAGCGCACGGTATCCGACAAGGCTGCACACGACGATAGAAACAGGCGTAAGAAGTATAACAAGCCACGCAAACGCTGTAGGCCCGTCCTGGAGGACAAAGCCAGCATTGGGGTTGCGGAAGTCGAAAAAAAGGTAAACAATTAAGAACAGGGAGAGGATCGCGGCAAAAATTGAGGAAAACACAGACCAGCGTTTGTAATGATCGCGCTGGCGGATAACGGCATCCAAGCGCTGGGTACAAAGGCAGTTGACCTGCTTCAGGCGTACCACGTCGCCGGAGCTGACGGCGTTATCCAGTTCCAGCTCGTGGATGCGTTCCCGCATGGCGGAGGGGGCGGACGCAGGGGGCTGGATCTCAAACGTCTGATCGGCGGAGATGCCAACGGCTTTCATCACGGCTACAGCATCGTACAGCTTTGGATCGCACTCACCGGACTGCATTTTGCAGACGGCGGAATAGCTGATGCCGGACAGTTCGGCCAGTTCCTCGTTGGTGATGCCCTTGTCCATTCTGGATTTACGGACAAGGGCAGGGAAGTCCTGAATATGCTGCGCGATTTCCTGAATTTCTGACATGATTTTCCCCTTTCTATCGGTAACGGATACTATTTCATCCGCTGCGGATACTATTTCACCCATAAAAATCCATATTTTGGTGACAGTTTCCCCAATATGGATCGGCCTAAGAGCGCCAATTACCCAAATTGGGGAGTGATTCCCCAAAATGAGCGTAGACACCGGGGCACGCATAGAGTACGATTGAACCAAGCAAACGCCACAAAACGACATACGAGGGGGCAGAGAAATGAACGAACAGGAAGCAAGGGAACTGTTGGACGGAATGACAAGAGAGGATATGATTAGTCTTTATGAGATGCTCTTAGCTTTGCAGCATAAGAAATAACGTCTGCTACTTCGCTGGGGGAAAGCCCTATAAGGACATTCATAAGTGCGGCATGAAGCTCGTTGGTCGAAAGATCGGCGGGCTTTTTGTTTTCCTCGAGGTCTTTACAGAGCAAATAATCAGGGTTGACCTCCAAAATCTCGGCCATACGCAAGATATTGGCATCTTTAGGCACACGGCCTTTGCTTTTCCACTGGGCAACGGCGGAGGAAGAAATAGGGACCATCGCGTAAAATTCCTCCTTCGTCCACCCCTTGGCTTTTACAAGGCAGTCGATGCGGTAGAGCATTGTCGTAATATCCATAAATTGGCTCCTTTTTTTGTGCAAAATATAGAAACGGGCGCAACCTCTTCCAAACCCCTTGACTTAGCAATACGAAGTGATATACTAAGTATGCGAAGTGAAAAACGAAGCGCGCACGAAGTGGAAACTGTGGTGCGAAGATGGCGTTAAATATGGTTCCAGACAAACTGTATTAAATCACACTCTTAGCAAATTGTCAAGCCACACTAAGCAGAACTTTGTTGCGCGAAGTAAAAGAGGTTAGGAGAGTGAAGAATTGAAAGTAAATGGTTTCAAACTGGCGCGTATTAAGGCGGGCCTTTCTCAAGAAGAGGCTGCGGCAAAACTTGGAGTGAGCCGCGTTACCGTATCCAGCTGGGAATGTGACCTGTATAAGCCTTCGGCAGATACGTTACTGAAGATCTCGGATATGTACGGCTGCACGATAGATGAGCTTCTCAGGGGAGGGCTCACGAAATGAACGAGATGCAGGTTTTCAGAAACCCTGAGTTCGGCAGCGTCCGCACAATCGAAGGGGACGGCAAGGTCCTATTCTGCGCCAGCGACGTTGCGAAAGCCCTGGGCTACGCCCGCCCGAATGACGCTATTGTTTCACATTGCCGGTATACGGCAAAACACCGTATACCTCACCCGCAGTCTGCTGACAAGACTATTGAAATGGCTTTTATACCTGAAAGTGACATTTACAGACTCGTGTTTGGCTCAAAACTGCCGACTGCGGAGAAATTTACCGACTGGGTTACGGATGAGGTTTTGCCGTCAATTCGGCGCAACGGCGCGTATATGACCCCAGAGGTCATCGAACGGACACTGACTGACCCGGACTACATTATCCAACTGGCTACCACACTCAAGGAGGAACAGCAGAGACGCAGACTGTTGGAGCGTCAGGCCGAAGCAGATAGACCGAAGGTGCTGTTTGCGGATGCTGTGAGCGCGTCCCACACGTCCATCCTTGTGGGTGAGTTGGCAAAGCTGCTGCGGCAGAACGGCGTAAACATCGGACAGAACCGGCTGTTTGCATGGCTTCGGGACAACGGCTACCTGATCCGCCGCAGCGGGACGGACTACAATATGCCTACGCAGCGGTCGATGGAAATGGGGCTTTTCAGTATCAAGGAAACTGCCATCAGCCGGTCGGACGGTTCTGTTACTGTCAGCAAAACAGTGAAGGTAACGGGTAGAGGGCAGACGTACTTTGTGGACAGGTTTTTAAGCAACAGGGAGGGGAGAAAATGCCGAGAGTGAAGCCCTTGGGCGTGAACCCAACGGAGCAGAAGATCGTGGCGCTGCTGTACGGCGCGATGGAGACAGAGGGCGTGCAGAAGCAGGAGCTGGCCGCAGCGTTGGGAATGACACCCAAGACGCTGCGGCAGCGGAAGAAAGCCCCGCTGGACTTCACGGTGCGGGAGCTTCAGAAAGCCTGCCGGGCACTGCACATCCCCATAGACGATCTGCGGTCGGCCATCACGCTATGAGCTGGCGGTGCAGAATATGCGGCGTGAGGTTTGACGCGCCGGTGATCCGGGAGAGGAAAGAGAACCTGGACGGGGAGAACGGCATAGAGGTACGCCGGGATATGTATTGCCCGGTGTGCGGAGAACCGTACATGGAGGAGGACAATGATGAGCAGGGCCAAGCAGGAACGTAAGCGTGACCGGAAGTGGAAGGTACTGCTGGGCGTGAGCGCCTTTCTGGCGTGGGGCATCATCGGAGAGGTGGAGAACGGCGGTTCGCTGTGGCTGCTACTTCTCGCGGGAGCCGCCCTGGTGGGCGCGTGGACAAGTTGTAAAGCCCTGGGGCTTTTCAGGTAAGGGAAATGGAGAGAATATGGCGGGAATAAATCTTACGGCGGAGCAGGTATTCGCCATCAATATGGCGCTGGCGAAGGGGCAGCGGATAGAGATCATCCCTCTCAAGGATCGGATAAAGGTCGTCGCGGTAAAGCGGGACGAGCTGAAAACCAAATAGTGTACCCCGCCTAAGTCAGTTGGCGGGAAGGGCGGAGCGTCGTCGAGTGGTTCGGAAATTCCGAACAGCTTGGCGGCGCTCTTTTTATTTGCGGAGGAAGTGAGAAAACGTGACGGAACGAACGGTATACGGCAGCCGCGCTGAATGGCTGGAAGGGCGCCGTGGTGGGCTGGGCGCAAGCGACTGCGGCATTGTGCTGGGTGTGTCCAACTTCAAGACACCGCTGCAACTGTGGCGGGAAAAGATCGGCGCGGTGGAGACAAGAGAAATATCTGGGAACGAGCGCATCGACTTCGGAAACCGGGCGGAAGAACCACTGAGAGCCATGTTTCGGTTGATGCACCCGGAGTATGAATTGAGCTTTGAGCCGTACCTGATCGTGCGGCAGACGGGGAGATACAGTTTCCTGACCTGTACCCCGGATGGAGAACTGGTGGAGCGCGAGACAGGCAGACGTGGCATCTACGAGAGTAAGACGGCAACGTGCCTGAGCCGCGCCGACTGGGACAAGTGGAGAGGAAAAATCCCCGATCTCTACTACGCGCAGATATGTGAACAGATGTTTACCGGCGAATACGACTACGCCGTGGTGTGGGCGCTGCTGGTGAACGCGGAGGGGGACGGAGAGATAAGGTTCTACAAATTTGAGAAAACAGAGTGCCAGACGGACATCGACTACATCATTCCGAAACTGGAGCACTTCTGGAAAAACAATGTGCTCAACGGGGTACCCCCGGCGGCAATATTACGACTTTAAGTGAAAAACGAAAGGAGAAATGAAATGGCATTTCGAGTGACCGTTCTGGACATGGAAACGGGAGAAGAGCGCGTATTCATGCGGAACGCCTGCGGCGTGATATGCGCGGCGGTGATGCCCAAGGAGGGCGAGGAGGACAAGTATGACGGCGTGGCCGCCGCCAACGTAGCCGAAAACGTGCCCATCTGCACGGCGGGGCTGCTGGTGCGCCTGACGGAGAACGCCGTAAAGCTCGTTACCGAGAAGGACAGCCGCATCCGCAAGAAGATGGCGGAGGATGACGCGGCATTGGCTGCGGAACAGGCGGAGAAGGAAGCCACCGCAAAGAAGAAGTCCGCCCCCAAGAAGGGCGGCAAGCGCACGGCCAAGAAGGAGGGCAAGTGATGAAACTGAAACTGACGATGACCAACGCCGAGACCGGCGAGGTACTGCGCGAGGAAACAGACCTGAACTTTGCCATGATGTGCTTCGGACGCAAGACGGAGGAGGGGATGGATTTCCAAACTGTGACGCGGGGAGAAAATATGACCGCTGCGGACTTTGCACATTGCCTGGCCGGCGTTGACAATTCCGTGGAAAAGAACCTCCGCGACAACAAAGCCGTGTGTATGGCCTACACGCTGGTCAAGCTTGGCGTTCTGGGAAAGATCGTAGACGCGAGCGCAGAAGCGCGGCCCGGAGAGGGCGCTGCCGATGCGAAGAAGGAGGGTGAGCAGGGATGATCGTAAAGGCGATGTATCACAAGCCGAAGCTGAACGGCTACGGCGGACAGGCGTACACCTTTCTCACCGACCTGCCGCTGCACCCCGGCGACAAGGTGCTTGTCCCCGGGGGCGATGGCACGGAGAAGAAGGCCATCATCACAGAGGTGGACCTGCCGGAGAGCGCCATTGACCCGGCGTGGGCGGACAGGGTGAAACACATCACCAAGTACGACGCGGAGGTGAGGGCATGAGAGCGGCGGAATTTCGCATCACCACAGACCTGGCTCCGCTTCGGCAGTTTCAGATCGGGGCTAACTTCGAGGAAACAAAGGCGTGGCTGACGGAGAACCTGGAGCCCCTGCGGACGATGGCGGTGACACCGGAGAGCACGGCGCAGGCGAAGCAATATCGCGCGGCGGTGAGGAAGATCCGGGACCACATCGACGAGAGCCGCAAGATGGCAAAGGCGGCGGCACTGGAGGCGTACAGCAGCTTTGAGACCAAGTGTAAGGAGCTGACCGCCCTGTGCGAGGAGACCGCGGGTGCGCTGGACGTGCAGATCAAGGCGATGGAGGAGGCGGCGGAGCAGGAGAAGAAAAATCGCCTTGCTGAATATTTCGCTCAGGTGGTGGGCGACATGGCGGAGTGGCTGACCTTTGACGACTGCTTTAATCCCAAGTGGCTGAACGCCACCTATGCCGAGAGCACGGCACAGATGGACATAAACGCCGCCATTGACCGCTGCCGCGCCGATCTGAACGCCATTCGTGCGCTGCACAGCGAGTTCGAGACCACGCTGCTGGACGAGTACACCCGCACCCGGAACATCAGCGCGGTGCTGGTGAAGAACGAGACACTGGGCCGCATGAAGGCAGCCGAGGAAGAGCGAAAGCGCAAGGAAGCGGAGGCCGCGGCGAAGTACGAGGAGCAGAAAGCCGCCTGTGCTGCTGTCCGCATGGCGTCCGCCGGTGACGCTGTAATTGAAGAACACAGTGAAGTCGGACAGGTCATCGCCACCGTGGAGCGCGAAGCATTTGAGCGTGCCGTGTCTGAGCCGGAACCTACCTACACCGTGGATTTCCGCGTATTCGGTACGGCGGCGCAGTTGGACGAGCTGCGTGTGTACATGAGGACTAAGGGCATCCGCTATGGGCGTGTGCCGCAGGAGTAAGGGAGGAGAAGGAACATGAAAACGCAGAATCAGACGGGCTTTACGCAGATGGCGCAGGCCAAGAAGCCCACATTCAGCATGGCGATCACGGCGCCCAACACCCAGCAGATGATCTCGCGTGCGCTGAAGAACGACAAGATGGCGGCGCGGTTTACCAGCACCCTGATCGGCGCGGTGAGCGCCAGCGAGGCGCTGAAAGCCTGCGACCCCGGCACCATCATTGCCGCCGGCCTGCGTGGCGAGGGCATGGGCCTAATCTACGGACACGGCTACTACATCGTGCCCTACGGCAGTGTGGCGACCTACCTGATGTCGTACAAGGGCTACATACAGCTGGCCATGTCCACAGGCTACTACGCGGACATCGACTGTGTGGAGGTGCGCGAGGGCGAACTGGAAGGGCGCTCCCGCCGCACGGGCAAGTCGGTCATCAACCTGGCCAAGTACGACACAGACGAGGAGCGCGAGAGCCACAAGGTCATCGGCTACTACGCCTACTTCGAGCTGAAGGACGGAACGTTCCGCTACGAGTATTGGAGCATGGACAAACTGCTCAAGCACGCGGACCGGTATTCTCCGGCCTTCAAACTGGATAAGTATAACGCACTTATCAAGGGCGAACTGGATGCCAAGGAGCAGACCAAACTGCTGAACGGTACACCCTGGTACGACGTGAACGGCGGACAGGACAAGATGTGCCGCAAGACCATGATGCGCCAGCTGCTGAACAGCGGCTATGCCCCGCTGAGCAACGAGGTACGCAGTTACTTCAACGAGGACAGCGACGATACCGTGGTGGCCACTGGGGACGGCGCGGAGACCGATCCGGTCATCCCCACCACTGGACATGTGGTAGAGGATGATGCCCCTGCCGCAGAGTCGGAAACAGCCGCCACCAGTCCCACAGCACCCTCTGAGAGCGCCGCAGAGCCGAAGAAGGGTAACGACACCGCCCCGTCCCGCAAACGCACACAGAGTCCCACAGAGGGCAAGACGGAGGCGAAGGACTACTCCGCAGGGTTCTTCGGGGAGGGCGAGAAGTAATGCCTCTATTCGTTCGGAAGCGTCTGGACGGAGAGGGCCAGGCTGACGGAAGCCAGTACATGATCTGTACCGGCTCCGTCAGCCGAGATCCCCGGATAGGCGCGATACCCAAGAACAACCTGCCGAAGGTGGAGTTCGGCATGGGCTACGACAGCAAGCAGTTTATGAACGTGTGCGCCGTGGGTGACAACGCCGCCACAAAGCTGAGCGCGTGCCTGGAAAAGGGCGATGCAGTATGCGTGGTGGGCACATGGCGGCAGAAACCGTACACCACCAAGGACGGCGAGGCAAAGGTGTGGAGCGAGCTTCGCGCAGACCATGTGATCCCTTTGGGAGCGCTGGAAACGCTGCTGCAGGTGCCGGTGGAGGTATTCCTACGGCTGGCGGATCTGCTGCCGCAGCTGGAAAAGCTGTGCACGGGAGAGACCCCCACCGGGAAGCCCAGCGGGACGCTGAACGCCGCGCCCCAAAGCGCGGCGACACTGCACGAGATAGAGGATGACGAGCCGCTGCCCTGGGACCGGGCCGGCGCGGACGAGGACTACGACCTGGGCATTTGAGGGAGGAGTGATTCACGTGGCGGAAGAAAAGCGATATTTCTGGCTGAAACTGTACGACGACTTCTTTACCTCGAAGCGCATCAAGAAACTGCGGAAGATAGCCGGTGGAGATACCTACGTCATCATCTACCTGAAAATGCAGCTCATGGCGATGAAGCACGGCGGCACCTTGAAATGGTCGGGGCTGGAGGAAAAATTCGCCGATGAACTGGCCTTAGACCTGGACGAGGATCCGGCAAATGTAGCGGTCACGCTTCAATATCTGCTCTCCTGCGGGCTGGCAGAGGCATCCAGTGACCTGACGGAGGTTTTCCTGCCCTACGCGGTGAAAAATGTGGGAAGCGAAGGCGCCGCGGCCCAGCGAATGCGGGACTATCGGGCACGGAAAAGCAAGGCTTTGCCTGCGCCGGAGCGTAACGATGTTACAACACCGTGCGAAATCGGTTACGGAGAGTCAGAGATAGAGTCAGAGTCAGAGATAGAGCCAGAGATATATACAGGCTCTAAAGAGCCTGTGTGTCGGACAAGTGATGTCCGACGCATCGTGGCAGCGTGGAACGACACCGGATTGACACAGGTGATGAAGGTAACGGCGGAGACCAAGCGGGGACGGTCGCTGAAAGCCCGTATCCGGGAAAACGGCGTGGACGGTGTGCTGAAAGCCATTGAGAACGTGAAGAACAGCCCGTTCCTGAAGGGGAAGAATAAGCGGGGGTTCGTGGCCAGCTTCGACTGGCTCATTACCAGCCCGGACAACTTCCAGAAAACCTTGGAGGGCAACTACACGCAGGAGTTCATCCCTGAAAACGACGCTCCCACTGTTGACCACGCCAGCGAAGCCTATCAGATCGCGCAGTACCTGGCGCAGGAGAAGGCCCGGGACAATCCAGGCAGGGCGCAGCCCACGGAGGCGGAAATGCAGAAGCAGGCCGTGGTGCTGAATGAACTGCACGAGCAGAACGGCGTGGCGTGGGACACGATAGACAACGTGCTGTACTTCGCACTGAACAGCCAGTGGTGGGGGAAGAAAGTGCAGAGCACCTATGACATGAAGCGGTATTTCAACGAGATATTTGCCGACATGGTGAAGGAGCAGGGCGCGGTGAAGGAGTGAAGAACACATGGAAATAGGCGTGATCGAGAAAGCGCCGGCGGCGGAGGTAGCACTGTGGCAGCAGGACTACTCCGGGGACGCGGAACGGGCGGTGATCGGCTCAATGCTGATTGACGCGGCGTGCGTAAAGGACGTGCTGAACGCGGTGGAGGCTGACGACTTCTACATCAACACCAACCAGGAGGTATTTACCGCCATACGGCGGATGCACGTGGCGGCGAAGCCCATAGATGGATTGACCGTGGCCAGCGAATTGGAGCGGGAGGGTCTGTACAGCAGCGAAACGCGCAACTACCTGCTGCAGTGCATGGAGATCACTCCCACCAGCGCCAACGTGCTGGAATACGCCGGGATCGTGCGGAAGAAGGCGGAGAAGCGCCGCTTCACCAAGGCTGTGATGGAGGCGCTGGCCACGGACGAGGATCCGCAGGCGGGTGTGGCGGCGATATGCCACCAGAAGATGCGCTCACGCCGGGGCGGACGGCTGAAAACCATGTCGGACGCCATGAGCGAGGCCATGAGCAGCATCAGCGGCAAAAAGGAGGGGCGGATAGACACAGGTTTCCCCCTGCTGGACGCGACGCTGAAAGGGCTGTGGCCGGGACAGCTGATCCTTGTGGGAGCGAGACCGGGCTGCGGAAAGAGCGCCATGTGCATGGAGATGACGGAAGCCGCCGCCATGAAGGGCAAGACGGTGCTGCACATCACGGCGGAGATGCTGGCCGGAGAGGTGGGCGAGAGACTGCTGGCCAAGCGGGCAGACGGCGTGACGATGGACCAGCTCATTGACGGGATGCCGGAGGATGAGGACCTGTGGGCCAGCGTGGCTGAGGCGGCAAGCTGGGAGAGCCGGCTGCCGGTGTACTTCTACGACGGCCCGGATGTGACGGTGAGCCGCATACGGGAACTGGCGCTGGGCATAGACGACCTGAAAATGATCGTGGTGGACTATCTGGGATTGATGATCGGCGAAAAGGACAAAAAAGCCGAGAACCGCAACCTGGAGCTGGGCGGCATAAGCCGTGAGCTGAAGCTGCTGGCGTCGGAGCTGGAGATACCCATTGTGGCGGCGGCGCAGCTGAGCCGCACGGTGAACGAAACGGACAAGCCGAAGCTGAACTCTCTGCGCGACAGCGGCGAGCTGGAGCAGAACGCGGTGAAGGTCATATTCCTATGGAAAACGGACCCGGGGGACGACACACAGGTGGGCTGCACGGTGGCAAAGAACCGAAGGGGCCGCACAGGAGACGTGAATTTTTATTTCGACGGGTCGAAGATGACCTTTACGGAAATGAGCTATCGGACAGACAACGATGAGCCGACCGACAAGTTCCACCAGCGGCCACGGAGGCGGCGCCTGGAAATGGGCACGGCGGATGAGGACTGAAGCGCATGGGACTGACAATGGAGGACATAGGCCGCTTCGGGCAGAAGGCTCAGGCGCAGATATTGCAAAAAGTACAGGCGCAGCAGGCGGCACAGAAAGAAGCACAGGAGACGGAAAAGGCCAAAAAGCCGAAGAAAGGCAACAAGCTCCACGCCGAGAAAGTGGACTTGACCATGCCGGACGGCACGCTGATGCACTTCGACAGCAAGCGGGAGGCGCGGCGGTACATGGACCTTTGGCTGATGCAGAGAGCCGGTGAAATATCCGGTCTGCGGACGCAGGTAAAGTACGAATTGATACCGAAGCAGGTACACAAGGACGGTACGAAGGAGAAAGGCATAGAGTACGTGGCCGACTTCGTATACGAGCAGGGCGGCGAGACGGTGGTGGAGGACAGCAAGGGCTTCCGCGACACCAGCAGCGCCGCATACAGACTATTTGTGATGAAAAGGAAGATGATGCTGTATTTCCACGGCATCACGGTGAGGGAGGTTTAGAACATCATGTACGCAATGCAGGGAACGATGAGCGTCGGCGCATTTATGCGGAGCCTGGGCAGCGCCAAGGCACCGTGGCTGACGGTGGATGCCGCGGCGGAGAGCCGGCGGCAGGAACATTGCGGAGAAACAGGACGATTTTTGAGCGGCGCGGTGGAGGACAGCCAGCATGAGCCGCAGGAGCGCATAGACACGTGCATGAACTGCCCGTACCCGGAGTGCCGCAACTGCTGGGAGCAGGCGCGGGACCGGAAGCGCAAGCGGAAGCAGTCAGCTCGGGAGCTGGCAGACAGCCTGCGCCTGCGCCGGTGCGGGGAGGTGTAAGGCTCTATGACGACGGTGTATATGATCGTGTCGCGGGACAAATATCGCCTGCCCCGCTGGTGGGGCACCACCACAGCGGAGCTGGCGCGGCGTTCCGGGCGGTCCTACGCCAGCACACGAAGCGCGATATGCAAGGCGTATCGAAACGGCGGACGGTTCGGGTGCTATGAGGTGGTGCACATTTCGGAGGACGACGGGAATGGGTAAACAGCATTTGAGCAGGGACGACCGCATCTTTATGCGTGGCAAGCTGCAAGGCACACGGGAGAACATGGACATGGTGGCAATGGTGCTGATGGACAAATGCGGCTGGCACGTCCAGGAGGAGACAGCGGACAGCCGGGACACGCAGAGCATCGCGTATCTGTATGAGTGCCTGGAGAAGCTGGCGGAGGAGATAAACGAAGGCCGCATCGAGCGGAAGCACATCAAGGACGTGCTGAAGGACGAGTGCGGCGTTGTGTTTGGAGATTAGGAGGTGATTTAGGTGAAACATTTAGGCGATATTACGAAAATAAATGGGGCAGAGATTGAACCCGTTTGGTGTATTACAGGTGGTTCACCTTGTTAGCCAGGATCTATCCATCGCTGGGAAACGCGCCGGTTTGGCGGGAGCGCGAAGCGGCCTGTTTATGGAGCAGGTACGCGTCGTAAAAGAAATGAGGGAGGCGGACAAAAGGAATGGACGGACAGGTGACATGGTTAGACCTCGGTATCTCGTGTGGGAAAACGTGGTCGGAGCCTTTAGCAGCAACAAAGGAAAAGACTTCGCAGCCGTGCTCGAAGAGATCATCAAAATCGTCGAGCCGGAAGCCCCCGGTATTGAAGTGCCTGAAAAGGGTTGGCCTACCTGGGGAGGGTATCACGATGAAATGGGAGGACGATGGAGCGTGGTGTGGCGAACTCACGACGCGCAACACTGGGGAGTGCCCCAACGCCGTCGTCGTATCTCGGTTGTCGCAGATTTTGGAGGAGACACCGCATCCGAAATACAATTTGACGGCGAAAGCCTGCCAAGGGATATTGCGGAGAGCGGAGCGTCGGGGGAAGGACCTGCCGAAGCTGCTGAAGCAGGTGCTTCTTATGCAGTCCGCATCAGGGGGGGCTGTGACGGCGGAGGAAAAGGCGCGTTAGTGCAGACGGAGAAAAGCGGGACGCTGGGCACGGGCAACGACCAGACGATTTTCTGTCTGCAAGGTAACTGCATTGACCGCGCCGATACCGCCGGATGTAACGGAAAAGGCTGGAAAGCGGACGAGAGCTACACGCTGAACACAATCGACAGACCTGCTGTGTGCGCGGAGGTTGCGTGTATGAATCCTTGGGACGCGCAAAGTACAAGGGTGTACGATCAGGATGGCGCATGGCACAGTTTGAATGCCAATGAGAACGGCGGTATGGCGCGGGACAGCGTATTGTGTGCCGGGTTCAAATTGGGTAACAGCGAAAAGGCGCACAGTATCGGATACGAGGAAGAAACATCCCCCACGCTGAACGCCGAGTGCGGCGGGAATAAGCCCGCAGTGGTGGCGCTGGACATGACACACGCCTGTGACGTCATCCGCGAGTGCGGGGAGCAGGTCCCGGCGTTGCAGGCGAGGATGGGGACAGGCGGCAATCAAGTGCCGCTGACATACCAGATGAATGGGTTTGGAGATTACCGCGCCGCCGAGGTTGCAAGCAGTTGCAAGCAACGGGACTTTAAGGACAGCACAGACCTTGCCATCACACACATGGTGGTGCGCCGATTGACGCCGATGGAGTGCGAACGGCTGCAAGGTTTCCCGGACGGATGGACGGATATTGGAGATTGGGTTAAAACAGATAAACGCGGGCGCGAAATAAAAGTGAAAGGAAGTGCGGACAGCCCACGGTACAAGGCGCTGGGCAACTCCATCGCCCTGCCCTTCTGGGACTGGATGCTGCGGCGTATGGCGCGGTATCTGCCGGAGGGCGCGACGCTGGGGAGTTTATTTGATGGCATCGCAGGTTTCCCGCTGATCTGGGAACGGATACACGGGAAAGGCACGGCGCGGTGGGCAAGCGAGATCGAGCAGTTTCCTATCGCCGTAACGAAAAAGCATTTTTCGGAGGAGGAATGACATGACAAGAGATGAGATCGTGACCGCGCTGCGGTGCTGTGGGAACTGCGATGTTAACGAGTGCAAGCCGTGTCCGCTGCGTGCTAACGCAGAGTGCCAAATTAGACTAACACACACCGCCGCTGACCTGATCGAGAACCAGCAGCGGCACATAGAGGCGCTGATGAAAGCCAACGACAGCCTGAAGGACGCCATTGCGCGGCGGGATAAGCAGATAGAGGATATGAAGCAGGGCATGGCACAGCTGGCAAAGGCTGTTGCGGTGAAGGAGGAGCAGAAATGAGCCTTGAGGTTTGCCCGATGACGCTCAAGGAGGCGAACGCCTTTGTGGAGCAGCACCACCGGCATCATAAGCCAGTGGTGGGACACAAGTTCTCCATCGGCTGCACGGACGGAAAGGAAATCGTGGGCGTTGCCATTGTGGGCAGACCGGTGAGCCGACATCTGGACGACGGATGGACGCTGGAGGTCAACCGGCTATGCACAGACGGCACCCACAACGCCTGCTCTATGCTATACGCTGCCGCTTGGAGGGCGGCACGGGCGATGGGCTACAAACGACTTGTGACCTACATACTGGACAGCGAAAGTGGCACAAGCCTGAAAGCCAGCGGGTGGAAATGCGTGGGGCAGGCTGGCGGCTTGCGTTGGACGGGTAAGCGCAGACCGGAGGTTGACCTATACCCGGCACAAATGAAAATCCGGTGGGAGAAGGAGACGAGCTGATGGAACGACTGACACAGCGACTTAGAACTGGTGAGGTTCTTATGGCGTCAGATTACGAGGAGAAATACACGGAACAAGAGTGGATCTGTGTGCTGCAAGACCGCGTTGCTGCCTACGAGGACACAGGGCTGACGCCGGGAGACATCAAGGAATTGCTTGACATGGCTGTGTCGAAAACAGACAAGGTTTTGCGGCTTAAAGAAGAATTGCACACCATGAACAACGAGCTATGCCAATACTGCGGGAAGTACAAATACGCACACGAGGGCGCCTGTTACGGGTGCAGATGGAGGGAAATGTGATGGCAGTGGTGGATATTTTTACTACCGACAAGAAATATAACGTTATTTATGCCGATCCGCCGTGGCAGTTCAGCAGCAAAGAGGTGCAGCGATACAATGGAAACAGGTTTAGACCTCTTGAAACGGTATATGGGACAGAAAAGGCTTCCGTCATGGAGACTTGGGACGTTAAACGCATTGCGGAGAAAGACGCAGCACTGTTTATGTGGTCTACGGACGCGCACCTTGAGGAGGCTATACGACTTATGAAAGCATGGGGGTTCAAGTATGTGACAGTGGCTTTCGTCTGGTCAAAAAAGACCAAGAACGGCAAGCAAGTGTCTACGCTTGGGGCATGGACAATGAAGAATTGCGAACTTTGCCTGCTTGGGACGAGGGGCGGGATGCTCAAGAACAAACGATCCAATTCTGTACGCCAGTTAGTAGAAGCCGAAAGAACAGAACACAGCAAGAAGCCCGATTGCGTCAGAACCCTCATCATGGAATTGTTTGGAGATATACCCCGCATTGAACTGTTTGCCCGCCAACAGGCGGACGGCTGGGACTGCTGGGGGAACGAAGTGGAGGAGAAGTAAATGGATGCTGTGAAGTTTATCAAAGAACGCGACCGAATGTGCCGCTTTTACCACCATGCCGGGGACTGCTATCAATGCCCCGCAAAAGACTGCGAGTGTAGTGCATTGGAGGGGATGGTTGATGATGACAACATTGTGACCATCGTCGAAGAATGGGCTGCTGAGCATCCTCGTAAAACAAGACAGAGTGTGTTTTTGGAACAGTGGCCAGATACACAACTTGACAAAAAGGGTAATGTTATCATTTGCCCTAAACAGTTATGCAGAGGTGAAGAGTTTAACAAACTCATAGCTGCTTGTCGTGGAACGAACTGCTATGAATGCCGACGTAAGTTCTGGGGGAAGGTGGTGCAGTAGTGGGCTGGTTATATGCCTTGCTCGGCGTGTACTGTATTGCGCTGCTTATTACCGCCATACACACGATGTATAAGAAGCGGAGCTGCACTGTCTTTGCAGTTTTTGTCGCGGTTTACGTAGCGGCAATAATTGCCATTGTGGTATCAGAGATATGCGGATGATGAGGTGGAGTGATGGAAAATTTGTTGCAAAACATTGCCAGCGGGCTGTGGATCGTGATAGGCATTCAGGTCCTTGTCTGGCTGAAGCATTGGAACAAGAAGTTTAGTGACCTGTATGACGAACTGAAGCATGAAACGGGAGGAGTTCATGGACGATGGGTGCCGTTCCATAGTGAGGTCGCGGGAGATATTCAGTATTGCTCCGCCTGTGAGATATGGTTCGCGGCCAAGACGGACTACTGCCCACACTGTGGCGCAAAGATGGATGGTTCGGCATGAAGATATACAAAAATCCGTGGGTGACGCGGGAAAGCTACTTCGTAAAAACCGGCGCGGCAAGATCGGCAAAAATGGAAGCGGCGAAAAGCACTGGCTATTCCGTTGACTTCTGGGACGGCAAATGGAAGGTACGCAAGGCAACGTACTATAACAAATCTTTGGATGAGATGCCTGTGGTGTGCGAGAACAAAGTGAGCATACAGGCGGTCATCGAAAAGGCTGTATTGGACGCGGTGCGTGGCTTTGCTGGGGGCGGAAAGTCGGATGGAGAGGAAACGCCGCAGGCGGGGTGGCTTCCGGTATACGAGAGCGAGATAACCGGGTGGGACCCCGCGCTTGCAGGGCGCGATCCAATCGGCGGCTACGCTTGCTCGAAGTGTGGTTATGAGGCGGTGTATAGCTGCAACGATGAATACGTTTTGTCGGATTATTGCCCCGGATGTGGGGCACGAATGGCCGGAGGGGCGGAGTGATGGGAGAGCACAAGCACAACCCCACTGCCGTCGCCGCGAAGAACGGAGACTTGCCGCCGAAGAAGAAGCCGATGGGCACAGCGGAGAGTCGGGAATGGGTGTACATGGATACGAGAGCACACGCCGCTGGGCATCATAGAACGTGAGATAAGGAGAAACTGCAATGGCTAAATGGAGAGTATATGAGGCAGATACTCCGCAGTGTACTGGCTGTGGAATGTGGATGCCGTTCGCCAGATACCGGCGTGGTCAAGGGACGAATGCGAGAGAAATCACGAACTATTGCCCATATTGTGGTAGGAAGATAACGGCTATGCCGATGTGTGGCGACTGCAAATATGGTCATGGAGAGTGGAAAGAGGACGGAATATGTTACGCCTGCCGTGAGCAGGTATGGGTTCCGGGAGCGCCACACAGAAAAGTTGGAGAGGAGAACGACAATGGCTGAATACATTGACAGGGAAAAGGCGAAGCGTCTGTTGCATATTGAATACGCATATGCCGCAGAACAACTTTTGGACGAGATCCCTGCCGCTGATGTTGCCCCGGTGGTGCGTGGGTGGTGGGAAAAAGAGCCATCATCTTATTGGAGGTGGACGTCGTCTCGTGCGGTAGCGGTTACGCGTACTACTTACAGATGCGGTCTCTGTGGACGGGGAACCGCCGTAAAATCTAACTACTGCCCCAACTGCGGAGCAAAGACAGAACAGGAGGCGAAATAAATGGATCTTGAAGAAGCAATCTCCCATCTCAAGGAACTTATAAATAATCATGATTTCGAATGTCTGGAATGTAAACGAAACCATGAGGAGTTACTCGGCTTTTTGGAGGAACTAAAGCAGCGGAGGAGCCAAGATGGACGGGAGGAATAGTTGATGGTTAAAGTGTTCTGTGATATGTGTGGGCGCGAGATTGACTATGAGGTTGACGGCGTGAATTTGGATTTCAACCACTATGGCGTTGTGAATTTTAAGACACCATTTTCTGCGGAGAAACAACTGTGCCTCACTTGTGCGGCCAGAGTTTGCAACTTTGTGGAGAACTCCGCGAAGATGGACGGAGGTGTAGACGATGCCTGCTTGTAAAGTCTGTGGTGAGTGGTTTGCCAAAACCAATCCACACGAAGAACTTTGCTTCAAATGTGAGTGCGCATTGAGCCGACTATCCAGCTATGCTACCCGTGTGGTGCGCTGCAAGGACTGCAAGCACTATCGCAACTACCCAAACGGTTTGTGTTACCTACATACGGAGCCAAAGTCAAATGCCCGCGGGTATTCCGGCGAGGCGGTGTGTGTAGAGCCGGATGACTTCTGCTCCTACGGCGAGAGAAAAGAGGGGGCGGAGTAATGTTCTGCTGGATATTCACCCGCGCTGCACAAATGGAGGACCACGAATTTACAGACGATGTAGCATACTGCTTCTGCTGGACAAAGAAGCAGGCAATTAAGAGGTTCGGTCAGCTGTACGACGATGTAAAGCCATTCGAGGTTGACAAGGTGGTGTTTGACCCATTCAGGCGGCTGCCGGTCGTAGTCACGGATTATTGAGGAGGTACGGAGCGATGGCGGAGATCACGCTGAAATACGCGAAGGGATGTGGGATATGCTGCCCGATGTGTGGAACGCCGGATAGCCAGAACCCTGTACGATACCCGGACGCGCAGAACCCGGGGGAGAACTGGATAACGTGCAGCAAGTGCGGCACGTCGTACAAGCCGCCCATGTGGCACGCGGCGGGAGGCGGAAACTATGCTCACGTTTGACCCCGCAAAATGGGGAGACACGGAGCTGGAGAGGTGGAACGGCGTGGTGACGGCCATGCGGGTGAAGATGCACCAGTATATTGGCTGCGCAGGGACGACACGGTGCCCGGAGGAGTGCCGGTATAAGCACCTGTGCGCGTGGACAAGGGACGTGCAGATCATGTGCGGAAAGGAACTGAACAGGCGGCGTGGAGACCAAAAATAACTATGCGCCAAAGACGAAACTGTACGCGCCGTTTGAACTGCTGAAAAGGATCCTGCCATCGCGGGAGAGCGTGGCACCGGAGGAACTGGAGGAATATGACCGCTTTGTGGGCAGCAAGGACGCACTGGGAAGCGAGTACGAGGAGTTCCTGAAAAAAGTGTACGGCTGCAGCCATGAGTGGGGCGAAACGGTGCAGGAGGACGCATGGCTCGATCTGCGGAGCCGGAAGTGCCGGAAGTGCGGCATCATACACTGCCAGATACGGGACGAAGAACTGGTGCTGGCAGAATACTACGAAGAGAAACCGGAAAAGGAGAGATAACACATGAAAACCATCAGCAAATATGAGGCATACGCCATAAAGGCGCTGCGGACGATGGGAGTGAGGGAGGACCTGGCGGGCTTCGACTACACGGTGGAGGCGGTACGGCTGGTGCTGGAGGGCACCGTGGAAAGACCGATACAGTGGACGAAGAAGGGCGGCGTGTACGACAAGGTGGCGGAGAAGTTCGGCATGAACGACTGGCACGGCGTGGAGAGGTGCATACGCTACACCATAGATATGCTGAAAAAAGAGGGAGACCCGAAGCACTACCGGAAGGTGCTGGACGTGGCCGCGGAAAGCAGCATGAACGTGGGAGCATACACCAGCGCGGTGGCTAACTACGTAAGGCTGCAAGCCTATGAGGAGAGCCGGACGGTGCGCCTGTCCCCGGCCATAGGGTACGCGCAGAAGGGCATGGCGCAGGTGCTGGTGACGGGCAGGGACCTGGATGTGCAGCTGCTGACGCAGAAGGCAGACCTGGGCGTGATCGTGCCGGAGGACAAGGCGGAGATGATGAAGCTGAAACCGGAGGACATAGTGGACGACGGGTCGGCGGTGTGTAAGGAGACAGGGGCATTTATCGTGCCGGAGGGATGGAATGAGGGCAGCATTGAACTGGACTGAAAGACTAAGGCGGAAGCTGATACATCTCCTGGGCGGCGTGGTCATAGACGAGGTGCAGCCCCGGCCCGTGGCCGCGGCGGAAAGCTACACGATGGAGGAACTGACGTGCAGCTATTGGAAGTTCGCCGGTGGGCAAGAGAATGAGCGCTTCAAAATGGACAACCTTACGCTTGTGGGCTGTGCGGCGGATAAGGCGGGGTTGATAGAGTGGAAAGAAGTGTCACGAGAGGAGGAACCGGCGCTGTATAAGGTGGCGGAGGGGATACCGGGCGCGGAGGATGCGACGCTGATGCGCGGGACGCTGCGGGTGCTGCGAAAGGCGGGAGGATGAGCACATGAGGGACAAGAGAGCAAAATACCGGCGCTGGGCGGTGGTGTACATACTGCTGGCGCTGCTGCTGCAGGCGGTGCTGGTGCTGCTGATGGTGGCGGGCGTATATAAAACGCTCGTGGGCGTATTGTGCATGGTGGTGGTGGCAGCGGATATGGCGTTTCTGGTCGCGGGCAGCGCGTACCTGTGGAGAAAGGGGTGGCGGGAGGAATGAGCAGAGATGGCTAACAAAGTGCTGCCGGGGCGCATACGCTATTTGCGGGAGAAAGCGCAGCTGAAGCGGTGCGTACTGTCAGAGCTGTGCGGGCTGAGCAAGGAGACCATAAAGCGCTACGAGGAGGGGACGGCGGAGCCGCTGGCCTCATCGCTGGAGGCGATGGCGGACTACTTCCACGTGACGACGGACTACCTGCTGGGGCGGGATGAAAAATAATTTTTGCGCCATTCCCTTATATGGGAATCAGACAAGTGAAAACCTGCGAAAATGGTACACGAGAGAGTGGATAATTCTCTTTTGTACCATTTTTACTATCCGAAAGGAGCGCAGGATGGCCGAACTTTTACCTATGGACGCGGAAAAGCAGCAGGCGTATTACGACCAGCTTAATGATGCGGTGGGGGAGAGTTTGGCTTATTTTTATGCCTGCATACGCTTCAACAAGCCCTTCGACATGAACGCGCTGCCGGCAAGCGGGAGCAAAAACAAGTGGACCGCCTATTGCGATAAACTGGCGAAAAAGAAACTGGACCGGACGCCGGGAGGCGGAGAGCTGGGCTTTCTCGACGGGCTGACGGACATCACCAAGATATTCGGAGAGGGGCTGGAGAACGGCAACTTCACCAAGGCGGTGAGCGCGGAAAAAAGCGCACGGGACGGCAGGCAGGGCACCAAGCGGCAGGCCGCCGACTGGGGCGAGGGAACGGGGAAAATGCCCTACACCAGCGAGGACTACAACGAGTTTGACCGCATCTACAACGCGCTGTGCGCCGACTTTGGCGGGGAGCAGGCGGTGAGTGCCAAGCAGCAGCTGATCCTGCGGAACGTGGCGAAGTGGACAAAGCAGATGAACGACGCCGCGGAGATGGGCGCCATAGATAAGGCCAAGAAGCTATCCAGTATGATACAGGAGAATCTGGCATCGGAAAACCTGCGGAAGAAGGACACGAAGCCGGTGGAGGACCTGCGGCTGGACAACATGGTGGTGGCGCTGGAGCGGGCGGGACTGCTGAAAAACGGGAAGCCCTGCGAACCGGACGAGGCATTCCGTATATTCTTCGGCCGGCCGTGCAAGTACCCCTACACGCGGGATGCTGCCGACCAGATGATACTGATAAACGAGAACCGGATGCGGCAGAACGACGGACTGCCGGAGCTGACAGAGCTGCCGGACGAGATGCGACTGGAGGACAATCTGGGCGAGTTTGCAGAGGAACCAAACGAGGCGGAGAAAGAAGCCTACGAAAAGCTGGGGCTGGTGCGGATGCGCCCGGTGAAAAAGAAGAAAAAGCCGGGTAAGCCGAAAGCGGACGCAGAGGATGTGAACACCGATGGCGAGGCGAACGGGTAAAGCGTATGTGGCCGGTCTTGGCTGGGTGACAAAAAAGCCCACGCAGGAGCGCAGATACGAGAACTATGAGGATGCCTTCTGGGCGTTTATTATGTGGGTATTCCGCTGGTACCCGGATAAGGCGTGCGATGTATTCAGAAGCACAGAGGCGGACTTTGGGAATGAAGAACTGCTGCAGCGGGTGATGATGCGGGTATACGCCCGGAAAGCCTCGGCATCGTTTACGGGCACCCGCGGCATGACAAAGACCAACACGAAGTTCAAGTATGCGCTGGTAAACGGGTTGGTGTGGCCGGGGACGCAGAGCGCCTACTATGGCCCGGCATACAAACAAATGGCGACAATAGGCAGCAAGACCTTCCGCCAGATAGAGCACGACTACCCGGCGCTGGCAAAACAGTGGCGGGTGACGGCGGAGAGCAAGGACGACTTTAAGATAGAGACCGACTGCGGGAGCGCCTTTTACATATCTGCCATGCGAGGAGACAACCTGCATGACGTGACAGCGGAGGAGTACGCACAGGAGGAAAACCCAGCGTTTGACTTCAATGAGTATACCACGGTGGTGCTGCCGGCGGTGCGTCTGACGCATAATGTGAACGGCAAGCCGGATCCCAACTACATTCCGTATAAGGACCACGCCATCACCAGCGCGGGGCGGAAGCAAAATCACGCTTACGAAACGCGGTGCGAGAACATGAAAGCCATGCTGGCGGGCGAGAGCGCCTATGCCTATGACATTTCATGGGAGTGCGTGATACTGCAGCAGATGCGGCCCTTTGCCTGGGCGATGCAGAGAAAGCGGAAATGCACGGCAGAAAAGTGGATGCGCGAGTTCGAAAGCCGCTACACCGGGGCGGACAGCAATCCTATCGTGCGGGACGAGGTGCTGACAGAGTGCCGCAAACTGATGATCGCGGAGAACCGGCACTGCGCCTACGACATAGGCAACAAACTGAAGCCGGAGGACGTGATCTATATCGTGGGGTACGACGTATCCTACGCCGATGACAAGAAGAACGCAAAATGCGCCTGCGTGGTGCTGAAATGCACACGTCAAACGGACTGGCTGAAGCGGGACCGCTACCTGAAGCAGGTGGTGTATGTGGACGTTTGGAACCCACCGGTAAAGAGCATGATGCAGGCGCAGCGGATCAAGGACGTGTGGAGCCGCTTTTGCTGTGACGGAGGGGCCGCGACATACCTGGCAATAGACGCATGGCAGTACGGCACCAGCGTGGTGGAGAACCTGATGATGGACCTTGGTGACGGCCTTGCGCCGCTGTGCGTGCGGAACCACGCTAGCTTTACGGAGCTGGAACAGGAGAACGCCGTGCCGTGTTTGTATCCCATCAAGGCGGGCGGCGCGGGCGTGACAGATCCAGACGCGGAGATGGTGCGGTACGCGGAGCTGCAATTTGAGAACCGGAATGTGGAACTGCTGTGCTCTAACGTGAACGAGGGCGTGGAGAACTACAAGAAGTACCACCGGATCAAGGACGACAGCATGGATGCCATGCTGGCAGATCCCTACATAAAGACCCGGGAACTGGTGGGGCAGATACAGAACCTGAAAAAGGTGGCCAGCGGCACGACCCAAAAGGAAGAACGGATAAGCAAGCACATACAGCGCGATATATGGTCGGCACTGAAATATGCGCTGCGGGTGGCGCAGATACTGGAGCGCGAGGAGCTGGCGCAGGCGGTGCGGCATAAGAGCGACTGGGACGCGGAACTGGCAAAATACAAAAACCGCGCCGCGGCACCGCACAGAGCGGCGGCAGCCGGCGCGGGAGGCCGCACGGTG
>ERZ857969.815-NODE-815-length-48594-cov-16.384660_pt1 | contig 48594 bp, 43 predicted proteins | sample MGYA00519864_ERZ857969 | MGnify/ENA primary metagenome ERZ857969 (study PRJEB31778, sample SAMEA3449382) | human gut metagenome | biome: human gut; feature: human-associated habitat; material: faeces | place: United Kingdom | collected 2010/2012 ...
GACAGAGCGGAAAAGGCGCAAGCAGATGGCGCAGGTGAATTTGGAAATAGTATTAGCCCTGTTCCTGCTCCTGCTTATAGCGGTTCATCAAATTATGCACGCGGTCATACGGCGACAGCAGCTTCGACAGCGAACGGTCGTGGTTGAGTGTCGCAATGATGTAGGAAATGTACTTACTCATATCGGCTTCGATGAACCAAGGCGCTGCCTGCAATTCGGGTGTGCGGTAGGTCAGGTTCGTGGAAATCACGCCGTCAATCAGACCTTCGTCGTAGCTCTTCTGGTACAGCTCCAAACCGTTGGTGAACAGCGGGAAGGTAACGGCAGAGAAGATGCGGTTCGCGCCGAGCTCCTTCAAGCGGTGCGCAACCTCAATCATGGATTCGCCAGAGGACAGAATATCGTCCGCAACGAACACGTCCTTGCCGTTGACTTCCTTGCCCATGTACTCGTGGGCGACAATGGGGTTGCGGCCGTTGACGATGCGAGTGTAATCGCGGCGCTTGTAGAACATGCCCATATCCACGCCGAGGACGGAGGCATAGAAGATGTTGCGGTCAAGCGCACCCTCGTCGGGGGAAACAATCATCAAATGATCCTTGTCCAGCTTCAAGTCCTTGCGGCGCTTCAGCAGTGCCTTGAAAATCTGGTAGCTGGGCATAACGGACTCAAATCCGCCTTCGGGAATCGCGTTGACGACGCGCGGGTCATGCGCATCGAACGTGATAATGTTGTTCACGCCCATGCGGTTGAGTTCCTGCAGCATCAGCGCGCAGTCCAGGCTTTCGCGGGCGCTGCGGCGGTGCTGACGGCCGCCGTAGAGCAGCGGCATGATAACGGTGATGCGCTTCGCCTTGCCGCCGACAGCTGCAATGGTGCGCTTCAGATCCATGTAGTGGTCATCGGGGGACATCGGCACTTCATGCCCGTACATGTTGTAGGTGCAGTTGTACGCGCCGACATCGCAGAGGATGTAGAGATCCAGTCCGCGAACGGAGTCCTTAATCAGTCCCTTGCCTTCGCCGTTACCGAAGCGCGGGCAGGTTGCGCGCACGAGGAAGTCCTCGCGACCCATACCAGGCGTTGTGGACATATCGCCCGGCAGGGTTTCTTCCGTGTACTTGCGCCACTTCAGCAGCCACTTGTTCACCTTGTCGCCCATGTCCTCCGTGCCGCGCATGGCAATCAAGCCCAGCGGAGCAACAGGCGTCGTCAGAAAGGATTCCTCATTCCAGGTACTCACAAAGTCCGTCACAGACCATCAACCTCATTCCGTCATGTGTCATTTCGGGGCGTATGTGTGGAGCCGCCAAGGGGGGCAAGCCACTTTGCTCAAATTCCTTGGAACCGTCCGTTCCACTCCTTATTATACAGCATTTTTTCGCATTATGCAAAGGGATTTTACAAAAAAAACGAACGAAATCTTGCATCTTGATAAAATGGTTGCGAGTTTTCCGAAAGTGCCATCGTTTTGATTTCATCGCCTCTTTCTGCTGGATTTTTGCTCGTTTTCGCTTGACAAACCGCCCCAATTCAGGTACGATGGTATGTAACCATCTTCATATAAATAGGAAGGAAGGATATTTTGTCAACCGGTTTTTCCCGCAAGTCAGCCGCCATGATGATCTTGGGCAGTTCCATCCTTGCGATGGGCATGTGCAACATTCACGCGCATTCCGGCGTTACGGAGGGTGGCGTGCTGGGACTGACGCTGCTGCTGGAGCATCTGTTCGCCATCTCCCCCGCGCTCTCTGCGCTGATTCTGAACGTCCTGTGCTACGCACTGGGCTGGCGGACGCTCGGCCGCGGATTCCTGCTGAACTCCGCCGTTGCGTGTCTGTGCTATTCCGCGGTGTATGCGCTGCTGGAGCCGTTTGCGCCTATGTTCCCACTGCTGATTTCCTCCCAGCTTATCGCGTCGCTTATCGGCTCGCTGTTCGTGGGCTTCGGCGCGGGAATCTGCGTCCGCTATGGCGGCGCGCCCGGCGGAGATGATGCGCTTTCGATGTCCCTGAGCCGCATCACGCGTCTGCCAATTCAGTGGGTCTACCTGCTCTCTGACTTGATTGTTCTGGGTTTGTCGCTGTGCTACATTCCGCTGGGAAAGATAGCGTACTCGCTGCTGACGGTGATTCTCTCCGGTCAGCTGATTGGCATCGTCGAACGTTTTGACTTCCGCCTGATGAAGCGGGAGGGGCTGCGTCCGGCGCTGGTGAATGCGGCGAAGGGGAAATAAAGGAAGTCATTCACATACGCAAAAAATCGGCAGACCGCCTATTCACGGTCTGCCGATTTCTCAATTTGCCAAGGCTTCCACCACTGTCAGGCTGCGGATGTGCCACTTGCCGCTTTCCTTGACGAGAATGGCGTTGTACTTCATGCTCTGCCACGCGGGCGGATACAGCGCGGATGCCCCCTGCTCGGTAACGTACTGATCAGCATACGCGCCCTTGACACGCCCGTCGATGCGCGGAATCCGCTCCACAATCGTCACACGCGCCACCGTATCCCACGGCCATACCCAGAAGAACGACATTTCCAGCCGGTGATCCATGCCGCGGATGTTGTAGTCCTTATACGCGGAGTACCCCGCAATGGCGTTCTGCACCTGCGGGTCGCGCTGAATAAAGCTTTCCTGAAAATACTTCGTCAGCTCGGAGGAATCCTCGGTCATCATGATGACCTGCGCACGGCGCGCCATGCCATCCTTCAGGACGACGTTGATGTTCGTCACGTTCATAGCGTAGTAGAACCCCGTGACCATCAGCCCCAGCACGAGCGTAATCACGAGCAGGCGCGACGCGATATACCAGACAAGTCGGCGCAGATACTGCATGTTGTATTCCTCCTTCCCTGATGCAACGATTCAGGGCGCGTTTTTCATGCCTGCAAAAGCAAATTCAGCTCTTCCGCGACGGTGCTTTCGGTGTCTGCCATCGCGTGCAGCGTCTTTTCAAGCAGCTCATCGAGCGTCCAGTCGAGGCGTTCCGCGCCCGTGCGGATGACGTCGCGCGAGCATCCTGCCGCGAATTTCTTGTCCTTGAACTTCTTTTTCAGCGACGACAACTCCATATCCGTGCAGGACTTCGACGGACGCATTTTCGCCGCCGCGCCAATCAGCCCGGTCAGCTCATCCGCTGCGAAGAGGATTTTCTCCATTGGCAGCGTCGGCTCAACGTCGGTGCAGATACCATAGCCATGGCAGCAGACGGCGTGGATGAGTTCGGGCGTGGCTTGGGCGCCTTGGAGCAGTTCGATGCACTTTACGCAATGCTGTTCAGGCCATTGCTCAAAGTCAATGTCATGCAGCAGCCCCGCCATGCGCCAGAAGTCGCTTTCCGCCTCGAATCCCTCTTCCTTGGCGAACCAGCCCATGACAGCCTCGACGGTCAGCGCGTGCTGGAGGTGGAAGGGTTCGTGGTTATATGTTTGAAGTGCTTGCAGCGCCTCCTCGCGGGTCAATCCGGTTTCCATAAGTCAATCCTTCTTTCATAAAATCATTGATGATATTGATGATTCAGTGCACAAACTAAAAACTTGCGGTAAAAATCAAGCAACAAAGGAGTGCACCGAAGGTTTCCAAAGGGCGATCGGAAAGCCCTTTGGTCGCGCCCGCAGGCGCGATTCCCCCTGCAACGATAAAAATCAAGTATGAAAATGTGCAAGGCGAAGGGGTCAAGGGGGCGACCGCGAACTTCGTTCGTTTCCATTGCCCCCTTGTCGCCTCCGCAGAGGCGAAATCCCCTGCTTGCAGAAAAGACCTGTTATGTCTGAAAGACCAACTGCGTGGTCGCGTCCATTTGACGCGACAATGTGCAAGTGATGGGTAAAGCAGCTTGGGGGCGCTTCTGAGGAAGCGCAAAGTTACTGGCAGGGACGCTTCGCTGCCTGCGCCTTGGTTGACTTCTTCCTTTGAATTGGTCGCCCGTGGAACGGTTGGGGCGTTGCCCCAAACCCCACAAGGGACGCTGTCCCTTGACCCTGCAAGGGGGAATCCCCCCTTGACCCCTTTCCGCGATTGAGTTGGTCTCTTCTTCATGCTCTGCCCGCGTGTTTATCCTTTTAGGCTTCGCCTAAGACCCTTTTCCGCCCTTATAATAACTTTATCAGCATCGTCTTCTGCTCATCCATCTCCACAACCACCAATCCATCCTTCTCCAATTGCTTCATCACATCCGAAAACCGCTTAAACCCGATACTCCGCTCCGTAAAATCCGGATACGACGTCAATATATCCGCCTTCAAAATGGACGGATTCACGCGCTCAAATCCACCGTCCTTATACGCCTGCAGCTGCGCCGCGAACGCCTCCCGCCAATTATCCTTCGTCAGCTGCGGCCGCCCTTCCGCCGATTCCGCGCTGTTCAGATTGACCATCATGTTAAAATTGTCATTCTTCACGCGCAGTTCGCCAAACCGCTGGCTCAATTTCGTCAGCAGCTTCCCGAACGACGAGCAGCCATAGGACTTCTCGTTGAAGTCCGGGCGCAAGCGCAAAAGAATCCCTTTCAGTTCCGATGCGTACATGCCGTCCGTATCGGCGGACTCCTCCAGAATGGAGACAATCAGCTTGTTCAGCTCAGCTTCATCAGCAGCTTCCTCGGTGGATGCGCGATGCTTCTTCGGGGCAGCGGGAGCGACAGTTCTGCCGCTCACGCCCTCCAAGAACTGGAACTCATTGCAGGCGTTGATAAATACGGTGCTGGCGGCTTCGCTTCGGCTGATACCCAGCACGAATTTGCCCATGCTCTTCAAGCGCCCAACGAGGGGGGTATAGTCGCTGTCGCCGGAGACGATGCAGAACGAGTCGATGAGCGGGTTGGTGAACGCGACTTCGAGGGCGTCCACAACAAGCTGAATATCGGCGTTATTCTTCTGCGCGATGCCGTAGCGCAGGGACGGCACGACGGTGAAGGTATTGCTGAGCAGCAGCTCTTTAAGGTCAGAGAAGCGGTCGGTATAGCCGTAGACCTTGCCCAGCAGAATATCGCCGCGGATTTTGACCTTTTCGAGGATGGAGTTGAGGGTCGGCACTTTCGCGCCGCAGTTTTCGAGGTCAACAAATATTGCAAATTTTGCCATGGTGATAATTCTCCTATTGCTGCATTGGGCAGCGTACTATGATGATGATTGATTTTGATTGACTTGATTCCTGCAAGATTTTTTTGCAGGCTGCAGGGGAAATCCCTGCGTCAGATTCGGAAGGTGAACCTATCTCCACGAATCAGCTGATGGGACGTGTGGAGCGGTCTGCCATGCTGGTCGAACACAACCTCTCGCAGCAGCAGCAGCGCTTGACCGGGGTCAACTTCCAGCAAACGCGCCTGTGCGTTCGTCGCGTAGTGCAGGCTGATTTCGTGAATCCCGCGCTTGGGCGTAATGCCGCGCCCTTCCAATACTGCGTAAAGCGATTGGCTCAAATCCGCTTGCAGCAGGTCGCTGTACGCCAACGGGAAACTGTTCGTTTCCAGCATCACTGGCACGCCGTCTGCCGTCCGCACGCGCTCAATCTCCACCACGCGGTCATCCGGCAGTTCCAGTTCGCGCTGGGTGCGCTCATCCGCGTGGGACAGCTGCGCGTGAATCAGGCGCGTGCCGGGGGTAACGCCCTGCATCCGGCAGCACTCGTGGAAGCTGTTGATGTCCCGCAGGTCGCGGCAGAGTTTGGGTGTGCAGACGAACGTGCCCTTGCCCTGCTGCTTGCGCAGGATTCCCTCGTCCGTCAATTCGCTGATGGCGCGGCGGACGGTCACGCGGCTGACACCGTAGCGCGCGCACATCTCCTGCTCGGAGGGAATCTGGCTTTCCGCCGGATACACGCCGCTGGACACATCGTCGCGAATGCGCGCCATCAGCTGGCGGTAGAGCGGTTCGGCGTTCGTAGGGATGAGCCGGTTCGTCATCGGAAATTCGCCTCCTGCGGGATTGTATACCCATTTAGTATAGCATTATTTATGCAAAAAAGCCATCCCCATTCTGGACAAAACATGTTCTATGGGGTAGAATGACAGGGAGAAATTCCATTCGGAAGGGAGCGATCAGCCATGCAGGACTTGACGCAGCGGAATCGCCTGAGCGCAACGGTCGTGCTGTACCATTCAGGCGTGGAGATGCTTTCGTGCATCCAGAGCTTTGTGGACAGCGACGTGTATCTTGACCTCTATGTGGTCAACAATTCTCCGGGAGACGCCTCGCTTTTTACCGCGCGCTGGAACTGCCCCGGCGTTCATTATTATCCTGTTCGGCGCAACATCGGCTATGGGCGCGCGAACAACCTTATCTTTCCCAAGCTGAAAAGCACCTACCACGTCATCTGCAATCCAGATGTGACCTTTGCGCCGGATGTGCTGCGCCGGATGATTGAGGTAATGGACGAAACGGGCGCGACCATCCTCACCCCGCGCGTATTGAATCCCGACGGCACGGAGCAGTTTCTCCCCCGCCGTGAGCCGACGATTCGCCGTTTGCTTGCCCGCCGACTGAATTTTTCCGGCGCGCGCTGGCAGCAGCTTCGCAGCGACTACACGCTGGAGGGGCAGAACGTCAATGAGCGCATGAACGTGGCGTTTGCGACCGGGTGCTTCATGATGGTGCGCACGCACGTTATCGCCCAGCAGCTTGGCGGCTTCGACCCGCATTATTTTCTCTATCATGAGGACAGCGACCTCTCCCGCCGCGTGCTTGCAAACGGCGGCAGCATCCTCTACACGCCCGACATCTGCGTCACCCACGCATGGAAGCGCGACAGTGCCCACACCTTCCCTGCAACCCTCCACCACCTGAAAAGCACCATCCGCTACTTCAACAAGTGGGGCTGGAAATGGTAACGCGCAAGCCGCCGCTCGTGCTGTTGACGGCGTACAACGGCACGGCGTACCTCCCGGCGCAGCTTTCGTCCCTGTGTGCGCAGGTGGTTTCTTTCACGGCGATTCTGCGCGACGACGGTTCAGCGGATGACACGCCCGCGCTGCTTGCCGCCCAATGCCATCAGGACGCGCGTTTCCGTCTATCGCCCACCAGCGGGGTGCACCTCGGCGCAGTCGGCGGATTCTTTGCGCTGATGCGGGAAGCGGCTGATTCCGGCGCACCTGTCGCCCTGTGCGACCAAGACGACATTTGGCATCCAGACAAGCTGACGCGCCTGCAAGCCGCCCTGTCCGACGCGGAAGCGCGTTTCGGGGCGGATACGCCGATTCTCGTCCACAGCGACGCGCGGATTGTGGATGCAGACGGTCGACCGCTGCACAGCAGCCTATGGCGGCATCAGGGGTGGAATCCGGCGGCGCAGTCCCTGCCGGAATTGCTGGTGCAGAACAACGTGACCGGGTGTCTGCTGATGATAAACGCGCCGCTATGCCGCCTGTGCGCCCAGCATCAGCCGACGGGCGACCTGCACATGCATGACTGGTTCATTGCGCTGACGGCGGCGGCTTTCGGGCGCATCATCCCGATTCCGGCGGCGCTTGCGGACTACCGCCAGCACGGCACGAACGCCATGGGTGCAAGCACATCGGGGCTTTTCCGCCGCTCCCTGACTGCACTGCGCACCCCCGACCGCATCCGCGCGCGGATTGCCCTCTCCTACCGCAACGCCGCACAATTTCAGCAAGCGTACGGCGATTTGCTGCCGGAAGATGCGCAGAAGTTGCTGGCGGACTTCGCCCAGATTCCGCAGCTGAGGAAAATGGCAAGGCTGCGAGCGCTAAGGAAGGGCGGATTTCGGATGCAGAGCAAGACGGCACGGGCGGGGATGATGTTGTTTGGGTAATGCGCTGCTTATTCCGCGTACTTTTTACAACTTTCCCTTGCGCACACCGCGAAATAGGTGTAAAATAAGAATGTATATTTTTCTGCCGAAAGGAAGGGAACGCTATGACACGACTGGAAACGCAGGTGCTTGACCTGCTCCGGGAGGACTGCCGTCTGCCGCTGGAAAAGCTGGCGGTGATGCTGGGCGTGTCCACCGAGGAAGTCGCGGAAACAATTGACAGTCTGGAACGCCGACGCGTCATCCTGCACTACGCGCCCACCATCAACTGGGATTTGACCGACCGTGAGCGCGTGGAAGCAATGATTCAGGTCAGCGTGACGCCGCAGCGCGACATGGGCTTTGACGCTGTGGCACGCCGGATTTACCGCTTCGAGGAGGTCAAGAGCGTCTATCTGATGAGCGGCGGCTACGACCTGCTGGTGCTGGTGGAAGCCAAGAGCCTGAAAGAACTGGCGCTGTTCGTATCCAGCAAGCTGTCTACGCTGGAAATGGTCACGGGCACGCAAACGTCCTTCGTCCTCAAGCGCTACAAGGAAGAGGGCGTCATCTTCGACGGCAGCCAATCTGACAACAGGCTGGTGGTCTCGCCGTGAATTACGACCGCTATATCAACCAAGCCATCGCTGCCGTTCCGCCCAGCGGCATCCGCCGTTTCTTCGATATTGCCGCAACAATGAAGGACGCCATCTCCCTTGGCGTGGGCGAGCCCGATTTTGTCACCCCCTATCACATCCGCAACGCCGCCATCAACTCCATCATCGACGGCGGCACGCAGTACACGGGCAACCGCGGTCTGCCGGAATTGTGCAGGGAAATCAGCGAGTACCTCTCCGAGCGCTTCCACACCGACTACGACCCCAAGACCGAAATCATGGTGACAGTCGGCGCGTCGGAGGCGATTGATATTGCCCTGCGCGCACTGGTTGGGCCGGGCGATGAGGTGCTTGTGCCGCAGCCGAGCTATGTTTCGTACAGCCCGTCGGTGATTTTCGCGGGCGGCACGCCAGTCGGCGTGGAGACGACGGCGGACACCGAGTTCCGCCTGACCCCCGAAGCCCTCCGCGCCGCCATCACACCGCGCACAAAGTGCCTGATTCTCCCCTACCCGAACAACCCCACCGGCGGCATCATGGAGAAAGTCGACTTGGAGAAAATCGCGCAGGTCGTCCGCGAAACGGGGATTCTGGTCATCAGCGACGAAATCTACGGCGAATTGACCTACGGCGACCGCACGCACATCTCCTTCGCGTCCCTGCCGGACATGTGGCAGTACACCATCACGCTCAACGGCTTCTCGAAGGCGTTTGCGATGACAGGCTGGCGCGTGGGCTACGCCTGCGGGCCGAAGGAAATCCTGTCGGTCATGCTGAAAATCCATCAGTATTCGATTCTCTGCGCGCCGCGCATGGGGCAGGTTGCCGCATTGGAAGCCCTGCAGGCCGGACGCGCGAACGACTATGAGGATGTGCGCCGAATGCGCGACAGCTACGACCGCCGCCGCCGCCTGATGGTGGATTCCTTCCGCAAGATGGGTCTGGACTGCTTTGAGCCGCTGGGCGCGTTCTACGTTTTCCCCAGCATCAAAAAGACGGGCTTGGACAGCGAGACGTTCTGTGAGCGGCTGCTGAACGAGTACAAAATCGCGACTGTCCCCGGCACCGCGTTTGGCGAGTGCGGCGAGGGACACATCCGCTGCTCCTATGCCACGGGCGTGGAGAAGCTGAACATTGCGCTTGAACGCATGAGCGAGTTTGTCGACAAGTGCGGGAAGTAAGGAAACCGCAAGGGGCGTTGCCCCTTGACCCCAGCAGGGACGCTGTCCCTGCACCCTGCAAGGGAGTTCCTCCCTTGACCCTTTTTCGCGATTGAGTTGAGCACACTTGCATACTTCTCCCGCGTGCTTATTGGGAAAACCCAGTTTTCCGCAAAAAAGGCTACTACTTTACCATGGAGGTTCCAAAATGCGCCGAATAACAGCCCTGCTGCTGATGCTCCTGCTGCTCCCCGGACTCGTTGCCGCCGAGGACGACTTCGACCTCGATGACATTCTCTCCGACGCTGACCCCGATGTGGTCAAAAACACATACAGTCAGCCGGGCAACGCAGACGACATCCTGCTCGACGAGAATAACGAGCCCGTCTCCATCTACGAGGAGGACGGTTCGATTCTCATCACGCTGACCGCAACGGGGGACTTCACCGTCGGCGGAGACAGCCGAAAGTCCACCAACATCTGGATGAATGAGCTGAAGAAGCACGATAACGACTACAACTTCGCCCTTGCGAACGTCCGCGACATTTTCCTCGCCGATGACCTCACCATCGTCAACTTCGAGGGTACGCTGACGGACAGCACCTATGTGCCGTCGGAAAAGCGCAATAACGAGTTCCTGTTCTCCGCATCGCCCGACCATGTCAGCATGCTGGTGGACAACGGCATCGAAGCGGTTTCGCTGGAGAACAACCACGTTCTTGACCACGGTCAGGCGGTCTACGAGGAAACGCAGCAGCACCTTGACGACGCGGGCATCGTGTGGTCAAACAGCACGCACGTCGGCGTGATGGAGGTCAAGGGCATCCAAATTGCCATGCTCAGCTACCTGTGCATCGACCGCTACAACACGCTTTGGGATCAGGTGCCGAAGGACATTGCCGCCGCGAAGGAACAGTACCCGATTGTCATTGTCAGCTTCCACTGGGGCAAGGAAATGGCCTACTCGCCCACGCAGAATCAGATTAAGATGGGGCGTTTAGCGGTGGATTCCGGCGCTGACCTTGTGCTGGGGCATCACAGCCACCGCATGAACCCGATTGAATACTATAACGGTGTGTACATCTGCTATTCGCTGGGCAATTTTTGCTTTGCGGGCAACAGCAAGCCGAGCGACATGTCCAGCTTCATGTTCCAGACGCGCTGGCGCATCCGGGACGACGAAATCACGAACGAAGGCTTCCGCATCATCCCGATTCGCATTTCCAGCCGCACTGACCGCAACGACTTCACCCCGACGGTTTTCGGCGACGGCGCGGCGCGCGACGCGGTGCTGACGACGCTGAAGAACAACGGCAAGTCGCTGGAATATGTGGTGTCGGAATATCCGCTGGAGTGGAAGGAATAAATGAGGTCGCCTGTCAGCAGCCTGCTGATGGGCGATTTTTGTGTTGAAGAAAACGCCACTCCACAAAAAACATCACAAATACAATTCCCTTCGGTTTTCCCGCGAAACCGTTTTTCCTGCGCGCGCACGGGCTGAAAAATGCAATCCGTGCGCGTTTTCTGCTATCAGGGCGGCGGAAATGCAGTCGTTCAGCCGAAATTGTGCAGGTGTTGCGGAATCCGCTTTCTACGTGGTCGTATTTTTGCCCAGATTGCACATTGCATTCTCGATTCGTTGGCGTATAATACTTTGCGGGCGCGGAAGAATGCGTCCAAATCATTCCACCTGGACGAACAAGGAGGTTGCAGCCATGCCTGCGACGAATACCGCCACGCCGACCGAAACGAAGCAGACCGCTGAGCAGATTCCCCAGCCGAAAGAACCTACGAAGGGGTTCGACCCCGACTCCATCCGCGCGTTCCTGAAGAAGCTCACGCAGAAGAAGTAATCTACTCGACTACTCCGCCAGGCAGTTCTTGCTGTTTGGCGTTTTTTTGATGACAGCAAAAGCCCCGAACGTGCTTCCTGATGCAGGAAGTGTCCGGGGCTTTCTTCGTGCTGATGGCGGGACTCGAACCCGCACGCCGCAAGGCAAGGGATTTTAAGTCCCCAGTGTCTGCCATTCCACCACATCAGCGTCAGGGTTGATTATACCACGGACGTGGTAAAAAGTCAATGCGGGGATTGGCATCGCAGGGGGCAGTCAGCAGACTGCAGAACTGCTTTGCTTTATCTATGTTGCTTGATTTGTATTGTTGCAGAGGGTTTCGCCTTTGCGGAGGCGACAAGGGGGCTTTCCGATCGCCCCCTTGACCCCTTCGGGTCGCCACTACCGGAGTTGACTTTTTCCGCTGCAGGAGGAATCGCGCCTGTGGGCGCGATAGAAGGATGCACTCACCGATTCGGCAGCAGCGTCAGAATCTCCTTAATCGACATGCAGTACGGGTCGGCTTCGTGGCTGCGGCCGTGCTCCAGAATCACCTGCGCGGTCTTCTGCATCGCGGGGAAGGCGCTGCGAATCAGGTGGTTAGCGTGAATGACAATGTTCACGCCGTGCGCCGCGAGTTCATCCTCCGTCGTCAGATTATAGGTTGTGGGAACGACGACAAGCGGCGTTTTCGGGTCGTCCTTGCGGAAGGCGTCGCAGAAGGCGAACACCTCGTCCGGCGTTTTCGCCTTGGAGTGAATCATGATGCCGTCCGCGCCCGCTTTGACGTAGGCGTGGCAGCGGGTCAGCGCATCATCGAGGCCCTGTTCCAGAATCAGGCTCTCGCAGCGCGCAATAATCATGAAGTCCTTCGTTTTCTGCGCGTTTTTGCCCGCGGTGATTTTCTCGCAAAAGTCGGGGATGCTTGCCTGCTTCTGTCCCGCACCCGTGCCAAACAGGCTGTTCTTCTTCAGCCCCTGCTTGTCCTCAATGATGACGGCGCTGATGCCCGTGCGTTCCAGCGTCTGCACGTTGTAGACAAAGTGCTCGACCAGCCCGCCGGTGTCGCCGTCCAAAATAATCGGCTTCGTCGTCACTTCCATGATTTCTTCCAGCGTGTTCAGGCGGCTGGTCATGTCCACCAGTTCAATATCCGGTTTTCCCTTCGCGGTGGAGTCGCACAGGCTGCTGACCCAAATTGCGTCAAACTGGCGGCGGCCCTTGGGCGTTTCGACGGTCGTCTTTTCGACAATCAGCCCGGTCAGGCCGTCGTGCGCCTCCATCACGGACAGGCACGGCTTGTAATGCAGCAGGCGGCGCAGGCGGCTCCGGCGCGTCTCCGGCAGGGAGAGCAGCTGATCAAGGGTCGAAAGCGTCTCCTCGGTCGCGGTGTGCGTGTAGGGGAATTCGACGAGTTCGCCGCCCCAGCCTTTGAGCGTCTCAATGACTTTTTGCCGGATATTCGCCTGATAGCCGACAAGCCAGTCATCCCCATGCACCACAATGTCGGGGCGCAGGCGATTGAGGATATCCGTGTAATCCAGGCTTTCCTGCACGACGACGCGGCTGACGTACTTCAGCCCCTCAAACATCGCGATGCGCTCCTCCAGCGGAATCAGCGGATAATGCTTGTAGCTGGCGACGACCTCGTCCGTCAGCAAGCCGACGGTCACTTCGCCCAGCTCCGCCGCGCGCTGCAAAATGCGGATATGCCCGTTGTGCAGAATATCCGTCGAAAAGCAAATGTACACCTGCTTCATTCAAAGTACCTCCTGACGGAATCGAGTCAAAACAACTTCCCGATCCGCCTGATTGTCGATTTCAGCGCAGAGCCTCCCGCCACACTCCAGCGGATACAGCGGAATCTCCCCTGACACGGCGTTGAACGCGTTCTCGGCGTAGCACTTCACGTCCCCACGCTCCACAAAGCGCTCGATTTCGTCCATCCAGCGGGCAAAATCCGCCGCTTGCCAGTGGTACGCCGCCTGACATTCCACGCTGCCCGCGTCGAAGCAGTCCACACCTACGCGCCGGATACGCCCGTCCTGAATCAGCGCCTTGAAGTCCTTGTCCGGCAGGGGCAGCGTGGAATCCACCGCCATCACGCTTCTGCCCGACGCTGCCAGCGCATCCATCACCGTCGGATGCAGCACCAAATCGCCGTGCAGGCTGATGACGTCCTGCCCGCGCAGCAAATTCCGCGCCAGATACATGCTGTAAATATAGTTCGTCTCCCGATACTTCGGATTATGGACGAAGTGGAAGCGGATGCCGCTGTCCAGCGATTCCAGATACGCTATCAGCGTATCCGCCAGATGCCCCGTCGTCACTACCGCTTCCGTCACGCCGATGCGCCGCAGCAGCTTCACCTGCCACGAGATGATGGTTTCCTGTTCGGTCAGGCGGCACATGCACTTGGGATGCTCCCGCGTTTCGTCGCCCATGCGCGACCCCAACCCCGAATTGAGCAGCAATGCAATCATGCCTTTTCCTCCCGCAAAAATGCCATCAGCGCGTCACGGTTCTGGATGGGCGTTGTCGTCGGGCGGCCTAAATCCGCGCGCGCGCCCACCGCGCAGGCAACCTCCAGCATCGTCAGCTGATTCGTGCCTTTCGCTTCCTGCAGGGCAGCTTCCAGCGTCGCTTCATCCCGCGCGTTCAGCACCCGTGGGTATCCGACCGCTGATGCGACCTTCGCTGCGCACAGTCCCCCTTCGCACACGGGCATCCCGCCGACCGTCTCATGCGCGGCATTGTTGATGACGACGTGGATGAGGTTCGCCGGCTTGCGCTGGGCAATCACCGGCAGCGCGCCAAGGTGCATCAGCGCCGCGCCGTCGCCGTCCAAGCACCAGACGCGGCGGTTCGGCTTCTCCAGCGCGATTTCCAGCGCAATCATACTTGCATGTCCCATCGACCCGACGGTCAGGAAGTCGCGCTCATGCCCTTCGCCGCGCTTTTCGCGAAGCTCAAAGATTTCGCGGCTGAGTTTCCCTGTCGTGGACACAACCACATCGCCCGCATCCATCGCATTCAGCATGATTTCCGCTGCCCGCTCACGGGTGAGGGTGTTTTCATTGCCGTACGCGGGCTTGAGCGAGCAGGTCAGCGCGCCTTTGCGAACGACAATCGCCGCGCACTGCCGCTGATTCAATTGTTCGCGCAGGAAGGCAAAATCCGCCGCAAACTGCTCCTCCGTCGTGTCCTTGCTGAGGATGCGGTAGGGGACGCCGAGAATCTCCAGCTGCGACAGGGTGATTTGCCCCTGCTTGACGTGCTGCGGTTCATCGTGCACACCGGGTTCGCCGCGCCAGCCGACGACGAGCAGGCACGGCAGCTGATACACCTGCGCATCCATCAGCGACGCAAGCGGATTGACGGCATTGCCCAGCCCGGAATTCTGCATATAGCACAGCGCGGGACGCCCCGTCGCGAGGAAATGCCCGGCGGCGAGACCGACCGCGTTTCCCTCATTCGCCGCGACAATGTGGCGGGGCGAATGAACGCCGTAGAGGGCGTAGAGGGAATCGCAAAGTCCTTTTAGCTGCGAATCCGGCACGCCGGTAAAAAAGTCAATGCCCGCCCCTTCGCAGGCGGAAAGAAGCCGCTGTGCATCCATGCAAAAAGACCTCCGTTTCTTCGCTTCTATTATAGCGGAAAGAGGAAACGGGGTCAAGTGCACTGTCGCTTTCTTCTCCTTTTCCCCTTTACAACACCCCTTCAAACCGCTATAATAGGACAAACAGAATCACGGAAGGAGCGTGTTCCACGATGTCCGAAGTCAAAACCCGCGCAGAACGCATTGCGCTCAAGGTTCGCCGGAAGCAGCGGCTCGTCCGCGTCGCGCTGGGCGAGGAGAAGGCGGATGTTGTCCTCAAAAACGCCGATTATGTCAACGTATTCTCCGGCACGATTGAGCATGGCGATATTGCCGTTGCCAACGGGCTGGTCGTCGGCATGGCTGATCATTACGACGGCTTGATGGAGGTCGATGTCAGCGGCAAAATCGTCGCACCCGGCTTCATTGACGCGCATATTCACCTGGAGAGCAGTCTCGTCAGCCCGACCTCGTTCGCGCGTGCGGTACTGCCCCACGGCACAACCACCGTCATCACCGACCCACACGAAATCGCCAACGTCTGCGGCATGGGCGGCATCGACTACATGATGGCGGCGACAGAAAATCTGCCGCTGGATGTGCATTTCATGCTCCCGTCATGCGTGCCGGCAATGGCGTTTGAGGAAAACGGCGCAACGCTGACATGGCGCGACATCAACGCCTATTTCGACCATCCCCGCGTGCTGGGGCTGGCGGAAATGATGAATTATCCGGGCGTGATGATGGGCGACCGCGCGACGATGGAGAAAATCGTCGTTTCACAGGCGCATCACAAGAAGATTGACGGCCACGCGCCGGGGCTGTCCGGCAAGGCGCTCAACGCGTACATGTCCGCCGGCGTCTATTCCGACCACGAGTGCGACACCATTGACAACGCATTGGAAAAACTGCGCAAGGGGCAGTTCATCATGATTCGCGACGGCACGGCGGCGCAGAATCTCGAAGCCCTCATGCCTCTGCTGACAGAGCAGTATGCGCACCGCTGCATGTTCTGCACCGACGACAAGCACCCCTACGACCTGCTGCACAAGGGGCACATTGACTACATCGTCCGCAAAGCGATTGCCCTCGGTGCCGACCCGATTCTGACCATCAAGGTCGCCAGCCACTACGCCGCGCGCTACTTCCTGCTGAACAACAAAGGCGCGATTGCGCCGGGGTACTTGGCGGATTTCGTCGTGCTGGACAACCTGCATGATGTGAATGTGGAGATGGTGTTCAAGCGCGGCAAGCTGGTTTACGACGGGCACGAGGTGGAGATCGCCGCGCCGGACATTGACCCGGACATCCTCGCGGGCGTGCTGGACACGTTCCATCTGCCGGACGTAACGCCGGAGCAGCTGCGGATTGGGGTCGCGCCGCTGATTGGCCTCATCGACGGGCAGATTGTGACCGAAGACTTGGGGCACGCGGAAGGCGTCGATAACGGCATCTGCCAGATGACCGTCTGCGAGCGGCACCACGACACGGGGCATGTCGCCAGCTGCTACGTCCGCGGCTACGGGATTCAGCGCGGCGCGGTTGCGACGTCGATTGCCCACGACAGCCACAACATCATTGCCTGCGGCGTATCGCCGGAGGACATTGCCTTTGCGGTCAACGAGCTGAAAAAGATGCACGGCGGCATCATCGTCGTGGAGAACGGGCAGGTGCAGGCTCGTCTGCCGCTGGAGTTGGCGGGGCTGTTTACTGACTGTCCGCTGCCGGAAGTGAACGAGAAGTTAGAGCACTGCAAGGCGGCAGCGTGGGCGCAGGGCGTAAATCGCGGCATTGACCCGTTCATGACGCTTTCGTTCGCGAGTCTGCCGGTGATTCCGGCACTGCGGCTCACCACCAAGGGGGTCTTCAATGTCAACACACTCACGTTTGTGGAGTGATATTCTGATTGATTTTCTTCTCCAAACTTGAGTTTTGGGCAATACCGCACAAATGAGTTAGTGCGATGGCGAATGCATTTTTTGTCAGATGCGATTGCAGAAATCGAAGGTTTACTGGAGGTAAATCGAGATTTCTGCAAGAAGCAGATGGCAGAAAAGGCATCGCCAGCGCTGCCGACGAATTGTGCGGTAGTGCCTTTGATGTTGCAGAGGGTTTCGCCTCTGCGGAGGCGAGGAGGGGGCTTTCCGCTCGCCCCCTCCACCCCTTCGGGCTGCACACCCATGTTTCTTGGATTTTATCGGAAGTTTTATGGTTCGTTTCCCTATCGTTTTCCCAACCAACACAATAAACCTGTAACATGGGCGTGCGCTGCGAAGGGTTCAAGGGGGCGATCGCAGACTTCGTCTGTTTCTATTGCCCCCTTGTCGCGTCCGCAGACAAATTCCATTTTATTGAATAAACTCAATTTCAAAAAGGAGCTGACCCCCCTGATGCCACAGGAATCCAAAGCGCACCGTCTTTGGACGCTCTTTTCTTCCATGCTCCTCATCAGCACCTTCACTTTCGGCGGCGGGTTCGTCATCGTGTCGCTGATGAAGAAGAAATTCGTCGATGAACTGCATTACCTGACCGAAGAGGAAATGCTGGACATGACCGCCCTGGCGCAGACCGCACCGGGCGCGATTGCCGTCAACGGCGCCATCCTCGTTGGGCGGCGCATCGCCGGGATTCCGGGGCTGATCGTCGCGGTGCTGGCGACAATTCTGCCGCCGATTGTCATCATCAGCGTCATCTCTATGATGTACGCCGCGTTCGCCGAGAACGAATGGGTACGCGCGGTGCTGACGGGAATGCAGTCGGGCGTGGCGGCGGTCATCTGCGACGTGACGGCAAATCTTGGCGGCAAGGTCGTGCAGTCGAAGGATTGGCTGAATCTGCTGCTGATGGCAGGCGCGTTCGCGGCGTCCGCTGTCTTTCACGTCAACGTCATCGTGGTCATCCTCGTCGCGGCGGCGATTGGCGTTATCCGGGCACTGCTGGCGCGAAAGGGGGGCGTATCCGCATGATGGTGCTGTTCCTCGTCTTTTTCCAAATCGGATTGTTCAGTGTCGGCGGCGGATATGCTGCCATGCCGCTGATTCAGTCGCTGGTCGTGGAATCGCACCGCTGGCTGACGATGGCAGAATTTACGAACCTAATGACGATTGCCGAGATGACCCCCGGCCCGATTGCGGTCAACTCCGCGACATTCGTCGGGATGCGCTGCGCCGGACTACCGGGGGCGCTCGTCGCGACGTTCGGGTGCATCATGCCGTCGCTGATTCTCGTCACGCTTCTTTCCTATTTGTATGGGCGATTTCGTTCCGGCCAGACGATGCAGAACGTGCTGGGCGCGCTGCGTCCCGTGGTCGTCGCGCTGATTGCGTCGGCGGCGCTGAGCATCGTGCAGGTCGCGGCAGTGAAATCGGGCGGCGGCGTGTCCATCGTCGGCATTGTGCTGATGGTCGCGGCGTTCCTCGTCCTGCGCTGGAAGAAATGGAACCCGATTCTGGTGATGCTGCTCTGCGGCGTCGGCGGCGCGGCGGCGCACGCGGTCGGCTGGCTGTAACGAAAATCTTCCGAAACCACTTGTCCGCCCTTGACAGGGATTGGTGCGTGTGCTATACTCCAAGCCGAAGCAGTTAGTTGTAATTAACATATACTGCGACCGCATCCTGAGCATCTTCCCCAACGGCACGCTGAAACTCGTCAACTACAGCAAGCTGAAGGAAGGCGACTACGCTGCGAAGCTGATGGAGGGCGTTTCGCCAAGTGTGCCGATGCGTTCAGGCGTGCTGGGCGTGTTTGCCATCGTGCTGGAGTTCTGCGGATACGCGGCACTGGCGGCGTATGCGTACCAGAAAGCCCCGGTGTACGGCGCAATTCTGTTCGCGGGCACGACGTTCGCGTGCATCGTCAGCTCCGCGTATCACTTGAAGTGCGGGCTGGCGGAGTACATGTTCCTCAAATATGGGCGGGACGAACGTGCCAAGGGTATGATGCTTGACCTGATGGGCAGCGGCGCATCCCTGCGCCTGTGTTCTTTGGGAATGATTACGTTCTACATCACGCTGATGGTTGCTATCATCACCGGCGCGATTGGCTTCCCGATCTGGGCGCTCGTGTTCACGATTCTCCCGATTTTCCTCGTCATGTTCCCCCTGCAAATCGTCGGCACGCTGCATATTGCCGCGATGGTGTCAATGCTTGGCTGGATGTTCCTGATTTAACCGCAAAAGGACTGCTGCGCGGGCACTTTTCTCCGCTCACAGTCCTTTTTCTGCGTTCGCCCTCACTCGCGCGGATTTTTTGCAAAAATCACGAAAAGTCCCTTGACAAACGCCCCGATTCGCGCTATAATAATCAATGTTGCGGATGACCCGCCGCAATGTGAGCTTCATATGGAGAGTTGGCTGAGTGGTCTAAGGCGCACGACTGGAAATCGTGTGTGGGCTTATACCCCACCTAGGGTTCAAATCCCTAACTCTCCGCCAGATTAGCATCGATTCGATAGAATCGGTGCTTTTCTTTTGCCCTCGCAGCGAATCCCCCCAGTCACCAAAAAGTGCCTCGCTAATAAAAAAGTGCGTACTTGCGCCCATAGCACGAATGGTGTATCCTTTCATCGTGGCCACAAGATAACCCCTTTCCCCGAACGCCCCACCTTGGAGGAACCCATGAAGAAACTGATTTCCCTGCTGGTGATGATTTTGCTGCTGCTGTCCGCTGCGCTGGCGGAAGTGAGCACCCCGACCTGCACCACCGTGACGCTTGCAACCGGCAGCGTTCACGGCGGATTTCACCACGAAGATGTACGAGGTTTTCCCGGACTATGCGGGCGAAAACTATCTGGAAATGACGGCGGGATTCCTGTTCCCGGCGGAGTAAGCAGCAGACAAAAAACAGGCTGTTCGAGCGCTTTGCCCGGACAGTCTGTTTTTTGTCAGTATCCTGCTTTCTGCAATTCGTCCAGCAGTGCGCACTTGCGCTTGTAGTCCCTGCGCCACTGTTCAGCAAGGTCAGCAATTATCTTTCTTCCCTCGTCGGTGCCTTTCATGCGTTCCAGCTGTTGGATGACCTCGCAGTAGGCGGCGCGCGACGAAGCCGCTTGCATAGCGCGATTCACCATGTTGCGGTAGAGTGCCAGCGTGCGGGCGGAATCCCATGCCATCAGCGGGTCAAAATAGGTACACAGTCCCTCAAAATTGCTGTGTTGCTGAATCCGCTGGAGCAGCTGCTCCCACAGCTCAATGGATGCCAGCAGGGGCAGGCGGATAGTGCTTGTCGTCGGCAGTTTCATCAAACGTTCCGCCTCGTCGCGCCATGCATCGGCGGGAAGCGTCGCTCGAAGCACATCAATCTGCTCCATGCTGTACTGATTGTACTGCTCAATGTACTGCCGAATCGCCTGCTGCGCAAGGTCAGGCTGATTCGCGCGCTGATAGAGCAAAATCAGCTGTTCGCGGCGCTGCTTGCATGGCATATATTCCCCGGCGAACGTCTGCAAATCCGCCTTGACCTGCTCGATGGCGTCCGTCCACTTTTCCGCCGCCATCAGCGTTTTCAGTGTCCGGTCATGCGCATACGGCACATCCCAATGCGAATGCCAGAAGCTGATGATGTCCTCCTGCGAAGCGTGCAGCTGCTGCATCGTTTTTTCACGCTGATTCAGCAGATTCACCATCGCGCCTCCACCGCGTTCCTGCGCATTCGGCTTCCATTCGGCAATTTTCTCGTCCAGCAGCGCAAGATTCCGCTGATGAATCGCTTCGTCCCACGAATACGAAAACAAGAACGCCAGCGGCGCGGTGAAATACGGCAGCGGCTTCCACGTCCGGAATGCAGCGGCGAACCACTCGTACATTGCCGATTGCTGGGCGGGTGCTGCGATGGCAAGAATCCGCATCCATGCATCGCGGCAAGCGGCTTCGATATCCTCCTGTTCAAGAATTTCATCGGCGGATTCAAACATCATTGCCGTGTCGCAAACGAGTTCAAACGCCAGCATCGCATGTCCCGGCGTCAGCAAATCAGCCAATTCCGCATCCATCAGCTCCAGCAGTTCCTGAACGGGTGATTCCTCTTCTTCGTCATATTCCGCGTATTCGTCATACTCGTTTTCGGAATAGCGTTCGGCGGCGTGAAGCGTCTGCGTCAGGGTGCGCTGCCAATTGAGGCGGCGTTCATCCGCACGGACAGGTTCGTCTCCCTTGCACAGCATCAGCCGATTTCGGAGTGCTTCGTCCTTTTTCAGCAGCGGGCGAAGAAAATCCCGAAGCGTTTCAGCGGACAGGCTGTTCAGCTTCTTCTCCCACTCCGGCGCGGGCAATTCCGCTTCCGGCAGATGGGTCGCCGCAAAGAGAACCGCCGCCATATGCTTGCAGTTTGCGCCCTCTTTCGCAAAGGGGCAGGTGCAGGACATGGTTGCCACGGCATCGTCTGCCAGCGTAATCTCAACCCGATACAGCCGCGTGCCTTCTACATCAGCAGTGATTTTTTTCTGCGTGCAGTGCAGATCTTTCACTGCCCCAGCGCGCCAGTAATTGCGCCCGCGCGTAATCATCTTCGAGATAAAATTCTCTTTCCAGTCAGTGATGTGCATCGGCATTCCACCTTTTGCAAAACAGGCTGCCCGTTTTTCTCGGACAGCCTGCTTGCTTATTCCTTCGTCTCAATCTCAATGCCGCGTTCTGCCAGCCAGTTCGGCCAGTAGTCGTCGGTGTAAAGCAGTGCCTCGCGGGTGGAAGGCATCGGGGGCAGCGATCCGCCCGTGGCGTAAATCAGCGCGGAAATCGGCAGAACGGTGTAGCCCTGCTCCTCGTAGTAGGTCAGGACAGCATCAAGAATTTCCCAGCTGTGATTCGCGTCGAGATGGCAGAGCAAAATATTGCCGGGCGCGAGCTTGGCGCGCGTCGTACCGTTCTTGATGCACTCCTCCACCGTATATTTGCCGATGGAGTCCTTCGTGCTCATGTTCCACAGCACGCACTCCATGTCTTCCGCGCGCGAAACGCTGATGACGTTGCTGTTCACGTCCCCGTACGGCGGGCGCATCAGGCGCGGCGAGACGCCCAGCGTTTCCGCCATGGTCTCCGCCGGAAAAACGATTTGGCGCATCATGCTGTATGGCCGTTCCTTCGTCAGCTGCGGATGCGTGTTCGTGTGGTCGCCGATTTCATTGCCCGCCGCCAGCACGCGCTTGGATTCCTCCGGGAACGTGCGGACGAAATAGCCCGTCATGAAGAAGGTGATATTCGTGTTGTGCTTCGCCAGCACTTCCAGCACCTGATCGGTGTTCTTGCCGCCGAAACCGCAGTCCATGCCGATGCCGACAAGTTTCCGCTCCGTCTCCACGTTCTTGACGGCGCGCTGCCCCTTCGCAACGACGGTCAGGTAACCGCCATCCGCCACACAGCGGTCGCCCAGCCACACGCTCAGGCGGGTGTAGCCCTCCATATCAGCGGTTGGGGTGATGGAGAAGCTCATGTCGCCGCTCGGATTCGACCATTTTGCTTCCGCCAGCACTGTACCCTTGCCATCGCGCAGCTGGAAGGTGTTGTTGCCCTTGACGATGGTGGATGAATTCGTCACCGTCATGCGGACACTCATCTTCTTGCCCACCGTGCCAAAGTTGATGCCCAGATAGAACTGCACGTTCGGCAGGCGCTGGATGGTCAGCGTGTGCTTGCCTGCACCGGTGTAGCCGTCGCCGCTCTGCAGTTCAAAAACGACCTTGCCGCGTTCCTCGACCACCTGCGTCGGAACGGTCAGCATGGTACTCTTCTGCCCTGCCGGGATGACCACGGAATACGCGCCGTCCAAGCCGTCGCAGGTCAGGGAAACCGTCAGGTCTTTGTCGCTTGCGGGCGACACGTTCAGCTTCAGCGTGTAATCATAGCCGCCGTTGATTTGCCCGTTTTTCTCGGCAAAGGTAACTTTCACGCCGTCCGCCAGCGCGACGGACATCAGCAGCGCCAGCATCATGCCCAGCGCGCAAAACCATTTTTTCATGTGCAGCCTCCATTGGTCGTCGATCGTTGATATACCTGCTCGGACATACACGTCCACTTCTATTATAACATTGATTGAAAAGGAACACAAGTGCAAAAAAGCGCCGCTCCGCTTGGCCATGCACGGTCAGGCGGGCGGCGTGATGTGTCAGAGGATTACTGCGCCAGCAGCATGTTCAGCACATCAATGATGTTGCGGCTGTTCTCCAGCTGATTCTCCATGCCTTCGACAATCTGCTCTTCCGCAGTCGTCTCATCCGCATCCGCGTGCAGGACAACCGGCAGCTGCTTGCCGACGAACTGCTCCGCGAAGGCGTCCAGCATTTCCTGCGTCAGACCTTCGATTTCATTTTCCAGCGTCAGCTTCAACTCCGTCACCACATTGTTCGCATCCAGATGCAGTTCAACATCAAGCGTGTATTCGTCCGGCAGCATAGACGTGATGGTGGTGGTAAGAACTCTTCCTTCAGCGGTGGGTTCTTCCGTCGCTTCGGGCTCGACGGTGGGTTCTTCCGTCACTTCGGGTTCAGCGGTGGGTTCTTCCGTCGCTTCGGGCTCGACGGTGGGTTCTTCCGTCACTTCGGGTTCGGCGGTGGGTTCTTCCGTCGCTTCGGATTCGGCGGTGGGTTCTTCCGTCGCGTCAGGCTCAACAGCGGGTTCTTCCGTCGCTTCGGGTTCGGCGGTGGGTTCTTCCGTCGCTTCGGGCTCGGCGGTGGGTTCTTCCGTCACAGCGGGCTCGACAGCGGGTTCTTCCGTCACAGCGGGCTCGACAGCGGGTTCTTCCGTCGCAGCGGGTTCAACAGCGGGTTCTTCCGTCACAGCGGGTTCGACAGCGGGTTCTTCCGTCGCAGCGGGTTCAACAGCGGGTTCTTCCGTCACAGCGGGCTCGACAGCGGGCTCTTCCGTCGCTTCGCCGTTCAGCGCGCTCTGCGCCAAGCCGAGGTTCTGCATCAGCTCATCCAGCTGCGCGGACACGTTGTCGAGGTAGCCCTGCGCCGCCGCCTGATTCGCCTTTGCGGTGTCCAGTTCAGCGGTCAGCGTTTCCACCTGCGCCTTGTTCGCTTCGTTTTCGTCGTTCAGCACAACCAGCTGGGCTTCCAGCTCCGCCACCTTTGCGGTGGATTCTTCCAGCACCAGCTGCGCTTCGCGGAGGTCATTCTGCGCGGTGGTCAGTTCCGCCTGCGCCGTCTCCTTGTCAGCAATGGTCTGCTGGAGTTCGGTGTTGCTGGCTGCCAGCTGACCGTTGACCTCATCCAGCTGACTGGACAGGTTATTCGACCGCACGAACAGCGCGACCATCACGATGACCGCCACGACCAGCACGACGATGAGTGCAAACAGGGAAACTTTCTTCTTCTCGCTGTTTTCCGGCGTGTTCTGTGCCGGCGTCTGGGACTTGTTTTCGGACATGGGAACTTTCTCCTTGCTTTGTCAGTCGAATCTCAGGCTGTGAATAAATGCGGCTGTCATCCTATTTCCAAATGCGAATGCGCAAGCAGATAGCGCAAGTGAATTGGGGAATAGGCTCACTCCTCTGCCTGCCCAAGGAGCTGCCGTGCGGCGTCCACCTGCGCCTGAAGGGATGAAAGCGTCTTTTGCAGCGTCTCCACCTCTCCGATCAGCTCACTGTCCGGGGTCCGAAGGAGAGCGAGCTGCTGCGTGAGCGTTTCCGCCTGCGCCGCTAATTCCGCATTCTCGCTGCGGATCGCCTTGCGCTGGGCGCGGAGTTCCTGCTCGCGCGCGGACGCTGCATCCGCTTCGGGCTGCACCGCCTGCAATTGCGCCAGCGTTTCCGGCAGGTCAACGTCGATTTGCGCGCGCTGCGTCTGCTGGAGCTTCAACCGCGCCAGACTTGCATCCAGCTGCAATTGCGTCAGCCGAAGCTGCTCGCCCTGCTGCGCCAGCCGAACCGCCAGCACACACAGCGCCACGCACACCACACACATCACCGCGACAAAAATGGCGCGGAATTCCTTGGAAACTTTCGGCAGCATGCTGCTTCCTCCTCTTCCAGTCTCGCCAACAGGGAGCCTTTCTATTCACTATTGTAGCATATTCCGGTACAAATTGCAAAGCAAAAGCGCTGAAAAATGCCGTTTGTTCGGCAATTTGTTACAAATCATTCATTTTTTGAGCCGCTTCAGCGAGACTTTTGGCGAGATAGTCCAAATTTTCCTGCCGGCAGACGGTATCGCGGGAAGTGCGGATGCGCCCGGTGATGAGTCCCACCCCCGCGCTGTGGTGGTATGCCGACACACCCACCCCGCACACGAACCGCCGATAATCGCCCGCGCCTTGCACGCCCGCGCGTCCGAAGAACTGCGTCGACACGCCGGATGCCATTGCGTTTTCTTCAAGGGATTCGCGGACGGCAGCGTATTCCGGCTTATCCTGCGCCATTTTCGGGGCGCTGATGACAAACGTGTCGCCATCCCCGACGCAGTTGAGGTCAACAAGCAGCTTCATCGTCTGCACTTCGACGTGCTGTGCGCCGTAGCTCTTTGCGCCGCGGCTGCCCGTCTCCTGATGATCAAAGAGGATGAACGCCGTCTTTTCGCGCGCTTCAGGGGGCAGGCGCTGCATCGTCTCCAGCAGGGCGGCAATGCCGGATGTGTTGTCATTGACGTTATGCTTGTTCGCCGCGCCGAACATCATCAGCAGCATCAGCGCCAGATAGGCGAAAAAGAACGTCAGAATCAGCCAATCGCCGCTCTTCGTCGCCAGCCCGACTGCCGTGCCAATCAGCAGGGAAATCAGCAGCATTCCCAGCAGCACCGCGCCCTGTGATAGAATATATACTGGGAAATTCCGGGGAATGCGCAAATCGGGTATGCCGATGGTCGCCGCCGTATCGTAGTGGGCGCTGATGAGCAGTTCGGCATTTTGAGGGTCACCGGCGACGATGTTGCGGTGGCGCAGCTTGTCCTTTCGGTTCATGCCGTCCACATAGGGGCGATACCCCATTTCGCGCATCTTCGCCATCACCCACTTCTCGAACGCCCGCTTCTGCGCCGTCGTTTTGCGGATGGGGAACTGCGCGTCGATTTCTTCGCGTATGGTCATGCTTGCTCCTTCCCGACGACCTGCCGGAGGACGGCTTCCACCGTGTCCGCCACGCCCTGCAGGGTAATTTCGTCGTACGTCGTGTCATGTTTGGTATGAATTTTGCTGCAGTACCAGCCTACATGCTTTTTCTTGCGGCAGGCACAGATACCCACGCCGAGCTTGAAGTGCTTCTGGTCGGAGGAGAAATTGCACTTCTCCATGTTGCCAAGGACGACCGGAATACCGCTGCTTTTCCGCGCCGTCTCGCCCAGTGCCGGATACTTCTCCCGTGCCGCTTTCGGCACAAGCATCAGCATGGCTTCCCCCACGCCGATGCAGTCCATGTTCAGCACAAGCGTCTCTTTTGCCACCTGCTTATGCGCTTTCGCCAGCCCCGATGCGCCGAGCAGCCCCTTCTCCTCGTTGTCGAACAGCACGAACGCAATCTCCTCCGGCTTTTCCGCCGCAAACGATTCCATCAGCGCCAGCACCCCGCACACGCCCGACGTGTTGTCATTGACGTTGTGCGGATTCGGCACGCCCGCCAGCAGCAGATACATCATCAGGCAGTACAGCCCAATCAGCGTCGCTTCCGTGCAGAAGATGCTGCCCGTGAGCTTTTTCACAATCCCCGTCGGTATGAAAATGAACACCACCATCACCAGCGCAATCAGCGCCTGAACGAGGTAAAACATCGGGCGATTCATGGGCAGCATGAGATTCGGCAGCCCGACGGTTGCGGGCGTGTCGTAATGCGCCGTAACAAGCACTTTCGCCTTGTCCACATCGCCCACGACGATATTGCGGTTCGTGCAGATTGCCTTGTTTTCCTCCATCCTCGCCGTATAGCCCATTTTCTGCGCCTTTTGCAGCACATACTGGCGGAACTGCGCCTTTTGTACCTTGCTTTTGCGCACCGGAAACCGCGCATTGACCTCCTGCATCCAGCGATTCGTATTCATTTTTTCTGTTCCTTTTCCGTGTACGGCACGACCTCCACCACCGTCAGCGTGTCTCCCTCGACGACAAAGCGAATATCCACCTCGCCATACGGCACGCCGTACACGCGCTTTCCGTCATGCTGATACGCCGGGCGCGGGTCTTGCGCGAGCAAGCCCATCACGGCGGGCAGGTTCTGCTTGGGAACATACTTTTTGAGCTTCTCCGGAAAATCCACCGTTAGGCGATGGCGTTCGGTCTGCTCGGTGAACCCGCCGACGGCATCCGGCACGCTGTCCACATACGGCAGGTACGGCTTGATGTCCACAATTGGCGTGCCGTCCATCAAATCCGCGCCGGAGACGACGAGCGTGATGCGCCCGTTCTCCTCCTCCATGCGAATCAAGCGGACAACCGTCAGACCGATGCGGTTCGGGCGGAACGGCGAGCGCGTCGCGAACACGCCCAATCGGGTATTGCCGCCCAGCCGCGGCGGACGCACAGTCGGCCGCCAATCGTCCTGCTGCGCGCGGTCGAACTCCCAGAGCAGCCACAGGTGGGAGTAATCCTCAATGCCGCGGAACGCCTCGCGGACGCTGTACTTTTCAGTCATCACGACGCGGGAAATCACCTCCGGCACAAGCCCCGACTGCCGCGGTACGCCGAATTTCTCCCGAAAGCCGTTTTCGATTCGTGCAATGATTTCCATCCAGATTCCTCCCCTTTTCCATACGGGATAAGTATAGCCCACCCGCGCCCTCCCGTCAAGGGGCGGAAGCAGAAAGGAATTTCTGTCAGTTTTGCATTTGGCAAGAGGATTTTTCTTGGCTGATGGAGAATTATATTCGCAGGATTTCGCGCCTGCGGGCGCAAGGAGGTGAATCCCCTTGGTAGAAGCCCGCCACATTACGATGGATTTCCGCATCGACCAGAACCGCACCACCAACCTCAAGGAGTTTGTCGTCGACGCCCTCCACCGCCAGACGCATACCACCATCTTCCGTGCCCTCGATGATGTATCCTTCACCGCCGAAAAGGGCAGTGTCACCGGGCTGATTGGCCATAACGGCGCGGGAAAATCCACCCTGCTCAAAATCATCAGCGGCATTTACCCGCCCACCAGCGGCAGCGTCACACTGCAAGGCACGCTTGTGCCCATGCTCGAACTCGGCAGCGGCTTCGACGCGGAACTCACCGGGCGGGAGAATATCTTCCTCAACGGCGCAATTCTCGGCTACCCGAAGGATTTTCTGCACGACAAAGCGCCGGAAATCATTGCGTACAGCGAACTCGATCGTTTCATCGACCGCCCGCTGAAAACGTACTCGTCCGGAATGCTCGCGCGTCTGGCGTTCTCCATCGCCACCGTCGTTCAGCCTGATATTCTGATTGTGGACGAAATTCTTGCCGTCGGCGACGAGCGCTTCCAGCGCAAGAGCCGCGCGCGGATGCTTGAGCTCATGTCCGGCGGCGCGACAGTGCTGTTTGTCAGCCATAATTTAAGCCAGATTCGCGAACTCTGCGACCGCGTGATTTGGCTGGAGCACGGTAGAATCCGCGCGCAGGGCGACGCAAAGTCCCTGTGCGACGCATACGAAAGGGAGGCAGCCCCATGAGTGAGCAGACGCCGCGCCGGCGCCGGGCTGACCGGGTGTATACGCCGGAGGAAAACGAAGCCGCGCCCTGCCGCCGCCGCATGAATGCGGACGAACCCCCGCGCCGACGCCGAACGCGCGAGTATTATTCGCCTGAGGAGTTCATCCCGTACCCTGCGGCGGATTCGTTCGACACCATGCCGCCAGACATCCCGTTCGATGTGCCTCCGGACACGCCGTCCGCGTCCCCGAAACGGAAATTCCGTCTGCCGCCGCTGGGCGAATCGCTGCGCAGGACGATGCAATTGCTCCGTTCTGCGCGCCCGGATTTCCCCTTCCGCCGTCCGCATGGGGTCGGCGACTTGCTGAACATGCTGCTGGATGCGCTGCTGTGGCTGCCGAAACTGACGGTGCATTTGACGCTGTATGCCTGCCGTTACCTGCGCGCATCCGTCCGCTATGCCGTGGAGGGCGCAACGCCGCTCTGGCAGGCGTTTCTGCTCCGCCCATACAGCTGGGCGGGGTTCTATCTGCTGCTTGGAGGGCTGGCATTCGGCGGTGTTCATCTGATGTCGCGCGGGTCAACGGGCGCATCGTTCGCCGGATTCGTGCTGCTGCTCGCGCCGCTGGCGTGGGGCATCGTGCTGGGCTGGGCGGCGGCGAACGCGCTGCACCGGCACTGCTTCTTCTCCCGGTGGACGTTCGTCGCGCTGGAAGTGTTGTGCGCCATCGGCATTGCGGGCGCTGCGCTGGGCTATCCCATTGCGCTGCTTGCGTCGGCGCCGCTGCCGCTGTGGATGCTCACGGGCGCTCTGCTCCTGCGCCGCACGATGCTGCGCTCCTTCTCCCCTGCCGCCATCGTCGATTTTTTCCAGCGCCTGAAGCCGCGCTGGGAACTGCGGCGAATCGGGCTACACACGGCAGCGACCGTCAGCTACACTGCACCCGTCAAACACAATCGCTTCTTTATTGAGCTGCAATGTACGCATCCGAGCACGGGGAATGCGCTGATTTTGTTTCATACGTCCACCATTGAACCGGCGCTGGGGCAGAAGGTGCATGTGATTCTGCATCCGACGGAGGAAGACATCTATGAGGTGGACTTGACGACGAACATTCCGCGGGTAAAGATTCGCAAGAATGACTTGTGGCGGAATCGGGAATAGGATAGCATCGGAGGTATCACCATGGAATCATCCCTCAACATTCAAAAAATCGTCAAGCCCTCCTTTGCCGTCATCGGCATCGAAGGCTCGACAGACGACGGCGAAGGCTTCATCCCCATGCTCTGGTCAGACGCGAACGCCCACTTCGACGAAGTCTCCCCCGTCGCCAGCCGTGACGAAAACGGCGCGCTGCTCGGCATTTGGGGCGCGATGAGCGACGAAACCCGTTCGTTCCTGCCGTGGACAGACGGCTTCTCGCGCGGGTTGTACCTCGCGGGCGTGGAATGTCCCATCGACGCGGAAGTGCCGGACGGATGGACGAAGTGGGTCGTGCCGGGGTATGAGTACCTTGCCATAGAGAATCGCCGTGCGGACACATTCAGCCGCATGGTCGATTACTTCCGCGAAAACGGCGTGAAGCTCGTCGGCGCGGTGCAGGAATTCACCGACCCGAAAACGCAGCAGGAGTATCTGTACTTTCCGATTCGGGCATTATGACAGCTTGACGCATTTCCAAACGGATGCTATAATACCCCATGAATCTGATGCAGAGGTGAACATGATGGCAGAAAAATGTACGCATGACTGCTCCTCGTGCGGGAGCGCGTGCGCATCGCGGCAGAAGCCGCAGAGTTTGCTTGCCCCGGCAAACGCGGGCAGCCGGGTGAAGAAGGTCATCGGCGTCGTCAGCGGCAAAGGCGGCGTGGGAAAATCACTGGTGACGGGTCTGCTCGCGTGCGAAACGGCGCGGCGCGGGAAAATCGCCGGGGTGCTGGATGCGGACATCACCGGGCCGAGTATGCCGCGCATTCTGGGCATCCACGACAAGGCGGTCGGCAATGAGCTGGGCATCCTGCCGCAGGAAGCCAAAAACGGCGTGAAGGTCATGTCCATCAACCTGCTGCTGGAACACGACACCGACCCCGTTATCTGGCGCGGCAGCCTGATTGCGGGCACGGTCAAGCAGTTCTGGACGGATGTGTGCTGGGGGGATGTGGACTGCCTGTATGTGGATATGCCGCCGGGAACGGGCGACGTGCCGCTGACGGTGTTCCAGTCGCTGCCGGTGGATGGCATCGTGATTGTCTTAAGCCCGCAGGAGCTGGTCGGCATGATTGTGGAAAAAGCCGTCAAAATGGCGCAGATGATGAACATCCCCGTGCTGGGCTTGGTGGAAAACATGGCGTACATGACCTGCCCGGACTGCGGCAAGCGCCTGTACCCCTTCGGCGAAGGGCGCACGGCGGATGTCGCAAAGCAGTATGGACTGCCGATGCTGGCGCAATTGCCGATTCAGCCCGAACTTGCCAAGAAGTGCGACGAAGGCCGCTTGATGGACATTCAGCTGCCGGAAATGGGCAAAGCAGTGGATGCCGTGCTGAAATGCAAGGTTCGCAAGCATGAATAAGCCAATCCCGTCGGAATCCTCCGGCGGGGTTTTTCATATCGAAACGGTTTTCGCAGCAGGAAAATCCGGCACACATGTCGAATAATAGTTGATTCAGCGGAACAAATCCGCGTTTTTCTCCGTCTAATCCAGCGGAAAGGGAGGAAAAGCGCCGCTTGTTTCGTTATATCATTGGAAGGCGCGGGCTTTTCGCCACTTTCCGGCAGGGGAAGTGCAATTTAGCCCTTGCACACTGCCCGATAAATGTGTACAATATAGATGGGCGATTGCCCATACGCCTCTTTCCGGCAAATCCGGCAGGAGGATAACGCTTGCTCCGCTCGCCCTGAGTGTGAAGGAAGGGAATTATCATCATGAAGAATCATGCCGCTGCAACTGTTCGCAACCGCATTCTCAAGGGTGCTGCCCTGTGCGGTGTTTTGGCGCTGTCCATGACGCTGACGGGCTGCTTTGTGCCGCCGGACGACCTGTCGGGCGACCTGTCCAATCAGGGTGTTGTTTACAATACGGTTGCTGTCTCAGCGCCCCCGCGCACCGCCACGCCCACTCCTTCGCCCACGCCGACGGTTGAATCCGTTTTTAATTTCGGCACGAACACCGCTACGCCGACGACACAGCCGGGCGTGATTACGTCCAACGGCATTGTCACCGTGGTGACCACGCCGCCCGGCAGCGTCGCCACCACTGCGCGGCCGACCGCAACGCCCACGCCAACTGCGGCTGCCGTTCTCAAAAAAGGCTCGTCCGGCGCTGACGTCAAAACACTCCAGCGCCGCTTGAAGCAGCTTGGCTACTACACCGGCAGCGTTGACGGCGATTTCGGCGACGCGACGGAGAAGGCGCTGCGCGCGTTCCAAGACCGCAACAATCTGCTGGTGGACGGCATCGCGGGCAAATCGACGATGGCAAAGCTGAACAGCTCCAACGCTGTCAAGGCAGCCGCCGCAACCGCTACTCCGCGCAAGACCGCAACCCCCAAGCCGAAAACCACCGCGACCCCAAACCTCTCCACTGAGTATTATCTCCAGAGCGGTTCGTCCGGCACACGCGTCCGCACGCTGCAGGCGCGCCTGATTGAACTGGGCTGGATGGCGGGTTCGCCGGACGGCAACTATGAGGGTGCGACAGAATACGCCGTCAAGGCGTTCCAGAAAAAGTACAAGAGCCTGTACACCGACGGTGTCGCCGGGCCTTCGACGCTGCAAACGCTGTATTCTTCCTCCGCGGCGAAATCCTCCACGCCCGTGTCCTCCATCGGCACGACGCTGGAGTCCGGCATGAAGAACAGCGGCGCCGTCAAGGCGATGCAGACGCGCCTGAAATCCTTGGGCTACCTGACCGGCACAGCGGACGGCTCTTTCGGCGACGCGACAAAGGCGGCAGTGATCGCCTTCCAGACGGCGAACGGCCTGAAGGCGGACGGCAAAGCAGGCACATCCACCCTGAACCGCCTCTATTCCGATGCGGCGATTGCTGCCAGCTCCATGCCGACGGCGACCGCTTCCACCTCCGTGGACGGCTACACGACGCTCTCCGAGGGCGACACCGGCACGGCGGTTCGCAATCTCCAGAAGGCGCTGAAAAACAAGGGTTACTATTCCGGCAGCGTGGACGGCAAATACGGCGCGGCAACGACGGCAGCAGTCGTCGCGTTCCAGTCGGCGCAGGGCTTGCGTGTGGACGGCAAGGCAGGGCCCGCGACCCAGCGTGCGCTGTTCACCACCTCCAGCAGCACGGATACATCCAAGTACACCACGCTCCGGCCGGGTGACAGCGGCGCGGCGATTCGCCAGCTGCAGACGACGCTGAAGCAGAAGGGTTATTATACCGGCACGATTGACGGCGATTACGGCTCCGGCACAACGGCAGCGGTCAAGGCGTTCCAGAAGAAGATGAACATCACGCCGGTGGATGGCATTGCGGGCGACAAGACGCTGACGCTTCTGTACTCCTCTGACGCGGTGGACAGCGACGAATACGCGACGCTGCGCCCCGGCGACACGGGCGCGGCAGTGCGCACCATGCAGGCGACGCTGTACGAACTGGGTTACTACGACGGTTCGCGCGACGGCGTGTACGGCGCAACGACGCAGGATGCTGTCCGCGCATTCCAGATTCGCAACAAGGTGACGCCGGTGGACGGCATCGCGGGCAACAAGACGCTGACAAAACTGTACAGCGGCACAGCGGTTGCGGCAGCGGCGAAAACGACGGAGTACAAAACGCTCCGCAAGGGCGACCGCGGCGACGAAGTGGTGCAGATGCAGGACAGCTTGCAGCAGCTTGGCTATCTGGCAGCCGTCACGGGCTATTACGATGATGCGACCGTCGCGGCGGTTCGCTCCTTCCAGTCCCGCAACGGGCTTTCCGTGGACGGCTCCGCGGGTCAGGAGACCCTCGCGGTGCTCTACGGCAGCAATCCCCGCGCGGCATATTAAGGGAGAACCCAAGGGGCGCTGCCCCTTGACCCTGCCAAAGGGTCTTCGACCCTCTCGACACCCTTCTCGCGATTGAGTTGAGCACACTTTCATACAGTGTCCGCGTGTTTATTTCTAAGAATACAGTCCAGCTTGGCGCGTTTGCACGGCTGGACTGTTCTCTTATACTATTTCCAGATAAGAATGCGCCAAGATGCGCCGCGAATTTTTCATTCTGGCTAACGTGAATGAAACGCAGCGTAGCAGCGCTACGCTAAGTGGAATGAGCGGACGCCAGAAGGGAAAAGGCGCAAGCAGATGGCGCAGGTGAATCTGGAAATAGTATTATCCACAGCTTTTCCCCGTCTTCCACCGAAAGGAGGGATTTCTGTGCGGAAAATCCGTTTTCTCCCCCTGCTGTGCGTTCTGCTGATCCTCTTCACCGCCCCGACCCTGCTCGCCCAGCAGGAGCCGGATACGCCCTATCCGGCGGAAACCATGCTCTCTGTCCGCATGATGCCGCCCGGCGAACGTAGCCTGCGCAATTTCCTGTATCCAAAACTCATGGCGCAGGAAGGCAGCATTCAACTTCCCGCCGGAACGTCCTACAATCTGCTGGTACAGACCTTGGATAACATGCGCAACGACTATCCGGAGCTGTTTCACATCGAATCCTACCGTGTCCATTATCAGCGCAATCAGCCGGATGTCGCCCAAAGCATTTCACCGCGCTACCTTTGTTCCGCCGAAGAGGCATCAGCCTTGCGCAAACAGCTGCTGGAGACAGCACAGTCGTGGGTGAACGAAAATCCCGACCCGCTGGCGCTATACGAACGGCTTGTACAGAATACAACCTATTCTCCCGACAGCATGTGGCAGCACGCGGCCGTGGGCGCTTTGCTGTATGGCGAAGCCACCTGCGCAGGATATGCGCAGGCGATTTCACTGCTCTATCGGCTTGCGGGCATTCCATGCGCGACCATCATCGGCGAAGCGTCAGACACAAGCGGCGAAGCCGGTTTGCATGCATGGAATGTGACCAATTTCGGCTTTCTTGACGCAACATGGGGGGCCGCTTTCGACGGGCATGTGTTCCACAGCAACTACGCCATGGGTGAAGCGGATATGTCCATCGACCACACGCCCAATCGCGGGTACACTTTCCCCGACCTGAGCGGCGTTCCGAACTACTATCAGGCGCACGGGCTGTACGTCTCCACCGAGCAGGAACTGCTGACCCAGCTGATGCGTCTTGTGGACGGTGAAACCGTGGAGATTCAGCTTTCGCCCGACCTGTACGCACGGTATACAGCGGCTATGAAGGACAAGCCGTCCGATATTGTCACCTTTTGCGCCGAAGCAGCCGGGGCGGAAATTCCCTTCTACGACCCATGCCGCATCCTGTCCGACAAGGCGCATCGCGTTTTGCTGCTGATTCCCCACCCTGAATTGGCGGAGCAGTAACAGCAGTTTGCACGAGCGTAAAGGCAGATTATTGCCCCTGAGCACTTGCATGTTCGGGGGCTTTCATGTTATAATGAAAGAGTAGTGTGTCTATTCAGGAATAGGTGCGCTCATATGATTGTGATTTTCCAAATATTATCAGAAATTGTTTCTATATTGAAAGGAGAACTTTATGTTCGATTGGGTCAAAAAACTGCTGGGCAGCAGCAATGACGCGGAGGTCAAAAAGCTTCAAAAGACGGTCAACGCCGTGGAAGCCCTCGAAGATGAATACAAGGCGCTGACGGACGAGCAGCTGCGTGCCAAGACGGATGAATTCCGCACGCGCTTGCAAAATGGCGAAACCGAAGATGACATTCTGCCCGAAGCGTTCGCCGCCATCCGCGAAGCCGACGCCCGTGTGCTGGGAATGCGCCCGTACCGTGTGCAGGTGATGGGCGGTCTGGTGCTGCATCAGGGGCGCATCGCCGAAATGAAGACCGGCGAGGGCAAAACGCTGGTGTCCACCCTGCCCGCGTACCTGAATGCGCTGTCCGGCAAGGGCGTGCACGTCGTAACCGTCAACGACTATTTGGCGCGCCGCGACAGCGAGTGGATGGGCAAAGTCCACCGCTTCATGGGGCTGAGCGTCGGCCTGATCGTCCACGATCTGGACAGCGCCGAGCGCCGCGCCGCTTACGCCTGCGACATCACCTACGGCACGAACAACGAGCTGGGCTTCGACTACCTGCGCGACAACATGGTCATCCGCCAAAGCGAGCTGGTGCAGCGCGGCCACAACTTCGCCATCGTCGACGAAGTGGACTCCATCCTGATTGATGAAGCGCGTACCCCGCTGATTATCTCCGGCGCGGGCGACAAATCTACCGACCTCTACGCGAAGGTGGACGCGGTCGTCCGCACGCTCAAGCGTGACGTTCACTTCGAGATTGAAGAGAAGAAAAAGGCCATCAGCCTGACCGACGAGGGCGCCCAGCGCGTCGAAGCCGCGTTCGGCATCACCAACATCAATGATGCGGAAAATGCCGAGCTGAACCACCACGTCAGCTGTGCCCTGCGCGCCAACTTCCTGATGAAGCGCGACGTGGACTACGTCGTCAAGGACGATCAGGTCATCATCGTTGACGAATTCACGGGCCGCCTGATGATTGGCCGCCGCTACTCCGAGGGTCTGCATCAGGCGATTGAAGCCAAGGAGCATGTGACCATTGAGCGCGAAAGCCGCACACTGGCGACCATCACCTTCCAGAACTATTTCCGCATGTACCACAAGCTCTCCGGCATGACGGGTACGGCGAAGACGGAAGAGGACGAGTTCCAGAACATCTACTCGCTGGACGTCGTGCAGATTCCGACCAACAAGCCCAACATCCGCAAGGACTTGGACGACATGGTCTACAAGACGAAGAAGGCGAAGTTCAACGCCGTTGTGGACGCGATTGCGCAGGTGCACGCCAACGGTCAGCCCGTGCTGGTCGGCACGGTCACGGTTGAAACGAGCGAAATGCTCTCCGCCATGCTCCAGCGCCGCGGCATCCAGCATGAGGTGCTGAACGCCAAGAACCACGCCAAGGAAGCCGAAATCGTCGCGCAGGCAGGCCACTGGGGTGCCGTCACCATTGCCACCAACATGGCTGGCCGCGGCACGGACATTCTGCTGGGCGGCAACCCGGAGTTTCTCGCCCGCCGCGCCATGCGTCAGGACGGCTATGACGAGGAAATCATCGAAGCCGCGACGGGGCACGCGGAAGATGTGTCCGATGAAATTCTCGCCGCGCGCGAAAAGTACCAGTCCCTCTACAAGGACTTCAAGCGCACCACCGACGAAGCGCATGACCGCGTGCTGCAAACCGGCGGTCTGCACATCATCGGCACGGAGCGCCACGAATCCCGCCGCATTGACAATCAGCTGCGCGGCCGTGCGGGCCGTCAGGGCGACCCCGGTTCGACCCAGTTCTTTATTTCGCTGGAGGACGACCTGATGCGTCTCTTCGGCGGCGACCGCATCATGCCGATGGTCGAGCGTCTGGGGCTCAAGGACGACGAGCCGCTTCAGGCGGGAATGCTCACCAAGCAGATTGAATCCGCGCAGAAGCGCATCGAGGGCCGCAACTTCGAGATCCGCAAGCACGTTCTGGAATACGACAACGTGATGAACCGCCAGCGCGAGATTATCTACGGTCAGCGCCGCCGCGTGCTGATGGGCGAGAACGTCCGCGACAACATTATCGGCATGGCGTACAAGCTGATTGACGCCGCGCTCTCCCGCCACTGCGCGTCTGACGACGGCACGGATTGGGATATTCCGCAGCTGACGAATTATCTGGAAAACCTGTGCATCCACCACGGCAAGATTGCCGAATTGGAGGATGTCGTCCGCTCCGGTGACCGCGACGCGCTGGCGCAGGCGCTCAAGGACGACGCGAAGGCGTTCTACGAGGAGCGCGAGACGGCGCTGGCGGAAATCGGGCTGGACATGCGCGAAGTGGAGCGCGTTGTGCTGCTGCGCGCGGTGGATGTGCGCTGGATGGATCACATTGACGCGATGGATCGCCTGCGCGACGGCATCGGCTTCCGCGCGTACAGCGGCAAGAACCCCGTCACCGAGTATCAGATTGAAGCGGGCTACATGTTCGACGAGCTGAATCACCTGATTCGCGAAGACACGGTGCGCCGCATGTATCAGCTGCGCATTGAGCGCACGCCGGAACGTGTGCAGGCAGCGGTTCGCCCCGTCGAGGGCAAGCCGATTGTGCCCGGCAACGGTCAGCCGCGCCAGCCCAAGCGGGTGAAGCCGTCGGAGCGCGTTGGCCGCAACGATCCCTGCCCTTGCGGTTCGGGTTTGAAGTACAAAAACTGCTGCGGGAAGGACAAAGAAACAAGGGAGTAACTCCCTTGACCCATTTTCGCGATTGAGTAGGTGGCAATTCCAATGTAATTTTCGCGTGTTTATGCAGGGATTTCGCGTCTGCGGACGCGAGGAGGGGGCTTTCCGATCGCCCCCTCCACCCCTTCGGTGCCCTCTTGCATAGTAGGTCGTAATTGTTGCTTTTTAGTTAGTGTACCTTTCGTGCCCCAACTAACATAAACCAACCAGTAACATCCGGAGGGCGAATGCGAAGGGGTCAAGGGGGGCGACCGCAGACTTCGTCTGTTTTCATGCCCCCTTGTCACTCCCGCAGGAGCGAAACCCCCCGCAACATAAAAAATCAAGCATCAATCCACCCCAAAAGCAAAATCATCAACCAGAAAAAAGCCTTTCCTGACGATTGAAGGAGATTAAACATGGCGCTCATAGATATTCCCCAGTATCGCAGCGAACTGGCAGAGATTCGCAAATCCCTGCTTGCCGCGGGCGATGCCCTCCACATTGACCATATCCGCGAACAGCTGGATGAGCTGACCGAGGAAATGAATCAGCCCGAATTCTGGAATGACCCGGATCACTCCGCGAAGGTCAACCAGAAGGTTTCCAACCTCAAAGGCAAACTCGAACACTACGAAAAGCTGCTTTCTTCCGCCGATGATATCGAGGTCATGCTCGAAATGGCGGAAGAAGAAAAGGACGAAGACACCGTCACCGAAGCGGTGAATGAGCTGGCGACGCTCAAAGAGCATACCGACGCGCTGGAGCTGGAAACCCTCATGCGCGGCGACTATGACGACAATGACGCGGTGCTGTCCCTCCACGCAGGCGCGGGCGGAACAGAAGCGCAGGACTGGACGTCCATGCTCTACCGCATGTATACCCGCTACTGTGAAAAGATGGGCTTCACCGTCAAGGTGCTGGATTTGCTTGACGGCGACGAAGCGGGCATCAAATCCGTAACCTTCGAGGTCAGCGGCGACCACGCCTATGGCTACCTCCGCGGCGAAAAGGGTGTGCACCGCCTCGTCCGCATCTCCCCGTTCGACGCAAACGCCCGCCGCCACACATCCTTCGCGTCGCTGGACGTCGCCCCCATGCTGGAGGACGATGATTCCGACATCGAAATCAACATGAAGGACGTCCGCGTGGACACCTACCACTCCAGCGGCGCAGGCGGACAGAACGTCAACAAAACCTCTTCCGCTGTCCGAATGACGCACTACCCGACCGGCATCGTCGTCTCCTGCCAGACCGAGCGCGATCAGGTGCAGAACCGCGCGACGTGTATCAAAATGCTGAAGGCGAAGCTGCTGGAGCTGCGCGAGCGCGCCAAGGAAGAGGAAATGGCGAACATCAAGGGCGAAATGAAGAAGATTGAATGGGGCAGCCAGATTCGCTCCTACGTCTTCCAGCCCTACACGATGGTCAAGGATCACCGCACGAACTACGAATCCGGCAACATTGACGACGTGATGGACGGCAACCTTGAGGGCTTCATCACCGCCTATTTGAAGATGCAGTAATGCCGAAACCCTCTCAGTGTCTGCTGGGAGGGTTCTCGCCGTTATATTGCTTTCCCCGGAAAGGAGATTTTCCGGTGCGCTATCAACTCGTTTCCATCCTGTCGGCGCTTCTGCTTTGCCTGACCATGCTGGCAGCCATCGTTTACGGGGTCGGTACGCAGCCTGCCCTGATGCAAACGATCATGCTGCGCACCGCTCCGCCTGAAGCAACCGGCTTTCCGGCGGAGCAATACGGTGCCGCCGCCAAGCTGATTACCGATTACCTCAAGGGCGAGGGCGACTTCCAGCTCGTATTTTCCATGAACGGCATAGCATACAACGCTTTTAACGAGCGTGAGCAAACGCATATGGCGGACGTGCGGACGCTGTTCAGCCTGTGCCGTCGTTTTTCGCTGGGCAGCATCCTCCTGACGCTGGTCGGTTGGCTCTATTCCCAGAAACAGCGGTTCTTCTGGCGAATCGTCCGGCGAACCGCCTGCTGTATGCTGGCGTTTGTCGCCCTCCTTGCGCTGCTGGCGGCGATGGATTTTGACCGGCTGTTCATCCTCTTCCATCAAATCGCCTTCACAAACAACCTGTGGCTGCTCAATCCGCAAACGGATTTGCTCATCCGTTTAATGCCGACGCAATTGTTCATTGACTATGCGCAAATCATCGGCATTGTCTGGGCGGCACTGATGGGGATTCTGCTCATCATTGCCACCGTGAAGCTACGAAATCAACAATAAGGGGCGTATTCCCATGACCTACACTGAATCTGCCCGCGCGCAGCTTGATGCCTTGCAGGTGAAAGACCACGTTCGCATTCTGGCGCTGGAAACCTCCTGCGACGAAACCGCCGCCGCCATCATCGAGGACGGGCGCACCATCGTCTCCAACATCGTTTTCAGCCAGATTGACCTCCATGCGCTCTATGGCGGCGTCGTGCCGGAAATCGCCAGCCGTGCGCACGTCGAAGCCTGTGACCGCGTGATTGACGAGGCACTCCGGGCGGCGAATATGCGCTTGCAGGATGTCGATGCCCTCGCCGTCACCTACGGGCCGGGGCTTGTCGGCGCGCTGCTCACCGGGGTCAGCTGCATGAAGGGCTTGAGCTACGCCGCAAACAAGCCGCTCATCCCCGTCAACCACATCGAAGGGCATGTGTCCGCGAACTACATTTCCAATCCGGATTTGAAGCCGCCATTTCTGTGCCTTGTCGTATCGGGCGGACACAGCCACATCGTCCGCGTGAACGACTACGGCGATTACGCCCTGCTTGGTCAGACGATGGACGACGCGGCGGGCGAAGCGTTCGACAAAGCGGCGCGCGTGCTGACGCTCCCCTACCCCGGCGGCCCACGCATCGACGCACTGGCGGAGGAGGGCGACCCGCATTTCCTCTCGCTCCCGCATCCGCACACCCCCGGCAAGTACGACTATTCCTTCTCCGGCATGAAAACGGCGTTCCTGAACGCGGCGAACAAGATGGAGATGAAGGGCGAACCGCTCCCGAAGGCGGATATGGCGGCTTCGTTCCGCTACGCCGTCGTTTCGGCGTTGGTGGAAAAGGCGATGCTGGCGGCGAAGGATACTCACGCCCCCGCGCTGGCGATGGCGGGCGGCGTTTCCGCGAATCGTCTGCTGCGCCGGATGATGCAGGAGGCCGCCGACAAGGCGCATCTGCCGCTGTACATGCCGCGGCTCGACCTGTGCACCGACAACGCGGCGATGATTGGCTCTGCGGCATACTACCGGATGAAGAAGGGCGAGCTTGCGCCCCTGACGCTCAACGCCACGCCGTCGCTCCGTCTGGTGTAATACTATTTCCTGCATTCGTCTGCGCCATCTGCTTGCGCCTTTTCCGCTCTGGCGTCCGGTCGTTCCATTTAGCGTAGCGCTGCTACGCTGCATTTCACTCCCGTTAGCCAGAACGAAAAATTCGCGGCGCATCTTGGCGCATTCTCATTTGAAAATAGTATAAGCCTATTATAATTAGGAAGAAATTTTTCACGGCAGCGAATCATCCCATTCATCATTCATTCCAACCAAGGAGGATTCCGCATGAAGAACAAAAACGTCTGGCAGGCGGTCAAATTCACGCTGTTCAGCGCATCCGCCGGGCTCATTCAGCTCATCAGCTTCGCCCTGCTGCATGATGTGTTCAAGATTCCCGATTACAACGCCTGTTACCTTCCCTCGCTGATTCTGTCCGTCCTGTGGAACTTCACGTTCAACCGCCGCTACACCTTCCGTTCGGACGGCAACGTCAAGCGCGCGATGCTGCTGGTCGCGCTGTACTACGTCGTGTTCATCACGCTTTCCAGATGGTGGAGCACGGAATTGGTTGCAGTCGGCGTACACGACTGGCTGATTGAAGTCATCAACATGCTCGTCAACTTCGTGACCGAGTTTTTGTTCCAGAAGTTTGTGGTCTATCGCGGGACGATTGACACGAACGAGCTGGCGAAGAAGGAGCAAGCGTAATGCCGTTTGACTACAAGAAGGAGTACCGTGCGTTCTACCAGCCGCCGAAAGTGCCAGAAATCATCGACGTGCCGGAAATGCAGTTCGTGTGCGTGTCTGGTACGGGCGACCCGAACGAGGAGGGCGGCGCGTATCAGCAGGCGCTCGGCGTGCTGTACGCGGTCAGCTACACATTGAAGATGAGTCCGCGCGCTGGACACCTGATGGACGGCTTTTTCGATTACGTCGTGCCGCCGCTGGAAGGCTTCTGGCAGCAGGACGGCGTTTCGGGTGTGGATTACGGGCGCAAGGCGGATTTCCGCTGGCTGTCCGTGATTCGTGTGCCGGATTTCGTGACGGCGGAGGATTTCCGCTGGGCAGTGGAAACAGCGTCGGCGAAGAAGAAGTTGGACTGCTCCCGCGCTGAACTGCGCACGATTCACGAAGGGCTTTGCGTGCAGATGATGCACATCGGCGCATACGACGACGAACCCGCGTCGGTGGCGCAGATGGATGCGTTTCTGCGCGAGAGCGGGTATGGAAATGACTTCACGGCGGAGCGGCTGCATCACGAGATTTACCTTTCCGACCCGCGGAAAACAGCAGCGGAGAAGCGGAAGACTGTGATTCGGCATCCGGTGAGGAAGGTATAAGCAACCTTGGGTGCTGCTCAATTTGTGGATGAGCGGCATCCTTTTTCTTTTGTTGCTTGATTTCGCTTGTTGCAGAGGGAATCGCCTCTGCGGAGGCGACCAAAGGGCTTTCCGATCGCCCTTTGGAAACCTTCGGCGCGGGCACTCCCATGCAGCTTGATTTTTACCGTTGCAGGGGGATTTCGCGGCTGCAGGCGCGTTAAAAGACTGCGGTATGGGCGGCGCTGCTTTTGGCGTTTTTTGCGAATTTTCCCCTTGTTAGACCTTGACGAATGTGGTATAATACTATTCCGGGATGAAGATGAGCCAAGATGCGCCGCGAATTTTTCATTCTGGCTAACGCGAATGAAATGCAGCGTAGCAGCGCTACGCTAAGTGGAATGAGCGGACGCCAGAAGGGAAAAGGCGCAAGCAGATGGCGCAGATGAATCCCGGAATAGTATTTCTAACAGCGTGGCGGGAATGAGCCGCCAGACCCTGAGGAATAGGAGAAAAACGGCTATGGTTAAGGTCAACATTATTTCGGGTTTTCTGGGCGCGGGCAAAACGACGCTCATCAAAAAGCTGCTGACGGGCAGCGTTGCGAAGGAAAAAATCATCCTGCTGGAAAATGAATATGGCGAAGTCGGCGTGGACGGCAGCTTTATGAAGGATTCGGGCATCATCGTCGATGAACTCAATTCCGGCTGCATCTGCTGCACGCTGGTGGGCGACTTCCAGAAGGCGGTTGATGACCTGATTGCGAAGTATCATCCTGACCGCCTGCTGATTGAGCCGTCCGGCGTGGGCAAGCTGAGCGAAATCCTCGCCGCCGTCGAGCGCGCGAAGGAACGCCACAGCGACCTCGTTGTGACCGGCTGCGCGACCGTTGTGGACGCGGGCAAGTGCCGCATGTATATGAAGAACTTCGGCGAGTTCTTCCTCGACCAGATTAAGACGAGCGCGACGGTGATTTTCAGCCGCACGCAGCTGCTGTCCGCAGAGCGCATCGAGAAGAGCCGCGCGCTGGTGGAAGAGCAGCATCCGGGCGTCCGCATCGTGACGACGCCGTGGGATGACCTGTCCGCTGATACGCTGCTGGAAGTCATTGAATCCGGCAAGCCGATGGAAATCCACCTCGATGACGACGATGATGACGACGACGAGGACGAACACGAGCATCACCATCACGACCATGATGACCATGAGCACGAGGACGGCGTGTGCCCGTGCTGCGGCGGTCACCATGACGACGATGATGATGACGACCACGACCATGAGCATCATCACCATCATGATCACGACGACCATGACGAGGATGAGCACGAACATCATCATCACGACCACGAAGACGGCGAAACCTGCTCCTGCGGACATCATCACCATCATCACCACGGGCATGACGCGGACGAAGTGTTCGTGTCTGTCGGCGTAGAAACTGCGAACCGTTACGAGCAGGACGAGGTCAAGGCGATGCTGGACAAGCTGTCCGACGAAGAAGAGTACGGCACGGTGCTGCGCGCCAAGGGCGTGCTGCAGAACGCGGCGGGCGACTGGTTCCAGTTTGACTATGTGCCGGGCGAGAGCCAGTTCCGTCCGGGTACGCCGGATTACACCGGCCGCCTGTGCGTCATCGGTGCGCACATCGACGAAAAAGCACTGCGGGAGCTGTTCAAGGCATGAGCGAACAGGAATTTACACCAGTCTACCTGATTACCGGCTTCCTCGAAAGCGGCAAAACCCAGCTCATCAACTCCATGCTGACGGACGACAACTTCTCGCGCGGACAGAAGACGCTGGTCATCTGCTGCGAAGAGGGCGTTGAGGAATACGAAACGGCGAAGAACACGACCGTTGTCGTCCTCGACGAAGCAGACGAGATGAACACGAAGAAGATGGAAGCGCTGGACAAGGAGTATCAGCCGGAGCGCGTCATCATCGAGTACAACAGCATCTGGACGATTGAACGGCTGGGCAGCTGTATGCTGCCGCGCAAGTGGGAAGTCGTGCAGATTATCACGACGGTGGACGCGAACACCTTCGACAACTACTTCACCAACATGCGCCAGATGCTGACCGACCCGATGAAGGTCGCTGACCTGATTCTGGTCAACCGCTGCCAGCCCGGCGCAAACAAGAGCCCGTGGCGTCGCCAGCTCAAAGCGGTCAACCCGAAGACGAACATCATCTTCGAGAACACCGACGGCACGAGCGAAGACGGCGTGGCGGACGAAGACCTTCCCTACGACATGAAGTCCGCCGTCATCGAAATCAAGGACGAGGACATTCCGACCTTCTATCTGGATTCGCTTGATCATGCCGACCGCTACGACCGCAAGACCGTGCGGCTGGTGGGTCAGGCGTTTGCAGACCGCTCGCTGCCCAAGGGCTATTACATGTTCGGGCGGATGGCGATGACGTGCTGCGCGAACGACATTCAGCCCATCGGCTGGATTGCGCAAGGCATCCAGAAGCCCAGCACGAAGACATATTTCCGCCTGACCGCGCAGTGCAAGGCAGTGGACGCGCAGGGCGAAAAGATGCTGATGCTGCAGGAAGCCCGTGCGGAGATTGTCCCCCCGCCGGAGGAAGAATACCTGAATTTCAACGCATAAGGTGCTGATTTTCTCCCCCGATTGCTGCAAGGCAGTCGGGGGATTTGTTTTTCATGTTGGCTCACGCCGATACATGTGCCGAACTGATATTTTCGGGAAATTTTCGCATGTACTTTTTATGTCAATATCTTGACAATAAGAACATCATGTGGTATTGTATCAGTGGAACAATTGATAGAAGGTGGAGGTGATACCGTTGGCGCACGTCCCGTCACGCTATGGAACTGTAACGACCGACGAATGAAGAAGGAGTACACAATATATGAAAAAATTCATCGCCTTTACCTTGATGCTTGTTCTTATCCTCGCGTGCCTTGCTCCGGCAATCGCCGCCACCGCCGAGTTGACCGCCATGTCCCACGGAGGAACTGCACAAACTGGTTACGTAAAGAAAACCAAAACTGGTGATCCCTCTGTCACTATCAATTCACTCACTGGTTTGCAAGATACTCTGCTTCTAAATTTCCGCATTCGCTACTCCAACGGCACTGCCGCAACATCGAATTATACTTTTTCTGGTACAGGTCCCCGTACTGTTTATTACTTGAATGCTGATGGTTTCAACGCTGTTGATTCTTCTTTCTTCGCACGCGTACAAACGCAATCTGCTCAGACGACTTCAGTTACAATTAATTTCTCTTGGGCACCGTAAGTCTTACCAATCCTTCAGGCATGAAAATGCCTGAAGGATTAAATACTAAAAAGAGGAGGAGTTTAGTTGAAAAAAGTTTTTGCTTTATTTCTGTTTTTTTTGTTGCTGCTCTCCGTAAGTTCCGCAGAGAATGTATCAAGTGTTCGCATTCTCTGCACGGATTACAATTATAGCGCTTTTCAAGATTATGCTGCCGCAGGGCATGACGTTAATTTCCGAAATGGCAGCATAAACGACATTGCCACCGCACTTGCATCCCGCGATCCCGATATCGACGTTTTTGTTTTTCAAACGCGTTCTGGACTGGACCAAATCAAGAAGCAACACTATTACTATCCACTGACCGATGCCAGCGATTTGATGGATAAACTCGGCGACTTGTATCCTGCCTTTCAGAATGCGCTCATGGACAATGGCAATCTGGTCGGCTGGTATGTTGATGCACAGCCGTGGGGGTGGCAAGTTCTTTCCCCTGATTTGCTGGAAGAATTGGCACTTTCCGCACCAACAACCTTTGATGAGTTGTTAGACGTTAGTAAAGTGCTGTTCGACAGCGGTCTTTTGAGCCGTGACTATGTGCTGATGCTCGAATACAGGTACACGCAGCAGGATATGCTCACGTTCTATTTGCGCCAGTTCTTGATTGCTTCTGAACGAGTGGATGGGCAAATCAATTTTCTGCGTCCCGAATTTGCTCGTATTGCCGAAAAAATCAGGAATACTGTGCCTGAAACATCGAAGGAAAATTTATTCGCAGACTACGAAGTCTTTACTTCGTCTGCCGCTTCTGTCACGCCTTCCACGTACATCGAATTGATTCCCTCCGTCCTCGATGATGCGCCTTCCGGTCTGTATTATCTGACCGTCGTCGCCGTCATCAATCCCTATTCCAACAACATCGACGGTGCGATTGACCTAATGCACTATCTGGCGACCTATGAATCCGCAACATCCTACCTTTGGGATGCGTCGCTGAATCAGCCCGTTATCCGCTCTGATTACGACGAGTTAGTTGCGCGATACCAAGGGGAAATCGCCCGCCTGGAAGCGAAAGAGAACCGCACCACGCAGGACGAAAGCGACCTTGATTACGCCCGCAGCGGTTTGGACTATATCACCGAACACCCCTATTCCGTCTCCCCGGAGGACATTGCCTACTATCAAAACCTCGTCCAGTACGCCTACATCCCCGGCGACTCCCCCGTCACCTTCGACGACGCCCTCAAGACGCTCATGCAGCGCTACCTGAACGGCGCGTTTGACGCGGAGGGGTTCGCCCGCGCGTGTCAGGAGCATGTCAACACGGTGTATCTCGAAATGGGGCTGACACCGATGTATGTGCCGAACTAATTCCACTTGTAAATTTTCCCGCGTTCGCTTGACAAATCAACCGCAGCGTCCTATCATGGAGATAGGCGCAAAGCCAACGAAGGAGGTTTGATTTTTCATGGCAAATCAGGAGAAATACGCCCAGCAGATGCAGGACGCGGGCGTTTGCGATGCGCGCGGGGCGGCGCTCTGCGCCACGGTGAAGGAGCTGCCGGACGGGAGCTTCGGCATGGTGCTGCTCGGCGTGAAGGGCAATGACCTGCTCATCTACGACACGAACATGAAGTCCGAGCCGCTCAAGCTGATGCACACCATTCCGCTCAAGGGCGTGACCGACTTCAGCACCACCAGCCTGATGGGCGAAATCCTCAAAGGCTACACGTTCCGCTTTACGTCAGATGGATTTACCTATTCGTTCAAGAACTGCCGCCGTCAAGCGTTCCTTGACGTGCTTCAGCAGGAAATCAACAAATAACATCAAGGGCTGCGCCGGAAAAGTCGGTGCAGCCCTTGCATTTTGCGTTCTTTTTCTGATATAATAGACATGTCAAGCATTATGATCACAGGAGGACGCTATGATTTCCATTCTGCCCGAAAGCAACTATACCGCCGTCATGACCGAGACGGTAGAGCCGTATCTGGATTCGCGCCGTCAGGAGATGGACATGCCGCTCTCCACGGGCGGAACGCTGCACGCGGAGGTCTACGAGCAGCCGGATGCGACCCGCGCCGTCGTCATCCTGCACGGCTACACGGAATCCGCCGAGAAATTCCGCGAAATGACGTGGTATTTTCTGAACGAGAAGTTCAACGTCTACGCCATCGACCACCGCGGTCACGGCAAATCCGTCCGCAAAATTTCTGACACCTCCATCACGCACGTCGATGCGTTTTCGGATTATCTGCGCGATTTGGAGGAATTCATGTCGGGTGTCGTCCTGCCGAGGACGGAGCATCTGCCGCGCGTGCTGTATGCGCACTCGATGGGCGGCGCGATTGGCGGCATGACGCTGATGAATCACCCGGAGTATTTCGCGCGGGCGGTGCTGACTGCGCCGATGATTGCGCCGTCGAGTGCGCCGCTGCCGCGCTGGGCGGGCAAACTCGCGGCGGACTTCATGTGCGCCATCGGCAAACGGGAAGACCGCGCGTTCATCGGCAAACCGTTCAGCCCGGAGAACGAGCCGTTCGAGACATCCTGCGCCACCAGCCGCGTCCGCTTTGACTACTACGAGCGCAAGCGCATCGACAACGCGCACTTGCAGAATTGTTCACCCACTTATGGCTGGGTACAGGAAGCAATTGGCGTGACGAAAGTGCTGCTTGACCCGGCAAAGGACAAGCAGATTACCACGCCGCTGCTGCTCTGCCAAGCGTCACTGGACAAGACAGTCTGTCTGCCGGAGCAGAAACAATTCGTCGCGCAAGTCCCCGGTGCGAAACTTTCCGTTTATCCCGCGAAGCACGAAATCTACATGTCCACGAACGATGTGATGGAGAAGTATGTGCCGGAAGTGATTGGGTTCTTACGGGGGTGAGGGAGGCGCCAGAGGCTCTGCCTCTGGACTCCGGCAGGGGCGCTGCCCCTGCAC
>ERZ857969.848-NODE-848-length-47433-cov-3.710731_pt1 | contig 47433 bp, 57 predicted proteins | sample MGYA00519864_ERZ857969 | MGnify/ENA primary metagenome ERZ857969 (study PRJEB31778, sample SAMEA3449382) | human gut metagenome | biome: human gut; feature: human-associated habitat; material: faeces | place: United Kingdom | collected 2010/2012 ...
AACTGAAAATGGCTTTGAATATATATATGATATTAATGACACAATAGAAGAAAAAATAAAAAAAGTAGCACAGAAAATATATGGTGCAACAGAAGTAGAATATTCGGATTTAGCAAAAGAACAATTAAAGGAATTAAATAATTTTAAAATGCCAATTTGTGTAGCAAAAACACAATATTCATTTTCAGATGATCCAAAAGACTTATTAGGAGATAAACCATTTAACCTTCATGTAACAGAGCTAAAAATGAAAGCAGGTGCAGAGTTTGTTGTTGTTTTAACAGGGAAAATAATGACAATGCCAGGACTTCCAAAAAAACCAGCAGCAGAAAATATTAACATAGATGATAATGGAATAATAACAGGAATATTTTAATATATTGTATAAAAACACCATATATGGATAAAATAATTTTAAATTGTTTTATAAGTGTGGTGTTTTTATGTTAAAGAAAATAAAAAATAAATCATTAAAAATTGTAGTTATTTTATTAATAATATTATTACTTACTACTTTAGCCATATTTGTTATATCTAACATTAATAAAGGAAACGAAGTAGAAGCGCTTTCAAAATATGGTTCTAGAGGTAGTGAGGTTACTCAAATACAAACAAAGTTAAAAAGATGGGGATATTATAAAGGAAATATAGATGGAATATATGGAAGCCAAACTGTAGAGGCAGTTAAATATTTCCAAAGAAAAAACAATTTAGCAGTAGATGGAATTGCAGGGAAAAATACATTAGAAGCTATGGGAATATTTAATTCGTCATCTTCTAGTTCATCTAGTTCAAATTCTTCAAATTTAAATTTACTTGCGAGGGTAATTTATGGAGAAGCAAGAGGAGAACCATATACAGGTCAAGTTGCAGTGGGAGCGGTAGTATTAAATAGGGTTAGAAGCAGTTCTTTTCCGAATACGATTTCTGGAGTAGTATACCAAAAAGGAGCTTTTGATGCTGTTAGTGATGGTCAAATAAATTTAACACCTAATTCTACAGCAAAGAAAGCAGCACAAGATGCGTTAAATGGCTGGGACCCATCATATGGAGCGATATATTATTTTAACCCATCTACAGCCACAAATAAATGGATTTGGTCAAGACCAATGACAGTAACTATAGGAAGACATAGATTTTGTAAATAGATATTAAATTGCTACAAAAAAGTGGCAATTTTTTGTACTAGAGAATTATAGCACACCTAAGATTTTCTTAGAATTTCCATTTGTTAGAAAATCTTAGGTGTGCTTTTTTATGTACTAGGAGAAAAATGAAACTGTAATATTCTTGACAAATACTAGACATATTGATAAGATATGAAAAGAAAAATAGGAGGATAATTACATGATATTATATCCAAATTTTTATTGCAAAAATATAAAAGATGTAGATATAAAAAAGTTAAATGAAAATAATATAAAAGGAATACTTCTAGATGTAGACAACACATTAATAGATTTAGAACATAACTTATTAGAAGGAGCAGAAGAATGGTGCAACAACCTAAAAAAGCATAATATTAAATTTTGTATTTTATCTAATTCAAACAACAAAGAAAAAATAAAGAAAGTATCTGCTATATTAGACATTCCATACATATCATTTGGAACAAAACCCTTAAAAAGAGGATATAAAAAAGCAAGTAAACTATTAAACTTACCATACGAAAATCTAGCTATAATAGGAGATCAAATTTTTACAGATATTATCGGTGGTAATAGATGCAAAATGTATACAATATTGGTGGATCCAATTAGTACAAGAGAGCTATTTATTACAGCTATAAAAAGAGGTTTAGAAAATAAAATATTAGACAAGTATAAAGAAAAACAACAAAAAGAGAAAGAAGGATAAAATATGTTTTTTAATGATGTTCACATAATGATATATGTTGCATTTGGAATTTTAGGTTTAATTGTTGGGAATATATTGCCACACATAAATAAAAGACTAACAGAACACAAAAAAGTATTTACTAAAGATTTTTTTAAGGATTACCCAAAAAACTTTAAACCACATTATATACATATGCTATTAATAGCAATAATATATATATTACTATTGTATAAGTTTGGATTAAAACCAGATTTTATACAGAATTTAGACTTAATAAAATATATGATATTAACACCAATGCTATTTTCAGTGGCTGTTATAGACTTTAAAAATAGTATAATACCAAATAGGCTATTGCTTACAATGGCAGAAACGGGATTATTACTTACATTTGTATATGGAATATCAGATATTAATTTAGCAATGGATATGTTACTTGGAATGGTAGTAGGAACAGTAATATTTGGAATACTAACATTATTAGGAAGATTAGTTTCTGGGAAAGAAGCAATGGGAATGGGAGATGTAAAATTAGTAGCTGCATTAGGTCTTTTCTTTGGAGCTTCTAACATTTTAGCAATATCAATTATATCATTCTTATTAGGGGCAATAATTAGTATAATATTAGTTCTAAGCAAGAAAAGAAAAATAGATGATTACATACCATTTGGTCCATTTATAGTAATTGCTTCTTATATAGCAATATTTGTTCCATTTAGTGCAATATTATTTGTACTACTTAAAATTTTTACGTTGGGACTATATAAAGTATAACATTGGGGGCTGATATTAATGAATGAAAAAGTTAAATGGCTAAGAGAAAAATTATCTACAATAGATTTAGATGGAATGATTGTTTCAAATCCTGTAAATATTAAATATTTAACTGGGATTGATGCAGAAGGAGTATTATTAATTACGAGGAAAGAAAATATTTTTATAACAGACGCAAGGTATACAGAGCATATTAATAGTATACTAACAATAGATGATGAAATTGTGTTATATGATTATAAAGATATAGACCCAATAGATTATGAAAATTTATTTATGTTTTGCAGTAATGTAGGTTTCGAAGAAAATTATGTAACATATGCTAAATATAAAGAATATAAGCAAATGTATAAAATAAATAATTTAGTAGAAACAGATAATTTTATAGAAACACATAGAATGATAAAGGCACCGGAGGAAATTAATTATATACAAAAAGCGTGTAAGATTACAGATGATTGCTTTAAACATATTTGTAATTTTATAAAAGTTGGAATGACAGAAAAAGAGATAGCATTCGAAATAGAACATTATTTTAAAACACATGAAGCAGATGGATTGGCTTTTGACACAATTGTAGCTTCTGGAAGTAATTCTTCTATGCCACATGCAATTCCAACAGACAGAAAAATAGTAGCTGGTGATCCAATCACTATAGACTTTGGTTGTAGATATAAAGGGTATTGTTCTGATATGACGAGAACAATATTTGTAGAATATGTACCAGAAGGAATAAAACCTATTTATAATTTAGTACTAAAAAATCAAGAATTAGTGCTAGATGCTATACAAGAAAATGCAAATGCAAGAATATTAACAATGATGGTAGAAAGTGATTTTAAAGTAAATGGTTATACATTAGACCACAGTTTAGGTCATGGTGTTGGATTAGACATTCACGAAAAACCATTTGTTGGAAGAAAAGATGGTTTATTAAAAGAAAATATGATTATAACAGATGAACCAGGAATTTATTTGCCAGGTAAATTTGGAGTAAGAATAGAAGACACAGTTTTAGTTACAAAAAATGGTTGTATAAAATTAACAGAATCTGATAAAAATTATATTATAATAAACAATTAAAATATAATATTTTTAATAAAATAAGCAAAATAAAAAGTTAAATGCACATTTTTTTTATAAAATAACTACTAAAAATATTGATATACTTGCATTTTATGTATATTTGTAGTAAAATAAAAAAAGTGCAAAAAGAGAAAAAAAGAAAGTATTAGGAGGTAATAATTATGGCAGAAGTTTATTCAGCAGGAGATTTTAGAAATGGAACAACATTCGAAATGGATGGAAATGTATTTAAGGTAGTAGAATTTCAACACGTAAAACCAGGAAAAGGTTCTGCATTTGTAAGAACAAAATTAAAAAATGTTATTTCAGGAGCAGTTATAGAAAAAACATTTAACCCATCTGAAAAATACCCAGGAGCAGAAATCGAAAAAAGAGATATGCAATACTTATATGAAGATGGTGGTTTATATTACTTTATGGATAACGAAACATATGAACAAATACCATTAAACGAAGAACAAATTGGTGATGCATTAAAATTTATGAAAGAAAATATGGATATGAAAATCTTATCATATAAAGGAAAAGTATTTGCAGTTGAACCACCAATGTTTGTTGAATTAGAAGTTACATATACAGAACCAGGATTTAGTGGAAATACTACAACAACATCTGGTAAACCAGCTAAATTAGAAAATGGTTTAGAAATAAGTGTTCCTTTATTTGTAGAAATAGGAGATAAACTAAGAATAGATACTAGAACTGGTGAATATATGGAAAGAGTCTAAAAGAAAGAGGTTTTGTTATGGAAATAAAAGAGCAATTACAAAAACTAATTTTAGATATGAATAAAAATATTAAAGATGAAAAAGATTTAAAATATGTTCAAGAAAATGTTATTAAGACAATGGTAGATATATTACAAAAAATGGATGATGTAAACAAAGACAACCAAACAAAAATTGCCAAATTAGAAGAAAAAATGGATAAGATGGCAAAAGAATTATATCTTAATGATGTATACGATATAGAAATTGTTTGTCCATATTGCAATTATCAATTTGAAACAGATTTTGACGAAAACAAAAAAGAAGTAAAATGCCCAGAATGTAATAATGTTATAGAGTTAGACTGGTCATGTGACGACGATTGTGAAGACTGTGGAGATTGCGATGATGGTTGTGGAGATGGATGCAGTTCTTGTACAGGATGTGGTCATCACCATGGTAACGATGAAGACTTGGAAGATGATATGTAAATATTAGTTAAAAAGACACATAGAATATATGTGTTTTTTTTGTATGGTACCAAATTTCTCCTACTAGGAGAAATTTCTGTACTAGAGAATTATAGAGAACCTTAGAATTTATATTGGTTAGAAAATCCTAGGTTCGCTTTTTTATTGGAAATAATCTAAAGGATTTACATATTTATCATTTATGCGGAAGCCCAAGTGCAAATGCGTACCAGTTGTAGCACCATTAGTTGGTTTTCCGGTTGAATCGGTATAATTATTACCAGGAACACCATAAACATATTTAGGCCCAACATTTGCAATAATTTGCCCTTTAGAAACAATATCACCTTTAGATACTAAATAATTAGGAGATATATGGCAATAGGTAATTTTAAACTCATTAAATGACAAAGTTAAGGTGTAACCACCAGCACCTAAGAAGCCTAAAAAGCTGATTTTACCATCTTCTATAGCTATTAAATTGGTTCCTTCTGGAGCAGCAATATCTGTTCCATAATGATAAGAAGAAGCGCCAGCAGTGGGGGAATCTCTTTTACCAAATGGAGAAGTAATTTTGGTATACCCAGGAATTGGCCAAGCAAAACCGCAAGAAGAAATAGTAATATTGTTACTATATATTAAATTGGCATTTGTAGATGGAATAGATAAAGATATAAAAAAAGTTACAAACATAAGTACAAACATAAAGAACGTAATAAAAAATTTATTAAACAAGTGTACCTCCAATATTTAAATAAAGATAAGATTAAAATATAGTGTTAGAATGAAAAATAAAGGCTTGCTATTAGTGTTAATAGTAAGCCTTTATTTTTTATATTGGCAGGGGTAGAAGGATTCGAACCCTCACAGGCGGTTTTGGAGACCGATGTGCTACCATTAACACTATACCCCTAAAAAATAAGCAATAACATCATACCATAATGAAAAAATATATGCAAGAGTTTTTACAAAAATATTGTTATAAATTTTAGAATATGTTATAGTGTAAGCATAAATTTGTATAAGTAAAATGAGCTATATGCTAGTATTTTTGGGCAATATACATAGAAAGGAAATTCTGATGAAAAATAAAATATGTAAAAAAATATTATTAACAGGAGGAACTTGTGCAGGAAAGACAGAGTCATTACCATTTATAAAAGAATATTTTAGTAAGCAAGGCTATGATGTATATGTAGTAAATGAAACAGCAACTATGCTAATCCTTGGTGGGATTACAGCACCAAAAGTAGGAGAAAGCAATTTTCAAGAACTGCTAATAAAAATGCAACTTGAAACAGAGAAAATTTATGAAAGAGCAATTGAATTATCTATAAACAATAAAAATCTAATTATATATGATAGAGGTCCAATTGATGCTATGATGTATTTAGATAGAACAGAATTAGAAAAAATTTTGAATAAATTTAATACAACATATGATAGAGTATTAAATAACTATGATGGTATTATTCATATGGAAACAGTTGCAAAAGGATTGCCAGAACTATATACATTTAATAATAAAGCAAGAAGAGATGAAGGGAATGACACAATTAACATTGACAATAAAATATTAGAAGCATATAAAACTCATCCTAAAAGATTTATAATAAACAGCTGTGAAGATTTTAAGGACAAAATAAAAAAGCTAATAGAGAAAATGGAAGAAATTTTATAAGTATAAATTTAAAACTAAGATTGAGAAAAAAATAAATATGTGGTAAAATAAATATGTACTTGGGGATGTAATGGTTTCGACATTAATCTAGAAGTATGAAAAGCGAGTAGTGGATGGTTGCTTTGGCCACTTAAAAAAAGCAAGAATAAATATAAACGCTAATAACGAAGAATTAGCTTACGCTGCCTAGTTGCAACGTCGTTTTATTATAAAGCCTACTGTTATAAATAAAGCGCCAAATTAAAGTAGGAAACGAAGCTATTAGTTTTCTGGAATAGTGGGTAATCAAGAGATACTATGTATATTGTTTTGTTTGTTAACCAATATATATGGGAAGTTTAAATAACAAACTGCACTCGGAGAAATTTATATGGAAAGTTTAGTGGACAGGAGTTCGATTCTCCTCATCTCCACCAATTAAGACACAAAATTAATAGTACTGTGTCTTTTTTTTATATAATATTTATAAATTAAGAAGAAATATCTAATTTATATGCTTGGTATGGAGGTGTTTTACTAGAATATCAGAATAGCGGAATAAATAGAGAAATTCTTTAAAAAATGTAAAGGAAAAAGCAATATATTTTGCGAATCTCGAAAGAAAAGCAGTAGAAATTTTTAAATCAAATCGTATTAAACTAGCAATTGTTGATGTAAATGAGCTCGGATTACAGTATTTATTAAGATATTTAAATAGTTTTGTGCGACAATTGTGAAGATTGTCATTAAAACTGTAATGAATCGAAAGATTGAAGAAATAATTAGAGAATATAAAGGAAAAATAGTTTTTGAATAGGAAAAAACGTTGAGTAAGAACAAAAAGAGTGTAGATTATACATTATATAACTGTACTTTTTTTTGTTATAATTTATTAGGTGATGAAAGTGAAGAAAACAATATTATATTTGATAAGACATTCGGAACAATTTAGGGAGTATGTTAATTTAGAAAAAACGCAAGAAGAGAATGAAAAAATAATACTGTCAATAGAAGGAGAAAAAAAGGCTGAAAAATTAAGTTTTAATAAAGAATTAACTAATATTAATGAAATTTGGAGTAGTAGTTATTCAAGAGCAGTGGCAACAGCTAAATATGTAGCATATAGAAATAATTTAAAAATCAATATTGATGAAAGGTTAAATGAAAGAAAACTTCGGAAATTTAAATCAGCTAAAAAAAATAGGAAAAATAAAAAAATATCCATATACTGTAGAACAAATTATTGACCCATTTCTTAAGTGTGATGATGGAGAAAATATGATTGAAGTAAAAAATAGGATGAAACAAGCAATGCAATCAATTATAAAGAATAATGTAGGAAATAAAGTTGTTGTAGTTAGTCATGGGGCAGCTATCAAATTTTATTTGAGTGATTGGTGTAATTTTAAAGAAAACAAATTAGTTTATGAGAACAAAGAAATAAAAATAGAATCACCTAGTATATTAAAGATGATATTTAATAAAGAAAATTTAGAAAATATAGAAGTTATTAATTATGAAGAGAACTAAAAATAGAAAAGCTTTCTATTTTCAGTCTTCTTGGTTTAACTATTTGTGCCAACACGAATATAAAAAAATATATAAATTCGAGTGTTATCTATAAAATTAATAGTACTGTGTCTTTTTTTATTATATAATAGTTATAAATTAAGAAAATAATAGATAAAAGTAAAGGAGAATAATAAAATGAAAATAATCGAAGTGAAAGATAGAACAACAACACTAATAAATCAACTAGTAGAAGTATGGGAAGACTCTGTAAAAGCAACACATTTATTTTTATCTGATGAAGAAATAAAGAATATAAAAAAATATGTACCACAAGCTATTTCTGGAGTTAAAAATTTAATAATTATAGAAAATGAAAGTCATAAGCCTATTGCTTTTATGGGGATAGAGGATAAAAAACTTGAAATGCTATTTATAAAAAATAATGAAAGAGGAAAAGGATTAGGCAAGAAATTGTTAAACTATGGTATAGAAAATTACAATGTTAATGAATTAGCAGTAAATGAGCAAAATCCAAATAGCAAAGGATTTTATGAATATATGGGATTTAAAATTTATAAAAGGACCAAATTAGATGAGCAAGGAAATCCTTATCCGATATTATATATGAGATTAGAAAGATAATATACAAAGGCAAGATTTCGATTTTGACAGATTAACATAATAATGATATAATATAAAAGATATTACGATTTATATATCGAAAAACGCTTTACAACTAATTTTGTAAAGAATTTTTCTCTAAGTTATTACAATTAACCAAGTCAACAAAAGAAGGGAGAAATATTATGTTATTTTTATGTGTTAATGGAGAAATTAAAGAAGTTCGGGTAGAAGAAATTGCCAAAATAACCCCAAAAGATAACTATGTAACAATTAGATTAAAAAAAGGTGAGGAAATCTCTGTAGATGATACAGAGGAGATGAAACAGACTATTATCCTATAGTTTTGCCAATATCGGAAATAAAAACTGTAACTAGAAGCTATCATTGCTTTAGCATAAATATGGGAGAGGCATTACAATCAGAATTTCCAAAAGAAGCTAGAGAAAGATGTTCAGGAAGACATCAACCAGCGGAAATCACTTTAAATAATAAGATAAGAGACAGCCAAGGTTATATGGTAAGTACAATTACTGTATATGAATCTGCGGGGTATGTACAGAGCTTTTTATTGTCAGAAGACTAAGTAACACAAAATTAACAAAAAGACAGTGTTATGCTTAATGCTGTTAAAACAAACCTAGAACTTGTAAAAGAGTTCTAGGTTTGTTCTTTAATTAGGTCAAATAATTATTTCAAAATACAAATTAAATAATTGTATATTATAAATAAGAATGCTATAATCAACATGAAAAATATACAATTAAGAATGAAGAAAGAATGTCTTTAATAAGTGTAAATAATTTAACATTTGAATATGATGGTAGCTATAACAAGATATTTGAAGATGTAACATTTAATATAGATACTAATTGGAAATTAGGTTTAATCGGAAGAAATGGCAAAGGAAAAACCACATTCTTAAAGTTATTACAAGGAAAATATAAATATAAAGGAAGCATATCAAAAAATGTTGACGTTTGCTATTTTCCTTTTGAAGTAGAAAATAAAAATAGAATGGCAATAGAAATAGTAAATGAAATTGCACCAAATGCTAATGACTGGGAAATTATAAAAGAACTTAATTTACTTAATACAGAAACAGAAATTCTTTATAGGAATTTTAATTTATTAAGTGGTGGAGAGCAGGTAAAAATACTTTTAATAAGTTTATTTCTAAAGGAAAATAATTTCTTACTTATAGATGAACCTACAAATCATTTAGATTCTGAAACAAGAAATAATTTAGTCCATTATTTAGAAAAGAAAAAGGGATTTATATTAGTATCTCATGATAGAGCGTTTTTAGACAAAGTTGTAGACCATATAATAGCTATAAATAATACTAATATAGAAATTATGCAAGGCAACTTTTCTACTTGGAAGGAAGATAAGGAAAAACAAGATAATTTTGAAATAATGCAAAATGAAAGACTACAAAAAGATATAGATAGGCTCGAAATAGCATCAAAAAATTCTGATAAATGGTCAAATGAAGCTGAAAAGGGAAAAAGCAAAAAATATAATTCTGAAACCACAATAGATAAGGGATTTGTAGGCCATAAAGCTTCTAAAATGATGAAAAGGTCAAAAGTTATGGAACAGCGCATTGAAAAATCAGTAAAAGAAAAGACTAATTTATTAAGAAATATAGATAGAAATGAACCTTTAAAAATTATTCCTTTAGTAAACAATAAAAATTCACTAATTTTAGCAAATAAATTAAAAATAAAATATGATGAACAAGAAATATTTAAGCCAATTTCATTTGAATTAAAAAATGGAGATAGAGTTGCAATAGTTGGCAAAAATGGTATTGGGAAATCAAGTATATTAAAACTTATTTTTGGAGAAGAAATAGCTTATAATGGAGAATTTAAAATATCAAATAATTTAAAAATATCTTATGTATCACAAAGCACAGAAAGTTTAAAAGGAAATTTAAAAGATTTTTCAAGAAGTAATAAAATAGATGAGAGTATTTTTAAAGCGATGTTAATGAAAATGGGATTTGCAAAAGAAGAGTTTGATAAGAACATACAAGATATGAGCGAAGGTCAAAAGAAAAAAGTTTTAATTGCTAAGAGTATATCCGAGCAAGCCAATATTTATATTTAGGATGAACCTTTAAATTATATTGATATATTAACGAGAATGCAAATAGAAGAAAGTATTTTAAATTGTAAACCTACACTTATTTTTGTAGAACATGACGAAACATTTATAAAAAAAGTATCAACTAAAATTATAAATTTAGAACATTGAAACTAAATATGCCAAAGAAGAACTAAAAAAATGTTAATAAAAATATAATTGATAGAAAAGAAATAATTAAGCAGTAAAATTAATGTGGAGGTAGATAGAATGAGTGTAGAAAATAATTTATATTTAAATAAATCAATAGAAACTGATATAGGAGAAAAAGAGATAGAAAATGTAATAAAAAATAGTAATGAGGAAAAAGAATCTAAAATAGATTGGACAAAAGCATGGAGTAAAAAATATTCTGTACTTGCAACATACCAAGATAAAGTGGATATACCAAAATATGCTTTAGAAATTAGAAAGATGCTTAATAATTTAAGTGATGAATATGGCTATAATAACTTAGATAGTATGTTGGTCTTAAAAGATATTTTTTATCATGAATGGAAGGATAAGCCAAAAAAAATAATTCGAATAGAAAGATAGTGAGTTGGTGAAAATGGAAAAATGGTTAAAATGGGCTATAGAAATCCAAAGTTTGGCTCAGGCAGGACTGACATATACAAAAGATATTTACGATAAAGAACGATATAATAGGCTAAGAGAAATATCAGCAGAAATGATAGAAGAAAAAAGTAACGTAAGTAAAGAAAAAGTGAAAGATCTATTTTGTAACGAAACAGGATATCAAACGCCTAAAATAGATACTAGAGCAGTTATATTCCAAAATAATAAAATTTTGTTAACACATGAAAATAATGGGACATGGGCATTACCTGGTGGTTGGTGTGATGTACTAGAAAGCGTTAAGTCAAATACAATAAAAGAAGTTAAAGAAGAAACAGGATTAGATGTAGATGCAATAAAAATAATTTCTGTTCAAGATAGAAATAGGCATAATAAACCAATATATGCTTATGGAGTTTGTAAAATATTTGTATTGTGTAATGTTACAGGTGGAAAATTTATTGAAAACATAGAAACCACAGAGATTAAATATTTCTCATTAGAAGAGTTACCAAATAATTTAGCAGAAGAAAAAAGTAATAGAGAGCAAATAGAAATGTGCTTTAAAGCTTATAATAATCCAGATTGGAAAGTACAATTTGACTAATAAATAATTGTAATACATAAAGGAGAATAAGATGGTTTATAAATACAAATATAAGACACCAGATAACTTTTCAAATATTAATATGAATAGTGATGGGGAATATTTAACAGGATTGTGGTTTGAAAACGCTAGGGATTGTAATAATCATAAAATAGAAGGCGAAGAAAAAGAATTACCAATATTTAAAGAAACTTGTAAATGGTTAGATATGTATTTTAATGGTGAAATACCATATTTTACGCCCAAATATAAAATAAATAATATTACACCTTTTCGAAAAGAAGTAATTAATTTAATAAATACAATTAATTATGGGGAAACAGTAACATACAGTGATATAGCAAAAACAATTGCAAAGAATAGAGGAATAGCCAGAATGTCATCACAAGCAGTTGGAGGAGCGGTTGGTTGGAATCCAATTTGTATTATAATTCCATGCCATAGAGTTGTTGGAAAGAATGGAAGTTTAACAGGATATGGTGGTGGAATAAAAAATAAAATAGAATTATTAACCTTAGAAAAGATTGACATGAATAAATTTTTTATGCCAAGGAAAGGAACAGCATTATGAATAAAAGATGTAAATGGTGCAATTTAAAGAACGAATTATATGTAAAATATCACGATGAAGAATGGTGCAATCCAAATTTTTCGGAAGATTATTTATATGAAATGCTAATATTGGAATCTTTTCAAGCAGGGCTTTCTTGGGAATGTGTATTAAACAAAAGGGAAAGCTTTAGGAAGGCATTTGATGAATTTAATATAAATAAAATATGCAATTATGATGATAAAAAAATACAAGAACTATTGCAAAATAAAGATATAATAAGAAATAAATTAAAAATAAAAGCTACAATAAACAATAGTAAAATATTTAAAGAAATTCAAAAAGAATATGGTTTTTTTTATAATTACTTAAAAACTTTTTCAAATGATATAATTCTTTACGAAACAGATAAAACTACGAATGAACTTTCAGACAAAATATCAAAAGATTTGCAAAAAAGAGGAATGAAATTTGTAGGAAGTACGATTATCTATTCGTATTTACAAGCGATAGGAATTATATATTCACATGGAAAAGAATGTTTTTTATATAAAGAAAAAAATAAAACAAATTAAGGAGAATTAAATGACAAACAATATTCCAAATTTTTTATATAATTTATTAATAGATCAATATGGTGAAGAAGTAACAAATAAAATAATAAGTGGATATTCTAAAAAAAGAAAGACAACATTAAGAGTAAATACACTAAAAACTAGTATAAACTATGTAAAAGAATATTTAACTAATTTAAATTATACATATAGTGAAGTTCCTTGGTATGAATCTGCACTAATATTGGAAAATGTTACAGAAAAAGAAATAAAAGATTTAGATATATACAAAAATGGGGAAATATACTTGCAAAGCTTATCTTCTATGATACCAGCAATAATATTAAACCCAAAAGAAGATGAAAATATATTAGATATGGCAGCTGCGCCAGGTGGAAAAACGACACAAATGGTAGCATTATCAAATAATAACGCATACATAACTGCTTGTGAAAAAAACAAAATAAGGGCAGAAAGATTAAAATATAATATAGAAAAGCAAGGAGCGACCAGAGTTAGTGTAATGATAAAAGATTCTAGAGATTTAGACAACTTTTTATCTTTTGATAAAATTTTACTAGATGCACCATGTAGTGGAAGTGGAACTCTGGATATTAACGATAATAAACTAGAAACAATATTTACAGAAAAATTATTAAATAGATCTATAAAATTTCAGACACAGTTATTAAATAAAGCAATAAATCTATTAAAAAAAGGGAATGAAATGGTGTATTCTACATGTTCTATATTAAAGGAAGAAAATGAATTAATTTTAAAAGAAATAATGAAAAGGCATAAGATAGAAATAGTACCAATAGAAAAAGAATTATTTCCGAATGTACCATTTTTAAATACTCAAATAGATGGAACTATATGTGTAAGTCCTACAGATTTGTATGAAGGCTTTTTCGTAGCGAAAATAAGGAAAAAATTATAGTAGAGATATTACAAATAAAAAGTAATTGATGCATTAATATTAATCATGTTGTAATATAATACACCTTAGAAAAATTTACTAAGGTGTATTATTAGCATCTAAAACAGACAAAGTTGCTAAAGTATCTCCGAAGCTGAGTAAAAAATGCGGATAAAAGATTAAGTTCTTCTTGAGTTTTGTCTTTTGCAAGGGTACAGGCTAATACGGAGATAAAAATTACAAATTCACAATCTTGCATAGTAATCCCTCTATACAATATACACTAAAAATAAGATTTTATTACAAAGTAAAAAGATACATTATGTAAAATATATAAACAAAGGCATTGTAAAATTTGTAGTAATATAGTATAATATTAAGCTATAGGAAAATTGTAAAAAATCCTATTTGGGTAATAACTATAACCCAATTGTAACAGAATGAAAAGCACATAACATAAGTAGGAGGAAAAAAATATGAGTCAATTTAACATTAACAATTTGTGTTCACAAAACGTCCAAATTAATGGAAGGAACGTTAGAATCAATGGACGGGATGTAACGTATGACGAAGGTAGGAAAATCGATGAACGAAAAGTGATAAGCGAAAAAGGAATTGAAAATATATCAATTCAGTCATCTTTAGCAGATGTTAACATTACAACATCAGATTCATCTGTAATTGAAATCCATTTATATGGGAGAACAAGTAATGAGGATAAATTTACTTTTATTAATGTGGCAACATAAATGTACAATGTACATTTGCAGAACTACTAGCAACAACTGCATCTGGAAACATCGAGATTTCTACAGTGGCAGAAAGAAACATCGCAAGTGCTTGCATTCAAAGCAAGTCGGGGAATGTGAAAACAGAATTTAAAAATGTTGGAAATATGGAACTTACTATGCAAACAATGAGTGGTGATGCTAAAAATTACCGCAAATGTAGTAATGGAAGATATAGTGCGAAAGTAAAGATTGCTACAATGAGTGGCGATATAGTTTGCAGGTAATGTAATTTTACCAACCGTGTTATTTTTTATAGCATGGTTGGTTTTCTTTTTTTATGAAAACATAGATATTTTGAGAAAAATATATTGTTTATGTCTAGAAAAAAGTAAATCTAAATTAAAGTTATTGAACTTAAATTTATAAGAATGATATAATTATGCCATAAAAAATAAATAGGAGAATATAATGGCAAAAATAATTATATTAAGAGGAAATTCGGGAAGTGGAAAAACAACAACAGCAAAAAGATTGCAAAAAAAGCTAGGACATGGGACAATGCTTGTTTCGCAAGATGTTGTTAGAAGAGAAATTTTATATGTTAAAGATGGAAAAAAGAAAAACGTAAGCGATTTATTATTTAAACTAGCAATGTTTGGTAAAGCAAATTGTGAATTTATTATTTTAGAAGGGATATTAAATTCGAAATATTATAATAACTTATTTGAAAAAATATTAAAAGAATTTAAGAATAATATTTATGCTTTTTATTTTGATATTCCGTTTGAAGAAACTTTAAGAAGACATAAAACCAAACTATGTTCAGAAGAATTTGGAGAAGCAGAAATGAAAACTTGGTGGAATGATAAAGATTTTATAAAAAGTATTCCAGAAACATTAATAGGTGAAGAATTATCAGTAGACGAAATTGTAAATATGATATACCAAAAAATAAAAAGAGAGGAAACTTAAAATATGAAAATAGATAGTATAAAAAATAAAAAAAATTTAATTTGCTTTTTATTATGTGTTGTAATAGGTATCATAATATTTACTATATTTAAAATTGAGATGAAATCTGAAATAATAGAAAATGAAAATGTAGATTTATCGCAATGTGAAGAAAAACTGAAAGTGCCAGATAGGATTATATATAAAAACAAAAAAAATGAATATATAATTATAGAACCAGGAACAAATGAATATAAGCAGATATACTATGAATTATGTAATAGAATAGAAACTACAACTGATGGAAAAGTATACTCAAAAAACGAAATAAGAGAAATGCAAAATGAAGGTTGTTTTATAGAGTTAGACTACAATACTGCAAGTAAAAATTTTGTATTCATGCTTAATGGAAAGAATGTTGGAATCATAAAAAGATTTTTAGATAGTGGGCAAGTAATACAAACAGGAATACAAGATGCAGAAGAACTAATTAAAAAGCTAGATATAATGACAAGTGAAAGTGATAAAAAATATTCTTTTGTAGAACCAATAAATATTACCTCAGAAAATAAAATATCTAGAATTACAGATAATTTAAATTTAGAAAATACAAAAGTTGCAGGAGTATATAAAAAAGTTATACAAGAAGATAACAATGAATATAATAATATGCTAAAAACATTAAATTTTAAAGCACAGGAATTACCTAAAATAAACTTTAACAAGCAAAATGCAATTATAGTAGTATCTAAGTTTGAAATTAAGGAAATAGAAACTAATATTGGAAATATAAAATATAAATTAGGAAATTTTTTAGATGAATATATTGTAAATATTTTAATAGTAGGTAAAATACCAAATACAAATTGTATATATTATGAATTTGAGTCAAAAGATTTAAATGTAAGTGAATTTACAAGCAATACAGATAAAAACGGTGTAGAATACTACGTTCAAAATGAAAAATATTATACAAATATAGAACATAAAAAAATAGAACTTATATCTTTAGATGAAGCTATTGGAATAGCAGAAAATGAAGCAAAAAAAGAAAAATATCAATATCAAGGGTGGAAATCTGAATTTTATATTAAGATAAATGAAAAAGACACAATTTCGTGCGAATTAATTTTAGGACCAGAAGATATGAAAAGTAGTACACATTTTTGGACAGAGAAGTGGAAGCAAAAGCCATATGAAGGAAAATTAATTTGGGTAGTTAGACTGTTCGACAAAAATGATCCATTAACAAATTTATTTGTATATGTTGATGCTATAGATGGAAATATTATAGGAGCAGGAGCTGCGAGTGATTAAAGAAAAAGGGGAATGATGATTATGAATATTTTACCATATGTATTACTTATAATAGGTATATTTTGTTTAATAGCACCATTTGTGTTAACAATTTTTAACATTATAAACTTATTTAAAGAAAAAAATAAAAGAGAATTTAATAGATATTTTAACATTTGTATTAGGAATTATATTAACTGTAATTTTATATGTATCATTTGAATTTAAAGACTATAACCAAGCATTAAAATTGGGAGGAGGAGAAATAGACTTACATAGTCCGATTGCATCTTGGAGTATGCCAACAGTTTTAATAATATGTTTAGTAGGAATTATATCGTATGCCTTAATAAGAATAAAAAAACTAAACTTACCACCATTAGTAATTGTAGGTGCAATGTCTGGAACTTTTATATGTTCAATCTATATAATAATTTATATAATTCAGTTAAGCATGAATATTCAAACAGTTAGTATACTATACTTAACATTATTTCCTATTAATTATATTTTATGTAGTATAAGAGCTGTAATGGAGATTATGAAAATATATAAAGAAAAAAATATACAAGCTAGAGAGTATAAAAATAAATTTTTAAATAAGTGTAGTAAAATATTTTATAATATAGAAAATTGGCCTATAATTGCAATTGTTTTATCTATTCCATTTACAGCTATACTTATTTGTATATTAATTTTATTTGGACAAAGACCAGATGAAGCAATAAAAGCATTTTTAGAAACAAGTGACTGGACGTTATCTACAAAAATATCACCACCCTCTGTTACATATGATGCACATTATTTATGTACAGTTTCTTTAAGAGGACATAAAAATATAGTAAAACCTATTAGAATGGGAATTAGAAGAGGAGAAAAAATAGTAGTTAATAGACAACTATGTATTGCAAATGCTTTCGAAGATTTAATACAAGAAAGAACACCTAAATTTCATCATTTTATAAGACATATATACGATAAATATGGTTACCCATTGTCTAAGCATATAAATAATGAAATAGAGGCAGATATAACATATTTAATTATGAAACCTTTAGAATGGATATTTTTAATAGTATTATATCTATTTGACGAAAAACCAGAAAATAGAATTGCAACACAATACATAGGCAAAAAAATAGTAATAAATTAAAACTAGGAGTACAATATTCTTCAAAATATAACATTTATATAACATTTTAGACAAAAATATTGAGATTTAGTAGAAGCAATATTATAATGAATATAAATATATGACAAAGGAGAAAATAAGAATGTATATAAAGGTTAAAAGAATATTGGGGTTTGTTGCTTCAATAGTTATAATGTTGTTATTTGCAATTCCAATGTTTGTTATAGCGATATGCATCAAGTTAGATAGTAAAGGACCAATTATATATAAACAAAAAAGAATAGGAAAAAATGGAAAATTATTTAATATATATAAATTTAGAACAATGTATACAAAAGAAGAAAGAAACAGAAAACATTTAACACATGAACAAATGGTAACAAGAGTTGGAAAATTCTTAAGAAAGACAAGTCTAGACGAATTACCACAACTTATAAATGTATTAAAAGGAGAAATGAGTTTTATAGGACCTAGACCTTGGGTAAAAGAATACTACATATATTTTACAGACAAACAAAAACAAAGATGCAATGTGCTTCCAGGTATTACAGGACTTGCACAAATAAAAGGAAGAAATGGAATAAATATATTTAAAAAAATAGAATATGATATAGAATATGTAAATAATATGAATTTTTGGTTAGATATAAAAATAGCATTTGAAACATTAAGAACAGTAAGAGATGAAAAAAATGCAGAAATATCAGAAGTTGGAATTAAAGAAGAGATATCAGAGTTAAAACAAAATAAAAAAGAAGTAGAAAAGAATAAAGAAACTATACCAAATGCAGTAAGAAAATTAAAAGATATTCCAAAAGAAATAGGAGAATATGCATATCGTGAGGTAATATGAAAAAAATTGTGTATATTATAAATTCAATAAAAAATACGGGACCAAACCAAGTATTAAATAATATGGTAAGTGCAATAGATAAAAATAAATATAAAGTTTTTGTTATTTCATTTATGGAAGGCACTAAAGAAGAATTAACAAAAATAGAAAATAATGGTGCTACCTGTATTTGTTTAAATTTAAAAAGAAAAGAAGAAATTATATTTAAAGCAAAGCGAAAACTAAAAAAAATATTAAAGCAAATAAATCCGGAGATTGTACATACACATGGAATATTTCCGGATTTTATTATGACTAAAATAAAAGGTAAGTATAAAAAAATTACAACACTGCATTGCAATATATTAGAAGACTACCCTAACACATATGGCAAATTAGTTGGAAATATGATGATTTTAGCACATCTACACTCTCTAAAAAAAATAGACAATGTAATTGCATGTTCTGAATCTGTTTTTTATGCTATAAAAGATAAATTTCCTAAAAATAAAAAAATAAATTTTGTAAGAAACGGAATAACTAATAATATAGAACAAAATACTAAACAATATGGTAGAAAAACAGTATATGTATATAGTGGTGGAGTGAATGAAAAAAAAGGAGTTTTAGAACTTGTAAAACTATTTAAATTATATAGAACAAAAGAAGAAGAACTAATAATATTAGGAACAGGTAGCTCTTTAGAAGAATGTAAAAAGCAGGCTGACAACGGAGTAAAAGTGCTTGGTTTTACAGAAAATGTGCAAGAATATTTAGAAAAAGCAGATGTATATATATCAAATTCAAAATCCGAAGGAATGTCTATAGCAATAATAGAGGCTTTAGAAAATGGTTTACATTTGTTCTTATCTAAAATACCTTCACACTTAGAAATTTTTAAAATTAGTGAAGAATGTTACTTAGGAGAATATTTTGAAAAATCTAATTTTGAGAAAAAAATAAGGATATTAAGAAAAAAGATAAAAGAAGAAAACAGAGAAAATATTAAAAAATTTCAAAAAGAACATTTATCAGCAGAAGCAATGATGTCTGAGTATGAAAAAATTTATGAGCATTCTTGCAATGAATAAAAAGGAGGAAAAATGAAATTTTCCGTTTTAATGTCAATATACGAAAAAGAAAAGCCACAATATTTTGTAGAAGCATTAGAAAGTGTTTTAAACCAAACTGTTATACCAAATGAGATTGTAATTATAGAAGATGGTAAACTTACAAAAGACTTACAAGATATTATTTTTATGTATAAAGAAAAATATCCAAATATTATTAAGAACTATCCACTTAAAGAAAATAAAGGACTAGGTCTTGCTTTAAATTATGGTGTTACAAAATGCCAATATAATTTAATTGCCAGAATGGATACAGACGATATATCTGTTCCAGATAGGTTCGAAAAACAATTACAAATATTTAAAAATAAACCAAACTGTGATATAGTTGGTGGAAATATATTGGAATTCGATGAAAAAAGTGATATTACCAGAACTAGAATTGTTCCAGAAAATAAAGAAGAAATTTATAAATATGCTAAAAAAAGAAATCCAATAAATCATGTTACAGTTATGTTTAAGAAAGATTCTATATTAGAAGTAGGTAATTATGAGAATTTACCATATTTTGAAGATTATTATTTATGGTGTAAACTAATTAAATCAAATAAGAATATGTATAACATACAAGAAATTCTATGTAAAGTAAGAGCTGGAGAAGAAATGACGAAAAGGAGAGGCGGAAGAAATTATATAAAAGCAATATATAAATTTCAAAAGAAAATAGAAGAACTAGGAATAATTAATCAATTGGAAAAAAATGTAAATATATTAATTCGTAGTATGGTATCTATTGCACCAAATAATTTAAGAAGTTTAGCATATAGTAAATTGTTAAGGGGAAAAAAATAAAATGGGTATTTTAAGTATTATTACAGCGACATATAATAGAAAAAAAACATTAATACGATTATATGAAAGCTTATGTAGTCAAACTAAAAAAGATTTTGAATGGATAATAGTAGATGATGGTAGTATAGATAATACAAAAGAGCTTTTAGAAAATTGGGAAAAAGAGAAAAAAATAGAGATTAAATATATTGTACAGAGAAATCAAGGAAAACCTAAAAGCATAAACGAAGCAGTAAAAATTGCTAAAAATGATTTAAGTGTAATTGTAGATAGTGATGATATATTAGTAGATAATGCTGTAGAAGAGATTATAAATGATTGGGAAAAGTATAAAGATTATGAAAATATTTGTGGACTTTCATATCTAAAAGGAGATTTAACTGGGAAAAATATTGGTAAAGACTATAAAGAGGAAAGCTTTATATCCAACCATATAAAATATAGAATTAATCAAAATGATAAAGTAGATAAAGCAGAGGTGTTTAAAACAAATATTTTAAAAGAATATCAATTTCCAATAATAGAAGGTGAGAAGTTTATTTCGGAGTGCATTGTTTGGAATAGAATAGCATTAAAATATGAAACTGTATATATAAATAAAGTTATATATTTGTGCGAATACCAAAAAGATGGGCTTTCTAGCAACTGGAGAAAAATAAATATACAAAACCCAAAAGGAGCAATGCTTGTTTCGAAAGAAATGACAGAAAAACCATTTAGCAAAAAAGTTCAAATAAAAAACTTAATTTTATATAATATATATGGCTTTTTTGCCAAAAGTACATGGAAAGAATTAAAGAATAAGACTACACACAAAATATTGCAAAATATTTTAATAATACCAAGTTTTATTATGTATAAATATTACAAAGGTAAATATGGAGAGTGTATTAAAAATGAAAACTAAAAGAGTTTTACAAGTTGTAGGTAGTTTAAATGCTGGTGGAATGGAAAAGATGATATTAAACTATTACAAAAATATAAACAAAGAGAAAATACAATTTGATTTTCTAATTTTTACAAAAGGGAAAAATTTGTATGAAGATGAAGTAAAAAAAATGGGAGCAAATGTTTATAAAATAACACCAAGAAGAGAAAGCCCTATAAAAAATAGGAAGGAATTAGAAGAGTTTTTTAAAGATCATTCATATGATGCTATTCATATACACCAAGGAATTACCAATTTGCTACCACTAAAAATGGCATATAAATATAAAATAGAAAAAAGAATTGTACATAATCATGGTGTAAATAGGAAAGTACGATTCTTCTTATACTTATATAACGAAATATATGTAAAAAGTATTATTCAAAAATGTGCTACAGATTATTTTACATGTTCTAAAAAGGTATTAAACCAACTTTATACTAAAGAGATAATAAGAAATAATAAATATTTTTTATGTACTAATTCTATTGTAATAGAAGATTTTGTGTATAATGAAGAAAAAAGAAAAGAGATAAGAAAGAAATTAAATGTAGAAGACAAATTTGTTATAGGACATGTTGGAACTTTTACTAAACCAAAGAACCATAAGTTTTTATTAAAAGTATTCAAGGAAATTAATGAAAAATATAAAAATGCAGTATTACTTTTGGCAGGAACTGGAAAGCTTGAAGAAACGATAAGACAGCAAGCAAAAAAAGAAAATATAGAAGACAAAATTGTATTTTTAGGACAAGTAAAAAATGTAAACGAAATTATGCAAGCAATGGATTTTTTTGTTTTTCCATCAAAATTTGAAGGTTTACCGGTTACACTAATAGAGGCACAAGCAAATGGGCTAAAAATTTTAGCTTCAGATAAAATTACAGAAGAAGTAAAACTTACAGAAAATTTAGAATTTATATCTTTAAAAGCTAGTCCTAAAAAATGGGCGGAAAAAATTTGTTTACAAGACTATAATAGAAATATAAATTTAGAAAAATTAAAAACATATAATATAAAAGAACAAGCAAAAGTGTTAGAAGAAAGGTATTTAAAAAATGGATAATGTAAAAGTCAGCATTATTATTCCAGCATATAATGTGGAAAAATATATTTTAAAATGTATTAACTCGCTTTTAGAACAAACCGAAAAAGAAATAGAAATAATAGTTGTAGATGATGGATCAAAAGATAAAACAAATTTAATAGTTAAAGAAATAATAAAAAAACATGCCAATATTGTACTTATAGAACAAGAAAATAAAGGTGTTTCTGCTGCAAGAAATGCAGGATTACAAAATGCAAAAGGCAAATATACTATGTTTATAGATGCAGATGACTGGTTAGAAAAAGATGCTATAGAAAATTTATATAAAACTGCAGAAACTGAAAGCTATGAACTAATAAGATTTGAAAAAGTAATAGAGTTACCATACAAAAGAGTAGCAAGTAATCCGATTTTTGAAGAAGAAAATATAACTCCACAAGATTTACAAAAAAAGTTTTTAGAGGTTGGAAGTTTAAATTCAGTTTGTTTAAACTTTACTTTAAGCAAATTAATACAAGATAATAAAATAGTATTTAATGATAATTTAAAGTTTGCAGAAGATATGATATTTACACTAGACCTTATAACAAATGCAAAAAAAGTCAAATATTTGCCAAATGCATATTACCATTATGAGTATAATTTTGATAATGTTAGTAATAACATTAATATAGATAGTGTAAAAATGAAAATAAAAGATGGAATCTATTCTTATGGGAAAATATTTGATTATATAAAAAGGTGGAACTTAGAATATGAAGAAAAAAAAGTAGCCTTAAAATTACTAAAGATGTTAGAAAATGAATTAAGAAATTTTTTATTAGCAGATATAAAAAATAAAGAAGAAATAAAATTTTTTTGCGAAGATAATATGGTTCAAAAGTGCTTTAAGTTATTAGAAAATGAAGAAATAGAAGAACCAATAAAAATATTAGCTAATAAAGATTATAAAAAATATTTACATTATACATTTTTTCATTATACAATAAAGGAAAAAATAAAGAGAGTATTATACAAAGCAAAATAAAGGAGATACAAATGACAATTTTAGCAAGTATATTATTTATTATAAGCCCAATATTATCTATGCCTGTTGTATTATTAGGACTATTTTTAGAAAAAAAACATAAAAGATATTACTGCTTTTTACTATCTGTAATGATAGGAATAATTTGCTATTATATTGTTCCAAACCAAGGTATGGATATTTCAAGATATTATGAATATTTAGATGAAATTAGATACTTACCAATAACAGAAGCATTAAAAGGGATTAGTAGCCAAACTGAAATTATAACAAATTTATTCTTTTATGTAATTTCGCAATTAAATAATAATTCTTTAGTAGTATTTTTTAGCTCGCTAATTTATTATAATATTTTATTTTATATTATTATAGATTATTGTAAAATTAAAGATTTAACAAATAAACAAATAAACATGATCATTATTTATGCAATGATTACGATTTGGATAATTCCAAATATATTAGGTATTAGGTATGCAATTGCTATGGTAGTATTTTTACTAGCCATTTATTTAGATATGGTAAAACAAAAGAAAAATATAATTTATAAATTATTATATATTTTACCAATACTTATACATTCAAGCACAATATTATTTTTAATAATGAGATTAATTTTATTAATTAGTAACAGAAAAACAAAAATATTAATAATTGCGATTATTGTACTAATATCAGCAACACCCGACTTTATATTTACACTTACACAAAATCTTCCAGGTGCTAATATTGTAGAATCTGTAAGTAAAAGTGTACAAAATTATTTAATTGATGGGAAAGAAACATTTGAAAATATTAATTTATTAAAAATAGGACTAGCTATTGGTTTTGCATTTGCATTATATGGAATAAAAGAAAAAGTGCCAAAAGAAAATAAATTATATAATTTTACAGTACTAATGTTAGTATTATCGTTAGCATTTTGCTATAGTCCAACATTATGTATAAGACTTATAGATTTTACGAACTTACTATTTATTTTAATGTTAATAGAAATAGGAAGCATTAAAGAACTATTAAAAGCAAAGAATAACATAATAACATTTTATTTTATAATAATGCTACTAATTTCATTACGTACACAAATAATATATTTTAAACAACCGGAAAGTTATAATAATTTAATTCCAGATAAAATAGCGACAAATGTATTTTCTATATTTAACAAAGAGGAGGAATAAATGAAAAAAATTGCATTTTTCATATCATCACTTAATATTGGCGGAATAGAGAAAGCGTTACTTAGTATGATTTCTAAAATGGATCTTAAAGAAAATAAAATATATGTTTACACAATAAAAAAGGAAGGAGCATTATTAAAAGAAATTTTAAAGTATGCAGAAGTTAGAGAAATTCCTATGCTAAAAGAAACGATATTATATGATTTAAGAAAAACATTAAAAGAAGATTTATTAAAATTTAAAATGAACAAAGTTTTAAAAATGGTAACAGGAAAAATAAAAAAACTAATTACAAAAAAAGACGAAAATTTTAATATTTTAAAAATGAAGCCATTAGATGAAAAGTTTGATATTGCAGTAGCATATCAAGTTCCAATATCTCCAATTACAGTATATGTAGCAGAAAAAGTGAATTCAACAAAAAAAGTATTATGGGTACATTCTGATATTGCAGGATTAGAAAATTTAAAACAAAAACAATATGAACAATATATAGAAAAATATAATAAAGTATTTACAGTTGCTGATAAATGTAAAAAATCTTTTTTAGAAAGTTTTCCAACAATGAAAGAAAAAACAGAAAATTTTTATAATTTAATACCAAAGGAAGACATAGTTCAAAAATCTAAAGATAAGCAGAAAGAAGAGTATGCTGAAGATTATTTTAATATAGTAACTGTTGCAAGATTAACACCTGGCAAAGGATATGAAATAGCACTATTAATATTAAAAGAATTAATAAAAAGAGAATGTAAAGTAAGATGGTATGGGATAGGAACAGGAGAACTAAAAGAATATTTAGAAGCAGAAATTATAAGAAATAATTTAGCAGAAAATTTTATACTTTTGGGAGAAAAAGAAAATCCATACCCATATGTAAAAAATGCAAATGTGTATGTACAAATATCCGAAAAAGAAGGGTATAGCATATCTATAGCAGAAGCAATTTGCTTAAATAAAATTGTTATTTCTACTAATATTCCAGTTATGCAAGAAAATATAATTAATAATAAAACAGGATTTATTGTTAGCGAAAATGTAGAAGAAATTACTAATATTTTAGAAAAGTTAATTAAAGATAAAGAATTTTACAACAAAATTAATAAAAACATAATAGAAGCGAAAATTAATATTAATTTTGACAAAGAATTAAAAAAATTAGAGGAGCTATAAAAATGAAGCATGCTTATTTAATACTAGCACACAATAATTTTTATACATTAAAAGTTTTATTAAAATTACTAGATAATGAGAACAATGATATTTATATTCATATAGATAAAAAAACTAGAAATGTGCCTAAAGAAGAAATTTTAAGTGTAGTGCAAAAGTCAAATTTACATTGGGTTACGCCAATAAAAACATATTGGGGTCATTCATCTTTAGTTAATGCTGAGTTAAAATTGATTAAAACAGCAATTTTAAATGTAGAATATGAATATTTGCATTTAATTTCTGGAGTAGATTTACCACTAAAAAAACAGAGTGAAATTCATAAATTTTTTGAAGATAATAAAGGTAAAGAATTTGTAGGTTTTTCAAATTTAAAAAACAATTATGAAGATAGAGTAAAATATTATTATTGGTTACAAAAATATGAAAAGAATTCTAAAATAATAGCAAAACTACAAGAAATATTAACAAAGTTTCAAAAAATATTAAAGGTTAATAGATTAAAAAATAGTAATATAAATATACAAAAAGGATGTCAATGGGTAAGTATTACCGGTGATTTTGCAAAATATATTATAAAACAAGAAAAATGGATACAAAAATTTTTCGCAAATACTAATTGTTCAGATGAATTATTAATGCAAACTATTTTAATAAATTCACCGTTCGCAAAAAATATATATAATAAAAATGATGAATATAAAAGTTGTTTAAGAGAAATAGATTGGGAAAGAGGAAGCCCATATGTATGGAAAAAAGAGGATAAAGATATATTACTAAGTTCTAACAATATATTTGCAAGAAAATTTGATGAAAATGTTGATAAAGAAATTATGAAGATTATAATGAACAATTTTATAGAAAGGTAGTAAAAACATAGCATGAAAAGAAATGAACGAAAAGTTGGGGCTATATTATCGTATTTTGTAATAGTACTAAATATGGTAATAGGACTAATATATACACCATATTTAACAAGAATGTTGGGACAAGCAGAATATGGGTTATACTCTTTAATTGGTTCTATTATTTCATATTTAACTGTACTAGACTTTGGGCTAGGAAATGCAATTATTATTTATACAACAAAATATAAAGAAAAAAAAGACAAAGATAAAGAAAGAAAATTACATGGTAATATATTTATAATTTATTGTGCAATATCTGTAATAACAGTTATATTAGGAGCGATTTTATATAGTAGTGCAAATAAAATATTCGCAAATTCTATGGGATCAGAAGAAATTTATAAAGCCAAAATTATGATTATAATATTAATATTTAATTTAGCTGTTAGCTTCCCATTTAGCGTGTTTAGTTCTATTATTACAGCATACGAAAAGTTTGTATTTGCTAAAATAGTAAATATTATTAGGATTATTCTAAATCCATTGGTAATGATTTTACTACTTAACTTTGGTTTTCGCTCTATAGCACTTGTTATAGTAAATACAGTATTTAATTTGTTAACACTTATAATTAATACAATTTATTGCTTTACGAAATTGGGAATAAGATTAAATTTTGGAAGAGTAGAAAAAGGTGTTGTAAAAGAAATATCTGTATATTCATTTTATATATTTTTAAATATAATTATAGATAAAATAAATTGGAAGGTAGATCAATTTATTTTGGGAACATTTGTAGGAACTGTAGTAGTTGCTATCTATTCTATAGCGGTTCAATTAAATGATATGTATATGTCGTTAGCTACAACGATTAGCACTGTATTACTTCCAAAAGTGACAGCAATGGAGGCAAATAATGAAGCAGATAAAAAATTTAGCGAAGAATTTGTAAAAATAGGAAGAATACAATATCTTTTACTTGGGCTATTTATTACAGGCTTTGTTATATATGGAATGCAGTTTATAACTATTATGTGGGTAGGACCAGAATACAAAGAGTCTTTTTATATTGGTTGTATTTTAATGATTCCTTTTACATTTAGCTTAATACAAAATATAGGAATTAATATATTGCAGGCTAAAAACAAGTATAAATATAGAACTATAATTTTACTTTTTACAGCAATTTTAAATTTAGCTATTAGTATACCTCTTGCTAAAAATTATGGAGGAATAGGTACAGCTGTAGGTACAGCGATATCCATAATATTAGGAGATGTCATATTACTAGATATTTATTATTATAAGAAAATACATTTAGATATTCCAAAATTTTGGAAAGAGATTATAAAAATAACAATAACAATAGTGATAGTTATGTTACTTGGAATTGGAATAACAAAAATAATACAAATAACTACAATACCAATGCTAATTATACAAATCTTAATATATACTATTTTGTATATTACAGTTATATGGAAATTTGCAATGAATTCTTATGAAAAAAAATTAATATTATCACCAATACTAAAATTAAAAGAAAAGATGTAATTTAAATGTAACAAAATTGTTAACCAAAAAATATTGTGTTTAAATAATTAAGATGTTATACTACATTTGTATATATTAGGAAAGGAGAATTTTATAATGAAAAAAATAAAAATAATAGTAGCTATGTTAATAGCAATAATAATAATGGGAACAGCTAATGTTTTTGCAGCAACAACAAATGAATTAATAAACGAGGTTTATTCTATAGGAAGTAAATATGGCTTAACAAATTCAGATAAAGTAAAAATAGAAAGGTATTTAAGAGATAATCCTGTAACAGAAGCTGAAGCAGATAAATTAATAGAAAAAGCAAAAGAAATAGATTCTATAATGCAAAAAGCAGGAACAACAGATATTACAAAATTATCTGAAGAGGATAAAAGCAAAATAAAAGAAATAGCAGAAGAGGCAGCAAGTATTTTAAATCTTACATTAACTATAAAAAATGGAAAGATAGAAATATATAAAGATGGAAAACTAATTGAAGTAGTTTCTATAGAAAGAGGAAAATTAGCTTATACAGGAAATAACAATTTCATGGTATATGGAATAATTGCAGTAGCAGTAATTGCCCTTGCTACATTATTAGTTGTAAAAAAGAGAAATGTTAATGCATAATATAATAAGAAATAGTTTAAAAGCAACTGTTATTAATGTAATGGTTGCTTTACTTATTGTTATAATATTAATATTTTCCTTAAATATTATAATAGGGCAAAAAAAGGATTTTATTATGACATTAATAAACACAATATCAATAAAAAAAGAGGAAAAAGTAGAAATTGAAACTGTTATAGAAGATAATAAATTAAAAAATTATCCAGAATATGGTACAAGCTATGCAACAATAAATATTCCAAAAATTAATATTAATTTACCAGTTTATTATGGAGATACAATGGAAATATTAAAAAAGGGAGTAGGTCATTCTAGTGGAAGTTATTTTCCAGGTGAAGGTGGAAGTATAGTATATATGGGACATAATTCTAAAAAGGTATTTCGCAATTTTTCTAAAATAGAAAAAGGAGATTTAATAAATATAAAAACAGACTATGGAGATTTTTCTTATAAAGTATATGATACTAAAATTGTAGAAGAAACAGATATAAATGCTTTACCAATTCAGGATAATAAAGAAATATTAATGATATACACGTGCTATCCGTTTAATAACATTGGCTATGCAACACAAAGATATGTAGTATATGCAGAAAAAGAATAAGGAGGAGAGAATAATGAAACTAGTAAAAAAATTAATAAACTTTATAGTAATTATATTTTTAAGTCTTTCGATTCTAAGTTCTTTTTTGGTATTTACAGTTTCTAATACGATTTTAAATAAAGAGTATATATTAAATAAAATGGAAGAATGTAATTATTATGAAAAAACTTATTTGGATATAAATGATATTTTAGAACAATACATAGGTCCTTCTGGACTAGACGAAGAAGTCTTAAAAGACATTTATACAGAAGAGCAAGTAAAAAATGACATAGATATTACAGTAAATGCAATTTTTACAGGTGAAGAAAAAACAATAGAAACCGAAACAATAAGAGAGAAATTAAGTAAGAACATTTACGAAAATTATACTATAACTAATAGCCAAAAAGAAGCAATTAACAATTTTGAAGATACTATTATAAATGAATATACAAAGCAAATTACACATCATGATTATTTATATGTTTTAGAAAATTATATTCCAACTATTAATAAGATAATGGCTAAGTTAAAGATTATTATGCCAATTATAGTGTGCATAATAATAGTATGCTTAATAATATTAAACATAAAAAATACAACTAAAATAATACAGGGGATATTAATAGGCTTCTTAAGCGCAGGACTCACAATTATGGTAATAGGGATAATTATAAATCTTAATATTAATTTTGAAGCTATTCTTATTTTAAACGAAATTTTTTCAGACTTAATAAGAAATATTGCCAATGAATTACTAAAAACATTTCAAAATATAGGAATTGTAATTGCAATATTGAGCACAATACTTTTAATTGTAACTAATACTACTGGGGCAATAAAAAGAAATAAAAAACAAATGAAACAATCTAGTAAAAAGTGAAAATAAATTGTGCGTTAAATATACAATTACTATAAAATAATTACTTAACAAAACTTAAATAAAAATATTGCCAAGTTAATATACTAACGATATAATAAAAGAGTACAAGAGAAAAATAAGGAGAAAAACAATGGAAGAATTAAATTTAAAACAATTAATTAATATAATTTGGAATGGAAAAAAATATATTATTATTACAATTATTTTGTCTGTTTTGCTAGGTATAGGGTATTCGTATTTTTTAGTGACTCCAAAATATGAAGCTTCTACCACATTAGTATTAGCAAAAGCAGAAGAAAAAGCTACCAATGAAATATCTACAGGAATAACACAAACAGATTTAAATATAAACCAAAATTTAGTATCTACTTATAGAGAACTTATAAGAAGCAAAACTGTAATAAGAGAAGTAATGGAAAATTTAAAGATTAAAGATTTAAAAGAGACTACATTAAAGAATAATATAACAGTAAGTTCTGTAAGAGATACAGAACTTATAGAAATTACAGTAAAAGATGAAAATCCAGAAAGAGCAACTAATATTGCAAACGAAATTGCTAAGGTATTTACTGTTCATGTAGCGGAAATATATAATATAAACAATGTACATGTAATAGATAAAGCAGAAACTAACAATATTCCATATAATGTACATCATGCAAAAGATATTTTTGTATTTGTGCTAATAGGTGTAATATTTAGTATTGTTAGTATTATAATAATAAGTTTATTAGACACAACTGTAAAAACACAAGAAGATATTAAAAAGACAACAGGTATGTTAATTTTAGCTGAAATACCAGAAATTTCTTTTGATTTAAAGGTAGGAGGAAGAAGATAATGAAAAAAGAACTATTAGTAAATAATGATCCTAAATCTCCTGTTTCTGAAATATTTCGTTCTTTAAGAACGAATATTCAATTTATGAATTCTGGAAAGGAATTAAAAACTGTACTGGTAACTAGTACTGTACAAGGTGAAGGAAAAAGTTTAGTAGTAGCTAATTTAGCTATTACATTTGCACAAACTAAAAAGAAAACATTAGTAGTAGATGCAGATATGAGAAAGGGAAGACAACACGAAATATTTAATGTTGTATCAAGACCAGGTTTATCTAATTATCTTTCTGGAATAGATGAAAATTCAAGTAATTTTTCAGACTTAAAAAAATGTATACAAAGTACAGAAGTAGAAAATTTATTTGTAATGTCCGCAGGAGATATTCCACCAAATCCTTCTGAACTTGTAATTAGTGAAAAAATGCAAGAACTAATACAGAAATTAAAAGATGAATTTGACATAATTATATTTGACGGAACACCTAGTATATTAGTAACAGATGCGATTATATTATCTAGAATTGTTGATACTACAATTATAGTTGCAACACATAAAGAAACTAAAATGGAAAATTTAAAAAAAGTAAAAAATGATATAGAAAATGTAGGAGGAAAAGTAGCAGGAGTAATACTAAATAAAGTACCTATTTCTACTAAAAAATATGAAGAAAGTTATTATTCTTCAGGGGAAGACTCTAGGAAATTTCTAGAAGATGTAAAAAAAGAGATGGAATACAATATAAGAAATAAAGAAGAACAGGAGAATGTGCAAACTAAGTATTCTAAAATAGATACAGCTCAAACTTTAGAAAAATTAAATAATTATTTAGATAATGAGAGAAAGAAGTTGCACAAAAATAAAGGAAAAAAATGATAGATATACATTCACACATACTTCCAGAGGTTGATGATGGTTCAAGAAGTATAGCAGAAACTATTACAATGATAAGTGAAGCTTATAAAAATGGAATAACAGATATCATTGCAACTTCTCATTATATGGAAGGAAATTACGAAGTAAATAAAAATAAAAGAGAAGAAATGGTTAATATTTTGAAAAAAATATTAACCATTAAAGAATTACCTGTAAAAATATATATAGGAGCAGAAGTTTATATTTCATCTAATTTAATAAAAAATATAAAAGATAATGAAATACCAACATTAAATAATTCTAAATATTTGTTATTTGAGCTTCCAATGAATACACCATATTTTGGTTTATATAATGAAATAAACCATCTAAAAGACTTAAAAATAGTACCAATTTTAGCACATCCAGAAAGATACCCTTATATTAGAAATGATATTAATAAGTTGTATGAATTAATAGATATGGGGGTGTTAGTGCAATGTAATGTAGGTAGTTTTATAGGTAAATATGGTAAAGACGCCAAAAAATTTGTTACTAAGATGTCAAAAGAAAATTTAATTAATTTTATTGCATCAGATTGCCATAGGCAAGATTCTATTTATTCCGATTTAGAAAAAATACAAAAGAAAGTAATAAAAATAATAGGAAAAGAGAATTGGGAAAGATGGGCAGTTGTAAATCCAAAGTACATTATAGAAAATAAAGAGATTATTAAATAACAATTATTGTATAACAAAGATTAGATTTAATTAATATAGCCAAAAGAGATATGCAAAAAAAATGAAAGATTGATTTATTTTACATAATGTGGTAAAATGACATTAGTTTGGAAATAGAAGGAGAATTTTTATGGAAAAAATAATATTATTATATTCAGATTTAGAAGGAACCATATTACGAGAATCTGACAGAAAATATGATGATACAGATATGTATAAATTTTTAGGGGAATTATCTAAATTACAAGAATTAATGGATGCGAAAGTGAAAATGCATATAGTATCACCTGTTAGTCAAGACCAAATGACAGAAATATTAGACAAATTAGATAGAAATTTTATGAGATTTAATAGATTGCATACAGATAAAATTAAAAAGCTTGACTTTATAGAAGGTGCAGGAGCATCTGCTAAAGAAGATTTTATGATGGGGTCACAAGAAGATTTTGCTTCTAAAAGATTTTTAAGAAAGATGGACTCAAGAATAGAACCATTAAAGAAATCTGGTAAAGAAAGTGATGATAATCCAGCAGGATATGGAAAATATAATTATGTTATGAATTGGACTAAGATGTCAAAAGAAAGATATGATGTAAAAATGATTATATATTGTGGTAATGGAAGAAATGATTTAGCTGCAATGGACTACGTAAATTCATCAAAGGGAGGATTTATAATTTGTCCTCAAAATACAAGGCGTGAGGCAAAAGCAAAAACAAGTTTAGTTGGAACAAAAAATGATTTACAAGGAATTACAGAAGGATTAGCAAATCTTAATAAATTATTAGAAAAAAGAACAAATCCAAGTTTAGAAGAGCCAAATGGAGATCAAAGATAATATTTAAATAACATAGATTGAAAAATAGATTTTTAGAGTATACTAAGAATCTATTTTTTATGTTATAATATGAAAAGTAAAAATAGAAGTATGAAGTATAAAATATAAATTATAAGAATAGACAAAATGAAATTTGTGGAAAGGGGAATTTCGTATAATATTGCAATTATACGAAGAAATGAATATGCAAGTAGAAAAGAATAAAGAATATATAGTAGATATTATAGATAATGGATTTCAAGGTGAAGGAATTGCTAAAATAGATGGTTTTACGATTTTTATACCAAATGCAATAAAAGGAGAAAAAATAAAAATATTAATAGTAAAAGTATTGGCATCACATGCTTTTGGAAAAATTATAGAAATAATTAAACAATCAGATTATAGAGAAGAAAGTGACTGTATAACATATAAAAGATGTGGAGGCTGTTCATTAAGACATATTAAATATAATGAAACTTTAAAAATTAAACAAAATGCTGTACAAAGTTTAGTTAATAAAACATTAGAAAACAAATTAAAAGTAGAAGAAACATTAGGAATGGATAAACCTTACCATTATAGGAATAAAGCACAATACCCTATAGGTTTAAACAAAGAAGGAAAACCGGTAATAGGAGTATTTGCAAATAGAACACACGAAATTATACCAATAGAAACATGCTACATTCAAAACAAACAGTCAGAAGAGATTGCAAAATACATATTTAATTTTTTAGTGAATCATAAAATAAAAGTGTATGACGAAAAAAGTGGCAAGGGACTGATAAGACATATTGTTACTAAAATTGGAATTAAGACAAATGAAGTAATGTGCATTATAGTAATAAATGGTAACGAATTACCATATGAAGATATATTAGTGAACGAATTAACACATAAGTTCGAAAATATAAAATCTATTATAAAAAATATAAATACTAAAAACACAAATGTTATATTAGGAAATGAAAATATAAACTTATATGGAAATGGGTACATTAAAGATATTTTAGGTGATTTTATTTTTAAAATTTCGCCAATGTCATTCTACCAAGTGAACCCTGTGCAAGCAGAGAAATTATATAATATAGGAGTGGAACTTGCAGATATAAATAAGAATGATATTGTATTTGATTTATATTGCGGAATTGGTACTATTTCTTTATTTATGAGTAAATTTGCAAAAGAAGTTTATGGAGTGGAAATTGTAGATGAAGCAATTGTAGCAGCAAAAGAAAATGCTTGTATAAATAATGTTACTAATACTAAATTTATAGCGGGTGATGTAGAAAAAGTTTTAGATGATTTAGTAAATGTTAAAAAAATTATTCCAGATATTATAATGTTAGACCCACCACGAAGGGGATTAGACAATACAAGTATAGAAAATATAAGGAAAGTAAGCCCTAAGAAAGTGGTATATATTAGCTGTAATCCTGCAACTTTGGTAAGGGATTTAGCAAAGTTAGAAGATATATATAATATTAAAAGTATTAAACCTGTGGATATGTTTCCTTTTACGAGTAGTGTTGAGTGTTGTGCGGTGTTAGAATTGAGGAATTAATAAAATAGCATAGTTTAATACTTGGGAAGAAAACATAAAAATAAGGAGTATGGAGATGAGAAATATGAAGACTCAAATATCGCTAGAACAAATTAAACAATTTAGAGAAATTTATAATTCAAACAAAACTAATAAAATAATAGAAAATGCAATAACTAAAAATGGACTAGAAAGTGCCTGTATTGATAGAAATATTATAATAGAGAATCAACCAGTATTTAACATAGAATTACCAGAAAGTAAAAGATATGACCAACAAAACAGCTGGAGATGCTGGATATATGGTGGTTTAAATTTAATAAAACATAATATAGCTAAAAATTAAAATATTAATGTTATAGATTTAGAATTATCTAATAATCATATTGCATTCTTTGATAAATTAGAAAAGTCAAACAATGCTTATGAGAATATAATAAACATAAAAGATACTAGTTTTGAGTATCTACATAAGGAAAATATTATAAAATATTGTGTTTCAGAAGGTGGATATTGGGAATGGTTTGTAGCAATTGTAAATAAGTATGGTATACTTCCATATTCTTATAGTCCAAATGCAGTCGAAAGTACAAATGCCGAAAAAATAGAATATTTATATACCGAGAAAGTAAAAAAAGATATTATAAAATTATTAAAATTAAAGGAAAACGGAACAGATGCAAATACATTGAGAGAAGAAAAGAATAGATTTTTGCAAGAAAATTATATCTTATTGTGCAAAATACTAGGAGAGCCAACAACAGAGTTTAATTATGAATATAAAGACAAAAACGGAGAGTATAAAAGATTTGAAAATTTAACTCCAATTGAATTTAAAAACAGATTTTTAAGTTTAGAACTAGATAATTTTGTAACAGTAGGGAATATGCCTATGTATAACAAGGAATATTTCAAAGTGTATAAAAAGAAATATTTAGAGAATGTATATGAAAAATCTTATGTTAAATATTTGAATTTACCAATTAACGATTTAAAAGAATTGACAATAAAACAGTTAAAAGATAATATCCCCGTATATATGGGAGCGCATATTTTAAAGTTTAGGGATAAGAAATGTGGAATACTAGATACTAGACTATATAATTATGAGTCTACATTAGACTTGAAAACATTATCAAAAGAAGAAGCACTGAACTTATATGATATTAATATGCACCATTGTATGACATTTGTAGGAGTTAATTTAATAGATAATAAACCGCAAAGGTGGAAAATAGAAGATAGTTATGGGAATAAAGAAAAAGTAAATGGATATTATATAATGAATGATAATTTCTTTAATGAATTTGTATTAAGTATAGTTATAGACAAAAAGTATTTATCTGAAGAACAATTGAAACTTTTAGAGCAAGAGCCGATAGAATTTGAAATAGAAGATCCGTTTTAATTATTTATATCAAGCAATAGAAGAGGCTTTAGTAAATTCAGAAATTGATAAATATAAATTGAAGAAATAAAAAAGGACATATTTGTATTTAATAATATAAGGGAGAAGATAAATGATGGATATTTATGAAGAAATATATAACAAAAACAAGAGCCTAATAGATATTGCTATAGAAAAAACAAAATTATGTGAAAATGATCCACTTCATTTTATTGGGCATACAATAGACGTTGTAAACTATGTAAAAGAATTATTAGAAAAAATACCAGTTAATAAAGAAATATGTATAATATCTGCATATTGGCATGACGTAGGAAGAAGCGTTACTAATGAAGGACATGAAGAAGAAAGTGGAAGAATGTTAAAAGAAGAAATGGCTAAGTTAAATTATAGTGAAGATATGATAGAGCAATGTTATTCAGCAGTAGTAAATCATAAAAGAAAATCTATCCCTCCAACAATAGAAGGAAAAATTGTAAGAGATGCAGATAAAATTGCATATATTGGTAAAAATAGATGGAAGAGATGTGTAGAAGAGAATCCGGAAGCACTAGACGAAATTATAGAAAAGTATTTACCAATTTTAAGAGAAGAAATTTTAAGATTAGAATATTCAAAAGAATTGTTTGATAGAGATATGAATATGTATGCTAAGAATTATATGGAAATATTGAAAAAACACTAGAGAAAAAATAATTAGTATATTATACGCCAATGTTCTAATTATATAAGGAGAAATATATGGAAATAAATTTAGACAAATTAGATGAAGTAACACAATCTAGATATAAAGAATTTAAAGAAAAAGTACAGGAACTACTAATGAATTATCAGCAAAAAGATAATAAAAGATTTAATTTAGTAAAAACAAAAATAGAACAAACAAATGGTGATTGGGATACTGCAATAAATTTAGTAAGTGATAATTCTAAAGAGAGTATAGGTATTTCACAATTATTAGCATATGAATATTGTTTAGCAAGTGAAAAAATTACAGCAGGTAAAGTTTCTTTTGAAGCTATGTTAGACAAGTTATTTGATGGTGTACAAAAATTTAGAATAGGTAATCCAATATTAGGTATGGATGATGAATGTCTATATGGGAAGTCATTTGATGACGAAACCGCTATACCTATTACTTCAAAACTATATAGACTAGTAATGAACGCGGGAGCACAACACTTAAATTATGTTAAAAATGGAAAAGTTGCAGGAGCGGTTTTTATATATGAGAAAGGACTAATAGAAGCATTTGCTAAAGATGAAAATGGCAATCCAGTAAGTTTAAAAACTGATGGAATTGATTTTAGTAACTTAAGTAAAGGACAATCTTTGTTAACAAACCTAAGGCAGACAGTATTTCATGAATGGACACATAATTCGGAAAAAGAAGTTATAGATCCCGAAAAAGCATCAATTGACTACGAATATAAAACCGAAGAAGGAAAGATATATAGAAATTATGAAAAAATACATAATTACGTAACATATAAAAATAAAGGTAACTTGCAAGAACCTCAATATATAATAAGTACTCAAAAGGATTTTAATGGAAATAGAAAAAAATATTTTCAAGATGAAAGAGGAAAATTAAGATTGATAAAGGAAATAAATTTTGGATTAGTTAAGAAACAATTAGAAACAAATTATTGCTTATCTTCAGGACTTAAAACAAGAGAAGTATTACCTAATGGGAAAACTAGAATGCATAATATAATAACTGAGGGATTTGTTGAAAAAACAGCAAGAGAAATGGTAATATCTATTGATCCACAAACAAAGGATATAGATGAAGGAAGATATATTGAATATGTAAATGTGGCAGAAAAAGTTATAGAATCAAGAGATACATCATTAGGAAAAAATGAAGAAGGACGAACATATGCTGACTTTTTAATGAATTCAAGTGTACTAAAAAAAGATTTAGAATCAAGAACTGTTACATTAAGTGATGGTAGTAAAATAGACGGTTTACATTATATATCAGATTATGCAGATAGAGTACAAGGAAGACAAACAAGAAAATCACAATTTTACACAAATATGCCAAAAGTGGTAGAAGAGCTTAATTTATCTAAAGAACAAATAGAAATAGTAGAAAAATCTGATTTATGGCAAAAAAGTGAATTAACTGAAAACGATCAAAATCATTTAAAAGAATTATTGTTATATGGTGTTGATGATAAGAACAATGATTATATTAATACACTAGTTTCTGATTATGTTGATATATTACAAGAAGAAGCAAAATTTTTTGAGGAAATTCCAAAAAAGTTAGGATATAAAGAGAAAAAGACTATAAGAGAACTAGTACAAGAATCAATAAAAGGTGTTCCCGATTTAACATTGCTAGATGCAATAGAGTATGAACAAGAAAAACAACAAAGAGTAATGAACGAAGAAAAAAATAAGCAAGATAATTCAAGAGGGATAGGAGATTAATATATGGTGGATAATAAATATGCAGTAGCATATAGCGAAGTATTAGAAATACTTAAATATATTCCAATAGAAGACTATAATAAGATACCAGAGTCTAAAATAAACTTATTTAAAGCAAATGCGAATTATGAAAATACATTTAAATATGATCCTAACAAAACATTAGAAGAACAAAATGTGTCAAAAATAGCAAAAGGGATTATTATACTTTTATTTAGAGATTATTGGGCAAATGAAAAGCAAAAAAATAAAATTATTGTAAAGCAAAATTATGATAGAATGAAATTAGAAGAAGCAAAGAGAGCAAAATATAGTAATAATATTTTTCAAAATATAAATAATTATAAGCAAGAGAACAATGCGGAGAAAAGTACTAGAATAAATGAAGTTGCAATAGTGGAATATAAAGAATCCTTTTTTAAAAAGTGTATAAATAAAATTAAAGAGCTGTACTATAAATGCAATCATAGGAGATAGATTAAAGAACAAATAAAAATAATAAAAGAAGCGAGACCATAGAGCCTCAAGTAATCACAAACCTAGAAGTATATATGGAATGATTGTTAGTACAGCAGACAGAACCATTATAGACATAGATAATACTATAAATTGTAAATTAATTATCATTATGATATAAAATACAAAAAAGAGGTGGAAAAATGAAAATAGGAATAGATATAGATGGAGTAATATTAGATTATGAGAGAATATTAAAAACATATGGCGATTTGTACGATTTTATAGAATTAAAAAAAGATGGAATTGTAAATAGAAATGAACATTATTTAAGAAATAGATATAACTGGACAGAAGAAGAGAGAATGGATTTCGTTAATAGATATTTTCTAGAGTTATCAAAGATTACACCATTAGTGCCAGGAGCAAAAACTATAATAAATATGCTAAAGAAAGAAGGCAATGAGCTTATTATTATTTCCGCTAGAGGCGGAATGATAGAAGAAATGAAAGATGTGGCATTAGAAAAATTTGAAGAAGAAAACTTGACATTTAATAAGTACTATTGGAAACAAGAGGATAAATTAGAAGTAGCTAAAAGAGAAAATATAGATGTAATGATAGATGATTCATATGATGTCTGTAAGAAATTATCATCAAATGGAATAAGAACAATATATTTTAGAGATAAAGAGATGAAATTATTAGAACAAAACGAATATTTAAAAGAAGTTAGCAATTGGGGAGAAATATATAGATACATAAAGAATTTAGAAGAGGAATAAACTTTTTTTGAGCTTTATTTTTACATAAAAATTGTTTATAGATCAAGTATAAAAAATATAAATAGGAGAGTTAATGTGAAGAAATTAAATGTAATATTAGTATATAACAAAGGCGAAAATAAAATTTTAATGTGCAAAAGAGCGAAAGACCCATATAAAGGAAAGCTTAATTTGGTTGGAGGAAAAGTAGAACTAGGTGAAGATGAACTAAGTGCTGCATATAGAGAGCTACAAGAAGAAACAGGCATAACAAAAGATGATATTACGTTAATTCATATTATGAATTTTCAATATATACTTTCTAATATGGAATTAGAAGTTTATATGGGAACGTTAAATAAAGAAGTAAAACTAGTAAAAGAAGTAAATGAACTATATTGGGTTAGCAAAAGCGAAAATTTCTTTGATAGCAATAAATTTGCAGGAGAAGGAAATATAGGGCATATGGTAATAAAAGCGGAAATGAGTAAAGCAGAGTTAACTAAAGCATAAAAAGTTTTCGTTAAGTTTTTAAAATAACTGTATTCTAGAGAAATAAACTTTTTTTATTAAAAATATAAGGGAGATATTTAAGATGAAAATATTAATTGGGACAAAAAATCCAGGTAAAATAGAAGGTGCAAAGCAAGCATTCGAAAAATATTTTGAAAATGTAGAAATAGAAGGCATAGCAGTAAATTCAGAAGTTGGAGACCAACCTTTTAATGAAGAAATATTACAGGGAGCTAAAAATAGAGTTGAAAATCTAAAAAAGTATGCAAAAGAAAATGAATTAGAAATAGATTTTTATGTAGCAAGTGAAGCAGGACTTACAAATTCATTAGGAGAATGGATTGATATTAATTGTGTATTTATAGAGAATAATGAAGGTTTACAAAGTATTGGAACAAGCCAGGGTTTCCCTATTCCAGATAAATACATAGAAGAAATAAAAGAAACTGAACTTGGAAAAGTTATGGACAAGATATTTAGTGGAAAAGAACTAGGAAAAGGCAAAGGAGGAATAAGCTATTTAACAAAAGATGAAGTTTCAAGAATAGACTTAACAAGAAATGCTTTTATAATGGCATTAACTAAATATATAAATGGAGACATATGGAGATAAAATAATCTATAGCGTATATGTTAAAAATTTATATAAGTTAATTAAATAAAATTTAAATTAGGTGGAAAATATGGAAAAGATAATAGATATAGGTTCCGGAAATATAAAAGGATACCTTATAAACGAAAAGGAAGAAATAGAAAATATATTTTTAAGAAGTATTATGTTTAAGAAAAATTTTTCTAAAGAAAATGGTATTTCAGAAGGAGATAAAAAAGAATTAATTAAGGCTATAAAAGAAATAAAAGATGAAAAACCAAAAACGCCAATTTATACATATGCTACAAGTGTATTTAGAATGTTAAGTACAGAAAATTTACATAACTTACAAAAAGAAATGCAAGAAAAATTAGGTATACAATTTAATGTAATTTCTCAAAAGGAAGAAGAAGAATATATTGCAAAGGCTGTAGGCAATATAGAAGAAATAGAAGAACCATATTTAATATGTTGTGTTGGTGGAAGTTCTACAGAAATGATTGTAATAAAAAACGGAGAAATAATAGAACAATTAACAGAGGAATTCGCAACAGGAGATGTATTAAGAAAATTTCCACAAACTGCTGAAGATAAAGCAGATATAGACATCAATTCTGTTTATGATTATATAGAAAACAATTTTAAGAAATTTCCTAAAACCAAATGTAAATATGCTATTTTTACAGGTTTTCAATTAATGTGTAATCTAGTTACAAAAAATAAAATGAATGCAAATACCTTTTTTACAAAAAAAGAAATACCATATTATTTAACAGTAGAAGAATTTTATAAGAACAATGAGAATTTATTAAAAAATGTAAGTTTAAAAGCTTTAAAGGAACAATATTCTAAAGATCCAAACTTTATGAATGGAATCCGAGGTGCAAGTTTAGTTACAGCATTTATATTAAATAAAATAGGGGCAAAAATATATTTTCCTTCAGACCTAAATATGATAGATGGAATTGTAAATAACTTAAAATAAACAAAAATATTAATAAAAAATGAAATTTGTAAAAAAATAAATATATATGAAATATTTAAATATGGAGGCAAAATGACAAGTATTACTTTCCCATTCTTTAATATAAAATTAGAGCTCTCTAGAATAGCTTTTTCTATAGGAAATATAAATATATATTGGTATGCAATTTTTATAGCTATAGCTTTTATAATTGCGATTTTTGGATTAAAAAAAGATTCTAAGAAATATAAAATAGATTATAATGATATTTTAGAATTAATGATTATAACAATACCAATATCTATAATAAGTGCAAGATTATATTATATAATCTTTAATTTAGATTATTATTCAAATAATTTAATAGAAATGATAAATATAAAAAATGGTGGACTTGCAATATATGGTGGAATATTAGGAGCAGTTGTGACGATTGCAATATTTTGCAAAATTAAGAAGATAAAAATATTAGATATGCTAGATATGTTAGTTCCCTATTTAGCACTAGGACAGGCAATTGGTAGATGGGGCAATTTTGTTAATGGCGAGGCACATGGCAGAGTAACAAATAGTATATTCAGAATGGGTATTGTAGAAAATGGTATATATATGGAGGTACATCCTACTTTTTTATATGAATCTATATGTACATTAATTATATTTTTTATATTAAAATATTTAAAGAATAATAGAAGATATCCAGGTCAATTAACATATATATATCTTCTAATGTATTCATTTGTACGTGCAATAATAGAAGGACTAAGAACAGATAGCTTAATGTTAGGAAATGTAAGAATTTCACAACTAATTTCGATTATAATATTTGTTATTACATTAATTATATTAATATATAAAAAGAAAAAAATGGACAAGACGAAATTAATATCCCAAAGAAGTGTTTAATGTATTAGAATATTTATTAAAAGGAGAAAAAAGATGAATATTGAAGAAATAAAAGAATATGTAAAAAACAAACACGAAGGCCAAAGAAGAAAACAAGGGACACCATATTATTTGCATCCATACGCTGTAGCAGAGATGCTAAAGAACAAAGGATTTGGTGAGGATTACCAAGCAACAGGATTATTACATGATACATTAGAAGACACAAATGCTACAAAAGAAGAAATTTTAAAACTAACTAATGAAAATATTTTAGAAGCTGTAGTATTAGTAACAAAAGAACAGGGATATAATATGCAGGAATATTATGAGAGAATAATGAATAGTGACATGGCAAGAATGGTTAAATTAGCAGACAGGTGGCATAATTTAAGCGAAAGTGCAATGGCAAGTTACTTATTTAAGCAAAAATATATTAAAGAAACCGAAAAATGGTATTTAAAAATGGCAGAAGGAACCTGTTTTGAAGAAGAAATAAAAAGTGAATTAATAAAATTAAAAGATTCTATTAAGATTAATAAACAATAAAAAATCTTTACAATTAAAATATATAGTGCTAAAATAAAAGTTCTACAGAAAAAAGCTGATAAGTTCTGTAAAATAATTTTTATAGAGGAGGAAAGTTATTACATTATAATTTCAGCAAGAAAGGAGCATAAATATTATGTATAAGTCTAGAGGAAAAAGAGGACGGAGAAACTCTATAGGACTAGGAAAGTTTGTAATAGGGGGAACAATACTTTTAGCATTGTTGTTACTGTTTATGCCAATATCGGTAGAAAACAAAAACGCTGAAGTAGAAGTAGGAACAGAATTTAAAGCTAATCCTAAGGTAACATATTTTGGAATTGATATTTCTAAATATGTTAAAACTACTGGCAATGTAAATACTTCAAAAGTAGGAGAATACAACATAAACTACAAATGGGGTATTAAGTCCAAAACTACAACTATAAGTGTAGTAGACAAAACAGCACCAGTTATACATCTACAAGGAGCAAAGACAGTATATGCTAAAGACTCCCGGAACTTAGAAGGAGCAGAAAAAGGGGTAACAGTAACAGATAATTATGACAAAGACATAAAAGTGAGTAGGCGGGATACTAATAAAATTAGTGATACCGAATACGAATTTGTTTATACTGCAATAGACTCATCTGGGAATATGTCTATAGCGAAAAGAAAGATTGTTATAGCAACAGGAGTTATTTGCTTAACCTTTGACGATGGACCTTCAAGTGTAACTCCAGAAGTTCTAGATGTACTAAAAGAAAATAATATTAAAGCGACTTTTTTTATTTTAGATTATTCTGAACAATCTAAAAGTATGATTCAAAGGATAATAGATGAAGGTCATACCTTAGCAATACATGGAATGTCACATGATTATTCTAAGATATATGCTTCAGCAGAAGCAACTTTAGAAAACTTTACAAGTTTGCAAAAAAAGATTAAAAAGGATTTTAATTATGATGTAAAATATGTTAGGTTTCCTGGAGGAGCATCTAATACAATAAGTAGAAATTATTGTGAAGGAGTTATGACCGAAGCTGTTAAAAAAGTACAAGAAGAAAGCTTAGAATATTATGACTGGAATGTTGATGTAGACGATGCAGGAAGTGCAAGAACTCCTAGCGAAATATATAATAATTTTGTAGATGGAATTTTGCCTGGAGTAGAAAATATTGTACTAATGCATGATGGAGAAGGACATATGCCTACAGCAAAAGCATTACAAGAAATTATAAACTATGCAAAAGAAAATGGCTATGTATTTACTGCAATTTCAGAAAATACTACACCAGCTAAGCATAGTGTAAATAACTAAAAGCAACCGGGATTTTGGGATCTCTGCCGGGATCGGGGGACGGTCCTTAAAATCCCGGTTTAAAATCCACATTAATGGAGGGGAAAATGGAAGCATTATTCGCAACAAATAATCCAGCTAAAATAAAAACATATTCAAATAAATTAAAAGAAAAAGGAATAAATCTTAAAAGTTTAGTGGATTTAAATATAAATATTGATATAGATGAAAATGGCAAAGATTCTATAGAAAATGCAATTATAAAAGCAAAAGGATATTATGAATTTTCAAAGATTCCAACAATTGGGATGGACAATAGTTTGTTTATAGAAGGAATAGCAGATTCAGAACAACCAGGAACCCATGTTAGAAGAATAAATGGAAAAAGATTAACAGATAAAGAAATGATAGAATATTATACACGGGCTAGTAAAAAAATATAAAAAGAATTTAAGAGCTAAATGGGTATATGGAATGGCAGTATATGATGGAAAAACTACACAAACATTTTCATGGTCAAAAGGTGATTTTTATTTTGTAGAAAAGCCATCTCACATTCTAAATGAAGGATATCCATTAGATTCTATAAGTATTTTACCTGAAAATGGTAAATACTTTGTGGATTTAACTCGAGAAGAAAAAGATAATTATAAAAGTAAAGATTCAAAAGATGGTGAAGTTATTAAATTTATTTTAGAAAGTTTAAATTTTAAAAGTGCTGATTCACTTTAAAGGATATTTACAAAACTTGAAAGTTTATATAAAACTAAAAGACAAGGAGTGAACTTTAAAGAACGTTCCTAAAGTGCATAAAAAAGACAAGGATGAGAATATGAAAATACCAAGCGAATTAGAAGATAAAATAGAAAAGCAATTAGAAAATGTAAAATTAACAGAGTTAAAAGAAATCTCTAAAAATTTAAGTAATAAATATATGAATGAAAAAAGAATGGGTCAAAGTTTATTAAATAAAGAATTAGAGGCTTTGGCATATTCGGTTATAAGAATGCCAGCAACTTTTTGTGCGATAGATAAAGTTCTAGAAGAAACTATAAAAAGATATAATATAAATATAAATATAGCATTAGACGTAGGTTCTGGAACAGGAGCAGGAGAATGGGCTATTTATAACAACTGTTCAAATATTAAAGAGATTCTTTGTATAGAACGCGAAGAAAACATGATGAATTTAGCTAAAAAATTACTAGAAGATTATAAGAATATAACTTGGAAAAGCCAAGATATAGTAAAAAACAAAGTTAGTGATAAAGCGGATTTAGTTATCGTTTCTTACATAATAAATGAATTACTAGAAGATGTAAAAGATAAAGTAATAAATGATTTGTTTAATTCGTTCAACAAAGTATTAATATTTGTAGAACCAGGAACACCAGAAGGTTTTAATAATATAAGGAAAATTCAGCATTTAGCGTTAAAAAATAATCTGTATGTAATAGCGCCATGCACTGGTCAAGCAGAATGTAAATTACCAAATGATGATTGGTGTCACTCTGTAATTAGAGTAGAGAGGAATAAAATACATAAATTTTTAAAATCTGCGGAAGTACCTTACGAAGACGAAAAATTTTCGTATATATCAATATCTAAGCAGAAATTGGAAGTAGAAGGATCTAGAATTTTAAGGCATCCTAATATTTCTAGTGGTTTTATAAAAACAAAATTATGTACAAATGGAATTATAGAAGAAAAAACTTTTACTAAAAAGGAAAAAGAAACATTTAAAAAAGTAAAGAAAAGTAAATGTGGAGATTTAATATAATTAAATATATAGCATAAAATTGGAGGAAAATTAAATGACAAATTTATTAATTAAATTATTTATAAAAGATAAAGATGTAAACAATTTAGAAACAAGAGGAAAATATGGAATACTTTCTAGTGCTACTGGAATTGTAGTAAATATTTTACTTTCAATAGTTAAAATTATTATAGGTGTATTGGCAAATTCGATTTCTATAATATCAGATGCACTAAACAATATTACAGATGTAGGTTCTTCTATAGTAACAATGATAGGATTTAAAATATCACAGAAGAAGATAGA
>ERZ857969.850-NODE-850-length-47284-cov-9.117915_pt1 | contig 47284 bp, 39 predicted proteins | sample MGYA00519864_ERZ857969 | MGnify/ENA primary metagenome ERZ857969 (study PRJEB31778, sample SAMEA3449382) | human gut metagenome | biome: human gut; feature: human-associated habitat; material: faeces | place: United Kingdom | collected 2010/2012 ...
TTTCTCTGGGGGTTCCAAAGGGGGTATTCTCTTTGGAAAGAGAATACCCCCTTTGTCTCGCGCCCCCCTGCGAATAGGGGGACAAAAAGCAGCAGCGCTTTCCCGCTGCAAAAACCCACCGCGCAGCGCGCGGACAATAAGGAGTTATTATGTTAAAAAACGTCAAATGCGCCCGCTGCGTCAAGTGCGGGAAAGAATACGAGGCCACGGCGAACCTCACGAACTGCTCGTGCGGAGGTATTCTCGATATCATCTATGATTACGACTACATTAAAGAGAATCTGACAAAGGAAACGCTCAAGTCCCGCCCGAACACGATGTGGCGCTACCGCGAGCTGCTGCCGGTGGAGGAAACAACGCCCGACACGCCGCTGCGCGTGGGCTGGAGCCCGCTCTACGAAGAGCCGCGCCTTGCAAAGCAGCTTGGCCTCAAAAAGCTCTGGGTCAAGGACGACGGACAGAACCCGACGGCGTCGCTCAAGGACCGCGCGTCCGCCATGGCGGTCGCCAAGGCGGGGGAGGCGGGCGCGAAGATCATCGCCTGCTCGTCAACGGGCAACGCGGCGTCCTCCCTTGCGGGCAACGCCGCGGCCGCGGGCCTCAAGACCTTCATCTTCGTTCCCGAGCGCGCGCCCAAGGGTAAGGTCGCGCAGCTGATGACCTTCGGCGCAAACGTGATCTCCGTCAAAGGCAACTATGAAGAGACGTTCGAGCTGTCGAAAAAGGCCATCGACAAGTGGGGCTGGTACAACCGCAACGCGGCCATCAACCCGTACCTCTCCGAGGGCAAGAAGACCGTTTCGATCGAGATCGCCGAGCAGCTCGACTGGAAGATGCCGGATTATCTCGCCATCTCCGTCGGCGACGGCTGCACCATCGCAGGCGTGTGGAAGGGCCTCAAGGACCTGTACGCCATCGGCTTTATCGACAAGCTCCCGCGCCTCATTTCCGCGCAGGCCGAGGGCTGCCACCCCATCAACCGCGCCATCGCGGAGAACAAGCCCTGGGAGCCGATGGAGGAGAACACGCTAGCCGACTCCATCGCCGTCGGCGTGCCGCGCAACGCGGACAAGGCGCTCATGGCGATCCGCGAGTCGAACGGCATCGTCGTGAACGTGACGGACGAGGAGATCATGGCGGCGCAAAAGCTGCTCGGCACGACCTGCGGCGTCTTCGGCGAGCCCGCGGGCGTCACTGGCACGGCGGCAGTCAAGAAGCTCTGCGAGCAGGGCGTGCTCGGTGAGAACGACACGGTCGTCTCCGTCGTGACGGGCAACGGCCTCAAGGATGTGGCCAACGCCATCAAGTTCTGCGGCGAGCCGATGAGCCTGCCGAACGACCTTGACCTGCTGGTCGAGGAATTCGACAAGCGCGGCATCAAGACCGAAGCGTAACAGAAAAAGAAGAGCCCCGTGAATCGCATGATCCGCGGGGCTCTTTTCATACAAAATACTTTTTGACAAATGGGATCTGGTGAAGCAGCGCTGAGACGAGGAACGACAGCGCGCCGATGATCAATGTCAGCAGGGGAACGGAGAAAAACACGTTGAGTGACAGCGTGTTGAAGTGCAGAAAAATGTCGAACGATTCGATGAACAGCGGGTGTACGAGGTACGCGCCGAAGCTCCAGCGCGACAGCGCGCGAATGCACCTGTGACACTTTTCGCTTAAGTTCGGGAAGTTCAGATGCTCTTTGGCAAAGACGAACAGCCCCACGCAGACAAACAGTACATTGAGCGAATCGTAGCCGTAGAACAGCTCTGTTGCCGCGCCCTGCAAACGCGAGGCGAACGACGTCAGCACGACCGTGAGGACGAAGCCGAGCACACCGAGCGCGTAAAGCACACGCTTTGCGGTCAAGGAAAACTCCTTGCGGACCAAATAGTAACCGAGCACAAAGTAGGGGACGAAGCCGAGCGTGAAATGATAATAGAATTTGCCCGTGAGCGCCTTGAATTCAGCGCAGTACTGCCACGAGAGAAGCGACACGGCCGACGCGATCTGCGGCAGCAGGAACGTAAAGATGAGCGTGAGCAGTAGAAAATAGCGCAGGAGCTTTTCATCCCGCACGATGGGGCGCAGAAACGGTACGATCAGATACAGTCCCACGATCATAAAGAGGAACCACATATGATAGTGACCGTTGAGAAACTGTTGCAAAATAAGGTTCGTCGGGCATCCCTCGAAGTTCACCATGAAGACGGCGTAGAGCGCCGACCAGAAGATGAACGCTGTGACAAGGCGCGACACGTTCTTTTTCAGAATGTGCCCGATGCTCTGCGAGCCGGAGAGAAACAGCGCGCCGCTGATCATCACAAAAACCGGAACAGCCCAGCGGACGGCACTGTCGTAAAGGTTGAAGGCTTGCCAGGCTCTTGAATAGACGTCCGTATCGGCCCAGTGCTGCGCGGACAGATGCAGCACGATGACGGCGAAAGTCGCCAGAATGCGCAGTACGTCAAAATACGCGATGCGCTGCGGTTGTGTCTGTTCCATACTTAACGTTCGACCGCCTTTTCAGGATCTTCGTTCTCTGCTGGTGCGGTCTCCTCGGCAGCGGGGGAGGCAGACTCATCCGCTGCGGGCTCTGCCGCGACAGCTTCGGCCTCCTGCGCCTGCTGGGCGGCCATGGCCTCGGCGCGGCCTTCTTCGCGCGCCTGCTTTACGGCCTCCTCGCGGGTCTTTTCCGCCTTGGCGCGCTCCTTTTCGACCATGTGCTGAGCGTGCTTATTTTGCAGCTTGAACACCAGCCGCAGCACGAACACGAACACCACGATCGCAAGGCCGAGCCAGCTCCAGAACTTGAGCTCGAAGAGCGTCTTGACCGTCCAATATTTTGCCTGCATGCCGAGGAAGCAGAACAGGATCGACACGGCCAGCGCCGCGCTGAACAGCAGCACCCACAGCACCGACTTGACGGCGCTGTGCTTGCGCACGCGCAGGTGCGCGATCAAAAACAGAAGACTCAGCAGAAAAAACGCAGGGAACTGCGCAAATAAAATTTCCCTCAGATCCATATCTTACCTCACAGTGCGCATTTGCCGCGCCTCAAGTATTCGCCCATCTTGCCGCCGACGACCTTGCCGCCGTCCACCTGCAGCTGACCGCGCAGGTAGACCTTCGACACGCCGCCATTCGTGCGGAAGCCCTCGAACGGCGTGTAGCCCGCCTTGGAGAGCATGTCCGCGCCGTGGAGCACGTGACTCGCGCCGGGATCGTAGACGACGATGTCGGCGTCGCTGCCCGCAGCGATGACGCCCTTGCGGGGGTAGAGACCGTAGAGCTTGGCGGGATTTTCGCTCAGCGCGCGGCAGACGCCGCCGAGCGAGAGCTTGTTTTCATTGATGGCCACAGTGTAGACGACCTCGCCACGCGTTTCGACGCCGGGAAGACCGCCGGGGATCTTCGTAAAGTCGTCGAGGCCCATGTCCTTCTGCTCGAGCGTGAACGAGCAGTGGTCGGTCGAGATGGTCTGCACCTCGCCGCGGCGCAGCGCCTTCCAGAGCGCTTCACTGTCTTCCTGCGAGCGGATCGGCGGCGCGCAGACATAGCGCGCAGCGGAGGAAAAGTCGGGATCGTAGTAAACGCCGTCGTCGAGCGCCAAATACTGCGGGCAGGTCTCGACATACACGGTCTGTCCGCGGCGGCGCGCCGCGGCGATCTCGTCAAGAGAAGCACGGTTCGTCGTGTGGACGATGATGACGGGCGCGTCGGCCGCCTGCGCGATGCGCAGCAGACGCGAAACAGCCTCGGCCTCTAAATAGTCGGGGCGGGAGATCGGGTGCGATACGACGTCCGCGCCCAAACCGCTCGCCTTGAGTTCGGCGATGCGCGCGTCGATGACGCCCGCGTTCTCACAGTGGACGCCCGCGATGCCGCCGCGGACCTTGAGCGCTTTCAGCGCGCGGTAGACCGCGCCGTCGCCGATCATCATGGCGGGGTAGGTGAGGTACATCTTGAAAGACGTGATACCGGCGTCGAACATCGCGTCGAGCTCAGACTCGATGCTCTCGTTCCAGTCGTCGATGGTCATATGGAAGCCGTAGTCGCAGTAGCACTTGCCGTCGGCCTTTTTATGCCAGAGATCAAGCCCATAGGCAAGGGATTCCCCTTTATTGGGGCAGGCAAAGTCGATGACCGTCGTCGTGCCGCCGCGGATGGCGCTTTTGCTGCCGCTTTCAAAGTCGTCGGCCGTCGTGGTGCTGCACACATCGAGATCGAAGTGCGTGTGCGCGTCGATAAAGCCGGGGAAGAGCATGCAGCCCGTCACGTCGACGACCTCGCTCTGCGCGGCGAGCTCGGGCGGGATGTGGCCAAGCATTTCGACCTTTTCCCCGTCGATGAGCACGTCGGCGCGGCGGCAGCCGCGGCCGCTGACGACATAGCCGCCTCGAAGCAGTGTTTTCATGGAAGAACCCCCCTTTGAAAAAATACCGTTCCAAATTAGCAAAAGCATAGCATACTTTTTACCTGATTTCCATAGAGTTTGGAAAAAATGTGAGAAGCGCCAAGATTTTTGCCGCAAATTCGGAACAATGCCGTATTGAGAAAGTAGCAGACATACGATACAATAAAATCATACCACATTCCGCTTTTATTTGTACAAAAAGCAAACTTTTGGCGCGCAGACCAACTGAGAGATGTGAAAAGGAGCTGCGTGTCACGAAGAGCGGACAGAGAAAAAGCGGAGTGAAAAAATTGAGGAGGAAAACACTATGCGCAAGTTCCTATCCGTCCTGCTCGCAATGGCGATGGTTCTCAGCCTGACTGTGACCGGCTTTGCGATCGAGGACACGGCAACTACAAGAGAGCCCGAAGTCATGACCGAAGAAGCGACGATGGCGGGCAAGACCGTGATCCTGCACACCAACGATGTGCACGGCGCAATCGCCGGCTACGCCTACATCACCGCGCTCAAGGCCGATTATGAGGCCAAGGGCGCCGAGGTCATCCTCGTTGATGCGGGCGACTACAGCCAGGGCACGAGCTATGTCAGCGTGACCAAGGGCCTTGACGCCATCGAAATGATGAACGCCGCCGGTTACGATGTCGTCACGCTCGGCAATCATGAGTTCGACTACGGTTACACACAACTCAAGGACAACATGACCAAGGCCAAATTCAAGGTCCTCTGCGCCGATGTGTTCAACGCTGACGGTACCCCCATCTTCGATGCCAACTACACTTACACCACCAAGTCCGGCGTGAAGGTCGGCTTCTTCGGCATGGAGACGCCTGAGACCCAGACCAAAGCCAACCCCACCAAGATCAAGGGCCTGACCTTTGCGACGAATGACGCCTTCACCAAGGCCGCCGCCGATCAGGTCGAGGCGCTCAAGGATGCGGACGTTGTCATCTGCCTTGCGCACCTTGGTGTTGACGGTGAGTCCAAGCCCTACCGCTCCACCGATCTGTATGCTGCCGTCAAGGGCATCGACTTCATCATCGACGGTCACTCCCACACTGTGATGACCAAGGGCGAGAACGGCGAGCCCATCCAGTCCACCGGCACCGCATTCGCCAATATCGGCGTGATCGTCATCGACGACGCCACCAAGAAGATCGAGAGCAACTCCCTCTTCGAGATCAAGGAAGACACTGCCAAGGACGCGACCGTGGCTGCCGCCGCGCAGAAGATCATTGACCGTATCGACAAGGAGTACGGCGCGGTCTTTGCCAAGAGCGAAGTGGTGCTCAACGGCGCGAAGGCCCCCAACGGCAACCGCGACAGCGAGACCAACAACGGCGACCTGATCACCGATGCGATGGTCTGGAAGATCCTGCAGGATAAGGAATCCCTGACGGTTGACGCGGACCATGTGGTCGCCGTCACCAACGGCGGCGGTATCCGTAAGGCCATCAACCCCGGCGATGTGACCAAGAAGAACATCAATGAGGTCCTGCCCTTCGGCAACACGGTCGTTACGATCTACATTACCGGCGCTGAGCTGCTCGAGGCGCTTGAAGCCTCCACCTACTGCACGCCCGATGCGATCGGCGGCTTCCCGCAGGTTTCCGGCATCAACTACACCATCTCCACGGCGGTCGCCTATGACGCCAATGCCGAGACCTATCCCGCTTCCACCTACTATGGTCCCAAGTCCATCAACCGCGTGACCATCAACAGCATCAACGGCAAGGAGTTCAAGGCCGATGACACCTATGCGGTCATCACCAACGACTTCTGCGGCGGCGGCGGCGACACCTACTATGCTTTCGCTGCAGCTACGGCCAAGTTTGATACCGGCATTCCTCTGGATGAGGTCGTGATGGAGTACATCACCGCCGAGCTCAAGGGCGTCATCGGCAAGCAGTATGCCGAGCCGCAGGGCCGCATCCTGATGAACCCGTTCAAGGACGTCAAGACTTCCGCCTGGTATGGCTCCTATGTCATTGACCTTTATAATGACGGCATCATCAACGGCACCTCCGCCACCACCTATGCGCCCAACGACACCCTGACCTGGGCTGCCGCGCTCAAGCTCCTGCTTGTCAGCCACGGCGATCTCAAGGCTGCGGACGCCACCGGCGCCGACTGGAGCAAGAACACCATCGCCAAGGCTGCGGAGCTGGGTCTTGTTGCCGCCGATCTTGACGGTGCGAAGGCCATCTCCCGTCTCGAGTTCTGCCAGGTCGCTGCCAAGCTCAACAAGCTTGCCGAGTCCAAGACCGAGAGCAAGTTCACTGACTGCACCGACGGTTACGTGATGGCGCTCGTCGACGCGAAGGTCATCAGCGGTATGACCGAGACCACCTTCGAGCCTGCCGCGTCCCTGACCCGCGCGCAGATCGCCAAGATCCTCTATCAGCTCACCCTGATCGAGAAGTAAGGCAAAATATAAACGCAAAAAGAGCGCTGCTTAGGCAGCGCTCTTTTTTTGCTTACAATAAGGAAGAGGGAGCCGGTGCATCGCACCGGCTCCCTCGTTTTTCGCTTTGCTTACAGGTAGAGATAGCTGTACTTATCGCGCACGGTGAGGATGAGCGCCTCCAGCTCGACGGGGAGATCGTTGTCGCAGGAGGCTAAGTCGTATTCCTTCACGCCGTCCTCGTAGCGCAGGCGGACCATATCGTCGTCCTCGAAGAGCACGCCGTAGTTTTCGCTCTCGTCCATGTCCTCACGCGTATCAAAAAGGGTGAACTTATCGTGGCAGGGTTCGCTTGCGTAGGGGCAGAACTGCGTGCAGTTGCCGCATTCGTTGCACATCTTGTCGATGTGGACGATCTCGTGCGAGCCGTCGGACATTTTGATGACCACGTTCGCGCGGTTCGGGCAGGAATCGACGCAGTTTTCACACACGGTGGAGCACTGTAAGCAGCGCTCGCCGTCGCAGACACACTTACTGGCCATCGAGAGGATACCCTTCTTGGCCTGCGCGTCGAACTCGGTCACATCGGCCTCGGCAGGGATGTCGTAGATGTGCGGGTGACCGACGACGATCTCGGCAAAGCGCGCGGCGTCGGCAATGCCCTCGACCACGGTGGCGGGGCCGCGGTGCGCGTCGCCCGCGCAGTACACGCCGGGGATGTTCGTCTCGAACGCGGGACCCTTGCGCTCCATCTCGATGCCGTTCGCGGCCATGAGATCAGCGTCGACCTGCTCGCCGACGGCGGAGATGACCATGTCGCAGGGGATGGTGAACTGCTCGCCGGACTTGACGGGGCTGCGGCGGCCGCTCTCATCCGGCTCGCCGAGGATCATCTTATCGCACAGGAGTTTGCCGCGGCTCTGTTTGACGGGCGCGGCCAGCTCGACGAATTCGACGCCCTCGTCGATGGCGAGCTGTAACTCGTGCTCGTCGGCGGGCATGAACTTCTTCGTGCGGCGGTAGAGGATGGTCGCATGCGCGCCCATTCTCTTGGCAACGCGCGCGGCGTCCATGGCGGTGTTGCCCGCGCCGACAACGACGATGTTGCCGCTCAGGCAGGGCTTGACCTGCTTTTTCATGCGCTTCATCCACTCGATGACGCCCTGCACGTTGCCTTCAATGTCGAGCTTGCCGGGCTTCCACGCGCCGGTGGCCATCAGGATGTGCGTGTAGCCCATCTTCTTGAGCTGTTCGACGGACGGAGCAGGCTTGCCGAGCTTGACCTCGACGCCGTAGCGCTCCATGAGCGCGACGTCCTTGTCGATGGCCTCGTCGCTGATGCGGAAGGCGGGGATGACGTAGCGCGGCACGCCGCCGAGCTTGCGCTCACGCTCGAAGATCGTGGTGGGAACACCCTCGCGGCCGAGGAAGTACGCCGCGGCGATACCGGTCGGGCCGCCGCCGACGATGGCAACCTTTTTATCTTCGACCGGCTCAGGCATACGGAGGGAGGCCATCAAGGTGTTGTAACCCTTTTCCGCGGCAAGAAGCTTCGTCTCGCGGATGTGGACGGATTCCTCATAGAAGTTGCGCGAGCACTTGCCCTGGCAGCGGTGCGCGCAGATGGTGCCGGTGATAAACGGCAGGGCGTTCTTCTCGGTGATGAGGCGGAGCGCTGGGCCGTAGAGCCCCTTGCGGCAGAGCTCAAGGTATTCGGGAATGTCCTGCTCGATGGGGCAGCCTCCCTTGCAGGGTGCGGTAAAGCAGTCGAGCAGCGGCACCTGTTCATCTTTTTTGCGCGAGGGGAGCGGCTTGATAGCCTTGAGGTGATGGAAGTCGTGCAGCGCGGAGGCGGCAAGGTCGGAGATCGCGGCGGGGTCGTTGCCGGAAAATGCGCGGTAGGGCATATCCTCGACCTTTTCGACCATCTGGTGCAGGCGGTTGTAGCCGCCGGGCTTCAAGATGGTGGTGGCGACGGTGATGGGCCAGATGCCGGCGGCAAAGAGCTTGTCACAGTTGAAGTAGTCTGCGCCGCCTGCGAACGAAATGCGCATCTTGCCGCCAAACTGGCGGGAGATGCGATTGCACATCTCGATCGTCAGTGGGAAGAGGCTGCGGCCGGACATATACATTTCCTCATTGGGAAGCTCACCGCGCGTCGTGTCGACGGGGAAGGTGTTGGAGAGCTTGAGGCCGAATTCAAGACCCTGCTTGTCCGCGAGCTTTTGCAGCCGCTCGAACATCGGTACGGCGTCCTCCCACTGGAGGTCTTCGTTGAAGTGATGCTCGTCGAAAACGATGTAGTCATAGCCCATGGAATCGAGGATGCTGCGCGCGGTCTTGTAGCCGAGGATCGTCGGGTTGCACTTGACGAAGGTGTGCAGATGCTTTTCCTTGAGAAGATAGCTTGCGATGCGCTCGATCTCCTGCGGCGGGCAGCCGTGGAGCGTGGAGAGCGTGACGGAACGGGAAACGTTGGGGGAGATCGAGGCGATGAAGTCCTTTTCCTCGGGGAAGAGCTCGGTCAGGACTTTTTTACATTCCTTGAACTGCGCGGTCTTGCCCGCGTCCATCATGTTGTTGATATAGGTGTTGACCTTGCGGCCCTTGATGCCGTCCAGGTCGTAGCCGACGGACATATTGAACACGAACCCGTCGGGATCGCCGAAGCCGTAGACCTTGCTCATGATCTTGAGCGCGCACCAGGCCTTGATGTACTCGTCCTGCGCCTGCTGCACGGTCAGCTCGGTCGACCACTCCTGGTTGTAGCCCTCGTCAGCGGCGAGGATACAGGGGCGGGGAACACAGGCGGCAAGCTCCGCGCCGTCCATTTTCTGCACGGTCTTGACCTCGAAAAAGCGCGCGCCGGCGGCATAGGCCGCGATGATATTCTGCGCAAGCTGGCTGTTGGGGCCGGCGGCGGGGCCAAACGGTGTTTCGATGCGCTCGCCGAAGATCGGCAGGCTCTTGCCGCTTGCGTGATAGTGCTTATGAACGCCGAACACATCGCCGCACTGCGCGTATTCGCTCGTCACCCAGTTCATCAGAGAGTCGAACGGAATGGGATACATTTTTTCAGACATAAGGGGGTGCTCCTTTCGTTTGAATGCCGCAAAGGCGGCGGGAAAAGTGGAGGCGCGGGCCTCCGATGGGCCGCGGATACTGCGGCGGGAAGTCAAAGGGGCCATTCTCTTTGCAAAAGAGAATGGCCCCTTTGGAACCCCAAGAGAGAATTATGGGGGTGCGCGGGGTGAATTGCTCTTTTGCAAGAAATGATGGCGCTTGAATTGTTACGATTTGGGCTGCTTCTGTCTCCACTGTCGCTGGCTGGATGTAGATGACGGCCTCTGCCGTTGGAAGCAGGGGACTGTCAATGAATCATTTTTTGTGACGACATAGAGGCTATCTGGAGGATTTATGTTCTAAGAATTCTTTGAATCTTATCCAATCGTTATAGTGAACCTGAGCGTGTCCTTTAGGAGACTTACGCCCGATACGTTCAAAATATTGAATCAGCAATTCTTTGGCGTGCTCCATTGATGTATCACTTCGAAAGATTTCTTCAAACGGGATGCCAATGTCGTGCCGATAGGAGTAGAAAACCTCGCTTGCCATGTGGCGCGGATGAGAATAGTTGTAATTTGCTGTTAAGTATTGAGCAAATTCTTCCTGTAATTCCGGAATAGCCATATGAAACTCCTAATCAATATTTTCTGTGATTTAAGTCACCCCAGAGTTTCTTGGCGGCTTCAAGGATGTGCGCATTTTCGGCTTCTTCGTCGATGCCGACGAGCTCGCGGTCGAGCATGAGGGTCTTGCCGGCGGCGATGGTGGTCTGGCACTGGCGGCCCGTCATGCCGAAGATCATGTGGCCGTCGATATTCTCGTCGGAGAACGGGGTGAACGGCTTATAGTCCATGACGATGATGTCCGCTGCCGCGCCGGGCTTCAGCACGCCGAGCGTGTCGGGGAAGTATTTTTCACCGATCTTCGCGTTATTCTTGAAGAGCATGTCCGTGACCTCGCACCAGCCGACGTTCGGCAGGCAGTTCTGGCTGCGCTGGGAGCAGAGGGCGACCTTGAGGGACTCAAGCATATCGTTCGTGTAGGCGTCTGTGCCCATGCCGAGAAGAATGCCGCGCTTGTGGAGTTGGAGGACGGGGCAGATGCCGATGGCGTTGCCCATGTTGGATTCCGGATTGTTCACGACCATCGTGCCGGTCTCCTTGATGATCTCCATTTCGGCGGTGTTGACGTGGATGCAGTGGCCGAGGATGGTCTTGGGGCCGAGAATGCCGTGATCTTGCAAGCGCTGGACGGGGCGGCGGCCATAGTTCTGGAGGGAGTCGTACACATCGTTCATGCCCTCGGACACGTGGATGTGATAGCCCGTGCGGCCGTTGTTGGCCGCGACCATGCGGTCGAAGGTCTTATCGGAGATCGTGAACAGCGCGTGGCCGCCGAACATTGCCGCGAGCATCGGGTCCTTATTCTTTTCGCATTCGGTGATAAAATCAGCGTTCTCCTGAATGGCCTGCAAGCACTTCTCCTCGCCGTCGCGGTCCGAGACCTCATAGCACAGGCAGGAGCGAAGGCCCAGGCGCTTGCTCTCTTCGGCAATCGTGTGGAGCGTGCCGGGGATCTCACCGTAAGAGGCGTGATGGTCGAAAATGGTCGTCACGCCCTGCTTGATGGAGTCGATGTAAAGCGCGGTGGCGGACGCGCGCGTGCCGTCCATCATCAGGTGGCGGTCGATGGCCCACCATGTGCCGTCAAGGACTTCGTAGAAGTTCGTCGGGTTGTTGCCGACGATGGAAAGGCCGCGGGCGAGGGCGGAGTAGATGTGCGTGTGCGCGTTGATGAACGCGGGCATGATGACGCCGCCCCTGGCGTCGATGAGCTCGGCACCGGGATATTTTGCGCGCAGCGCCGCCTCTTCGCCGACTTCGACGATCTTCGTCCCCTCAAAGGCGACGGCGCCGTGCTCGTAATACCCCTGCGCGCTCTCGTCGCGGGTGATGAGACGACCGTTGGTGATAAGTTTCATAAGTTTGCTCCTCCTTTTTCTTTTGCCTTTTCCCCGCCGCGAAAGCGGCACCGCAAGGGGAAAGAAAAAGCGCTCCTCACACAGACCTTATCATCTCCCCGAAAGGGGAGACCGTACAGCCCGTGCGCGAAGCACTACGTTGCAGCTACCAAACGGTAATTTAGTTTGTAAAAATATTTTACAGGAATCGCGAACAAAATGCACGTTTTTTTCGTCTAAACTGACGTAGAAAATAAAAACGTAATTTTGTGCAATCCGTGGAAAGATAAAAAGATGCCCCGCAGCGGCCGTGTAAGCCCCGTCAAAACCTGCACCATTCTGGACAGGTGGGTCGCCTCTGTCCGGCTTTATTGCTTCCAACGTCCAGCCGCAGACGGCAGCCGGGAGGCCTGCAAACCACCGGAGCGTACCGGCGTCCCTTATGACGAAATGTGGGTTTAAAAAGAACTTATCACGCACCCCGCAGGGCATGTTCAGTTTATCTCAGTTTTCGGAAAAAATCCGTCGCAATCGAAGTTTTACTCTTCGTCGGAAAGGATCTGCTCCATGAAGAGGTCGTAGACCTTGTCGATCTCCTCTTCGTCGTCAATGGTGACAAGGAACTCCTCGCCGTTTTCCATCTGGCTTTTGAGGATCACGAGACCGTATTCCTCTTCGTTTTCCTCGTCCTCGCTGTCCTCTTCGACCACGGGGAAGAAGGCCATATACGTCGTGCCGTTATGCTCGAGTGCGTCGACGTATTCCAGCTCTATATCGTTGCCCTCGTCATCGGTCAGCGTGACGAAATTGGGGCCGAACTCATCGTTCATGGGGGAACACCTCCTGAAAGTTTGTGTTCGCATTATACCGCACCTTGCGGCAAAATGCAAGACAAGATACGTACCACTTGACAGCCGTGCTATACTATATTCTGTATCACTATTGAAAATCAGCTATGCGCGCTTGCGCATATTTCTATCGCAAAGGAGGAGGCGCTTTATGGAAGAAAACCGCGCAGAAAACCAGACGCCCCGAAGACAGCACACCCAGCACCCCACGCATCAGGCACACAAGAAGAAAAAGTCCGGCACGGCGAAAACGGTCATCGGCACCATCTTAGCCATCGGACTCACGACCTGCCTGATGTTTTTCGCCATCTTCATGGTCTACGTGCACACGTCGCTCGATCTGAATGTGGACATCTCGGCCTACACGCTCAAGCAGAGCTCGACAGTCTACTATCAGGATAAAACAAGCGGGGAGTGGGTGGAGCTCACGAAGCTTCATGGTGAAGAGAACCGAACGCTCGTCAGCATCGACGACATCCCCAAGCATGTGCAGGAGGCGCTGATCTCCATCGAGGACGAGCGCTTCTACAGCCACCACGGCGTTGACTGGAAGAGCACGGCCAAGGCCATTCTCGGCAAGCTCACCGGCACGTCGACCCGCGGCGGCTCGACGATCACCCAGCAGGTCATTAAAAACACGACCGGCGAGAATGAGGTGACCATCAAGCGCAAGGTGGCAGAGATCTTCCGCGCGCTGCGGCTCGAGAAGAACTACTCAAAGGAGGAAATTCTCGAGACGTATTTCAACAAGGTTTATTTTGGCAACGGCTGCTACGGCATCGAGGCCGCGGCGGAGGGCTACTTCGGCAAGACCGTAGGCGAGCTGAGCATCGCCGAGGCGGCGTCTATCGTCGGCATCACGCAGTTCCCCTATAAATACGACCCTGCGCGCGGCGACTGGTACCGCGAGCAGAACAAGGAGCGCCAGCTCACCGTTCTTTATAAGATGCACGAGCTCGGCAAGATCAGTGACGAAGAGTACGAGCAGGCGCAGGCCGAGCCGCTCGTCTTCACCTGGGATGCGGACTTTGTCCCCTCCGCCAATGTGGCGAGCAGGGCGGACAGTGCGTCGAATACGACGTATGACTCCTACTTTGTCGAGCGTATGTTCAACGACATCGTTGCCGATATGCACGAGCAGCTTGGCTACAACGAAAAAACGGCAAAGGACATGCTCTACACCGGCGGCTACTCGATCTACTGCACGGTCGACCCCGAGGTGCAGTCGATCGTGGAGAGCGTTTACGCCGACCGCAATAACCTGAACTACACCTCGTCCAAGGGCCAGCTGCTCCAGTCCGGCGCGACGATCATCGACAACACGACGGGCGACATCGTCGCCGTTGCGGGCCGCGTGGGCGAGCGCGAGGGCCGGTTCCTGCTCGATTATTCGACCGTTGTGCGTCAGTGCGGTTCTGCCATCAAGCCTTTGAGCGTTTACGCGCCCGCGCTGGACGCCGGCGTCATCACGCCCGCGAGCGTCATCGACGACTATCCCGTTGAAATGCTCGGCGGAAGCATCTGGCCGGTGAACGCCTACTCGGGCTACCGCAGCATTATGACGCTGCAAGACGCCATCCGCAATTCGTCCAACCCCACGGCGGTGCGCACGGCCATCAAGCTGACACTGCCCTCGTCGTATGCGTTTATGACCGAAAACTTAAGCTTCACGACGCTGACGAACGATGACATGACCGCGGCGGGTGCGCTCGCGCTCGGCGGCCTTTCCAAGGGCGTGACGACGCGCGAGATGGCCGCGGCCTACGCAACATTTGCCCGCGGCGGCGTTTACACCACGCCGAGAACGTATACCGAGGTGCTTGACCACAACGGCAACGTCATCCTTGAAAATAAGACCGAGTCCCACGTCGCGATGGAGGAGAGCACCGCCTATGCGATGAACGAACTCCTGAAAAACGTCGTGCGCAGCGGTACGGGTACGGGCGCGAACTTCTCCGGTATGACCATCGCCGGTAAGACCGGTTCGACCAACAGCAACAACGACCGTTACTTTGTCGGTTACACGCCGTATTACACGGCAGCGGTCTGGGTCGGCTACGACACGCCGACGCGCATCGTGGCGAGCGGCAACCCCGCGGCCACGCTGTGGAAGACGTTTATGAGCAAGGTCCACGCGGGCCTTCCGAACAAGGACTTTGAAGTCAGCAGCGCCGACATGGTCAGCGTGACCGTCTGCACGCAGACGGGACTTCTGGCCTCGGCCGGCTGTCCCTCGCAGACTGTCAAGGTCGCAAAGAGCTATGCGCCCTCGCTGAGCTGCGACGGACACATCAGCGTAACCGTCTGCGCCGATTCCGGCATGCTCGCCTCCGACTACTGCCCGAATGTTACGACGGCCTATGTGCTCGATCTGAGCCAGCCGAACGTCAGCAGCGGTTGGGGCTACAAGCGCGAGCTTCTCACGACGCCGCTGAGCGCCGCGCTTCAGGCAACGTATCAGGCACAGCTCGAAGAAGGGCTCATTTCGTCAATCCCTGCAGGCGAACCGGTGCGCACGAACAGCGGCACAGTGCAGCTATACAGCGATCTGATGTACAGCGGCGTGTGCACGACGCACACAACGCCGCTGGAGCCCACGCCGGATCCGGATGCACCGGATGACGGCAGCGGCACGACGCCGGGCGGTGATGCCACCACTGGCGGCGACAGCGGCACACAGACGCCGTCTGACAACACCGGCACGGCGGGAGACAGCGCATCCGGCGATGTCGGAGACAACGGCCAGTTCCTCAACTGGCTGCTCAACAACGGCGGCACAGGCCGGTAAAAAGCAATAAAAAAGAGAACGGTTTTCACCGTTCTCTTTTTTATGCGGCAGCTTCCGCTTTTGCGTTTCGAATCTGCGCGAACAGCAGCAGGAGGAAGGGGAAGAGCACCATCCCTGCCACGCCGAATGTGCAGTAGCCGAGGTACATCGCAAAAAGCGACGCGACCGGCGGCAGCCCCGCCTGCGCGGAGAGAAGCTTGGGCTCGAGCGTGTTGCGCGTGATGAGCGTGCAGAGGTAGAGCGCGAGGAGCACGATGGCCTTGGGCGGGAAGCCGAACAGCAGCGTGAAGACCGCCCACGGCACGAGCGCCGTGCCCGTGCCGAAGACCGGCAGCGCGTCGAGCAGTGTGATGAGAAAGGCGAGCAGCAGGGAATAGCTCTGGCGCATGAGGAGAAAGCCGATAAGAAGCTCTGAAAACGTGATGAGCGACAGCGTTGCCTGCGCGCGCAGCCACCGCGCAAGCGAGCGCATTACGCCGCCGCGAAAGAGCCGCAGCTTTGCCATCGCTTCTTCCGGCACGGCGTGTTCGAGTGCCGCGCAGAGCTCGGGGTACGACGCGGAGGTGAAGAAGATCGCAAGCACGCCCGTCGCGATGGCAAGCACGCCGCCCGGCAGCGCCGCGGCGGCAGAGCCGAGCCACGCCATCGCGCGCGAAGACAGCGAGCGCAGCAGGCTGTCCGCGTCCGTGACGGCCCTGAAAAGCTGCTCGTGCAGATAGCTGCTGAGCCATTCGGGACTCGATGCGCTGAACTGCTCCAATCGGGAGAGCAGATCGTCCGCTGCGGCGGGGATCGCGTCGAAAAACGCGGGCGCGGCGGCGAGCAGCGCGTTCGTCTGAGAAAGCAGCGTAGTCCACAGGAGCGACAGTAGCCCGCCGAGCAGAAACAGCAGCGTCAGCGTCAGGATCAGCGCGGAAAAGCCACGTTGAAAGTGAAATTTCCGCCGCAGATACAAAACGACCGGTTCCAGCAGCGCCGCGACGAGCAGCGCGAGCAGAAACGGCAAACACCACGGCAGCACATAGCGAAAGCAGACATAAAAGAGAGATGCACCCATGAAAAGCGCGAGCGACAAAGTGAGGAAGCGTCTCAGCCGTTCTTCATTCAAATTTTGCAGACCTCCTACCGAAAAAAGTGTTGCAATATGCGTTAAGATATGCTAAAATCCTGCCATATAAAGACAGATGACCGCGGAGGAGAAACATTATGGCGCCTGCAACGAAATTTTATTTGGTCTCGGCAGAGGCCCTTCCGGAAATTTTTATCAAGGTGGCGGAGGCGAAGCGCATGCTCCAGTCCGGCGAGGTGCGCACCGCGGGCGACGCCGCCCGCACCGTCGGCATCAGCCGCAGCGCATTTTATAAGTACCGCGATGCGGTGCGCCCCTTCAACGATATGAAGACCGGCCGCATCATCACGTTCTACACGATGCTCAAGAACAACCCCGGCGTATTGTCCAACGTCCTTTCTATTTTTGCCGGTTCGGGCGCGAATATTCTGACCATCAACCAGAGTATTCCCACCAACGGCTGTGCCGCGGTGACGATCTCGGCTGAGACGTCCGAAATGCAGGAGTCGATCGAGGAGATGATGGCGCGGGCGCTCGCGCTTGAGGGCGTGGTGCGCTTCGATATCCTCGCGGCCTGAGTCACGCGGGCTTGTACAAGTTCATACGATGGATTGGCAGCGGCTGAGATGAGTGCTGTCAATCCATTTTTTGTTGGAAGTGGTTCTTATGAGCCTGATCGTACAGAAGTTCGGCGGCAGCTCCGTGCGCGACTATGCGCATCTTCTGCGCATGGCGCGCATCGTCAAATCGCGGGTGGACGAAGGCGACGACGTGGTCGTCGTTCTCTCCGCGCAGGGCGACACGACGGACGGCCTGCTGCAAAAGGCAAAGGAGATCAGCGAGCGGCCTTCGCCGCGCGAGCTCGACATGCTGCTCTCCGCGGGCGAGCAGATGAGCGCCGCGCTCGGCGCGATGACGCTGCGGTCCATCGGCGTGGAGGCGGTATCCCTCTGCGCATGGCAGATCCCCATCGAAACGGACGGTACACATGGGAACGCGGAGATCGAACTGATCGACACCGCGCGTATCCGGAAGGAGCTGGCCGAGGGCCACGTTGTGGTCGCGGCGGGCTTTCAGGGCGTCGACGAGCGGGGCGACATCACGACGCTCGGGCGCGGCGGCTCGGACACGAGTGCAGTGGCGCTCGCCGCGGCGTTGAAGGCCGACGAGCTCATCATTTATACCGATGTGGACGGTATTTTTTCATCTGACCCGCGCATCTGCAAGAACGCCGTGCGGCGCGAGGTGATCTCGTATGACGACATGCTGCTGCTCGCACAGAAAGGCGCACAGGTGCTTCACGACCGCAGCGTGGCGCTCGCGCAGGCGGGCGGCGTGCCCATCACCGTGCGCTCGTGCAGGGAAGGCGGCGCGGGCAGCATCGTTTGCGAAACGGATGAAGACGCAAGCGTCGTCGGCGTGACGCAGAAAAAGAGCGGGCGGAGCCGCCTTGCGGCCATCACGGCGGTCGGCGGCGCGCTGCCGAGCATCGAGAAAGAGAAGATAGCCGTCACGGCGCTCGAACGGGCGGAGATCACCGTCTTCGCCGTTGCGGCGGGGGAGCGGTTCATGAGCTTTTACGTCCTGCGCGACGACGCAGAGCGCGCCTTGCAGCTCGTGCACGACGCGCTGATCGCCGCGAAAGAATGAAAAAAGACCCGTTGGAGCATCCAACGGGTCTTGCCTTTTGCAAGCTGCTTATTCTTCGGCGTAGCGCTTTTTCGCCTTTTCGATCTTGGTCGAATAGCGGTCCTCTTCAGAGAAGATGCAGCCGCAGTATTTCTGCATGTAGAGGCCCATCTCGCGCGCCTTGGCCTGCCCCTCGCGAAAACCGGGGCGGAAGTCACGGTAGTAGAATTCGACGCCGTACTTCTTGCCCATCGTCTCGCCCACGGCCTTTAAGAGCTCGTGGTTCTGATACGGAGAGATGAGCAGGGACGATGTGAACGCGTCGTAGCCGTGGTCGGCGGCGTATTTGGCCGCCGTGCCGAGGCGGATGGTGTAGCAGTGCGCGCAGCGGTGGTCGATATCCGCACTCACGGCGCGGACAAAGTCGCGCAGGCCGTAATCCTCTAAAATATGCACTTCTACATGCTCTTTTTCCCCGTATTCGAGCAGCGTGCGGCGGCGCGCGTCATACTCCGTCCAGGGGTGAATGTTCGGGTTGAACCAGAGTGACGTGGGCTCGATCCCGTCGGCGCGCAGCGTGTCCACGCAGTAGACCGAGCAGGGGGCGCAGCAGGAGTGCAGCAGCAGTTTATCCATCAAAAAAGACCAGCTTTCCTTGTGTCGTTTCTGCCAGCATACCACAAGCGCGCGGCAAAGTCCACGGGAAAAGAAAATTAAGCGAATGGCGCAGGATCGTTCACGATTTATACATTGACTATTCAATCGAATGCGTAGTATAATACAATAATTATTATGAACAAGTATGCCCATGCGGCAAAGGAGAAAATGTATGTGGATCGCGGACGGTTGGGAAGATTATGAGCTGCTGGACTGCGGCGGCGGAGAAAAGCTCGAACGCTGGGGAAAGCAAATTCTGGTGCGGCCTGACCCTCAGGCGATCTGGGAGACGCCGCGCACGAACCGCGGCTGGCGCAACGCGCAGGGCCGCTATTACCGCTCGTCCTCGGGCGGCGGACATTGGGACAAGGAGAAGCTGCCCGAGAGCTGGACGGTAAATTACAAGGATCTCAAATTCCAGGTCAAGCCTATGAATTTTAAGCACACGGGCCTGTTCCCCGAGCAGGCCGTCAACTGGGATTTTGCGCGCGAGAAGATCAAAAACGCGGGCCGGCCCATCCGCGTGCTGAACCTCTTCGCCTACACCGGCGGCGCGACGGTCGCGTGTGCGGCGGCAGGCGCTCAGGTCTGCCACGTGGATGCGGCAAAGGGCATGGTCAACTGGGCGCGCGAGAACGCGCGTGTCAGCGGCCTTTCCGATGCGCCGGTGCGCTGGATCATCGACGACTGCGCGAAATTTGTCGAGCGTGAGATCCGCCGCGGCAAGGTGTATGACGCCATCATCATGGACCCGCCGAGCTACGGCCGCGGCCCCGGGGGAGAGGTCTGGAAGTTGGAGGACAATCTTTTCCCGTTCGTGAAGCTCTGCGCACAGGTCTTATCGGACAAGCCGCTTTTTGTCATCATCAACTCGTATACGACGGGGCTCGCTCCCTCGGTGCTCGGCTACATGCTGCACCTGCTCGTTGCGGAAAAGTACGGCGGCAAGGTCACGTGGGACGAGCTGGGCCTGCCCGTGACGGAGACGGGGCTCGCGCTGCCCTGCGGCGCGACGGGCCGCTGGTTCTCGGAATAAAGGAATCCGCCGCTTTGCGGCAATGAATCCCCGAAGGCTCTTTCGGGACAACGATTAAGGAACGCAACTTTTATGGAAATGATCAAGACCCAAGACCTGGCCTTCACCTATCCGGGCACGGAAGACCAGGTGAACACCCGCGCGCTGCGCGGGGTGGATGTGACCATCGAGCGCGGCAGCTTTGTCGTGATCCTCGGCCACAACGGCAGCGGAAAATCGACGCTTGCCAAGACCTTCAACGCAGTCCTGCTGCCAAGCGGCGGCAAGGTCTATGTCGAGGGCATGGACACGATGGACGAATCGCTCCTGCTTGAAATTCGCAGGCGCGTGGGCATGGTGTTCCAGAATCCAGACAACCAGATCGTGGCGAATGTCGTCGAAGAGGATGTCGCGTTCGCTCCCGAGAATTTGGGCGTGCCGAGCGCCGAGATCAGAAAACGCGTGGACGACGCGCTCGAGGCCGTCGGCATGACGCAGTTCGTCAAGCACGCGCCGCACCTGCTCTCCGGCGGACAGAAGCAGCGCATCGCCATCGCGGGCGTGCTGGCGATGAAGCCCGAGTGCATCGTGCTCGACGAGGCGACCGCCATGCTCGACCCCATCGGCCGGCGCGAGGTGCTCGCGGCCGTCGAAAAGCTCAACCGCGAGCAGGGCATCACGGTCGTCCTCATCACCCACCACATGAACGAAGCCGAGCACGCCGACCGCGTGATCGTGATGAACGACGGCCTTGTCGTCATGGACGGCAAGCCGCGCGAGGTCTTCACCCGCAAAAAAGAGCTGGAGGACATCGGCCTTGCCGTGCCGGACACGGTCTCGCTGCTCTTTTCCCTGCGCGAGGCGGGGATGGACGTCCCCGTGGATGCCATCACCGTAGAGGAATGCGCAGACGCCATTGCGAAAATTTTTACCTAAGAGGACTGTAACCTTGGAAGAGATCATTCGTGTAGAAAACCTGACGCACACCTACGGGGAGGGCACGCCGTTCTGCCGCAGTGCGGTGCAGGATATGTCGCTCGCGATCTATCGCGGCGAATTTTTGGGTATCATCGGCCACACGGGCAGCGGCAAGTCGACGCTGATCCAGCACCTGAACGGCCTGCTCAAGCCGACCTCCGGCCGGATACTTCTCGGTGGAGAGGACATCTGGTCGGACCCGAAGAAAATTCGGAACGTAAGATTCCGCGTGGGCCTCGTGTTCCAGTATCCGGAATACCAGCTCTTTGAAGAGACTGTTTACCGCGATATCGCGTTCGGCCCGACGAACATGGGCTTATCCAAAGACGAGATCGACCGCCGCGTGCGTGAATCCGCGCACTTTGCGGGGCTTACCGACGATCTGCTGGAAAAATCGCCGTTCGCCCTCTCCGGCGGACAGAAGCGCCGCGTGGCCATCGCGGGCGTTATTGCGATGGAGCCCGAGGTGCTCGTGCTCGACGAGCCGAGCGCGGGCCTTGACCCGCAGGGCAGGGAAGAGCTGCTTTCAAACATCCGCGAATTCCACCGCGCGCGCGGCACGACCGTCGTGCTCGTGAGCCACAGCATGGAGGAGATCGCGAAAAACGTCGACCGCATCGTTGTCCTGTCGGACAGCCATGTGCTCATGAGCGGCACGCCGCGCGAGGTCTTCGCCCGCGGCGACGAGCTGATGACCGCGGGCCTCGACGTGCCGCAGGTCACGCGCGTCGCGATGGCGCTGCGCGATAAAGGCATTGCCATCAACCCCGCCGTTTACACCGTCGATGAGCTCAGCAAAGAGCTTGTCGCGCTCAAGAGAGGGGGCGGCAAAAAATGCTGAAGGATATCACGCTCGGCCAGTTTTTCCCGGGCGACACGCTCGCCCATAAGCTCGACCCGCGCACAAAGCTCCTCGTCACGGTGTTTTACGTCGTGGCGCTCTTTACGGCGAAGAGCTACATTGCCTACGGCGTTCTCATTCTGACGCTGATTGTCGCCGTGCGCATCTCGCGCGTGGGCGCGAAGGCGCTTTTCAAGGGATTAAAGCCGGTGCTGTTCATTATCGCGTTCACGGCGCTTTTGAACCTCTTTTACACCCCCGGCACGGAGCTGTGCCATTTTTGGATCTTCCGCATTACGATCGAGGGTGTGCGCGCCGCCATCACGATGATGCTGCGCATCACGCTTTTGATCATGGGAACGTTCCTGCTCACGTATACGACCTCTCCCATCCGCCTGACGGACGGTCTGGAGAGCCTGCTGGGCCCGCTCAAGAAGATCAAGGTCCCTGTGCATGAGCTCGCGATGATGATGTCGATCGCGCTTCGCTTCATCCCGACGCTCATCGAAGAGACGGATAAGATCATGTCCGCGCAGAAGGCGCGCGGCGCCGACTTTGAGACCGGAAGCCTTATGCAGCGCGCCAAGGCGCTCGTGCCGCTGCTTGTGCCGCTGTTTGTCAGCGCGTTCCGCCGCGCCGACGAGCTGGCGACGGCCATGGAATGCCGCTGCTACCACGGCGACGAAGGCCGCACGAAGCTCAATGTGCTGCACTACCAGACGCGCGACTATCTGGTGCTCGGCTATTATGCTGTGCTCGTGGCCGCGGTCATCGCGCTGCGATAAGAAGAAAGGACGCTTTTATGCGAAACATCGCCCTCAAGCTCATGTATAACGGCACGGCCTATCACGGCTGGCAGGTGCAGAAGACAGTCTCAAGCGTCTGCGAGACGATGGAAAAGGGCCTCTCAAAGGTCTGCGGCGGGAACGTCAAGCTCGTCGGCTGCGGCCGCACGGACGCGGGCGTGCACGCCGAGCGCTACATCGCCAATTTCCATACCGAGTCGCGCATTCCGGTCGAGCGCCTGCCGTTTGCCATCAACACGCACACGCCGGAGGATATCGTCGTGCGCGAGGCGCTTGAGGTGGCGGAGGATTTCAACGCGATCCTCTCGTGTCAAAAAAAGGAATACACCTATCGCATCTATAATTCCCGCATCAAAAACCCGTTCTATGTCAACAGGGCTTACTTTTACCCCAAGCACCTCGACGAAGAGGTGATGGACCGCGCGGCGCGCGCCTTTGAGGGCACGCACGATTTCCGCGCCGTCCGCTCTGTCGGCACGGAGACGAAGACCACCGTGCGCACCGTGCACTACTGCCGCGTGTCGCGCTCGGGTGATCTTTTGGAACTCAAGGTCTGCGCGGACGGGTTCCTGTATAACATGGTACGGGCGATCACCGGCACGGTGCTCTACGCCGCGGAGGGGAAGCTCACGCCAGAGGACATCCCCGAGATCCTGGCCTCCGGCGACCGCTCGCTCGCCGGCCCCACGGTGCCGCCGGGCGGACTGTACATGACGAGACTTTGGTATGAGGATGAACGGCTCAATGAATGATCTCAAAGAGGAAAAGGGAACACGCGAGGAGCTGAGGCGCTCGCAGGCGGCCCCGCGCCGCTCCGGCGGCGGGCTCAAGCGGGCGCTGATGGTGATTCTGGCGCTTGTGGTCGTGCTGGCCGTGGTCGTCGCCGCGGCGTGGAAGGACCTGAGCAGCCTTGACAGTGTGCGCCGCCTTTTCTCCTACAATAAGGTCACGCAGGATGAGCAGGGCAAGGTGGAGATGTACTCGTTCAGCAACGACCGCAGCAACACCTTTGCGCTGCTCGGCGACCATCTGATCGTCGCTTCGACGACGGGCGTGTCGATCTACAGCAGCAGCGGCAGCGTGGTGGACAGCATGAGTGTGAAGCTCACGAATCCCGCCATCGCTGTCGGCGGCCAGACCGCCGCGGTCTATGATATCGGCGGGCAGACGCTTCTTATTTACTCTGCAAGCGGCCTTGTGCGCGATATGAGCGGCGAGTGCAGCGGCAATATCCTGTCGGTCAGCGTCAATTCCTCGGACTATCTGGCGCTCAACGCCGAAAAGAGCGGCTACAAGTCCGCTGTTACGGTGTACGACGCTTCGGGCGAGAAGACGTTTGCCTTCAACTCCTCGGAGCACTATGTCATCGACGCGGTCGTCATGCGCGACTGCAAGCGCATGGCGGCGGTGACGCTCGGCGAGTCGGACGGCACATTCGCCGACACGGTGAGCATCTATTCCCTCGGCAGCGATAAAGCGGACTCGGTCAACACACTCACGGGCTCGCTCCTGCTATCGCTCGACAGCGTGGCCGGTACGCTCTCGTGCCTGACGGACGAGAGCTTGACGCTCTTTTCATCGGACGGTACGCTTTCCGGCAGCTATCGCTACGAATACCCGTATCTGCGCGGTTCGAGCATGGACGGCGACAACTACGCGGCGCTGCTGCTGAGCCGCTACCGCTCGGGCAGCACCATGAAGCTCGTGACTGTCTCGTCCGACGGTACAGAGATGGCAAGTCTCGACAGCAGTCAGGAGGTTCTGTCCATGTCCGCGGCGGGGAAGTATATCGCCGTGCTGTACAGCGACAGTCTGGTGCTCTACACGCCGCAGCTGCAGGAATACGCGCGGCTGGACGCCACGGAGTACGCGCGCTCTGTCATCATGCGCGAGGATGGTACGGCGGTGCTGATCGGCTCGTCGTCCGCCTGGCTTTATATTCCGTAATTTCTGTAAAACGCTAAAAATGTTACAATTTATGACTTGAAAGGAGCGCGGGAAACGTGAATAATGGTCTTATGATCGATGCTGTCTTCGCGCTCGTGCTCATTTTAAGCGTCGTGTTCGGTGCCAGGCGGGGGCTGTTCCGCAGCTTTATGGCGCTGGCGGCGATCGTGCTCGCTCTGATCGGCGCGTCGCTCCTGACCGACGCTTTGACCGAGCCCGTGACCGACATGCTGATGCCGCGCCTTGAAAAGAGCGTGGAGGAGTGGTTTGATACCGAATCGCAGACACCGCAGGGGGATGTCCCGCAGATCGAGGGGGAGACCCCGGCGGAGAGCGACGCCTCGGGTGAAACGCCAAACGGCGACGCCGCGCAGGACGCGGAAAACGTTTGGCAGGACGATTCGCCGCTCGCGGTGACAGGCCTTCTCAAAAAGCTGCTGCGCTTCGATTTCGACGGCGCGGTGCGTCAGTCGCTTCGAAATGCCGCGCGCGACGCAGCGCTTGCCGCCGTAAGGACGCTGCTCGGCAGCGTGGTGAGGACACTCGTGTTCGTGCTGTGTTTTTTGGTGCTCACGCTGCTGCTCCGCTTAGTGACGGGAGGCATTGACAAGGTGTTAGACTTGCCAGTTCTGAACGCGCTCAACACCATCGGCGGCGGCGCGCTGGGCCTGATCGAGGGTGCACTTTTGCTGTTTCTCGTCTGCGATGTCGCACCGAAGCTCGGCGTCAAGGCCTTTGCCGACTACGAGGGCACGTATCTGTTATCGTTTTTTATGAGTCATACTCCGCGCGGGCTTGTCGCCGCGCTGTTACCCTGATCTTTACCCCAAGGAGGAAATACTATGCAGCCGCAACTTTGTTCCAGATGTAAAAAGAATATCGCCGTTGTGTTCATCACCCGTCAGGAAAACGGGCAGAACGTCAACGAAGGACTTTGCCTCAAGTGCGCGAAAAATCTCGGACTGCCGCAGGTGGACGAGATGATGCGCCGCATGGGCATCACGGATGAGGACCTTGACAATATCTCCAATGAAATGATGGGCGCTTTCGGCGGCGCGGAAAACCTCGAAGGTCTGACCGATGCCGACGATCCGGACGCCGATAACGAGGACGAGGACGGCAAGACCGCCACGTTCCCGTTCCTGAGCCGCTTTTTCGGCGGAAATCCCGCCGCGAACGACGCACAAAATGGCAACGAGGCCGAGCAGACGCAGAGCCCGCGCAGCAACAAGAAGGTCGAAAAGGGGAGCAAGCACAAATTCCTCGACTCCTACTGCATCAATCTCTCCCAGCGCGCACGCGACGGCAAGCTCGACGCGGTCGTCGGCCGCGAGGAGGAGATCGAACGCGTCATCCAGATTTTGAACCGCCGCCAGAAGAACAACCCCTGCCTGATCGGTGAGCCGGGCGTCGGCAAGACGGCCATTGCCGAGGGCCTCGCCCAGCGCATCGTCGCGGGCGACGTGCCGTTCAAGCTGAGAAGCAAGGAGGTCTATCTTCTTGACCTGACCGCGCTCGTCGCGGGCACGCAGTTCCGCGGCCAGTTTGAGAGCCGCATGAAGGGCCTCATCGAGGAGATCCGCAAGATGGGCAACGTCATCCTTGTCATCGACGAGGTGCACAACATCGTCGGCGCGGGCGACGCCGAGGGCAGCATGAACGCCGCCAACATCTTGAAGCCTGCGCTCTCCCGAGGCGAAATTCAGGTCATCGGCGCGACGACGTTCACCGAGTATCGCAAGCACATTGAAAAGGACACCGCGCTCGAGCGCCGCTTCCAGCCGGTCACGGTCAACGAGCCGAACATGGAGGACACGCTCAAGATTTTGAAGGGCATCGCCCACTACTATGAGCAGTTCCACGGTGTCAAAATTCCCGAGGGCATTCTGCGTCAGGCAGTGCTGCTATCCGAGCGCTACATCACCGACCGTTTCCTGCCCGACAAGGCCATCGACCTCATCGACGAGGCATGCTCGGATCTGAACCTGCACGACAAGAACATCAACCGCCGCATGGAGCTGCGCCGCGAGATCGAGGATTACGACAAGGAGCGCGAGCTTTTGCAGGGCGCAGAAGAACCCGACTTTGAGCGGCTGGCCGAGCTCAAGAGCCTTACCATCAAGGCGCAGACCGAGCTCGACGAGCTCTGCGCGCAGGGTGACCCGCAGCTCACGATGGACAACCTCGCCCGCGTGATCGAGCTCTGGACGAAGATTCCCGCCTCGCGTATCCGTGAAGACGAGTTCCGCCGTCTGAGCGAGCTTGACAAGCGCTTAAAAGAGCACATCGTCGGTCAGGACGAGGCCATCGAGGCCGTCGCCGCGGCGATACGCCGCAACCGCGTGGGCATCTCGCCCAAGCACAAGCCGGTGAGCTTTATCTTCGTCGGCCCCACGGGCGTCGGCAAGACCGAGCTTGTCAAGCAGCTGGCGCAGGACCTCTTCAACTCGCCCGATGCGCTGATCCGTTTCGACATGTCCGAGTTTATGGAAAAGCACTCGGTCTCCCGCATCGTCGGCTCGCCCCCGGGCTATGTCGGCTATGATGAAGCCGGCCAGCTGACCGAAAAGATTCGCCGCAAGCCCTACGCCGTCATCCTTTTCGACGAGATCGAAAAGGCGCATCCCGACGTGATGAACGTCCTGCTGCAAATTCTCGACGACGGCGAGATCACCGACTCCCACGGCCGCAAGGTCAACTTTGAAAACACCGTCATCGTGATGACGTCCAACGCGGGCAGCGAGCGCAAGGAGGGCACTGTCGGCTTCGGCCACACGGCGAACGAGCAGAACCGCGACCGCGCTATGAAGGCGCTCGGCGAGTTCCTGCGCCCCGAATTCCTGAACCGTGTGGACGAGGTCATCTGCTTCAACCGCCTTGACGAGAAGAACTTCGCCGGCATCGCCCACATCATGCTCGATGAGCTGCAAAAGAGCCTTGAGGACAAGGGCCTGCACTTTATGTGGGACGAGGATGTTGAGGACTACCTCGTCAAGAAGTCCTACTCCGCGACCTACGGCGCGCGCAATCTGCGCCGCACCATTCAGAAAGAGCTCGAAGACGTCATGGCCGCGCAGATCATCGACTCCTACGAGCACCCCGTCACGCAGATCCATGCGTCGATGGAGGACGGCAAGCTCGTCGTCCGCAGCCTGTAAAAGAAAGGGGAGGGAGACCATGTTCCATCTGTTCCGCAAGGACATTGAAAAGCACTGCGCCTACTGCAAGAGCGGATCTGTCATCAACGAAGGGCAGGTCATCTGCTCCCGCCGCGGCGTGGTCGACTCTGCTGACCACTGCCGTCACTTCTGCTACGATCCGCTCAAACGTGTGCCGCCGAGACCCGCCACGCTGCGCGACCAGTATACCTCCGAGGATTTTTCCCTGTAAGGCCGGGCAGCGCCCCGAACAATAAAGAAAGAAGGCCGATTCCCATGAACATTTCTCAGGTTTACGCAGTCTATTTCAGCGCCACCGGCAACACCAGAAAGGTGACCACCACGCTTGCAAATGCCCTTGCCGTCAGCTTCGACGTGCCGCTCGAGGTGCGCGATTTCACGCTGCCCGCCGCGCGCGAGGAAGCGTATGAGTTTGCCGAGGGCGACCTTGTCGTATTCGGTATGCCAACCTACGCGGGCAAGCTTCCAAATAAGCTGCTCGACTTTGTGAAGTCCGGCTTTCACGGAAACGGCGCGCTCGCCGTGCTGGTCGTGACGTTCGGCAACCGCAGCTTCGACAATTCGCTTGCCGAGCTCTGCGCCTGCCTCGAAGGGGACGGCTTCCACACCATCGGCGCGGGCGCCTTTGCCTGCCGCCACGCCTTTACCGACGTGCTTGCCAACGGCAGACCCGATTCCGACGATATGGCGGAGCTTGCAAAGCTCGGCTCCGCGGTCGTGGGCCGCATCGTGCGGATGACCGAGTATCCCACGCCCGTCACGGTCGACGGTGACGCCGACGCGCCGTATTACCGCCCGCTGGGCCTCGATGGCGAACCAAAGGTGTTTCTGAAGGCGAAGCCCAAGACCGACCTCGACAAGTGTATCCGCTGCGGTGTGTGCGCCTCCCTCTGCCCGATGGGCTCGATCAATCCCGATGATGTCACCGAGGTCGTGGGCTTGTGCATCAAATGCCACTCCTGCGTGCGCAACTGCCCGATGGGTGCGAAGTATTTCGACGATCCCGCGTTCCTCTCGCACCGCGCGATGCTCGAACGCGACTACACGCGCAGAGCGGAGGACAAGATCTTCACGGCGTAAGAAGAAAGTACATAAAAAGGCTCTGTTTGGGAATCCCAAACGGAGCTTTTTTCATTCCTGAATGACGGAACGTTGCTGCCTTACTAACAAAATTTGGGAAGGGCGGGAAGCGGGGACAGCCACGCACGCATACGCTATGGAGAAAGCACCAATTTTGGGAGGGATCTTATGAAACCGGTGTACTTTTTCCTCGGCGCAAACAGCGAAGAGGGCTTTTTCTCGCTCTATGACCAGCTTTTGGGCGGTCGGCTCGACGATCTGATGATTCTGAAAGGCGGCCCGGGCTGCGGCAAGTCGACCTTCATGCGCCGCGTGGGCGCGGCGATGGAGCGCGCGGGCGAGCGCATCGTGTACATCAACTGCTCGGGCGACCCCGATTCACTCGACGGCGCGATCTTTCTGGACCGAAACGCTGCTATCGTGGACGGTACCAGCCCGCATGTGCTCGAGCCAACCTACGCGGTCGCGAGCGAGCGCTATGTCGATCTGACACGCTTCTACGATGTGGACGCGGCTAAGGCACGCCGCGCGGAGATCGTCGCGCTGAGCGACGAATATCGCGCACACTACCGCAGCGCCTATCGCATCCTGCGCGCGATGGGCGAGGTGGAGAGCGAGCGCCGCGTGGCAATGCACGCGCAGATGGATTTTTCGAAGCTCCGCCGCCGCACCGACGGCATCCTCGCACGCGAGCTGCGCGGTGAGGGAGGCGGCAGCGGGCGCGTCGACCGCGCGTTTTTGGGCGGTGTGACGCATCGGGGCGAGATTTGCCGGTTCGACACCGTCGAAGCCCTCTGCCCGCGCATCTATGCCATCATCGACAGTGCGGGGCTGGGAAACGAAATGCTTGAGACCGTCGTGCAGGCGGCACAGGCGAAGCATTTCGACATCATCGCCTGCCCGAATCCAGACCGGCCGCGGGAGCTCCATCACGTATTGATCCCGGAAAAAGGGCTGGCGTTTATCACAACGAACGCGCGCAACCCGTACGACGGGAAGCCCTACCGCCGCCTGCGTCTCGACGCGATGGCGGAGGAGAAGCTTACGCGCGCGCAGAAGGCGAAGCTGCGCTTCACCCACCGCGTGGAGGCGTCGCTCTTAGACGAGGCAGTGAGCGCGCTGTCGGACGCCAAAAAAGCGCACGACGCGCTGGAATCCGCATATTATCCCTGCGTGGATTTCGAGGGAGCCACTGCGCTCGCAGAGAAAGAAATTAAAAGACTATTAAAGCAATAGCACTTTACAGATTCATGCTGCCTGAAGGCAGCAATGGGATTCCCTGCGCCGCGCAGGGTGCGGCAAAGGTGACCATTCTCTCACGTGAGAGAATGGTCACCTTGAACCCCCAAGAGAACGCAAGGGGCCTTGCCCCTTGACCCCGCACATTGGCAGTCAGGCACTTGAAGAACTGCTCAGCCTGCGGATTGCACTGCGGTGTACATGGCTTCGCCATGAACCCCTGCGTTTCGTTGCATGTTGCAACCGCGCCTTACTATCGTGAGGCGCGAGTGACGTTACCTCGGCGGCGGACTGCCTGCCGAATGCGGCATTGCTGCGCTCGCCGCATTGATTAGCACTCCGGTAGACGGTGATTACTGCGCACTTCTATAAGATGGGCAGAGCGGCAGCGGATAATAGAAGCAGAGGCAAATCGTATAGTAAAACCAATGGCGGCGAGCGTTAGCAATGCCGCCACGCAGGCACTTTCACTCCGGAGGCATGAAAGTTGTTCGAGCTCCAGATTGCCAATCAAAGCCTTTCTCTTGGGGGTCAAAGGGGGATATTCTCTTTCCGTGGAAAGAGAATATCCCCCTTAATCGTCCCCCTGCACGGTGCAGGGAAAACCCCGCCCTTTCGGGCGGCCTTGATTCATTGTGCCATATCGGCACGAAAATAAACCGTCCGCTCTGGCAGCGATAAGATCAGCGTATACTCGCTGCTTTTCCCGCCCGCAGCATCGGTGTATTCCGTGACGCCGACAAGCGCCGTACCGGTCTCGCTATCCAGCGTAAGATCATAGAGGACGTCGTTCGCATCGTGCTGGGTGAGGGTGTAGATGCCGCTTTGCGTGCTGCCGTCTGAATCCGTGAGCGTCAGCGTGCCGTCCTGTGCGGCGCAGGTGAGGACGGAGAGGTCGAGCGACTGCCCCTCGCTGTCGATGGCGTTTGCGTATGTCCAGTCGTGGCCCTCGATGGTCAGGCCGTCATCCGTTTTGCCGCAGCCGACGAGTAGAAAAATGAGCAGCAGCGGCAGTAAAATCTTGTATTTACCTGTCATGTGTTTTTCCTTTCCACCTCTTGATTTTCAATCCTATCAGCACACCAAGTCCCACGACAAAGAGCGACAGTGCGGCTAAAAACAGATGTGAAGGGAACCGGCCCATAACGTAGATGTCTGTCGCCATATCAACGCCGCCGACGATCGAAACATCCTCTGAAATAGGCGGTCTGGCAGTAAAATACTGTACGGCACATATGAGCAGTACCGGTACGCTGACGGCCAACAGCACCCATGCGCCAATGCGCAGGGTCTTTGTGCGCTTATCGCGTGTTTTCTCCGATATGCTTGCGGGAGCGTTCCCATCCGGCGTGCCGGTCAACTCTGCGAGCGGAACACCGAAAAAGCCCGAGAGCGCGAAGAGGTTCGCCGTGCTCGGCAGCGACGAGCCGTCTTCCCACTTTGTCACGGCTTGCCGCGAGACTTCGAGTGCCTGCGCCAGCGCCTCCTGCGACAGCCCGCGCTCCTTTCGAAGCGTGCGGATGCGCGTGCCGAGTTCGTTGTCCATAGAAAGTCTCCTTTGTGTTGATGGCGCTATCGTAGCAGTTTTTGGCGCAAAAGTCCACCAAGTATTCCGCTACTATCGGTAGCGAAACGTAAAAAGCCGCCCGAATGGGCGGCTTTTTACGCGTATTTACTTCTTGCGGCAGCTCAGCTCGCCGTTTTCGGCGTCGAGCACAAGCGTGCTGCCCGCGGCGAGGTCGCCGCGCAAAATCTCCTTGGCGATCAGCGTCTCCGCTGCGCTCTGGAGGTAGCGCTTGAGCGGACGCGCGCCGTAGATCGGATCGAAGCCGCGCTCGATGATGAGGCTCTTGGCCGCATCCGTGACTTCGAGCCTCAGCGTCTTGTCGGCAAGGCGCTTCTTGAGACCTTCCATCAGGATGTCGATGATGCCGCTGAGGTTCTCCTTCGTGAGCGGCTTGAACATGATGATCTCGTCAAGACGGTTCAAAAACTCTGGACGGAACGCGCGGCGCAGCTCGTCCATGACGGCGGCGCGGGCACTCTCGGAGATGCTGCCGTCCGGCTGGATGCCGTCGAGCAGCTCGGAAGAGCCGAGGTTCGAGGTCAGGATGATGATCGTGTTCTTAAAGTCCACCGTGCGGCCCTGCGAATCGGTGATGCGGCCGTCGTCGAGAATTTGCAGCAGGATGTTGAACACATCCGGGTGCGCCTTTTCGACCTCGTCGAACAGCACGACACTGTACGGCTTGCGGCGCACGGCCTCAGTGAGCTGGCCGCCCTCGTCATAGCCGACGTATCCCGGAGGGGCACCAATGAGACGCGAGACGGAGAATTTCTCCATGTACTCGGTCATGTCGATGCGCACGAGGTTGTGTTCATCGTCGAACAGACAGTCGGCGAGAGACTTGGCAAGCTCTGTCTTGCCGACGCCCGTGGGACCGAGGAAGAGGAAGCTGCCGATCGGGCGGTTCGGGTCTGCGATGCCTGCACGCGAGCGCTGGATGGCCTCGGTGACGAGACGCACGGCCTCGTCCTGACCGACGACACGCTTGTGAATGATCTCGTCGAGGCGCAGCAGCTTTTCGCGCTCACCCTCCATCAGACGGCTGACGGGGATGCCCGTCCACTTGCCGACGATATCGGCGATCTCGTTTTCAGTCACGGTGTCGTGCACCATGGAGTTGTCGCCCGTGTGCTTTTCGGCCGCGGCCTCGGCGTCCTTGAGCTGCTTTTCGAGGGCAGGGAGATCGGAGTATTTGAGCTTTGCGGCCTTTTCGTACTCGAGGTTCGCCTGCGCGCGTTCGATCTCGCCGTGCATCTGCTCGATCTGGCTCTTGAGCTGCTTCACGCTGTCCACGCCGCTCTTTTCCGCCTCCCAGCGGGACTTCATGGCGTTGAACTGTTCCTTTTCATCGGCAAGCTCTTTCTTGAGCTCCTCAAGACGGTCGCGGGAGAGCTGGTCGTCCTCTTTCTTGAGGGCCATCTCTTCGATCTCCTGCTGCATGATCTTGCGGCGCAGATCGTCGAGCTCTGCGGGCATCGAGTCGATCTCCGTGCGGATCATCGCGCAGGCCTCATCGACAAGGTCGATGGCCTTGTCGGGCAGGAAACGGTCGGTGATATAGCGGTCGGAGAGCGTCGCGGCGGCGACAAGCGCGTTGTCGTGGATGCGAACGCCGTGATAGATCTCATAGCGCTCCTTCAGGCCGCGCAGGATGGAAATGGTGTCCTCGACCGTCGGCTCGTTGACCATGACGGGCTGGAAGCGGCGCTCGAGGGCGGCGTCCTTTTCGATATACTGGCGGTACTCGTCGAGCGTGGTCGCGCCGATGCAGTGCAGCTCGCCGCGAGCCAGCATCGGCTTTAAGAGGTTGCCGGCATCCATGCTGCCCTCGGTCTTGCCCGCGCCGACGATGGTGTGCAGCTCATCAATGAAGAGGATGATCTTGCCGTCGGACTTCTTGACCTCGTTCAAAACGGCCTTTAAGCGCTCTTCAAACTCGCCGCGGTATTTCGCGCCCGCGATCAGCGCGCCCATGTCGAGCGAGAAGATCGTGCGGTCCTTGAGCCCTTCGGGCACATCGCCGCGCACGATACGCTGGGCAAGGCCCTCGGCGATGGCCGTCTTGCCGACGCCCGGCTCGCCGATGAGCACGGGGTTGTTCTTCGTCTTACGCGACAGAATGCGGATGACGTTGCGGATCTCTGCGTCACGGCCGATGACGGGGTCAAGCTCCTTCGTGCGGGCGCGCTCGACGAGGTCCGTGCCGTACTTCTTGAGCGCGTCGTAGGAATCCTCGGGATTGTCGCTCGTCACGGGGGAGGTCTTGACCTTCGCAAGCTCATCGGAGAAGCGGCTTCTCGTGATGCCATGGTTGGAGAGCAGCTGACGCACGTTCTGCGAGCCCTCGGAGAAGATGGCGAGCATCAGGTGCTCAACGGAGAGATACTCGTCGTGCAGCTTTTCGGCGGTCTTTTCGGCAAGGTTCAGGATCTTGCCGACCTCGAGCGAGGCGTACACCTCGCCGCTGCCGCCGGAGATGCGGGGCAGATTGCGGATCAGCGTGTCGAGCTCGGAGAGTAAGCCGTCGCAATCGACGCCCATCTTACCGAACAGTGACCCAATCAGTCCGCCGTCCTGATCGAGCAGGGCATAGAGCAAATGTTCGGTCGTTACATACTGGTTGCCGTTTTCCTGCGCCATGTTCTGCGCGGTCTTGACGGCTTCCAAAGCCTTTTGCGTATATTTTTCAGCATTCATTCAAGTTCACCTCAAATTCGTGTTTTTTACAATTAAGTGATTAAATCAGCAGCGTTCTGCTTCGCAGATCGCCGCGGTAGGCCATTTCAACATCGCTCGCGGAGAGCGAGCCGTCGAGATAGCCCTTGAGCAGCCGGTCGAAGAGCTGGACATAAGCGCTGATCGCACCGGCGACATCATCGGCAGTCAGCGCCTTTCCGCGCGGCATCGCGAGCGGACGGACGAAGCGCCCGTCGTACAGCGCGCAGGAAATGGAGCTGCCGAGAAGCGGTGCGAGGCACTTGTCTTCGATTTGCACCCAGAGCCGGAAGAAGCTCGTCATTGCGGAGATCAGCGCCGCCGACTGCGTGCGGAACACGATGTTCAGCGTGCCCATCGTCTGGGCGTCGCCATTGCTCAGGTCGACCTCGTACTTGACCGTGGGGCGGTATTTGTACGATAAGCTCGACTTGAGCGACATCGTGGACGAGCCGGGGGCAAAGAATGGCACCAGCTCGCGCGTGGGCGTCATCAACTCTTCGATGGCCTCGAAAATATCGTTCCAGCGGCGCTCGGGCGTCGGCACGGAGACGTACTCGGCCAAAATCTGGTTGACGAGCGCCGAACGGTTCGTGCCCATCCGGTGGGCCAGCGCGTCGACCTCGCGCACCACATCATCTGACAGCGTCAGACTGTACAGGTTTTTTTTCATCATGCGCCTCCTTGGGGTCCTTTTTCTTTCTGGATGCTATCATAGCATGAGAAAAAACTTTGTCAATAGATTTATATAAATATATTTACGAGTTATGTGCGAATTTACACGGAGTTCATAATTGCGATGGAAGCGGAAAAAGGGAAAAGCCGCAATGAATTTCACTGCGGCTTTTCCCTTTTGAGAGATATGAGAGATGAGAGAATAGCAAATTTACAGCAGGCCTTGGAGCAGGATGATGACGATCAGGATCGGCAGCACCCACTGGAAATAGGGCTTGAGCTTGGGCGAGAGCTTGATGCCCGCGCCCTTGTTGGCCTCGGCGAGATACTTGTCAAAGCCCCAGCCCCACTTCGTGACGCAGAACAGCAGATACACGAGCGAGCCGATGGGCAGCAGGAGGTTGCTCACAAGGAAGTCCTCGCTGTCGAGCACGTCCTTGCCGAGAATGGGGTGGAAGTCGCTCCAGATGTTGTAGCCGAACACGCAGGGAAGACTCAGGAGCATCAGCAGCACGCCATTGATGAGCACGGCCTTCTTGCGGCTCCAGCCGAAGGTATCCATGCAGACGGCGAGGATGTTTTCAAAGACCGCAAGCACTGTCGACATGCTGGCAAAAATCATGAAGAGAAAGAAGAGCGTGCCCCAGAAGCGGCCGCCCGCCATGTTGACGAACACCTGCGGCAGCGTGACGAAAAGGAGGGACGGGCCATTGTCGGGCGCTACGCCGTAGGAGAAGCACGCGGGGAAGATGATCGTGCCGGCCATGAGCGCAACGAACGTATCGAGCGCGCAGATGCGGATGGACTCACCGGCGAGGGTGTGATCGTCGGACATGTAGCTGCCGAAGATCTCCATCGCGGCAATGCCGAGAGAGAGCGTGAAGAAGGCCTGATTCATCGCATCGGTGATGAGGCTGCGCAGGCCGTTTTCGCGGATGGAATCGAGCGAGGGGAGCAGGTAGAACTTCATGCCCTCCGCCGCGCCGGAGAGCGTCAGGCTGTGACCGGCGAGAATGAGGATGAGCGCGAGCAGCGCGATCATCATCACTTTGGACACGCGCTCAAGGCCCTTTTGCAGACCGAACGAGCAGACGATGAAGCCGACGATGACGATGGCGACTGCCAAAATACCCATTTCGACTGGATCGGACAGCAGCTGGCCGAACACGGCGGACGCGTCCTCCGCGGGCATGCCGGAGTAGAACTTGCCGGTCAGGAACCTGCCAAAGTAGCTCACCATCCAGCCGGAAACCGTCGTGTAGTACATCATCAAGAGGTAGCAGCCGATCAGGCAGAACCAGCCGTGGATGTGCCACTTGGACTTGGGCTTTTCGAGCGTCTTGTAGGCGAGGATCGCGCTCTTGTGGCTCGCGCGGCCGACGGCCAGCTCCATCGTCAGCACGGGAACGCCCATGATGAGCAGGCACAGAATGTAAAAGAGAACAAAATAGCCGCCGCCGTTTTTGCCCGTCACATAGGGGAAGCGCCAGACATTGCCGATGCCGATGGCGCAGCCCGCGCTGACGAGCAGGAAGCCCAGGCGGGAGCGGAACGATTCGCGATTCATGTTGATCGACCTCATTTGTAAAAGATTTATGAACGATGTGCTTATCTTACCGCAGGAAGATGGGCTTTACAAGACCGATTATCGGATGATATAATAAGTAAAACTTATGTTATGAGGAAATGAGTACATGAATCGCAATCAGCTACGCTATTTTGTCTCCGCCGCGGAGCACCGGAGCTTCACAAAGGCGGCGGAGCAGTATTACATCTCGCAGACCGCGGTGACGCAGCAGATCCAGCAGCTTGAGCAGACGCTCGGCTGCGAGCTCTTCGACCGCAGCACACGCCCCGTAAGCCTGACGAGCGCGGGAAAGTCGTTCCTTTTGGACGCAAAAGCGATCTTAGAGCGCATGAGCCGCGCACAGGAACGCGTGCATGACGCGGCGACGGGCCTGACCGGCACGCTGCGCGTCGGCTACGTGCGCGGCTACGAGCGCAGCGACCTCTCGGTCCTGATGCGCCACTTCCACCAGAAAAACGGAAACGTGCTCATCTCGTTCTACCGCTGCTCGACGGATGTGTTGGCCGCGGGGTTACTCCATCAGGAGTATGACATCGTCTTCACTTGGGACTCGACAAACCTGCGCACACAGGAGGGCGTCACGTTTCAGACGGTCGAAAAGGCTCGGCTCGTTGTCGCGCTCTATGCGGGCCATCCGCTCACGCAGCGCCGCCAGCTCACGCGGCAAGAGCTGCGCGGGGAGAACATCTTATATATGTCGCCCGACGCCGCGCCCGATTCCTACGGCGACGCCTTTTTCATGCAGCGCTACGCCGAGGCGGGCTACAAGCCGAACATTCTCTTCCGCTCGGCGGACACCGAAAGCATCCTGATGATGGTCGCGGCGGAGGAGGGGATCTCGCTCCTGCCCGACTACTGCACCGACCGCCTTTACAATGCCGACAACCTCGTCTTCGTCCCGCTCGTGGGCGAAGGGGAGGAGGAAGAGATCATCGCCGCCTGGCAGAGCGGCAACCAGAACCCCGCACTGGGACGGTTTTTGACAGAGCTCAATCAAAAAGACCCGCCTTACTGAGGCGGGTCTTTTTGGCGCAAGATCGCGTCAAGCGCTGGAAAATATTTCTTTACCGGGATCGGCAGACCTTCTGCATTGAGAAAGCAGTGGACGGATGTCGCGGTCGCGGCCAAAGCATTCGAAGAGTTGAGAACACTTTTCTTCGCCGGAGAGGTACTGGCAGAGATCACATTCCACTTTATCGAGAACGGCGCAGGGCGGCGAGTGAACAGGCAAAACAGAACGGTGTTCATAAAAAGGTCGCTGATTTACCATGAAGAAGGCGTTGATGCAAGTCGCTTTATATGCTATGCTTATCAGTAAGAAGTCGTTGGCAAACCGTGAGTTGTGGAGGTGAAAACAAATGAAGTATTTAGTTTTATTAGCAGGCTGTGGCCTCGGTGATGGTTCATGTATAGAAGAAGTAATTCTGACGTATGCAGCGCTTGATAAATATGGGTGTGATTACACTCCTGTCGCAGAAAATGTTTCCTTTCAGTCTGTTAACCACCTGACAGAACAGATGGCAGAAAAGCGGAATATCCTTATAGAATCAGCCCGCGTCGGAAGAGGACGCATAAAAGATGTTCGTGAGATTGATTTTGCAGAATACGATGCATTGATCATACCCGGTGGAATTGGTTTATTGAACAATTATAGAGACTCCAATGTGATAAAAACGTGCGTCACACATTTTATTAGCGAAAAGAAACCTGTCGCTGCCATGTGTGCGGGAATCGACTTTCTCCGCCGCTTCTATGGAAGTAATCTATTGGCACGTGAGATAGAAGAACTAACTGCTGAAAAATTCTGTTTTGATGCTGAAAACAATGTTTATTACACGCCCGCTTTCAGAAAAACCAACAGTAGCTATACGACACTATTAGGTATCGATTCTATGATTTATGCGTTGAAACAGGCACAAACATTACGATGAAATCTGTTTTGTAGGTTTAATTATTGAACAGAATAACTTATATTCTGCCCGCTGACTATGCGTATGTGCAATGCACGGCACGTCGCTTTGCATGAAAAAGGGCACACCATCCAGACGCTGTAAACGCCTGAAGGGTGTGCCCTCTATTTGTCGTTATTGGCTTAGTTCAGGAAGTCTTTGAGCTTCTTGCTGCGGCTGGGGTGACGGAGCTTGCGCAGCGCCTTGGCTTCGATCTGGCGGATGCGCTCGCGCGTGACGTTGAACTCCTTGCCGACCTCTTCGAGCGTGCGGGGACGGCCGTCCTCGATGCCGAAGCGCAGCTTCAAGACTTTCTCCTCACGCGGGGTGAGGGTGGAGAGCACGTCGACGAGCTGCTCCTGCAGCAGCGTGAACGACGCAGCCTCGCTCGGCTCGCTCGCACCCTCGTCGGGGATGAAGTCGCCAAGGTGGCTGTCTTCCTCTTCGCCGATCGGCGTTTCGAGGGAGACGGGCTCCTGCGCGATCTTCAGGATCTCGCGCACCTTGTCGACGGGCATGTCCATCTCGGCGGCGATCTCTTCGGGAGAGGGGTCGTGGCCGAGCTCCTGCAAGAGCTGACGGGACACGCGGATGACCTTGTTGATGGTCTCGACCATATGAACGGGGATACGGATGGTGCGCGCCTGGTCAGCAATGGCGCGAGTGATGGCCTGACGGATCCACCACGTCGCGTAGGTCGAGAACTTGTAGCCCTTGGTGTAGTCGAACTTTTCGACGGCCTTGATGAGGCCGAGGTTGCCCTCCTGAATGAGGTCGAGGAACAGCATGCCGCGGCCCACGTAGCGCTTAGCGATGGACACGACGAGACGCAGGTTTGCCTCGGCCAGGCGCTGCTTGGAGCGCTCTCCCTTCTTGACGGCAGATTTGAGTGCCTTCATTTCCTCTTCGCTCAGCTCCGTGCCGTTCTTTTCGGCCTCTTCGAGCTTCTGCTTGGCCTCCACGCCCGCGGACATCGCGGTCGCGAGCGAAATTTCCTCGTCCGCCGACAGCAGCGACACCTTACCGATCTCCTTGAGGTACATGCGCACGGGGTCGTCAGTCGAGAAGCTGTCGACCAGCTCGTTCGGGTCGACGAGCTCTTCCTCTTCGATCTCGGCGATCTCCTCCATCGGCGGCTCCACATCGTCGATGCTGCTGTCGATGGCCTCGGCGGTGCCGATGTCGATGCCGAGCGTTTCGAGCGAGTCGTAGATCTGGTCGAGCTGCTCGCTCTCAAGGTTCATCTCGTCGATGGTCTCCATCAGGTCGCTGGAGTTGAGCTTGCCCTTGGCCTTGCCCTTGGCAAAGATCTCCATGAGCTTTTCGCTGCCCTGCAGCAGCGCCGCCGCGGGCAGGGAGGCGACCAGCTTTTCATCCAGCGGGGGATACTTCTCCGCGGGCTTTTCCGCCTGCGCGGTATCCTCGTTCGCTTTCTTGGCCGCTGCGGCCTTTTTCGCTTTCTTCGGCAGATTGATCTCCTCAAAATCTGCCTCGGCGAGCAGCGCGTTGGCCTGTTCCTCCAGCTCTCTGCTGGTCAGCTGTTTTTCTTCCATGTTTGCTTTCCTCCGTTACCCTTATATTTATTCTTTTCCATCGCGGCCATCAGGGGATCTTCGTTGACGGCCGCGCGCTTGTGCGCTTCGTCTAAAATGATATTGCAGTAGTCCTTCAGCGCCTGTGCGCCGTTTTTGAGCGATTCCGGCTTTTGCAGGATACCGATCAAGTGGCTGATCTCCTCCGACGTGAAAAATTCCGCCAGCGCTGGGATGTTCACCTGCCCGCTCTCGCGCAGCTGCGCGCGCAGCGCCGTGAAGAACCGGCCCAGGAGGGGAGAGGAGAAGTCCTCTTCCCGGATCGGCGGATTCTCGCCAAAGAGGGAATCGTCCAGCGTCAAAAGCCGCAGCACGCCTTCTTCGGCAAGCGCCGAGCGAAGGTCGGTGTAGCGGATCGACCGCTCGCGCGGCTGGGCGGACGCCGCGGGATTCAGGTCCCGCCGCTCCTGCTCGCGCTTTTCCTTGTAGCGGGCGCGTTTTCGCGCGCGCTCGACCTCGAGCTTCATCGCGTCGGGCGTGATGCCTGCGGCCTCGGACGCGCGCACGGTGTAAATTTCGCGCTCAACCGCGTTCGGCACTGTGGAGAGCAATCCTGCTGCCGCTTCGGCAAAGCCGATACGTCCCTCGTCGCTTTTGAGGTCGAACTTTGACTTGAGCTGCGCCATGCGGAAGTCCATCCCGCTCTCGCTGCCGGAAAGCAGATGCTCAAAGGCGTCCTTACCCTGGAACTTGATGAAGTCGTCCGCGTCCTGTTTGATGTACTCTCCGTCGACGAGCCGCTTGGGAAGCTCGAGCACCTTGACCTGAAAGTCGGTGTTATTGAGAAGCGTCAGCGCCTTCTGCGTCGCGACCTTGCCCGCGTCGTCGTTGTCGTAGCAGAGCACGATCTCCTTCGTGTAGCGACTGAGTAATTGCAGCTGCTCCGTCGTCAGCGCTGTGCCCATCGAGGCGCAAGCATTGTCGAATCCAGCCTGATGCAGCATCACGACGTCGATGTTGCCCTCGACCAAAATAATGTTGCTGCGCTTGCTCTTTTTGGCCAGGTTCAGCCCGTATAAAACGCGCCGCTTGCTGTAAACGATGGTCTCGGGCGTGTTCATATACTTCGCGCCCGGATCGTCCTTGCTGATGATGCGCCCGCCAAAGCCCAGCACATCGCCGCGCACGTCGATGATGGGGAAGATGAGGCGCTTGCGGAATTTGTCGTACAACCCGCCGTTCTTGCCGCGGATGGCAAGACCCGAGGCAAGCAGCTCGCCGTCGCCATAGCCCTTTTTCCGCATCGCGGTCAGTAAGCCGTCCCACTCGTCCGCCGATGCGCCGAGACCGAAGTTCGTTGCATTGCGCCGCGTGATCTTGCGGTTTTTCATATACTCGAGCACCGGCGCACCCTTGGGCGAGTAGAGCTGATCGTAGTAAAAGCGCGCCGCGTCGCGGTTGAGCGACAGGATGCGCGAACGCAGCCGGCTCTCGTCGCTGTGCTCTTCTTCCGGCACGGGCATGTTCGCGCGCCGCGCGAGAAAGCGCACCGCATCGGGGAAGGAAAGGTTCTCCTCCTCCATGATGAAGTTGATGACGCCGCCGCCTTTTTTGCAGCCGAAGCAGTAGCACAGCTGCTTGTCCGGCAGCACGTGGAACGAAGGCGTCTTTTCGCTGTGAAAGGGGCAGCAGCCCCACAGGCTCCCGCCGCGCGGCTGGAGCGAGACATAATTGCTGACAACGTCGACAATGTCGTTGCGGGCGATGAGCTCGTCCAAAAACTGACGGTCAAAGGCCATGGCGTCCTCCTTTCTCACTTCTGCGCACGGAACATTTTTCTGTCTATGGTGTATATACGCCGAAAATGGTTGCTTTCCTCTTTTTTGACGGAAAAATTCCAAAAAAATTTTTCTGCGCGGAGAAAATTTGACAGACCGTGCCATTTCTCCTATAATTTCCGCAGGAATCGCTGCGCAAAGGGGGCGGAACATCGTGAATATCCGGTTGTATGCGATAAAATTAGATCGACCGCTCTCAGAAGCGGAACGGTCCGCGCTCGCGCGTTTTCTGCCACCTGAGCGGCAAGACCGCATCAAAACATCGGAACCCCTCTGCGCCTACGCGCTGCTCTGCCGTGCACTGCATGAACTTTACGGCTTGGAGGACTTACCGCAGCTTTCCTACGGCGAGCACGGCAAGCCGTACTTTGCTTCGCATCCGGACGTTCATTTCAGCCTGAGCCACACGCGCGGCGCTGCGCTGCTGGCTGTTCACAACGAGCCAATCGGCGCGGATATCGAGTGTCTTCGCCCTGTGAGCGGCGCGATGCGCACGCGCTTTCACGCGGCAAACGACGCCGATTTCTGGCGCCTCTGGGTGCAGCGGGAGAGCCGCTGCAAGCGCGCAGGGATCAGCGCCGTCGCATTGCGGGACAGGGAAGTGCCGAGCTTCCCGAATGAGCGCGTTTTCGCACTCGAACCGTTCCCCGACTATACCGCCGGCGTCTGTACCTGCTCTGACGCTGACGTTGACAAGCCGATATACCTTACAGTAAAAGAGCTCATATAAAAGGTTCCGAAGAAGTCTCTTCGGAACCTTTTTTGCTTGATTTTTCCTCTTACAGCTCTACGACGATGGGCTCGTGGTGCACTTTCGGCAGCAGCATATTTTTGACGTCGCTCGTTTTGAGCTTGATGGTCGAGGTGCAGAGGCACGGGTGGCAGGAGAAGTACTCCGCCTCATAGGTCTCCTTGTCGATGAGCAGCTGCACGCGGTTTTCATCATCGTTCATCAGGCCGAGGATCGTCGCTGAACCCGGCGTGCAGTGCAGCAAGTCCCAAAGCTGCTCTTCCGGCGCGAACGACAGGCGGGCCGAGCCGATCTGATGGCTCAAGTCCTTCGTATGAAACGCCTTGTGCGGCGGCATACATAAAAGGTAGAAATTCGTCTTCTGCCGGTTGCAGAGGAAGAGGTTCTTGCACACGTCCACGCCGAGCACGGAGGACACATCGTCGCACTTTTCCATCGTGTCGGCCAGCTCGTGGGTCACGCGCTCATAGTCGATGCCGAGGGAATCCAGAAAGTCGAACGCTGACGCTTCCTGCGCGGGCAGCTTACCCTCGGGGCGGGAATTGTGATAGATCGGGGAGATTTCCATGTTGCTTTATTTCTCTTCTTTCAGCAGTTTTTCGCCGGCCTTGAATATATCGCCCGCGCCGACGGTCAAAATAAGGTCGCCCGGGCAGGCGATGCGCGCGAGCGCGGCAGTCACCTTGTCGAGCGTAGGGCAATAAACGGATCCGGGGATCTCGCGGCTCAGGTCCATAGACGAAATGCCGATGTCATTCTGCTCGCGCGCGGCGTAGATCTCTGCCAGCACCACGACGTCGGGTACGCGCAGCTCTTTGACAAAATCGTTAAACAGCGCCTTCGTGCGCGTGTAGGTGTGCGGCTGGAAGGCGCAGATGATGCGCTTGTAGGGCAGCGTCTTCGCCATTTCGAGCAGCGCGTGCAGCTCGCCGGGGTGGTGGGCGTAGTCGTCGTAGACGTCCGCGCCGTGGAAGCTTCCCTTGTACTCAAAGCGGCGGCCCGCGCCGGTGAACGTTGCAAGGCCGAGACCGACGGCCTCGCCGCTGACGCCGAGAAGATATGCGGCGCTCGCCGCGGCCAGTGCGTTCATCACGTTGTGCTTGCCGCCCACGCGCAGGGAAACATGAGCGTAGTAACTGCCGCGGATATAGATGTCAAAGCTCGGAAGCCCGTCCGTCCAGACGACGTTTTCCGCGCGGCACTGCGCGGCGGGATCGTCATAGCTGAACCAGAAGATCGGCTGGGAAATGCCCCTGAGCGCATCGCGCGCACCCTCATCATCCATGTTGGCGACCACATGTCCGCCGATGGGGACGAGCTCTGCAAAGCGGCGGAACGAGTGCTCCACATCCGCTAAGTCCTTGAAGAAATCGAGATGGTCGGCCTCCACGTTCAAAATGACCGCGACAGTTGGGAAGAAGCTCAAAAACGAGTTGCAGTATTCGCAGCTCTCGGCAATGATCGTATCGCCCTTGCCGACGCGATAACCGGAATGAAGCAGCTGTAACGTGCCGCCAATCATGACGGTCGGGTCTTTCTGCGCGGCCATGAAGATGTGCGTCGCCATCGAAGTGGTCGTCGTCTTGCCGTGCGTGCCGGAGATGCAGAGGGCGTTTTTGTAGCCCTTCATAATAGCGCCCCAAGCCTGCGCGCGCTCGAAAACGGGGATGCCGCGCGTCACCGCGCCGGAGATCTCGGGATTATCGTCGTGGATGGCGGCGGTACGGATGACAAAGTCGCACTCGCCAAGGTTGTCCGCCGCATGGCCGATGGCCACGGGGATGCCGAGCGAGCGCAGATGCTCGACGGACGGGCCGTCGTTCATGTCGCTGCCCTGGACCTTGAGACCCATGCCGTGCAGCACCTCTGCCAGCGGGCTCATCGAAACGCCGCCGATGCCGGCCAGATGCGCGCACTTGCCGGGGACGAGATAGGAGAAAATATCCTTCTGATTAGTCATTGTATCAAATCCTTTCCTTGTGCGGAGCACAGGAGATTTACTTTTTATGGATTTTCTATTATAATATAGCGGTGAACGGAGTGCAATGCTAAAAATTTGATTTTTTGTGAGGGTTCCATGCTCTTTTTACCGAAGGAAGTCGAAACGGTCATCACCACGCTGCAAGGCGCGGGTTATTCGCCGTACCTGGTTGGCGGCTGCGTGCGCGAAATGCTGCGAGGCAAAGCGCCGTCCGACTACGACATGACATCCGACGCCCTGCCGCAGGAGGTGCTGCGCCTCTTCGGCGAGTGGGCGCACCCGACGGGATTACAGCACGGCACGGTGACGGTCGTGAGCGGGGGACTGCCCATTGAGCTCACGACGATGCGCCGCGACGGCGCGTACAGGGATAACCGCCACCCGGATTCCGTCACGTTCGGCACGAGCATTGAAGAGGACCTTGCCCGCCGCGACTTCACGGTCAACGCCATCGCTTTGTCGCCGGACGGCACGCTCGTCGACCCCTACGGCGGGCAGGAAGACCTGAAAGCAGGCGTCCTTCGCTGCGTCGGCGAGCCGAAGCGGCGGTTTGAGGAAGACGCGCTGCGCATTTTACGGCTCGTGCGCTTCTGCTCCGTGCTCGGTTTTTCGGCGGAGAAGGAGACCGCCCGCGCCGCGCATGAGGCGCGCGGCCTACTCGCCCACGTTGCGCATGAGCGCGTGTACACGGAGATGAACAAGCTCTTGCTCGGTGAGAACGTGGGGGAAACGCTTTTGATCTTTCCAGACATTCTGGGCGTGCCGATTCCGGAGATTTTACCCTGCGTCGGCTTTGACCAGTGCAATTACCACCACTGCTTCGACGTCTGGGGTCACACGGCGCGCGCTGTCGCCGCCGTGCCGCCAAAGCGGGAGCTGAGATGGACGATGCTCTTCCATGACCTCGGTAAGCCCCTGTGCCGGACGTTTGACGAGCAAGGTATCGGACATTTTTACGGCCACACGGCGATTTCCGCTCAAATGGCGGAGGACATCATGGCGCGGCTGCACTTTGAAAAGGCGCTGCGTGACAGAATACGCGCGCAGCTCGCCTGTTTCGACGACATGTTCCGCCCCGAGCGGGCGGCCATCCATAAGGAGATGGCGCGCCTCGGCGCGGAGACGGTGCAGAATCTTCTTTATACCAAACAGGCGGACAATGCCGCGAAAGCGCCCGCGGGATTGGAGCGTGCGCAGGCGCTGTGGCACGAAGCACAGAAAATCTACGACGAGCTGATCTCAGAGGGCGCGTGCTGCTCGATCCACGAGCTCAAGATCAGCGGGGAAGACCTCGCCGCCCTCGGCTACCACGGGCGCGAGATCGGCGCGGTGCTTGCGCGGCTTTTGGACGAGGTCGCGGCGGAAAAACTCCCCAACAAGCCCGAGGCGCTGCAAGCGCGCGCCGTGCGGCTGTGGCGCAGCGGCTATGCGCGCCATACGATGAAAGAAAACGAGACCCATTGACGGAGGTTAACGATATGGCAAATCTGATGGATTATCTGGACTGGCGCGGGGATCTGACGCTCGAAATTTCGCCGTTCAACGAGGTGGACGCGCTGATTCTGGCAGAGCTGAGCTTTGTCGACTTTGACGGCATCGTGCCGCCTCCCGAGCTCGGGCGCGGCCTGCCGCTGAATGAGGCGGCGGAGGCGTTTTTCGCCCGCCATGGCGGGAAGGACGTCCCCATGGGTGTCCTCGTGCCGGACACGATCTCGAAAATGCTGCGCAAGCTGATGACGAGCCCGCGCTTTCACAATATGACGCTTAACGGCTACACAGCGCTGCTTGACGATTCCATCGAGCAGCAGTTTGCGGCGCTGACGATCGACCTTGGCAACGGCAGCATCTATATCTCGTTCCGCGGCACGGACGATACGATCGTCGGGTGGAAGGAAGACCTCAACATGGGCTTTTTGGAGGAGATCCCCTCGCAGAAGCAGGCGGTCGAATACGTCGCGCGCGTCGCGCGGCAGTACAGCGACAAGACCATCCGTATCGGCGGGCACTCCAAGGGCGGCAACCTCGCCGTTTACAGCGCGGCCAAGAGCAGCGGCGAGATCCAAGAGCGTATCGTCGCCGTCCATAATAACGACGGCCCCGGCTTCGCCTGGGACATCAGCGAGACGCCGGGCCACAAGCGCATCGCAAGCCGTATCCATACCATCCTGCCGCAGACGTCTGTCGTCGGCATGCTGATGGAGCATGAAAAGCGCTATCAGGTCGTGCATTCGACCTATGACGGCCTTTACCAGCATGACGGGTTTTCCTGGCAGGTGCTGGGTACGCAGTTTGTCCACCTCGACGACTTCTCCCGCGAGGGAAAGCTCGTCGATGAAACGCTCTCGTCCTGGGCCGATTCGCTCAACACCCAGCAGCGCGAAGCGCTGGCCGACGCGCTGTACAGCGTCTTCACCGCCTCGGGCGCAAAAACGCTCAGCGAGCTCACCGAGGAAAAGCTCAAAAGCGCCGCAGCGATGCTCAAGACCTATAAAAACCTCGACCGCGAGACCCGCCGCATGGTGACTGAGGCGTTCATGCTGTTTTTCAAACTCGGCACGAAGAACTTCGTCCTCGACACGCAGGAGGAAGGAAGCCGCGAGATCGAAAATATCCGAAAAAAGATCTCGGAACAATACCAGAAATTGGTGGAGCGCAAGAAGTAAATACAACATTCCCGCTGCGCGGGGAGCGTGTTTCCCCTGCACTCCGCAGGGCAACGGGACAAAGGGGCCATTCTCTTTCGCAAAAGAGAATGGCCCCTTTGGAACCCCAAGAGA
>ERZ857969.907-NODE-907-length-45580-cov-3.392070_pt1 | contig 45580 bp, 26 predicted proteins | sample MGYA00519864_ERZ857969 | MGnify/ENA primary metagenome ERZ857969 (study PRJEB31778, sample SAMEA3449382) | human gut metagenome | biome: human gut; feature: human-associated habitat; material: faeces | place: United Kingdom | collected 2010/2012 ...
CGGCCCCGGACCCCTTGGCGTCCCCGGCCTCCGAGGCCCCCTGGGCGGCCCCGGGCGAAGACAACGAATGATGTGTAAACACGATGCCAAACTCTCTCAGAGCAGACAGGATCGGAGTTCCGTCGAGGTCAAGCGCCTCCGGAAGAGTATCTTGTGAATTCAGTGACCCACCGGCGACGGAAAACAGGCGCGGCGAGCCGACGACGGCTGCGCGGCGTTGTCGTCCGGTATTGAAAATCCAATCCGACGCAGGGTTCGCCCCCTTCCGCTGGGAAAAGACATCCCCTGCGCCGTTTAGCAAGCGGTCACTTGAGCCCGCTTCGGGCTATCGCAACCGCACGTCCGGTGCGCTGACGAATGTCGGCTCCAACGGTTACAGTTGGTCGTCATCGCCGACACAGAGTTCGACGAACGCAGGCAACTTGAATTTCAACGCCACGAACGTGAACCCGCAGAATAATAACAGCCGCGCTTACGGCTTCCCCGTGCGCTGTGTCCGAGGATTCGCAGTTTCTGCCTGAGAGAGAGAAAGAGAGCATCGAGAGAATGGAAAAGGAGAGAGACGAACTGCTGGGCGACTTGTTCCGTGCCTATTTCGACACGCGCAAGCACAAGCGGAACACGAAAAGCCAACTGAGTTTCGAATTCGATTTCGAACACAACCTGATAGAACTCTGCGACAGCATAGCGGACAGGACCTACAAACCGGAACCGGCGTTTTGTTTCATCACGGAGGAGCCCGTCAAACGCGAGATTTTCGCCTCGCCGTTCGCACACAGGGTGGTGTGCCGACTGCTGTACAACTACATTGCCCCGATGTTCGAGGCCCGCATGATTCACGACAGCTATTCGTGCCGCGTGGGCAAGGGGGTGTTCGTGGGGATTCGGCGTTTCGAACACCACCTGAGAAGCTGCACGAGGAACTACTCCCAGGCGGCCTATGTGCTCAAACTCGACCTGAGAGGCTATTTCATGAGCATAGACCGGTGGGTGCTCCACGGAGTGCTGATGCGGGAACTCGATGCGAACTGGCGCAAGGTGTCGGGAAACGGCAGAAGGTGGTGCGACAGGCTCGACAGAGGGCTGATCGACTATCTGATACGGGTGATTCTTTTCCGCAACCCGGTGAGCGACTGCATCGTGCTGGGACAACAATCGGACTGGGACGGACTCCCGCCCTCGAAGAGCCTGTTCCACGCCCCGGAGAATGTGGGGCTGCCGATAGGCGACATAACCTCGCAACTGTTCAGCAACATACTGCTGGATCAGATGGACCGCTTCGTGAAACGCAACCTGAGGTGCAGGCACTACGGACGCTATGTCGATGATTTCTATGTCGTGCATGCGAGCAGGCGCTATCTGAAGAGTCTGACGGCATGTCTGCAATGGTTTCTGCAATCGGAACTCCACCTGACGCTGCATCCCGACAAGATCGTGCTGCAACCCTATCACTACGGAGTGGCGTTTCTCGGGGCCTATGTGAAACCCTACCGCCGCTATGCCACGAAGTCGTCGGTCGAACGCTTCCGCAGGAAGATCAGAGTGCTCGAAGCGGAATGCCGGAGAGGGGAACTGACCTATGTCAGGCTCCTGGAAATCAGATCCGTGCTGAATTCGTACTGCGGGCATTTCTGCCATTTCAAGGCTTACGGAATGCTCCGGACGCAATTCGGAAAGTCGCCCCTGAGGAAATTCTTCGACTTTACGGACGGATACGGAAAATCCGTGCTGAAAAAGAAATTCATCCCCGAGGGGATACCATTCGACGGAACGCAGGACGACTGAATGCGATAAACGAAAGACTGACCCAAATTATGATTCAATCGAAGAAAGCGCTTGTCAAAGAACCCGACGAACAGAAGGAAACGGCGGCATACGGAGGCTGTTTCTTTGCGCTGGTGGGGGCGATTGCGGCCCTGCTGGCGATTTTCTGTGCCCGGCTGTGACGAGGAGAATACCGATATGCTATGGATAGTGATCTGAGACCCAGCTCGATACGTGCGGCGGCCCGGATGAGTCTCGCCGGAAGGTGGAACACCGGAGCGGCCGCAATGCTGATATTTCTGCTGCTGCTGGCAGGCTGCGTCAGGCTGCATGCGCTCTCGCAGGGCCTCGGATACGGTGTCGCTGCGCTCGGAATGCCGGTGCTGCTCGCGGGATGTCAATGGCTCTTCCTGAATGTGAGTTCGGGGCGCGTCGTCCGTGTGGGCGACATGTTCGCCCCGTTCGGATTGCCGCGCGATTATTTCCGGGTCCTGATGGCCTGGGTCCTGATCCTGCTCATCGTTGCGCTGGGGGCGCTCCTGTTTTTCATCCCCGGACTGATCGCGGCGCTGGGATACTCGATGACCTTCTTCATCCTCCGGGATAACGGGGATATGTCGGTCGCGGAAGCTATGGAGGAGAGCTGGACCATGATGTGCGGGCACAAGTGGGCCTGTTTCCGGCTCTGGATGAGTTTCATCGGATGGACGATTCTGGCCGTGATCTCCGTGGCGGGCATTCTGTGGCTCGTGCCCTATTTCTGCACGGCGATGGCCGAGTTTTACAACCGGGTGCGGGGGTATAGGGCGTGCTGTCTCGGATGAAAGGGCGGCCGGTTTGTGCCGCGGCGGACGACGGTTCGCAGGCGGAGCGGCTGTCCGGAATCATAAACATATAAAATAGAAATCTTTGCGATGAGAGAGATGACCATTCGTTTTCTGCTGGCCTTGCTGCTGTTGGCCGGCGGATTCACCTTAGGCGCCGGGAGGTTCTCCGGGAAACTTCCGGGCCGCATCATCGAGGCGAAGCAGCTGCCCGATCCGGTTCGTCGGTTCGTGTTGCAGCATTTCCCCAGCCTGAACAGGTTCAGTTACCGTTGGGACAAGCGTTTCTATTACGCGGTCAACGAGAACGGCGGTTACCTGCTGCTTTCGGCGGACGGGATGTTGGGCGGCTTCCGCTACCATGTGCGTCAGATTCCCCGGGAGTTCGTGGATCTGCTTCCCGGGACCTCGATGACCTATCTCCGGGAGCGCTATCCGAACCATTTTCTCTGCGCTTTCCTGCCGCAGGACAAGGGGTATCGGGCCGAGCTTTTCGGAGTGGACGACCGCATCGTGTATTTCGATTCCGAGGGCCGTTTTGTGAAAGAGGAGTGATCGTTTGCGCTCCTCTGTCGTCCCGGAGCGCAGCCCCTGTCGCGGGAGTGTGAGAGGACGAATGAAACGGAACAGGCTGTATTTGCGATTTGCAGCCTGTTCCGTTTATTTTGGACTGAGTCCGGCGCCTATTTTTTCTGTGACAGCCTTTCCATCTCCAATGCGGCGAACAGAAACGGCAGCAGCCCGTGCGTGTCGCTGCGGATGAAGGGGATGCGCTCGTAGTCCGCGGGGTCGGTGCTGAAATTGGTACCGCCTTTCACGCCGTTGAAATCGTCCTCCCCGCTCACGAAGGTCGTCAGCGCCTGCCAGGCTCGGCGGAGCGGCTCTTCGACCTGCCTGCGCGGAAGCCATCCGCGGTTGACGCCGCGGGCGAGGCAGTAGGTGAAGATCGCCGCACCGGAGGATTCGCGGGCGGAATCTTCCCGGTCGAGGAGGTTGCGCCAGTAGCCTTCCGCATCCTGATACCGCAGCACTCCTTCGATGTGGGCCCGGTAGATGGCCAGTATTCGTTTGTAATTCCGGTCGCTGCGGGGGAGTGCGTCGAGCACCTCGCACGTCGCCCACAGGGCCCAGCCGTTGCCGCGCGACCAGTGCGGGACGCGGATGTCGGGATGCGAGGGATAGCAGGCTTGCCGATAGAGCCCCGCACCGGCATCGAAAAGCAGGCGGTTGAAGCCGATGAGCTGGTCGGCGGCGTCATGCAGGAGGCTTTCGTCGCCCGTCAGGCGGTAGCCGTAGACCAGATAGGGCAGTCCCATGAACATGTCGTCGGCCCAGACCGACGGATAGAGGGTGTATTCCCGGGCGAAGACACCTTCGGTGCGGAACTGTTCGTGCCGCAGGTAGTTCAGCACCCGTTCCGCTTGTCGGCGATAGCTTTCGGGCGGATCGGGACTCTCGACGCAGCGGGTGATGTAGGGCATGGCCGGGGCCGATACGTAGTCGAGCATCGGGCGGCCTGCGGTGCCGAAATTGAACGACCGGACGGCATGCAGCCGCTGTGTCTGGTGTTCGGCCAGCGGGAAAGTGCCGAGCGAGAAATCGCACCATGCGTCGGCGTAGACCGCGTATTTCAGATCTCCGGTGGCGGCCGAAAGCCGTTGCAGGGCCCAGGCGAAGCACCCCACGTGATAATACCATTCGAAAAAACGTCCGTTGGCGGCCGGTGCCGAGACTATATCAATGGGCGGGATGTTCCATGCGAGGGTGCGTCCGCAGTCCCGGTAGGGCGTGTGGAAAAGCAGTGCGCTGTCCGGGGCGAGCGGTGTCGCAAGATCGCCTTCGAACGTTCCGAGCACCAGCCAGCGGGCCTCCTTGAGCTTCGGGGCGTAGGTTTCGAGCGTGCAGAAGATTTTGCGGCCCCGTTCGGCATAGCGCGAGAAGTTGCGCGACTGCATCAGAAAAAGGTGTTCGCCGCCGCGGTATTCGGTCTTGACGAGCAGCTTGTGCGGCCCGGCCGTCAGGCGGAGACGGAACGATTCCGGAAGGCGGTAGTCCTTCTCGCCGAACTCCACGGTGAAGGGGTGCGGCAGGGGGCGTTCGTAGACCACCGAGTCGTCGATCGTGATCCGCACGGGGCCTGTGCATCCCAGTTCGAAGAGCTCTTCGGTGTCGCCTTCGCACCGGAGCGTCGTCAGGGCGTAGGCCACGCCCGGGCGGTCCATGCAGCGGCCGAAATCGACGCATCCGAAGTCGGGATAAGCGCTTTGGAGCTTGTATTCGAGTTCGAAACGGGTGTTATCGACCACTTTGTCGGCGACACGGCGGGCCAGTTCGAGCGGTTCGGCTCCCCGGAGCAGGGCGGGGATCAGCAGGGCGGAAAACAGCAGGCGTTTCATGGCTTCAGAAATTGAGTACGGGATAACGGTGTCCGTAGCCGACGGACGACAGGCGGACGTTGTCGCGGTAGACATCGGTGTCGAACCGGGCCGGGTTCTCTCGGGCGTTGCGGTCGGCCCAGAAGACGATGCGGCCGTCGGGCCGCGCCACGACGATCTGTTCGCCCGCCAGCGGCAGCACCTTTTTCGCGGCGACGAGGATGCCTTTGCCGGTTTTCAGCACGACGCGCCCCGTGCGGTCGTACAGAGCTCCGTCCGTGTAGAGTTCGTGGATGCCGTCGCCGTTGAAATCGACGACCGTGCCTTTGATCGGAAAGTCGATTTTCACTTCCTCGCCCGTGCGGGCGTCGTAGGTTTTGCCGACGCACCCTTTGGGCGGGACGGCCTCGCCTTTGAAGGGGTAGCGTCCGGCCATGGCGATTCGTTCGCCGCGGGGACCGAAATTGCCCACCCAGCCGTGGTGATAGTGGCCTTTGCGCTCGGCGATCTCCCAGAGCCGGCGTCCCGTCTGGTCGAACATCACGGCACGCGGTTGCTTGCCGTCGTCGCCCTTTTCGCGCGTGGTGAAGAAGCACCACCGTCCCGACTCCGTGTCCCACCAAGGTTGCACCAGGTCGGAATGTTCGTTCCAGGCGTCGCCGTCGAGAATGAAGAGTTGTTCGCCCGTGTCGAACGAGAAGCACCGTTCGCCGTACATGAACTGTTCGCGGCCGTCGCGGCGGAGGTCGAAGACCGGGGTCGAGTGGCTGCCGCGTGCTCCGCGGCCGTCGTCGGGTATTTTGACCTTCCAGCGGCGGCTCATGTCGCCGTTCCAGCCCTGCATCTGTATCTCCTTGTAGGTGCCCTGCACGGTCACCAGCACCGGACTGCCGTCGTCGGCATGGCCGCCGATGAGCAGGAAGCGCCATTTGTAGCTGTTGGCCTGGTTGTGGGCCGGGGCGGGCCATCGCCACGAACCGGTCACACGGCCCGTGCGGGCGTCGGTGCGTTCGAGGCGGTAGCCGTCGTAGTCGAAGGGGCGTTCGCAGGTGTTGGCGACGTAATAGATTTCGTCGCATCCGTCACCGTCCATGTCCATCGGCAGCAGCGGCATGAACCACACACCCGGAATGGTGTGGGGCAGTTCGCGCCGCCACAGTTCGCGGCCTGAGGCGTCGAAAACGGCGATCTTGGGCGTATCCTTCGGAAAGGTGAAACTGCCTTCGTAGGGGTCGATGCTCTTCTCGGCGGAGAAGACCGTGACGAATCCCCGTTCACCGTTGCCGAGGTCGAGCGGCGTCAGCCGGCATTGTTTGACGGGCGTGCCGAGGTCGAGGGTCAGTACCTCGCGGGGCGAGAACTCCCGGGCGGAGAGCGCTGCGGGGAGCAGCAGCAGGGTATACAGCAGTTTTTTCATGGTCCGACCCTCCATCCATCATTTTTTCGCGTCGCGGATTTCGCCGTCCTGTTGGTGCCACAGACCGTAAGGCTCCGTGCGCGAACAGCTTTCGTAGTCGATGCCCTCGACCGCGTAGTTTTTCACGTCGTCCATCACGATCGCCGGGCGAACGTCGTTGTTGGCCAGCCGCAGGCGGACGTTGCGGACCTGAAGCCCGTCAACGTGGCGGAAATAGAGCCCGTAGGCGGGGCAGGTGCCGTAGCAGTCGAATTCGGGGTATTTCTTCTCGTTCTCGGGAACGTCGCGGTAGATCGTCTGCGGTTCGTTGATCGAGCCGAAAAGCAGCAGGTCGCAGTCTTCGATCAGCACGTTTTCGATCGGATGGCCTTTCAGACCGCCGACGGCCGTGCCGACGCCCGGGCCGCCCTTGACTTCGACCCAGCCGATGCCGGTGTTGCGGATGTTGCGCAGCATGACGTTGCGGATGGCGCCGACGGGTGCGGGATTCGGGCCGCCCTCGAAGGTCCGGCCGCGGTTGCCCAGCCGCACGACGAACGGCGCCGCGCAGTTGCTCATGCGGATGTCCTCGTAGGTCACGCCGTCGATTACCGAGCCATCGACGGCCTCGATGGCGATCGAATAGCGGGTCCAGCCCTCGGCGTTGCGGACGCGGACGTTGCGGATGGCGCCGTGGGTCTCTGTGCCGATCTTCACCAGGTTGCAGTTGGCGTAGCGCGCACGCACGTCTTCGACGAAGATGTTCTCGGCCGGAGTGAGCGACAGCGCTTTGAGGCAGATCGCGTCGTCGCCGCAGCTGCAAAGGAAGTTGCGGACCACCACGTCGCTGCAACCGCTCAGGTCGATACCGTCCTGATTGTTGGTGCCGGTGTAGCAGCGCACGGTGACGTTCTCGACGCGCAGGCCCCGGCAGGCTTCGTAATACTGGGTCCAGTTGGCGCTGCGGGCCAGCGTGACGCCTTCGATCGCAACGTTTCGGCATTCGACCATGCGGATCAGGCGCGGGCGTTCGTGTTCGTTGTTGCGGCCCCGCCAGGGATAGCCTTCGAAGAGCGAGCAGCCGTCGATGATGCCGCCGCCGCAGATCGTGATGTCCGAGGCTTTCTCGGCATAGATCATCTGGAAGTCCTCCTTGCCGCGGAACGACGGGAGGGAGCAGCGCAGGGGCGGGAAATCGTCGTGGTTGACCGAGCCGCGCAGGATGGCGCCCGCCTCGATGCGCAGCGTGACGCCGGATTCGAGTCGCAGCGTTCCGGTGACGTAGATTCCGTCGCGGACCCAGACCGTGCCGCCGCCCTTGCGGGCGCTGCATTTGTCGATGGCGGCCTGGATGACGGCGGTGTTGACCGTCGCGCCGTCGCCGACGGCACCGGCCTCGGCGATGTCCACGACGAAACCGTCCGGACGCACCGTTTCGGGCCATTCGCCCATCGGGCGGACCGCCACGAGATACATGTTATGCGAACTGCTGCCGTTCTCCCCCAGCGTGACACGTTCTCCCCGGCGGTAGGGGCGGCGGTAGCAGGTGAAGCGTTCGCCGCGGTCGTTGGCCACGTAAAGCGGCGTGCGGACGAACGTGTCGAGCCAGTCGGGCTTCTCTGCGATGGCGTCGTTGTGGGCCACGAAGACCTCGGCGTCGGCCTTCAGGTCGAAGTAGGCGATGTCGCCGCGGTCGAAGCGTTTTGATCCGTAGGCCGGCTGAATCCAGTCGGCGCCCTCCAGTTCGGGCGACAGGGCAGTAACGGCGACGGGCTCCTCGCCGTACATGGATACGCCCGTGCGGAGGTTGCCCTGTTCGAACCAGTGCGAGATGTTGTAGTTGAATTGCCAAACGTCGAGTACGTCGAGGCGTGCGATCAGCCGCGTATCGGCATGCGCCGCTGCCGTGGCGGCGAGCAGGCAGCAGGTCAGAATGAGTCTTTTCATCGGGTTGTGTTTCGGGTTTTCGTTCGGAACAAAATTACGGATTCCGGGCCGATTCAATGTGCAATAAATTCCGGGATAGGTGGTGAAAAATGCCTATTTCCCCTCGATCGTGCGGCGCAGGGCTTCGAATTCCGCTTCGCTGCGGTCTTCGGTGTCGATCTCGCGTTTCAGCACGCCGGCGACCTTCTTTTCGGCGGAGTAGGTGTTGGCGTGGCGCAGCGTGCGGCGGCGCGGGGAGTAGTCGAGCATGATGCGCCGCATCAGGTAATCGCGCTGGATGTAGCGTTCGAGCGCCGCGATGCACTCGGCGCCGTATTCCGGTCCTTCGGTATGGACCCGTTCGCGCGACGGTTCGTATTTGCCGTTGTAGACGTATCCGCTCTTGTAGAAAAACAGCGCGGCTTCGACGAGCGCCGCGTTGCGCTGGCAAAGCGTGCGGTGGAGGTAGGCGCTGGCGATGATGTCCTTGAGATAAGGGGCGTTCGCGGGTCCTGCGGCGCGGGCTTTCTCGGCTTCGGCGACGGCCCGGTCGGCACATGCGGTCATTTCGCGCAGCACGTCCGGTGGGGTCAGCCGTTTTTCGGCATGGTATTTCGCGGCGAGCTCCTCGTCCGAACGGTTTCCGGTGCGCCACGCCGTGCAGTATTCCGGTACGCCGACCGCCTCCTGCCGGACGAAAGCCATGCCGGCCGGTGCCTCGGGATTGTCGAACATCTGCCAGAACTGCAACGGCTGCAAGCCTCCGACTGAGAGGCCGTCGCCGCGCCAGAACCACGCAGGCATCAGTTTGATGAACTGCTCCTGTGCGTGTGCCGCGGCTTTGAGCGATTGTAGTACGTGGGGTGCGGCCTTGCGATAGGTTTTGGCCAGGTATTTTTCGGCGTCGGCGTCCGACCAGGGTTTGCGGTTCATGGCCCCGGCCACGGTGAGCTGCGTCAGCCGCCGCACGGGGTTGTCGGCCGAATCCTCGCCGCGCAGCGTGTAGTCCTGATAGACGATGCCCGTGAACCCGCCTGCGCGGACGTTGTCGAAGATGCGGTTCACGATGTCGTTGTCGTACCAGTAGACCGGGTGCGGATACTCCGCGTCGTAGACGTGCATGTCCAGCACCACGCCGTAACCCTCGTCGAGCATCTGCTTGCCCCAGGGCGGATAGTTGACCAGCGGCTGGTCGTATCCGGCGTATTTGACCGAGAGAACCAGCTTTTCGCGCGGAATGTCGAGCTGCTGCATCACTTCGGGCTTTACGTACCAGTCGCGCATGCCGAAGAACCAGTCGTCGCCCCGTTTTTCGCGCAGCATGTGCGCCAGACGGTTGGAATAATCGACGAAACAGCTGTCCGTCTTGTCGTAATCCACGCACTCTTTCCACGATTTCCAGGTGTCGGAGCGCACCTTTTCGATGTCGTAGGTCCATGCCGCCTCGGCATAGGCATTCAGAAAACCGTCCAGCTCGGGCAGCAGGTCCAGCGCCCGGGAGGTTGACCAAAGGAAAAAGTCGCGGAACAGATCGTTGGTCCATTGCTGTTGGGGGACGCAGTTGGGCGACTTGCCAGCCAGCGCTTTCTGGAACATGTCGTTCTGGTGGGCTTTGCGCAGCAGCCGGTCGAAGACTCCGTCGGGGTTGAGCTCCTGCTGGTGGGCGCACCAGAATTTGTAGGGTGCGTAGTGCGAATAGGAGCGCGTCACGACGTAGCGGATGCCGCGCGACTTGGCGTAGGAGATATTCTTCCGCAGGGCCGCGAGGTTTCGGGCGACCTTCTCGGGCGTATACTCTGTGGCTTCGGGATAGGGCGAATCGGCGTAATCGACGATGTGCATCGGCAGGAAGGTGAACGTGCCGACGGAGATGACGTTGTAGCCGTCGGCGGCGATGCGGTCGATCTGTTCGCGGACTTCGTCGCTGAGTTCGGGATTCATCCATTGGGACGAACCCACCGGGACGATGCGGTATTGCATGGGTTCCTGCGCGCGCAGGGCGAAGGCCGTGAGGACCAGCAGCAGGAAGAGTGTTTGTTTCATTTCGTCGGGGTCGGAAAAGGTTCATGGTGCCGGGGAAGCACCATGAACCGAATTTCAGTATTATTTGATCTCCGTCAGTTTCGTCGGTACGGGGATGTCGCCCCACGTTTTGAACTGGTCGGGGGCGCCGCTGTCGTCGAGCGTGTAGTAACCGACCGGACGCGGCATCGGTCCTGTCCATGGCACCGGGCAGGGATCGTCGAAGGGCTGGGAGATGCCGCCCGTGTTGAGGAAGTCGAAAACCCGCGCCGTGCCGTCGTCGTTTTTGAGCGACGGTATGCCGAGTTTGGAATCACCCGAACCTTGTGACGTGTTGACCAGGAAACGGAAAAGCAGGTCGTCGGTCTTATTGTAATTTCCGTCGTTTGCCTGTCCTTCTGTGTAGCGCCAGATGCGGATGAAGGGTGCATCTTTCGTCGTTGTCTTGTGACCTGTCCAGAATTTGCAGGTATGGCCGAGGAAGCATTTGATCTTACCGTCGTCTTTTTTGCATGCCGTCCAGCCTTCCGACTGATTGCCTTCTTCATATCCGGCTCCGGCAATTGCAAAACGCGATGTGGAGAGACAGGCCCAGTAGAACGGCTGGTCAGGGTCGGCGATAGTGGGATATTCGTAGGGATAGGGTGTCGCCGTTAGGTAAACGGCTACCGAACCTACTTTGTCGATCCCTTCGACAGCAGGCGATGCGACAGCCCAGCTCTGAGTATCGTTGAATTGAGTTTTTTTAGCAGTTCCTCCTCCGGAGCAATATACGATGCAGGCGTAATTATCATTGGGAGACGAAATGGTTGAGGCGGTCGTGCTGGTGCCGCGCATACGGTTGCCCCATTGGTCGGTCACCATGACGCCTGTGGCGGGTACGTATTGATACGGGCGCAGTTTGCACGATCCTGCGGCGGCGCTGGCGTCGTCGGAGGTGGCCGTGATAAGAATCTCGGTCGCCTCGCAGTTCTCCGGGTCGAATGCGAAATCGGCCTTGACGGTCACCAGTCCGTTGGCGTCTACCGTGGCGACGCTCTCGTCGGCCGAACTCCATTGTACGGTCTGCACGTAGGCGTCCTCGGGAACGGTCTTGTAGGTCATCTGCAACGTCTCTCCGGCGAGGATCGGTTCGGAGAGGGCCTGGCCGAGGACGATCTGCTGAACGCCCGGGCATTGGGCCGTTACGGTGAAAGTGGCTTCGTAGGAGCCGTCATCGGTCTTGACGGTGATCGTCGAGGTGCCCTCGGGGGCGTTGGCCGGATTGTCGATCATGTAGACGTTGAACGATACGGTTTGCGTGGCGGGGTCCTGCGTGCCCTCGGCATCGACCGTCGCAACGGCGGTGTTGCTGCTCTCGACGCTGACGCGGCTATTCTCGGGGATCTTGATCTCCTCGTCGTCCGTGGAGAAGACCACTCGGACGGCTTTGGTATGGCTGACGGTGAGTTTCCCGGCGAGTGCGTCGCTGGCTTCGCTGCCGTCCTCGTTGAGCGACAGCGCCACGCCCGTAACCTTGATGGTTTTCAGGCTGACGGGGATTTCCGTGCGCACGTCGTCGTTGCGCACCGACTGAATGACGATCGTCGCGTCGCCCAGTTCCTGTCCCGGAACGAGCGTGAAGCCCGTGCGGCCGTCGAGTTCCTTCTCCTCGATGTCCACGACCTCTCCGTTCGTCGTTTCGAACGTCACGCTCTTGTCGAAGGTGTCGTGTACGAAGACTTCGAAATAGTAGTCGCGGTTGCCCGTGGAGTTGCGGACGAAGGTGATCCGGCCATCGACGGGCTGGTCGAGCAGCAGGTCGTAGACGCGGATGCCCGATTCGACCGTTACCGAGACCGCACACGTGGCCTCGATTTCGGGATGGGCCGCGCTGCGGGCCGTGATGACGGCTTCGCCCAGGCCGGTGGCATGTACGGAGCCGTTTTCGTCGATCGTGGCGACGGCGTCGTCGCTGGAGCTCCAAAGGATCTCTCCGTCGGTGGTTTCCGCCGGGTCGAACGAAGCGTAGAGACGGCGGGTTTCGCCGATGATGAGTTCGTTCAGCGAGCTTTTCGACAGCGTGAGCTCTTTCGGCTTGTAGTAGACGTTGCCGTCTCCCAGCCAATCCGAGTCGCCGCAGGCCGTCAGGGCCAGCGCGGCGAGCGATAAGAGGATCAGTTTTTTCATGTCAGGTTATGTTTTCTGGTTGTTGTCGGATTATTTGCGGGGAACGGCGCCCGTGAAGGCGTTTTTCTCCAGACGCAGGTATTTGAGCCGGGGCAGCGACTCCAGCGCCGCAGGCACGGTGCCCGAGAGGCGGTTGCCGGCGGCCTTGAACGAGGTCAGCTCGGTGAACCGGGCCACCGAAGCGGGTATTTCGCCCGTCAGCCGGTTGTAGCTCAGGTCGAGCGAGATCGACTTGGCGGGTTTCGCCAGCAGGGCCATGTCGCCGATTGCTGCCGGAATCGGGCCTGTCAGCTGGTTCTTGTTGAGCAGCACTTTGATCTCGTTGCCGCCCTTGCCGTCTTCGCGGGGCTTCGAGGTCTTGGCTTCGGCGCCCATCAGGATCAGTTCGTCGGGAATCTCGCCCGAAAGCCGGTTGTCCGAAAGGATAAAAGAGGACATGAGCTTCAGCCGCCCGATTTCGGGCGAGAGACTGCCCGTGAGGCCGTTGCCCGAGAGGTTGAGCGTGCGCATGCCGTCCAGGGCGTAGATCGCTTCGGGAAGTTCGCCCGTGAGGCCGTTGGCGGGCAGTTCGAGTTTGCTGACGCGGCCTTTGCGGATCTCGTTGATGCCGAACCAGCCGGTGCCCTCCTGGGCATTGTAGGGCTTCACGTCGTCGGCCGTGGCGTTTTTGAAATCCCAACCGGTGTTATTTGTCCAGCCGGCGCCGCCCGTGGCTTCGTAGATGGCCCGCAGGGCTTCGAAATCCGCTGTGCTGATCTGGGCGGAGATCGGACCGCAGAGAAGCAGTGCCGTAAGAATGGGTAAGAGTCGTTTCATTGCAGGTTGTCTTTATGGGTTATTGTTCGATTCTGTATTCTTGGAGCAGTTTGCGCAGGGCGCCGCTGCCTTTGACGGCATGTTCCGGAAGCCGTCCTTCGGGGCCGAAGACATACATTTCCGGGGCGTGTTCCACCGTTACGGTCTCCTCGCGGTAGGTGCCGTCGGCGTTGCGCAGCCCTTCGGTCCGCAGCCCGAACTGCTCCGCCACGAAATCGTACATCGCGCGGCGTTTGTTCACGCCGTAGTCGTGCTGTTCGGCGGCCAGGTGGACGTTGCGGACCTTGTCGCGGGCTCCGTAGAGATCGTAGACCTTTTGCAGATAGGGGTATTCGATCTGCGGCACGGTCGTCGTCCAGTCGTGGCCGTCGGAAATCACCAGCTGCGGATGCGGGGCTGCGAGGGCTCCCAGTTCGGCGTTGTTGCTCATCGGCTCGCCCGGCAGGATGTGGATCGGAAGCCCGCTTTCGCAGGGGCATCCGCCGAAGAAGTGCGACGAGAGCATGACCACCGGAACGCTCAGCGTGATGCGGTCGTCGAGCGCTGCGATCACCATCGTCTGCGTGCCGCCGCCCGAGGCTCCCGTGACGCCCACACGGGTCGTGTCGGCCCACGGTTGGGCGCAGAGGTAGTCGAGGATGCGGATGCTCTGCCAGGTCTGCATGACGATTCCCAGGTCGGAACGGTGGTCCTTCAGTTTGAAAGCCAGCGCCGATTCGCCCCAGGCCCACATGTCGTAGCTGAAAACCGCGGCACCCATCTTGGCCAGCATGGCGCAGCGGAGTTGCTGGTCGGGGCGGTAACGTCCCCGCTGGTCGGGAATCGAGGTGTCGGTTTTGTCGTAGAAATGGCCGTGCGGCGAGAGCATGACGGGGATGCGTCCCCGGAACCGTGCGGGCATGTAGAGCGATCCCGATACCCAGACGCCGGGCAGGATTTCCAGCGCGATGTTCTCGACGGTGTAGCCGTCGTGCCGGCGCAGGTTGCTCCGGATCGGCGCGAGGTCGCACTTTTTCAGGCTGTCGAGCCCCAGCGTGGCGAGCATGTGTGTGCGGATGCGGGCCTTGCGGGCTTCGAAAGCCTCGCGTGCGGGGTAGAGTTCGAGCAGGCGTTTCAGGTGCTTTTCACCTTCGGCGTAGGGTTTGCGGAAATACTCCCATTTCTTGATCTCGTAGACACCGGGGGCTTTGGCCGTCCAGCGCATGTCGAGCGGTCGCAGGATGTTGTCGAGCGTGGCCTCGGCATCGTCGTAGAAACGCCACGGAGCCGATTTGACGATGCGTCCCCGGACGTTCTTCTCCTCGTAGAGCAGTTTGACGCCATACTGTGCTTCGACCTGCTGGAGTACCTCTTTCAGCGGCCGGTCGTAGACGTCCGAGTCGAGCCACTGTGCGTCGAGGCGCACGGCGGTAAGGAGGAACAGCGATATGGCTAACAGTCGTTTCATGGCGGTTATTTGAAGGAGGGTTCGGCGTTGACGCATTTCAGTCCGATCTGTTCCGGGGCGAGGATTTTCTCACCGCCCACGGTCAGGTTCTCGAAGACTACGCCTTCGATGCCGCCCCGGACCGGACATTTGATTTCGGGGGCTTTCGGGAAGGGTCCCCGGAAGGAGCAGTTCCGGATCTCGACGCCGCGGATCGAACCGATCGGGGAGTCTTTCCGACGGGCGTTGACCGAGAATTGGAACATCATCCGCTTGCTGTCGGGGTGGTTGCGTTCGAAGCGGTTGTTCAGGTAGCGCACGTCGCTCAGGGCCGTGCCGTCGGAGACGTAGAGCGCCATGCCGCGGTCGGATTCCAGCACGTCGTTGTCCTCGAAAGTGATGCCCGACATCCGCGTTCCGCGGGTCTCGGTGCCCACTTTGAGCGACGACTTCTTGGTCAGGAAGACGCAGCCCCGGACGGTGATGTTCTCCGCGTCGCCCAGATAGCCGGAATACCCCGTGGTCTTGACCGCCACGTTGTCGTCGGAGCAGTAGCCGAAGCAGTTTTCGATCAACAGGTTGCGCGAGGCGTCGGGGTCGAAGCCGTCGGTGTTGCTCAGTTCCGTGTCGTTCATCAGCTTTATGTTGCGGAACACGACGTTGCGGCATAGGAGTATTTGCGTGTTCCACGACCCGGGGTCCCGGAACATCACGCCCTCGAAATGCAGGTCCGAGGAGTTCACGGCCAGCAGCAGGCGTATGCGGGCCTTGTCGCCGAACTTTTCGCGCAGGGCGCGGCCGTTGCCGTCGATGGCGCCCAGTCCCGTGATCCGGACATCTTTGGCGTCCTTGATGTAGATGAAGCGGCGGGTCTTGACATCGTCGGTCGATTCGAAAGCGGCTGCCGAGGAGGCGTCGGCCCGGATAACCGCGCCGCGTTCCAGGTGCAGATGCGCGTGCGACGGCAGGCGGAGCTGGCCGCAGAGATACTCCCCGGCGGGGAAAATCAGCGTGCGGCCCTTCTTCGCGCATTCATTGACGGCACGCTGCACGGCGGCGGTGACGTTCGTCGTTCCGGTGTTGTCGATGCCTTTATATTCCATAATGCTCGTTCCCTCGGCTTTCAGCGCGGGTTTCTCGGCGAAGATGAAGAGCTTCGCCGTGTCGTTCAGCCGCACGAGGTACTGGCCCGCTTCCGGGAGGCGGAAGCGCACCGTGCGTCCTTCGATCGAGGGCTCGATGCCGCGGCTCAGGGGGCTGATCTCGGCCGCGGTTACCGTTTCGGGGAGCGTCACCGTAAAGTCCGCGGCGCCATCCGGCATGCAGGTGACGTAGCGGTAATGCTTGAAGGGCTCGACCTGCTGGGGCGCGCCGTTCATGCGAACCTCGTATCCGGCGGCCGATGCGGCTGCCGACCACAGAAGCAGGAGCGGAAGTATGGAGAGTCGTCTTGTCATTCGAAACGGATGTTTTCGGTGAAACGGATCTTGGCGCCCAGGTCGTCGAGCGAGCGGACGGGACGGCCGCCGATCGTGACGTTGCTGAACGTCAGGCTGTCGATCGTGTGGTCGGCGTCGAGTCCGGCGATCTCCGCGGGGCGCGGGAAGACCGTGGCGAAGTCGCAATTGCGGATCATGACGTTGCGGATACGCCCTTTGCCGTGACGCTCCGAGATTTTGAAATGGATCGGGCGGCGCTGGCTGTCGGGATAGTTGCGTTCGACGCGGTTGTTCGAGAAGGTGATGTTTTCGAACAGCGCCCCGTCGTTGCAGTAGAGCGCCAAGGCACGGTCGCACTCCACGATGTCGTTGTCCTCGAAGAGGATGTCGGACATACGGGCGGCTTTGGTTTCGGTGCCCACTTTGAGTGACGACTTGCGCGTCAGGAAGACGCAGCTCCGGACGACGACGTTTTGCAGCTCCTTGTTCAGTCCGAGGTTATTGGTGGTCTTGACGGCGACGTTGTCGTCCGAGCAGTAGGCGAAGCAGTGGTCGATCATCACGTTGGTCGAAGCGTCGGGGTCGAAGCCGTCGGTGTTGGGGACCGAGGCGTCGTTGATGAGCTTCACGTCGCGGATCGTCACGCCGTCCGAATAGTGGATGTGGGTGTTCCACGCCGCGGGGTCGCGCAGCAGGATGCCTTCGATCGACACGTTGCGCGAATTGCGGATGCGGATCAGGTTGGCCGGCTTGCCCTGGGCGCGGAGTACGGCCCCGCTGCCGTCGATGATGCCGCGGCCGCGGATCGAGACGTTCTCGGCGCTGTCGATGAGGATCAGTCGGCTGAAAGTCATCCACTCGCCGTTGTCGGTGTAGTGCTCTTTGTTGTGGATGTGGTCGGCTTCCGGGAGGCCGCCGTCGGTGGGGTAGTCGCCGCGGTCGTCCGAACCTTTGATAATCGCCCCGTCGGCGAGGTAGAGGTGCGTGTTGCTGCCGATGCGGAGCGTCCCGGTCGGATAGACCCCGCGTGGGAAGATCAGCGTGCGTCCCGTGGCCGAAGCCTCGTCCAGCGCGCGTTGCAGGTTGGCGGTCTGAAGCCCGTCGCCCGAAACGAAATCCGCGGCGTTGAGCGTCTGTCCGTCCGCCGTCGGAGCCTTCTCGGGTTTGTCGGCCAGCAGGAACAGCTGGTCGCGGTCGTTCAGGCGCACCACCCACCAGCCTGCGCCGGGGAGGGTGAACCGGGCCTCGGAACCTTCGACCGAAGCCACGATGCCCCGGGCCGCGGGGCTGACCTCGCAGCCGGTGAGCGGCTCAGCGGACCCGATGCGCACGGGAGCGCAGCCGTCGAGCGTGAAATTGACATAAAAAATATCCTTGTAGGCTTCGACGGGGAGGTCCACGCCGCTGACGGTCACGCGGTAGCGGTCGGTCACGGTGTGGTGTTCGGGTTGTGTCGCCGCCGTCGGCGTGACTTTGGCCCCGGTACACGCCGGTGCTGCCGACAGCAATGCCGCCAGCGCCGCGTATCCTATGTATCGGGTGAGTTTCATCTTACAGTTTCTTGTCGGGGAATTTCTTCGAGGTCAGGGCCTTGAATTCGGGGATCAGAACCACGCTGTTGGCCTTCACGGTGTAGGAGTCGGTGCGGGTCTTGGTCTTTTTGTTGCGGATGCTCTTGAACGTCACCGACGGATTGACGGCCGTGATGAGTTTGTAGGCCCGTTTTTGGGCATCCTTGTCCAGCGTGCCGAGTTCGGGACGGACGAGCGCCGCGATGGCTTTCAGGTCCGTACCCTCTGCGGTGCGCAGCCCCTTCGCGGCGCTTTTTTCACCGGTCCAGACCGCTTCGCCGCCCTCGGGAATACGGTCGATGAGTTCGCAGACGGCCATGTAGTTCATATCCTTGCCGTCGCGCACGATCATCTTCGCGTAGTAGTTGGTCATGTAATCGACATAGGCTTTCGGCAGCCGTTTCGTGGCCAGGTGTTTGGTGATGGCGCGCGACACGTTGTACTGGCCGGCGATGAAGTTGTAGTCGTCGGCCACGATATAGCCCCGGTCGCCGGCGTAGCGGGCCGTCGAGGCGAGGATCGTCGAGAAGGCGTCGAGCATGTAGCGGAACTCGGGCGTCGAGGTGTCGATGCCGGGGTTCTGCTCCTCGACGAACGCCTGGGTGAGGGCGCGGAACTCCTGCCGGCGGGCGATCGGGAACGACACTTCGCCGGGGAAGAGGCGCATCTCCTCGGGTGCCGGCACGAAATTGGCCTGCGAGGCGTTGACGGCGACGTGTTGGCGGCCCTCCCAGCTCAGACGGGGTTCGGAGATGCCGGGCAGCGGCGCGGGATCGACGTAATCGACCACTTCGACGGTCGCCGAGGCCGGTTCGAGACCCGTCGCCGAGGCGGTGACGGTCACCGTGCCCGTCTTGCCGACGGCGCGGATGAGGTTGATGACCGGGGCGTCGATGTACATCGTCCCCTCGTACTCCTCGTGCTTGTCGCGGTCGCTGATGTAGACATCGGGACCGACGAGTGTCGCAGGGCCTTCGACGTGGAATTTGAGCGTGTTGTTCGCGCCGTAGACGTGTACGCCCTCCTTGTCCACGATGTCTACCTTGAATTCGACGATGTTGTCCGCCGTGGACATCATTTTGTCCGCCGACAGTTTGATCGTCAGCGCCGCGGGTTCGCCCGACATCACGACGCGGTCTTTCACGACCGTGCCGTTGCGGTGCGTGGCGACGGCCTCGATCACGCCCTGTTCGACGGCCACGTCGGGAAATTCGACGCAGAAGTCGTTGGTGATGTCGGGTTTCCTCTCTCCGACCTTTTTGCCGTTGACGTAGAGCTCGACCTTCGCGCAGTTGGAATCCACGGTGATGAGCTTCTTTTGCCCGACGTATTGCGAACGCCAGAAATGCGGCTGGATGTGGACCATCGGCTTGCGCGAGAAGTTGGCCTGCCAGAGGTAGTAGACGTATTTGGGGGTGCGCCAGCTATCGACCCAGCCTTTGGGGTTGACGTGTTTGAGCGGTGAACCGACGTATTCGCGGTCGGCTCCGTGGTCGGCATAGAGCCAGACGGTGCCGTTGTGCTCCGAGATGGGTTTCTTGGGGTTGCGCGAGAGTTTGTGTTGCCAGTATTCCGTGCCGGCCCATTGGCCGTCGGAGGGTTCGAGGTTCATGTCGTCCTTGTCGTACCAGCCTCGGATCGTGCAGCGCAGGTAGCTTTCGACGGGCATCTCCTTGTCGGTGTGCTTGCAGAACTCCGGGTTGTAGGAGTCGTTGTAGGGCTGGCGCACGGTGATGATGCGCGTAGGGTCCTCCTCGGCGGCGTAGCGAGAGTCGCAGGCGTGGTCGGTTTCGTTGCCCATCGACCAGATGACGATCGAGGGGTGGTTGCGGTCGCGGCGAATCATCTCGCGGCAGTTCTGCTCCTGCACCTCCTTCGAGAAGTTCTGGTTTTTGATATTGGGCAGCTCCTCGTTGATGCAGATGCCGTTGCGGTCCATGAAGTAGTAGACTGACGGGTCGTTGGGGTAGTGCGCCGTGCGCATGTAGTTGATGTCGAGGCCGAACTTCATGTCCTCCATGTCCCGCTGCGCGATCCATTTCGGGAAGGCGTGCCCCAGCCACGGGAACTCCTCGTGGCGGTTGATGCCGTGCAGGTGGGTGACTTTGCCGTTGAGCACCAGCCGGTGCAGGTCGTAGTCCCACGCGACGCTGCGGATGCCGAAGGTCGAATGATAGGTGTCGAGCAGCTCTTTGCCCACGTAAACTTCGCTGTATGCGTTGTAGATATAGGGCGAGTCGGGGCTCCACAGCTGCGGTTTGCGGAATTTGGGGATCGACTGGTCGAATTCGGCGATCTGTCCGGCGTCGATGCGCTGCGAAGCGTTCAGCCGTTCGCACACGTTTCCGTCGGCATCGGTGACGACGGTGCGCAGGGTCACTTCCGCGGCGTCGGGACGCTGATTCTGCACGTAGGTTCTGATCCGCACGGCGGCTTGTTTCGCGCTCACCTCCGGGGTGGTGATGAACGTGCCGCCCTCGTGTTTGTACGATCCCTGGAACGGAATGTTCACGGGGTCGGTGACGACCAGCCGCACGTCGCGGACGATGCCGCCGTAGACCGCCCAGTTGCCGGCGTTCATCGGCGGGATGCGGTATTTGTCGTCGAGCGAGTTTTGCACGGCCACGGCCAGGATGTTCGCGCCGCCGAAATTCACGGCGTCGGTGGCGTCCACATAGAAACTCGTGAAGCCGCCCTTGTGATCGCCCAGATACTTGCCGTTGAGGTATATTTTGGCGTATTTCTGCACGCCGTCGAACTCGAAGCGGATGCGGCGGCCTGCATACTCGCGTCCGATGTCGATGTGCTTGCGGTACCAGCCCCAGCCGTTCCACCAGTAGGGATTGTCCGAAGCGGCGACGTTGCGGATGTAGGGATGCAGTTCGCGCGTGGTTTCGTAGGTCTGCCACGTGTGGGGGACGCAGACGTAGCTCCAGGCCGAGTCATCGAACGACGGGGATTCGTAGACGCCCCTGACCTCCTCTTTCTGGGGGAAGTAGTTGAACGTCCATTCGGTGTTGATGGTTTTCGTCAGACGGTGGCTTTCGGCCGGGGCGTAGCCTTGGGCCGCCGCAGTCAGCGTAAGGGCCGCGGCGGCGAGGGCCGTCAGTATCTCTCTCTTCTTCATCTAATGGGATTGTTTATGCTTGTTTTATCAGTTTCCGCCGTAGTCGGCACCTTCCGTCACGTCGAATACCACCCGGAAGCCGATCTCCTCGGAGCGCGTGCCGGGCTGGATCTTCAAACGCATCGTCACCTTCACGGCGTATTCGGGCTGGTTCCACGAACCGCCGCGCAGGACTTTCAGCTTGCCGGTGGCGGGACCCTGCGGATTCGTGACACAGGTACGCTTGTCCGGATTGCCCTGAAGCAATCCCCCTTCCGGCCCCATATAGACTTCGTCATCGCTGACGACTTCTCCGTTGTCGATGCACTCCTGGTAGTAGTTCGCACCGTACCAGTCCGAGCACCACTCCATGACGTTGCCGCACATGTCCGTCAGCCCGAGGGCATTGGCGGGGGAGGTCTTGCCGTCCTTCATCTCGCCGCAGCGGTGCGCCATGCGGCCGATGCGCTCGATGCGGTTGCCCTGAGCGTCGGTGATGACCGTCACGAGACCGGTTCCGTAGCTCGCATTTTTGGAGTTGAAGAACCAGGCGGCTTTGTTCGAGGAACTGTTGCTGCTGTATGAGAGGCAGCGGTCCCCTTTTTCCGGGGAGGTTACGGCTTTGGCGGCCAGTTCCCATTCGGCCTCGGTCGGGAGGCGTCCCCCGAGCCAGCGGGCGAAAGCGTCGGCCTCCTTCCAGGTGATGCCGACCACCGGGAAGTCTTTGCGCGAGTTGCCGTCGGGGTCTTCCCATTTCCAGAAAGGCTCCTTGGGCATCTTCACCACGTTCGGGTTGGCCTCGACGAATTTCTCGAACTGCTCGACCGTCACGTTGCCCTTCATCATGCGGATATGCGTATCGAGTTTCACCAAGTGGGCGGGACGCTGGTCGGCGAGGGTCGTCGACCCCGTGTCATCGGTGCCCATCGCTGCGGCGATGAATTTGCCGAAATTGATCTCGGTCCATTCTTCTTCGGGGATGATGTCGTAGGGCCTGGCATAGGATTCGAGCACGATGTCGGGCACGTCCTGTACGCTGTCTTCGTGCTCGTAGAGCGAATCGGGCGTGTCGTTGCAGGCTGTGAGGGCCGCGGCGGCCAGAATTGCAAAGCGGAATGTATTGCGTTTCATCTTTTCGTTGGTCGTTTTGGGGTTAGTTCCATCCGTTGTTCTGCGTGAGCTTGGGGTTGGCGATGCGCTCGTCGGCGGGAATCGGCAGCAGCAGGTGCCTGGGCTGCGCGTTCTTGCTCAGCTTGATGAACGGAACGCTCAGTTCGGGCGTCTTTTTGCCGTCGATCGGGTTGACGAAGGACTGTTTCAGGTCCTCGGCGCTCATCTCGACGACCCGCTGCGTGAATTTCTGCATCACGTCGAGGTAGCGGCCCGTGCGGCGCAGGTCGTAGAGGCGGTAGGCGCCTTCGCCGGCGAACTCCCAGCGGCGCTCGTCCAGAATGGCGTCGGCCAGTTCGTCGTGCGGAAGCGTCGCGTCGAGGCCGGTGAGCGTGGCGCGGCTGCGGACGAGGTTGAGGAAGAAGACCGACTTGTCCGCAGCTCCCAGTTCGTTGTAGGCTTCGGCCAGCATCAGATAGGCATCGGCCGTGCGGAGCAGGATGACGTTCGGGCCGGCCAGATTCTGGTTCAGGGCGGCAACGTCGTAACCTTTCAGGAAATGGGGTTTCGAGGAGCTGGTGATCTGGTAGGTCTGGCGGTAGCGCATGTCGTCGGTGTCGTACGAATTGAAGAGATCGTACGAGGGCGTGTAGCTTTGGTAGCCGTTGGTCGCGCCTTCGATCTTCTCGCCGCTCGCGCCCTTCAGCTCCGAGGGAGCCACTTCGCGGTGCCACGTGTTGTTGTACTTGTCTTCGCTTTTGGCGCTGATCTCCCACAGGATCTCCTTTTTGCGCTCCTCGATCTCCTTGTAGCGCGTGTCGAAAATGTACTTGTACTGCGAGCAGAGCCCGTAATCTTCGTTTACCTGCGTATCGTCGGCGAAGAGTCTGAGCGTCTCGATGACGTTCATGTACTCCTTGCGGACAAGGTACATCTGGGCCAGCAACGTCTTGGCGGCGGCTCGCGAGATCGTCAGCGGATAGCTTACGCCCGAGGAGACGGTGATGGCCGAGGGCTTTTCCTCGACGATCGTCGCTACCCACTCCATGTCGGAAATGATGGTCGAGTAGACGGCATCGACCGACGAGCGTTCGGGACGGATGTTGTCTTCCTTGATCGAGTAGACGGGGACTGTCATCAGGGGCACGTCGCCCCACAGCTGGACGAGGTTGAAATAGGCCCAGGCGCGGATGAATTTGGCCTCGGCGATGATGTTTTCGCTGTTGGCGGGGCTCAGCTCGGGGCGTTTCTCCAACTGGTCGATCAGAATGTTGCACTGTTCGACGACGGCGTAGAACTTGCCCCAGATGTTTTTGACGAGTGAGTTGTTGACGTTCAGCGTCAGGTAGGTGACACCCTTGCGGTCAACGTTGGTCGAGGAATAGTCGATGTTGTCGGTCATCGTGTCGGTGAGGTACATGAAGTCCGTGCCGAATACGGTGTTGCGCACCTGGTAGTATGCTCCGTAGAGGAACAGCATGGCTTCCTCCTCGTTGTTGAAATAGTTGTCGAGGGGGATTTGCGTCTTCGACTCCTCGTCCAGAAAATCGCACGATCCCAGCACGAATGCGGAAAGCAGGATGAAAAGTATCTTTTTCATGATCGGGCAGTGGTTTTAGAAAGTGATGTTGACGTTGAAGGTGAAGCTCTTGGATGCCGGATAGCTGCTTCGGTCGATGCCGAGGGTCGAGTTCGACGTTCCCACCGAGCTGCTCATTTCGGGGTCGAATCCGCGGTATTTGGTCCAGGTCCAGAGATTGGTTCCTTTGAGCGAGAGCATCAGACGCTGCATGCCGATTTTCCGGGAGATCTTCTCCGGCACGGTGTAGGTGAGCGAAAGCGTTTTCAGACGCAGGTACGAGCCGTCTTCGATCCAGCGGTCGATGACGTTCTGGGTGTAGAGGCGCGCCGTGGAGGGCGAGCTGTTCGACGAGGGCAGCGGTTTGCTTCCGTCCATCCAGCCCTGGTCGCCCGTGATCGGGTTCGCGGGACGCCATGCACCGAGTCCGTCGGCATAGGAGTTGTTGTTACCGGCCTGATACAGATCGAGTTTGGTGACGTTCGTATTGATGATCTTACCCCCGAGGGCGTAGTTGAAGAAGACGGTCAGCGACCAGTTCTTGTAGTTGAACGTGTTGGTGAAACCGCCCATGACGTTCGGAAGGGCCTGCCCCAGCACGACCTTGTCCTGATCGTTGATCACGCCGTCGCCGTTCTGGTCGATGTATTTGATCATACCCGGACGGGTCTGGATATTGAGCGGGTCCTCGACCCAGACGGCATCGTCGGCGTAGACTTCGTCCCAGCTCTTGTAGATCGAGGTTTCGTAACCCTTGATGATGCCCAGCGGCTGCCCGATTTCCAGGAAAGTAATGTCTTGGTTTACGCCGTTGCCCATGTGATAGAGCACGACGTGGTCGTTGCCTCCCAGGTCGGTGATCGTGCTTTTGTTCCAGCCGATGTTGAAGTCGGTGTTCCAACTGAAATTGCGGTGCTCGATGTTGCGGGGGTGGATCTCGAACTCGACGCCCTTGTTGTCGATGTTGCCGACGTTGGCCGAAACCTGCGAATAACCCGTCGTCTGCGGCAGACGGTAGTTGTAGAGCAGGTTGTAGGTCTTCTTATAGTAGGCGTCCACCGAGAAGCGGATGCGGCTCTTGAACAGCCCCACGTCCAGACCGCCGTTGTATTCGTGGGTGGTCTCCCATTGCAGGTTGGGGTTGCCGATCTGCGAGATGGTCGTACCGTTGTAGGACTGCCCGTTGACCAGCACCTTGTTCGAGGAGAGCATCGTCGGCGACTTGTATTCGCCGATGCGGTCGTTGCCCGTCACGCCGACGCTGAAACGGGGTTTCAGTTCGGAGATCCATTTCACGTCTTTGAGCCATTTCTCCTTGGTCATTTTCCAGGAGACCGAGGCTGCGGGGAAATAGCCGTAGCGGCTGTCCTCGCCGAAGCGCGACGATCCGTCGGCACGCAGCGAGAAGGTCGCCGTGAAGCGTTCGTTGTAGGTGTAGATGGCGCGCGTGAAGAACGACAGGTGGTTGACCGCCTTATAGCTCGATCCGGGAACGCCGATATAAGCGCCGGCTCCGAGGTTGTTCCACATGAAATAGTCGGTGTCGAAACGCGTCACGTCGATGTCGAAGCCTTCCGACTCCTGGCGTTGCCAGCTTTGGCCGAGGGTCCACATCAGATAGTGTTTCTTGCGGAACGTCCGGGAGAAGTTGATGAAGTTCTCGTTGCTCCACGTAATGCCCTGCGACGTTTTGCGCGTCGCCTTGTTGTTCTTGTCGATATGCGCCTCGGTGCTGTAGATCGACCGCAGGACATAGGCGTAGTCGTTGCTGTTGTTGTATTTGTAGCCGGCCGTGGAGTTGAAGGTCCAGTATTTCCGCTTGTCGATGTCCCAGCGGAAGACGGCGTTGAGTTCGGCCGTCGTGCGTTTGTTCCACTGGTTCGAGTTCAGGGCCTTGGCGGCCTCGGTGTTGATGCTCTTGATCTCGCCGGTTTCTTCATCTATATAGGTGCCGTCGCCGAGGTCCGTGCCGTTGATCGTGCTGGTGGGTTTCTGCATCAGCATGCGCAGCGTGGCGCCGGAGTCGCCGGAGCTGATCTTCTCGGTCTGCTGGCGGCTGAGCGAGGCTTTGACATCGAGGTGCAGGCGCGGCGAGAGGTTCATGTTGAACTTGGTCGAGAAACTCAGACGCTCGTTGCTCGAATGGCGCAGGATACCCTCTTCGCTGAGCCAGCCGCCCGAGATGTAATAGCGCATGTCTTTCGATCCGCCCTGCAATGCGACCGTGTAGTTGTGGCGCTGGGCGATGTCGCGCAGCAGGCGTTTCTGGTAATCGTTCGTGGTGAGCGTGTCGGGACGCAGCGTGTTGAAACTGCTCACGCCCCACATCATGCGTGCGAAGTTGTCGTACTCGGCGTACTGCTCGCTGTTCATCATCTCGATGCGGTAGCGCGGGATCGAAAGCCCGTACTCGGCATTGACCGAAAGAGTGGGCTTGCCGGCCTGGCCGCTGCGGGTGGTGACCATCACCACGCCGTTGGCGCCGCGCGAACCGTAGATGGCCGTTGCGGCGGCGTCTTTCAGAATCTCGATGCCGGCCACGTCGTTGGGGTTGAGCAGCGACAGGGCAGTCTGGTCCGAGGGGATGTTGTCGATCACCACCAGCGGGCTGGTGTCGCCCGAGATGGACGTGCCGCCGCGGATGCGCATGGCCACTTCGCTGCCCGGCTCGCCCGACGCGGTGATGACCAGCACGCCCGTCGCATTGCCCTGGAGCGCCTGTTCGATCGACGACACGGGGGTCTTGTTGATGTCCTTTTCGCTGATCACCGCGATCGAACTGGTGAGGTTGCTGCGCGGAACGTAGCCGTAGCCGACGGCCACGACCTCCTCGATTTCGACGGCCGAGACCGAGAGCTTGGCGTCGATCTTCGTGCGTCCGTTCACCGGGACGGTTTGGCGCGTGTAGTTGAGATGCTGGAATATCAGCGAATCCTTGGCGGGGACGTTGGTCAGCATGAAGTCGCCGTTGACGCCCGTCGTCGTACCTTTATAGGTGCTGGCGACGATGACCGATGCGCCGATGATCGGTTCGCCCGATGCGGCGTCGGTGACAACGCCCGAAACGGTGAGGCGCTGCTGCGCGTGGAGCGAAGTCGTCAGCAGGAGTGCGGCGAGCGTGGCCAGTAGGGTCATTGCCGGGCGCTTCGATTTCGATACGAATAAAAAGTCAAAGTTTTTCATTCATCAGTTGGTTATTTTAGGTTAACGTTTGTTCGTATGAACGGTGATACAAAATTATCCGGGAGAGGCGGAACGGATGTCGAAAATTTTTTCGATTATGTTCGTTTTAGTCCGTTTTTGAGCCGGCGTTTGCCGCCGGTGCCGCCCGGCGAGTTTTCCAAGGCGTTCTCCATCAGGTTGATGACCATCTGAACGGCGGCTTCGTCGTATTCGACGGGGAAGGGACCCGGTTCCGGCGTGCGTGCGGCGTCGAGCCGCCCGGCTGTGAGCAGTCCCGAGAGGAGCAGACAGCCTTTGCCGTCGCCGAACCCGATGCGCAGAACGGGGGTTCGCGTGAGGTTCTTGCCGGCTGCGGCCAGCGGCACGAGCTCGGAGGCGCTGCCCCGGACCGAGTTGCGGTAGCCGCTGCCGAGATCGGTGACGCGAACCGGGGCTTTAGGGTTGATCGACATGGCCAGGGCCGGGGCGTCCTCGACCAGAAATTCCGCCTTGCGGCGCAGTTCGCGGATCACCTCCTTATTGTCGGGCCGGGAGTCGAAAGCGAAGAATCCGCAGAGTTCGTAGGCGTAGTAGTTCCCGCGCTCCATGCGGGCGACATCGGCGCCGCGGCGGCTCCATTGGGCCGAAAAGGCTTCGCGACTCAGTCCCTGCACGTCGAAATCCGCTGCGGGGACGATCAGTCCGCCCCGGAGTCCGTTCCAGAGGGCCGTGTGGCGGGGTGTCAGACGGTGCCACAGCTCCGTGTGGACGGAATCGGGATGCAGGTGGCTTTCGGGCTCGGCTGCTTCGGTGCAGGTGAGCGACAGCCCGCCGAAAAGGTCGTAGTGCGTCACTTTGGGATCGGTCACGCGGGCAACCCCTTGCAGGGGGCCCAGCTGGCCGTCCTCGGCGGGGTAGCCCTGTCCGAGGCCGCGTTCGCCGATGTCGAGCATTACGACGCCTGCGCCTCGGGCGACGGCTTTTTCGATCGTCGGGCGGCAGTCGTCCAGTCCCTCCCAACTGGCGCGTCCCAATAACAGAAGGTCGGCTTTTGCGGGGTCGGGGACGCAGTCCCAGCCGGTGCGCCAGGGCGAGCAGTTCGGTTTCGGCGGCAGGGATGTAGAGGACGGCTTCGGCCACCGGGGCCGGAACTTTGGCTTCGAGGACGCGGATGTCCCACTCCGAGACGACGGGGTATTTCACCTCCTCGGAGGGGTTGAGCAGCGTGGTGCGCAGGATGTAGTCGCCGCACGTGGCGGGCATTTCGATCCGGCACTCGGCGATCCGTTTGTCGTAGGGTTCGACGCGGCATTCTACGGTTTTGGCGAAGCTCCGCCGCGAGTAGGCGTCGGTGATCTCCACGCGGGCCGTGAGGGTCGAACGGCGGTCGGTGTCGTTGAAGAAGTGGAGCGGGAGGGCGATCTCCTGCCCGGGGGTGAAGTTGCAGTTCCAGATGTCCATGCTGACGGCCTGCGGTGACCAGAGCACCGTCAGGGCGTTCCAGACGTTTTTGGGCTGTCCGTCGCGCAGCGGGCCCGTGAACCAGTGGTTGCCGTCGGCATAGCTGCTGGTGATGGTGAACGGGGCGACGCCTGCCGCACCGATCCGCCTCCAGTATTCGGCCACCTTGCCGCACGAGCGGTCGAGATGGTGGAGCCGTTCGGCGGCGGTGTGGCGGCGGCCGAGGAAACGCATGTAGCTCTCGCGGATGGAGGGATAGCCGCCCATCTCGCCGTTGCCGTCGAGGTAGTTGCCGCCGAATTCATCGACCATGATCGCCTTGGGGAACTGCTCCGAGGAGTCGTAGTAGAGTCCGAGGTTTTCGAACAGGCTCCACCAATATTTATGGATGTGCAGCACGTCGCGGTCTTCGAGGATCATGGGCGGATAGTCGCGGACGATCTCGTTCAGGGCGCTCCACGCGGTTTCGAGCTGTTCGCCCTCGGTTTCGTTGTAGGGGTGGAAGAGAAGGACGGAGGGGTGGCGGGCCGCCAGGTCGAACCACTTGGGGTACTGCTCCATCAGGCTTTCGCGCGAGGCGGGCATACCGTGGAAAAAGTTCCATTCGTACTGCACGGCCAGTCCGTATCGGTCGCAGAGGTCCAGCAGACGTTCGGGCGGCACGCCGAGGTGGAAGCGCAGCAGGTTGGCACCGTGCTCTTTCAGCCGCCGGACGATGTTGTCGCGGAACCAGACTGTGTCGTAACCTGCTTCGCGGCCCTCGGCGTCGCGCATCCAGCGGTGCCAGACGACCGTGCCGCCGCGGAGTTTGAGGGGACGGCCGTTGAGGGTGAATTGTTTGCCGGCGACGGCTGCGCGGCGCAGCCCCAGCGATTGCTGCCAGTCGGAGAGCGTCTCTCCGCGTTCGTCGAGCAGCTCCACGCGGAGGCCGTAGAGGACGGGACGCTCGGGCGACCACTCCCGGAGCAGGCCCCGGTAGCCGAAGGCGATTTCGTTTTCGCCCGGCAGAGCCGTGCCCGTCCGGGTCAGAAGCTCCCCCGAACCGTTCGTTACCGTGATGCGGGCCGATGCGGCGCCCGCGCCGCAGATGCGGTAGCGGAGCTTGACATGCCCGGTTTCCGGGTCGCAGTCGGTGAGCACGCGGTCGGTGCGGGCATTCGTATAGAGGTGCAGCACGACATCGTCCCAGAGCGACGAGGAGCAGTTGCTCCGCCACTGGTCCACTTTGGGAATGAACGAAGCGTCGGTCGGCGGAACGTCGGCCAGCGAGGCGAGCGAAATTTCGAGCGCGATGCGGTTGCCCGGTTTCAGCGCTTCATGGCGCAGGTCGTGCAGCGAGCGGATCATGCCGCCCTCCTGCGACGAAACCAGCTTGCCGTCGATGTAGACCTCGGGACGGAAGCGTGCGCCTTTCAGTTCGAGCGCTGCGGCGTTCCAGCTTCCGGCCGGCAGCTCGATTTCGCGGCGGTACCAGAGCCGTCCTTCGGCGGGGCGCGTGGCGTCCATCGGGATGCCCGGAACCAGCGTTGTCCCGGTGTAGTTGCGGTCGATGCCGTATTCCCATGGGCCGTTCAGCCCGAGGTCGGCGTGGCGGGTCTGTGCCGATGCCGCCGTGGCGCAGAGGAAGAGCGACAGCAGCAGGGATGCGTATTTTTTCATTCGGGTAGCGGTTTGGTGTCCGAAAGCAAAAGTAGGGAGAAGCCCCCGCGCGGATGTTCGGATATTTCCGGAAAAGGTCGGATATTTTCCGGATATGCCTTCCGGGCATTTGCCGGATGGCAAAAAAACGCTATCTTTACCTTTGAAATGAAACCGACCACGCATCTGTTTTTCCGCATCTTTCTGATTTTGTCGTGTCTGGCCCTCGGGGCCGCTTCGGCGCGGGCCGAACGGGTCATCGTGCCCGTGGAGGGAGGTCCGGTCGGAAACTCGATCACCGCGCTGTTGCAGGACGACGACGGGTTCATGTGGGTGGGGACCATCTCGGGGCTGATGCGCTACGACATGTATTCCTACCGCTATTTCGGCGACAGCGACGGACTGCCCGTTTCGCGGACGATGATCCGCTGCCTGACCCGGGATGCCGATGGCAATGTCTGGATCGGTACGGAGAACGGGGCCGTCGTTTACGACCCCGTGCGGGAGCGTTTCCGCCGTATCGGGGGCCGCATCGCCGCCGTTCCGGTGAAGACCATCACCCGGACATCGCGGGGGACGATGCTGCTCACCGTGGGCGAGGGCGTCGCCGTGGTCGATCCTTCGTCGCTCGAATACCGCTTCATCGCAGGCAGCCACCTGAACAATATTCTCGCCGTCACGACCGATGCCGCCGGCAACATTTGGAGCTGGAGCCACGGGCAGCTGTCGCGTTTCGACTTTTCGGACGATCCGATGTCGCCGCGCATCGACAGCCGTCCTTTCGCTTACGAGGTGCGTGCTATGGCGGTGGACTCCCGCGGACGGCTGTGGTTCAACGACCGGCGGCGTCTGATGACCGTGCCGCTGCCGGCGGGGGATGCGCAAATCCCCCCCCCGACCGTGGTGCGAGGCGGTGTAGATGTCCGTTCGATCCGTATTGACGGCGACGGCGTGGTGGTCACGTCGTCTTACGACGGCATCCATCTGTTCCGCATCGCGGAGGACGGGACGCCGATCCCGGACGGCGTCATGTGGATAGATCCCGCGTCGCCCAGCGAGGTCAGCAACAGCGTGCTGTGCGTGGAGCGGGACCGGAACGGCAATTACTGGTTCGGGACCGTAGACGGTATCTATGTGGGCCGCGAACGCCCCCGCGAGATATTCCACAACATGTCCGCCGCCGATGCCGGGGGACTGATCCACAACGTCGTGTCGGATGTCTGCCCGGGTCCCGACGGTGCCGTCTGGGCGGCCACTTCGGGCGGGCTGGATCGCATCCGGCGTGTGGCTCCGGAGCGTTACGCCATCGAACATTTCATGCCCCGCCTCCCTTCGGAGAGGGCCGAACCGGGCGACAGGAGGCTTCAAACGCTGGCTTTCGACAGCCGGGGGACGATGTGGCTCGGCACGAAGCGGATGCTGCTGTTCTTCGATCCGCAGAACCGCCGTTTCTTCGAACGCGGGGAGGTGACCGGACTGCTGGCCCGCTGCGGGGCGCTGTTCAGCAAGGAGCTGCGCTGCGACAGCCGCGGCAACGTCTGGATGGGTTTCCTTTATGGCGGACTGTTCGTCTATGATGCCGCTGCGGAGCGGTGCCGGACGGTGCGGTTCGCCGGCGCGGACCTTTACGACGCCAGTCCGCAGGCCGTGTTGGAGGATGGCGGCGGAAATATCTGGGTCGGCACCAAATCCCGGGGGCTGCTGCGTTTCCGGCCCGACGAGGCCGTTCGGGAGGGCGACACGCTCCGTGTCGAACGTTACGACACCTATTTTTTGCAGGATCGGGCGCTCGCCGGATTCGTCAGCATCAATGCACTCTACACCGCGGCCGACGGAACGGTCTATGCCGGAACGTCGCACGGGCTGTACCGCTACGACGCCGTGCCCGACCGGTTCGAAGCGTGTCCGCTCAACGCCTTCGGCGAGGAGGTCTGGGTGCTCGACATCATCGCCGATGCCGACGGCGTGCTGTGGATTTCGACTATGCAGGGCCTCTACCGCTATACGCCCGGTGCGGGGCAGGCTCCGTTCTACGAACTCTCGGATGGAGCCTTCGCCCGTCTCGACTACAATCTCGGAAGCTGTCTCAACGCCGACGGAACGCTTTTCCTGGGCGGTATCAACGGTATCACTTATTTCGATCCGCGACAGGTCGGGCGTCCGGATGAAGCGGCGAAAGTCTATGTTTCGGGCGTTTCGGTGCTCAACCGGGACATCGTGCCCGACGGCGTTCATCTGGATGCCAATATCAACCGGTCGCACCGGCTGACGCTCGATTACGACGACTATCAACTTTCGCTCGACTTCACGACGCTGACATTCGCCCCCGAAAACCGCGAGCGGTTCTATTACCGCATCGACGGACTGACTCCCGACTGGATTCCGCTCGGGGAGACCAACCGGCTCTCGTTCTCCAACCTCGCGCGCGGGGAGTACATGCTGCGGGTCAAGGCGGCCGACGCCTCGGGCGTGTTGGGCGAAGGGTCCACCGATATTCTCATAACGGTGCTGCCGCCCTGGTGGCTGACGTGGTGGGCTTACTGCATCTACGGTGTGCTGGCGCTGCTGCTGGCCGCGGCCGTGGTGTGGGTGATCCTGATCCGTTATCGTGCGGCGCAGCAGGTGCGCATGGTGCAGTACAAGCAGCAGTTGTTCATCAATCTGACGCACGGGCTGAAAACCCCGCTGACGATGATGCAGGTACCCCTGCAACTGATGTCGGACGACCGCGAGCCGCTGAGCGACGAGGCCCGCCGGGGACTGGTCGCCATGGTGAGCGCCAACGTCAAGAAACTGGCCAACACCGTGCGGCAGCTCATGGAGTTCCGGAAGATCGACCAGAACCGGGTGTCGATGAATCTGGCGGAGGTCGATATCGCGGAGTACGTGCGCCGCATCTGCGACTATTTCCGGGCGCTTTTCGAATCGAAGGGGCTGAAACTCGTCTGCGATCTTCCCGGGGAGACGATTTTGATGACCTTCGACCCCGAGAAGATCGAACTCGCGTTCTACAACCTCTTGCAGAACGCCTATACTTTCACGCATCCGGGCGGCGAGGTGAGTGTCTCCTTGCGTCGCAGCGGCCGGACGGTCCGCATCGCCGTGCACGATACGGGCATCGGCATCCGTTCGGAGTATCTCGACAAAATCTTCCTGCGCTTTTGGCAGGTGCACGAGTCGGACACGATGCCGCCGCTGGGTGCCGGTATCGGGCTGGCCGTGGCCCGGGAGTTCGTCGAGATGCACAACGGCCGCATCGAAGTCGAGAGCCGTTACGGTGCCGGAAGCACCTTTACCATCTGTCTGCCGCTGGAGGCCCGCTACAAGGCCGAACAGTACTATATCCATAAGTCGGACCAAGCGGACGAGGATCAGATTTTGCCGGTCTACACCAAGCAGTACGCCGAATCGGATATCTATGTCGAGAACGACCCCGGCATTGACGAGTCGAAGTCCGGAACGGTTTATGTCGTGGCCGGCGGCGGCGACATCACGGGGCTGGTCCGGATGGTGCTGTCGGATTACAACGTGCTGCATTACGACAATGTGGAAGATGCGCTGCGGGCCGTGCGCGAGAGGCGTCCGCAGCTGATTCTGATCGACATCGTGGTTTACGACCGCGAAGAGGGGCTCGCGCTCTGCCGCAGGATCAAGGGTTCGAAGCAGACCGACGATATTCCCGTGGTCCTGCTCACGGCGGACGATACGCCCGAGGATGCGCGGATATTCTGCGAAGCGGGCGTGGATGCCTGGATGGAGAAGCCCTTCGACGTGGAATTGTTCCGGGCCCGCGTCCGGCAGTTGGTGAGCCGCCATGCCGATCTGCAACGGAAACTCAAAATCGGGCAGATACTCGGCAAACGCGAAGATATCGTCGTGGAATCCGCCGACGAGAAGTTCATGAGCCGTGTGACGGAGGTCATCGGGCAGAATATCCCCAACGAGGAATTCTCGCTGGAGGTCTTCGCCCGCGAGATGCGCGTGTCGCGCTCGGTGCTGAACATGCGTATCCAGAGCATCGTGGGCAAGTCGCCGATGGAGCTGCTGCGCAACGCCCGCATGCAGCGTGCGGCGCAGTTGTTGGCGACCAACGCCTACGACGTGGCGCAGGTGGGCTACATGGTCGGGTTCTCGGACCCGCGCTATTTTTCGACCAGTTTCAAGAAGCAGTTCGGGGTAAGCCCCCGGGCTTACATGCAAAATCATCATAACGCCTGATCCCGGCGGATTTTCGACATATTAAGGTATCGGTTAAACATTGATTTCGGGCTTCGGAGGTACTTTTGTACGACTCAGAATACGAACCCGAATGAGAACTTTGCGAATATTGCTGTGTGTCCCGGCGCTGGCCCTGTGGATGACCTCCGCCGCCCAGCGCCAGGTCGAGGACGCCAATGACGACTGGCTTTTTTCCTATAAGGAGGCGACGGCCAAACCCGTGAAGGGCATTCCTCCGCAGGCGCAGGTCGCCTACGACGATGCCGGCTGGAAGTCGGTGTCGGTGCCCCATACGTGGCAGACCTACGAAACGACGGGCGAATTGCATCCCTTCATCGCCTCGCCCCATGCCAAGGACAATCCCTATTGGTGGAACGGCAAGGGCTTTTACCGCAAGCATTTCACCCTGCGGCCCGAAATGCGCGGCCGCAAGCTCTTCATCGAGTTCGACGGCGTGATGAAAAACTGTCTGGCCTACCTGAACGGCAAACTCATCGGCGAGCATCTGGGAGGTTACGGCTGTTTCAGCTTCGAGCTGACCGATTACGCAGACTACGATGGCGGAAACGTGTTCGTGCTGGAGGTTTCGAACCAGCAGACCGATCCCCAACGGGTGCCTCCGATGGATGCCGGGTGCTGGAACTTCTACGGCGGCATTTACCGCAACGTGCGGCTGGTCGCCACGGACGACGTTTTCATTCCGTTTCAGGGGTCGTACAAACACGAGGGTGGTACGCACGTCACGACCGAAAATCTTTCCGATTCCGTTTCGCGGGTCCGGGTGCGCACGTGGGTGCGCAATGAACGCGCCGAGCGGCAGGCCGTGGAGCTGACCACCGCGATCGTCGATGGCGACGGACGGGTCGTGGCCCTTGCGAGCACTCCGCGGAATATCCGGCCGCAGGAGACGGCGCTTTACGACGAGGAGTTCGAGATCGGCGATCCGAAACGCTGGTCGCCGGCCTCGCCCGATCTGTATAAGGTGGTGTCTACGGTGACGGCCGGCGGCCGGGCCTGCGACCGTTACGAAACCGTGTTCGGTATCCGGACCTTCGCGTGGAACCACGACGAACGGCGGCTGTACGTCAACGGCCAACCCGTCAATATTCAGGGCTTCAACCGCCATCAGGAATATCCGTGGCTGGGCGACGCCGTTCCTTATTTCATCCACCGCATGGACTTGCTGGACATGAAGCGCAACCTGAACTGCACGGCGCTGCGCCCCGGCCAGTATTGTTCCGGTCCCGAGGTCTTCGCGCTGGCCGATTCGCTGGGACTTATTACCTTTGCCGAACTTCCCAACGTCAAGAACCGCCCCTTCTCGCCCGAGGCGCAGTGGATGCAGACCGTCGAGATGGTCCGCCGGCTGCGGAACAGCCCTTCGGTCCTGCTCTTCGACATGGGCGACGAGACGGACCGGGCTGCCGACTCCCGCTGGGCCTACATGGAGTCTCCCGGACATTTCATCACCTGCCGTCATTGCGAAGGTTCGGGCGGCCGGTTCGTGGACATCACGCCCGAGGAGCTGCGCATGTCGAAGATGCTCCGCTGTGCTGTGCGCGGCTGGTACGGCGACGACGAGAAACCCTTGCGGCCCGACAATCAGCAATGGACCTCGAACGACGAGTTCCGCCATCAGATCGCGCTCCGGGGCAAGAAGCCCGGCAGCGTCGAGGACCGCATCGACCAGCCCAATCTGATGGTCTGGCTCTACGAGGATCACGGCTGCGACCGCGAGTACCGCAATGCCCCGATGCTGCATTACAATCCGAAAGGATGGGTCGATAGCTACCGCGTGCCCAAATACGCCTATTACCTCTGGCAGGCGAACTATGCCGAAAAACCGATGGTCTTCGTGATGCCCCACTACTGGCGGCGGCAGTACATCGGGCAGCGGCGTCCGCTGGTCGTGGATTCCAACTGCGAGGAGGTGGAGTTGTTCGTCGGCGGAAAGAGCTGCGGCGTGCTCCGGCCGTCGGCGGAGAACCGGCATTCGGTGACTTTCGGCGACGTTGGGGTGCGCAATGCGCCGCTGCGCGTGGTGGGCCGCAACGGCGGGGTGCAGGTGGCGGAGTGCGTCGTGCCGATGGCGGGTCCCGCGGAACGGCTGACGCTGCGGGCGTCGCACACGACGGTGGATGCCGCGCCCGGCGGGGTGTTCATCGTGACGGCCGACATCGCGGACAAGGCCGGAAACCATATTTACGGAGCCCGCAATACCGTGCGTTGGGAGGTCGAAGGCCCCGCGACGCTGGTGGGGCCCGCGGAGTATGTTTCGCAGTTCGGCGACGAAGCCGCCCGCACCGGATCGCTCTACATCGACATGCCCGTCTCGAACGTGGTGCGTCCGACCGGTGAGCCGGGCGAAATCCGCGTCCGGGTTTCGGCCGACGGACTTGCATCCGCCGAAACCGTCGTCCGGGCCCTTCCCCGTAAAATCAAGAAAAGCATTACCCGATAGATGAAACGGAATTTATTCACCCTCCTCTTTTTTATCGCGGCGGTCGGCGCCGTGCAGGCGCAGACGAGCCGGACCCTCTCGCTCAACGGGCGTTGGCGGGCAGCCGTCTCGGAAACGCAGCCCGACACCTATCCTTCGACCGTTCCCGTGCCGGGCGTGATGTCGCAGGCCGAGCCTGCGCCGGACATTGATTTCGACGCCACGCAGCTGAAAGACGACGTGGGGTATGACTATGTGTGGTACGCCACGGAGTTCGACCTTTCGAATCCGCACGACGGTTATGACAACGGCAACTACACGCATGCCCTGCTGCGTATCCGGGCCAAATACAACGCGCTGGTGATCCTGAACGGCGTGGAGATCGGTTACGACGCCCATTGCACCTATTCGCATGCCGAGTTCGACGTGACGCGGGCGCTCGATTTCAACGGTCCCAACCGGCTGGTGGTGCGCGTGGGGAGCTGGAATACGGCGTCGTTTCCCTCGAAGGACAATTCGTCGGAGTGGTGGCGCAACTCGCGGGCTCCGGGCATCTGCGACGATGTGACCCTCTGCCTGACCCACGACGTGACGGTCCGGCACCTGAAACTGCTGCCCGACGTGGCCGGCGGTGCGGTGGTATGCACGGCGCGCGTGGCCAATTTCGGCGGTGAATTCCGGAAAATGCAGGCCCGGGTGACGATCAACGACTGTCGGTACGATCTGGAGAACGGTTTCGACGAAATTCCCGTCGTTTGCGAGGCCCGGTTGGGCTCGTTGCCGATTCCGGCGGACAGCGTGGCCGAATTTACCTTCCGGATTCCGACCCCGATGCTCAAGCCCTGGACGCCGGGCCGCGAGGGCGATCCGCAGCTCTATCAGTTCAACTTCATCCTCGCGGACGACCGTTCTGCGGATTGCCGGACCGAGACCTTCGGGTTCCGCGATATTCGTGTCGAGGGGCGGGATGTGCTGGTCAACGGCCGCAAAACGCTGTTCCGGGCCGAGAACATCGCCTTTCAGCGGGCGCTGAACCGCTGGGCGGACGTAATGTTCGACGAGGCGTGGATACGTCGTTTCCTGCGTGCGGCGGTCGAGGATTACGGATTCAACTACCTGCGCATCCACCTCGGACACGCCTATAACAAGTGGTATGATATCGCCGACGAACTGGGGTTGATGATTCAGGACGAATGGCGCTTCATGCACGACGACGAGCCCGCGGGCGAAGACCTCGTGCAGACCGAAACGGAGTTCCGCCGCTGGGTGGAGCAGAACGTCAACCACCCGTCGATCGTCGTCTGGGATCAGGAGAACGAAGGCAATGTGAAGCTCGAAGCGCTGAAAACCGAACTGCGGCGGTACGACCCGACGCGGCTGTGGGGCGAGGACGATTTCGAAGCCCGCCATATTTACGAATACTCCGAAACGATCGTCGATACGCCGGTGCATCCGGTCAGCGGTGCCCGGCCCTCGACCGTGCTGGAGTCCTGCCGCCTGTGGCTCAACGAGCGGGGCGATCTGGAACCGCGCGAGAGCTTCAAAACCAGTCGCACGGCCAGCGGCTGGGGGCTCTATTTCTATACGCTGCCCGAGATCGAGCGGTTGCAGGCCGACATCCATGCCGACCTGGGGACCTTCTACCGCTCGCGCCGCGTGCAGGCGTGGGCGCCCTTCGCGCTGCTGAGCGGGGCGGTCAACGGGCACAGTTACTTTTTGGGAAATCTGGCCGATTCGCTGACTCCCCAGCCCAACCTGCGGGTGCTCGCGCGGCTCAACGAACCGGTCGGAACCTCCGTCGAGATGAACCAGGCCCGGGAGTGGTACAAGGAGAAGACACTCTACCGGCCCGGCGGCAGCTATGCGAAGACGGTTTGGGTCTGGAACGACACCGACCGTCCGCAGCGGCTCCGGCTCGAAGTCGCCGTGACCGACGCTTCGGGTCGGGAATTGTCGGTGCGCGAAGCCGAAGTCGAGGTCGCAGCAGGCGGCGCCGAAGCGGTCACGATGAACTTCGTCATGCCCCGCAGGGAGGGTGTCTGTCTGCTGAAACCCCGCCTCGTCACGTCGGAAGGCCGTTGCATCGAAGGGGTCGAACGCCGGCTGATGGTGGCCCGCAAGTCCGGTCCGCAGACCGGGGTGCAGGGGTTCGGCGGACACGGCGAGCCGTTCGAGGACTGTCGGTCGGTGTTGGAGAATTTTATCGGACAGGAGTTGCGGCCCGAGGTGCAGGCGAAGATCGTGCGTGCGCTCGGCGGAGAACTGATCGACCGGGCCGAACTGCGCCGGAAGGGCGGATTTCTCGTCCGGACGACCCGTTATCTGGGGCCCGGGCATATGTTGGTGACAACGCGCACGTTCGATGAAGGGGGCACGGAACTGGCCGCCGAGCAGAGCGAGGCGCTGACGTATGTGAAACTCCCGGAGCCGATCCGGCGAACGATCGCCCGGGTGGTCGGGATGGTCCCCGTGGACGAATCGAAGATCGTGCGCCGCCGGCAGCAAGACACGGACATCTATACGGTCACGACGGTCGGCAGGGATGTCCGCTACACGATTCGGATGACCCCTTCCGGAACGTTGATCGGGTCCGAAATGTCGGGTAAATAGGCTGCGGTCTATTGTCGCGCCTTTTGCTGCGGATCGGGTTTCAGCTCGGGATGACCTTGCGGATCTCCTTCAGGGTGAGTTCGATGCTTTTTTCCACGGTCCGGACCGAAATGCCCAGCATCTCGGCGATCTCCTTGTTGGTCAGATTCTCTTCGCGGCTAAGGCGGAAAATCTCTTTGCGGCGCTCGCTCAGGTGGTCGATCGTTCGGACGACCACCTGTTCGATGTATTGCGACTGAATCAGATCGAGGGCATCGACATCCTTGGTGACGGGTTCGGGACTCCCGTCCAGTGAATCCCTGCGCCGGCGGTAGCCCGATTTGAAGTAGTCCCGCACCTCGTTGCGCGTGATCCTGTAAAGCAGGTGGTTGATGGATTCTCCCGAAATGTTGGCGCGGGCGATCCACAGTTTCATGAAGACGTTCTGGGCGATGTCTTCGGCCAGGGAGCCGTCCTTCACGAACCCTTTCGCAAAGAGGTAGATGCGCATGTAATACCTCAGAAAGAGAATCCGGTAGGCATCCTGATCCCCTGACCTGAGCTTTTCTATCAGTTCCCTTTCCGAGATATAATTCATGGCCGAAACTGCGATTAGTTGATACGTTCGATCCGGATACCGCTGAGGGTGGTCTTTCCGATATTCGGAGTGAATGCAACCTCGATGCCTGAATTGTTCCGGGCAGTGACTTCCGTCGAAAAATCGACGGCCCGCAGGTTGCCGTAGTCGCGGGCGAGGTTCAGGTTGTCGAGGAGCTGCCGTCCGTTCACCGCCACCGAGAACTGGCGCACTCCCGCCGGAACGGATGCCGTGTCGGAGCCCGAAAGGTTGTAGATCAGCTCCTCCGTCGGGCTTTTGGGGTTGCTCTCCACGAAGCACAGCGTGATCCGGTAGGTGCCGTCGGCCACGTCGAAACGGTATCCCTCGATCCCCTCGGCGAAAGTCTGGTAGAGCGGGTTGCAGTCGGTTCCGAGGATGTTTTGCGAGATGCCCACTTTGTGCTGGCGGTCGATGCGCTCCCGGATCTTTCCGCCGATGCGTCCCCAGCCGTCCTGCGTGCAGACCTGATCGGGAATCCAGATGACGCCCGTTCCGGGAGCCACGGTCGCCTGATACGAACCGACATTGACGGCCAGATCGTTGCCTTTCCATGCTTTCAGACTGCGCGGTACGACGGTGAAGTCGATGTCGAGACAGTCTTTCACGCCCCGGTCGTCGGTAGCCTCCAGCCGGTTGATCCCGTTGCGGAACGGCACGGAGAAAGTCGCCATATTTCCGTCGAGGGGCCTGCTGCCCAGCGATTCGCCGTTGACCGACAGATCGATTTCCCGGCCGTTGCCGAATACGTTGATCGTGTGGATGGCGATGCCCGGCTGTCGCTCGACATCCGCACGGCGGGTGTAGTTGCGCGAAGCGATGTAGACGAGCGGGGTCTCCAGCAGGTTGGCCCGGTAAAGCGACGTGACATCTTTCTCCTTACGGTCGTAGGTGACAAGCCCTTTCTGATTGATCCAGGGGGTGGCGTCGGCGCGGGCTTCGGCCCCGAAATCAGCGAAATTCCATAGGGCGTATCCTGCGAGGAACGGCATCCGTGCGAATTGTTTGAGGTAGGAGTGGTGCAGCACCACCTGATACTCCTCGGAGTAGTCCCACGAACGGGGAATCTGGCTGTGGTTCATCAGGTCGGCGTCGGCGCCGCACTCCGAGACGATGATCGGCCGGTCGGGATAACGCGCGTGTTCGCTGGTCAGGTAGCGCGTCAGGTCTTCCAGCTGTTCGTAGTACCAGCCGAAGTAGAGGTTGTAGCCCACTACGTCGGGGATCGTGGAGACTTCGTATCGGTTGTATCCGTCCTCATAGTGGATTGCCATGACCGTGTTGCGGTCGGGAGCCTCCTCTTCGGTCAGCGCTTCGAGTTTCAGGGCCAGCGCGCGGGTGTCGTCGGCGACCTGCTGCCGTTGTTCCTCCGTCAGCCGTTTGTTCGAGAGCATGCGGATAAGAATTTCGTTCATATAGCCGTAGAGGATCACCGAGGGGTGGTTGTAGGTTTGGCGAATCTGTTCGCGCATCATCGAGAGCGCGTTCCGGGTGAAGGCTTCGGAGGGGGTCACCTCGTTGACGACCGGGATTTCGGTCCAGACCAGCAGGCCCAGTTCGTCGCACATGCGGTAAACCTCCGGAGCCTGCGGATAGTGGGCCAGCCGGACGAAGTTGAAGCCCAGCGATTTGATTTTCCGGTAATCGTTGCGGTGGTAATCGTCGCCGAGGGCGTTGCCCAGTCCGGCGAAATCCTGATGGCGGTTGGTGCCTTTCAGGGGGTATTTCCGGCCGTTGAGCTGGAAGCCGTCGCCGCTGAAGCTGAACCAGCGGACTCCGAAAGGAATCTCGATGCGGTCGGTTGTGTTTTTGGCGCCCTTCGCCTCCTCGACGGAGAATTCCGCCGTATAGAGATAGGGTGTCTCGGGGCTCCACAAATGGGGCTGGCGGATCGTGATGCCGTCGAAGCGGAACGGATTTTTCGAACCGCCCCGGAGCGTCATCGCTTTGACGGCCTCGCCCACGACGGCTCCCTGTCTGTCCCTGAGCACGGCTTTGACCCGGACCGCCCGGGTTGCGTCGCCGCTGTTGACCACATCGCCGCGGAGTACGACCGTCGCACGGGCCGAATCGACCGAGGGCGTCTCGACGAAGACGCCTTCCGAGGCGCAGTTTTGCAGGTCGAAATGGACGGGATCGACGGCGATCAGCTTCACATTGCGGTAAATGCCTCCGTAGAAGGTGAAATCGGCGTTCAGCGGCGGAATGTCCCGGTCGTGTTTGTTATCCAGCCGGACCTTGATGATGTTCTTCTTTCCGAATTCGAGGTGGCGGGTGATGTCGAAGTTGAACGCCGTGTAGCCGCCCGTGTGACTGCCGACCGGGGTGCCGTTCACGAACACTTCGGCGACCTGGTTGGCTCCTTCGAAATGGAGGATGACCCGGCGGTCCTTCCATTGCCCGTTGGGGATGAAGCCGTAGGCGTACCATCCCACGCCGCGGTAGTAGCCCGGGGTCTCGTCGAATGCGTCGTAGCGGTTCCAGGTGTGGGGCAGGTTCACCCGGGTCCATGCGCCGGAGGCGGGAGCGGGCTCTTCGGGGACGGTCTCTCCCCGGTGGAAATACCAGCCGTCGCTGATCGTCAGTTCGGTGCGCTGCGCCCGGAGCGACAGCGCGCACAGCAGAGCGGTAAGGGTCAGTAGGATACGTTTCATGGTTTATCGGTGGTTTTTGTTTTCTGTGTTGAGGCGTGTCGTTCGGGGCGGTTTATTCCGGCCATAGCCTGTTCTTTATTTCGATCGGGAGCGGTCCGCGGTCCCGGGGGTAGAAATCCGCGCACATCCGGTAGCGTTTTTCGATGCGTTCGGGCGAATACTCCCCGAATTTCTGGCGTTTCCAGAATTTGTTGAACGCCACCATGTCGGTATGGTCCATCAGGAACGCCCAGCGTTTCATCTGCCAGTAGGAGTCGTAGAAAAGATAGATGTCGTGGCAGTTCATGAAGGTGCCGAGGGCGTCGATCATCTCGCGGCCGTCGTTCTTTTCGGCCAGCAGCCGGTGAACCTCCTGTGCCGCGTCGTTGCATTTGTTGAAGTAGATGCAGCGCAGCTCTTCCATCCGGCTGATGAAGCGCTCCACCGAGTCGTATTGTACCGGGGTGAGGTCGAGGTTGCGCACGCACTCCTCCACTTCGGCCAGCCGGCGCAGTTGGATCTCCTGCCGGGTGAGATTTTTCCGGCCTTTGGGGTGCACCTTGTTGAGCACGCCGTCGAAGGTCAGGCCGTTGTCCTTTTTCGATCCGAGCCAGATGTAGGCCGCCTGCAAGGGTGAGAAAATCTCGATGATGTCGCCGCAGTCGTACCAGCGCTGTTCGCGGGTGTACTCCCAGATGTGCAGGTAGCGCAGCCGGTTGGTCTGGAACCGGCGCAGTCCTTCGCGGTCCTGCCGTTCGATCATGCCGTCGAGGCCGAGGATAGACTGCGAGAAGGGGTAGTAGGCGTTCGGCAGGATATATTCGCCGTAAACCACCACGTCCCAGTAGTAGGGATAGATGCGCTGTTCGTCCCGGAGACCGACCACCGGGTCGGTCGTCCAGTTCACGTAACGGAAATTCCGTTCCCGGAGGTAACGGCGGAACGTCGAGTCCTGCCGGGGCATCACGTAGCGCGGGTTGTAGCGTTTCGCCGGGTCGGCGGCGAATTTCGCCTTGCCGCGCCTGCCTTCGACCACCAGTTGCGGACCTTTGCCCGAGGCGTGTTCCGACGAGTAAAACAGCACGTGGTCGCCCATGACCTCCTCGGGGGCGTCGGTTTTGATGAGCAGTCCGGCGTTTTTTTCGGGGGCGTGGTCGATACACCAAGCCGCGACCTGATTCTGACGGATGTTATCGGCTGACCGCTCGACCACTCGCCACTCGAGGCAACTTTCATCAAACGTGAGCAGCATTTCTCCGCCTTTCGCGTCTCGCGGATTGAATTCCAGCTTTGCACGGCCGTCGAAGCGTTTGCCCTCTGCGATAAGGTTAAGCACGGAATCAGCAGAGCCACTAATTCCCATCGTTCCTGACAGCCGCTCGAATGTGTCCGTTACCAGACCAGCGCCCTTGCGGTCATGGTGGACGCAAAGAACCGCGATTTTCTCCTCTTGCGCCATCCGCTGCAGAGGCTCTAGCAACATGACATCGCTATCATAAGCGTTTGCGCCGCCTGACCGAAAGCTCCCTCGAGCGCGGCTGTATGTATCAATAATCGCAAGGCGGATTTCCGGCCGGAAACGGTGAATTGCACGGATTTTGTCGACCAGTTCGCCGTCAGCGAGTTTCTCGTCAACCTGATTGGCGAAAAAAACGCCGCGGGGAATTGCAATGCTCATCCGTTCAGCACGAGCGGAAACGCGAGATTTTGAACCTTCAAGGTCGAAATACGCGACATTGCATTGGTGCGTTTTTCTGCCTAGAAAGTCGCTCCCGGTAGCAACAGCAGCGGCCAGTTGCAGAGCCAAAAACTATTTTCGGATTTTTGGAGCGCCTGACAAAAATGTCAACCCTACTGGCAGTAAATTGTCAACGATGAATTCCGGCGGTTGCCGCTCTTCGTCGGTCAGATCGCAGAGTTCATAGAAGCCATCGAGCGGCGCTCTGTGAGCGGCCTCCTGCTCACTGATTGAAATTCCGTGTTCAAGGCGCTTTCCGATTGTCTCGAAATCCACGCCCTGTTCGAGCAGTCGGTCAAGTGGGCTGTCAGTCATCCGCAGCACCCCCAGTCTGACCGGGATTCGCCGTTTTCAGTTCGGCATAAAACGCGTCCACGATGGCATTCAGCTCCGGCGTTCGAGCGAACGTCCAAACCCGATAACCAGGATTCCACGGATTCTCGCCCACTGACATCGGCTGAAAACCGACGTCCATCAAACGCGAGACGAGGCGTGGCCGCGCTGTTGTAAAAGTTGCAGCGTTTCTCATTCCGTCGCCCCCAGTCCGTTGAGCTGCTCGACGAGCATGTCAAAATTGACAAGCAATCGATTTCCGACTTTTAGAGCCGGAAGCCGATTCTCGGCAGCCAAGCGCCGCAGCGCTGTTTCCGGCAAGATTCCGGTTCTGGCCGTTTCTCTGATCGTCAGCATTTTCGGAATTTGTTCATTTGTAGTCATTTTCGTGTCCTTTCGTCAAACAAAATTTTTGAGCAATGGACGCGATACCCTGTAAAAAGTCTTGACAAGTTAGTATTTTTGATGTAGTATGATGGTGTAAAATTGATAGGTATATCGCATCGGGCGGCAGAGAGACGGCAATCACTCTGTCGCCCTTTCTTTTGCCCTCGCCTCATTATAACAAATTGTAATAGCTCTGTCAAATCTAGACAATTCCGCAAAAAAAGTATATACCAGCGGCACAATATGTTGTGTTCTTCATCTTCCAAAGCGTCAAGCAGATTACTTATCGTAAATGCCGCAGCAAAAATTAAGGTCATTTTTCATTGAAAAAAATGGCCTTTCATGATATACTTTATTTATATATAGTACTGAACAGGGGGCGTTTTTTCATGGCAAACATTCAAGAACGGCGCGGCAAAAACGGCGAACTGATTTCGTATTCAATCCGCGTCCATCGTGGCCGTGGTGCTGACGGTCGGCAGTTGAAACCGTGGACAGCAACGTTCAAAGTCGAGGCGACATGGAGCGAAAAAACCGCCAAAAAGAAAGCCACGGCTTTCGCGGCAAACTTTGAAAAAGCGTGTCGCGAGGGCCGAGCCTCTGACAGTCGGCAAAAATTTCAGGACTACGCCGAGTACGTCATCCGGCTGAAAGAGCAGCGCGGCGACAAACGCTCTACACTCGAGGACTATCGCCAAATGACCAGGCGAATCTATCCCGAAATCGGGCATTTGAAACTGTCGGAGCTAAAGCCGAAGGACCTTAATCTTATGTATGAAAAATTCCAACAGGACGGCATGAACCAGCGAACTGGGGGCAAACTTTCGCCGACAACGATCAAC
>ERZ857969.948-NODE-948-length-44149-cov-21.134735_pt1 | contig 44149 bp, 38 predicted proteins | sample MGYA00519864_ERZ857969 | MGnify/ENA primary metagenome ERZ857969 (study PRJEB31778, sample SAMEA3449382) | human gut metagenome | biome: human gut; feature: human-associated habitat; material: faeces | place: United Kingdom | collected 2010/2012 ...
TCGAACACCTCTCGTTCAAGGCTTTCAACGAGGGGATACGCCTGAAGGACTGCATCCGCATGCAGCAGAAGCTCATGAACGTGAGGGTAAGATGCGTAGCAGCCGATTCCATATATGCCAATAACGCCAACAGAAAGTTCTGCACGAAATACGGAATCTCCACTTCCTTCGTACGCAAGGGAAGGGCGGCCAGGGATGATCCTTGAGGAAGGTTCTCAGAAGTGAACTCTCCAAAGAGAGGGCCACCCGGCTTGAAGGAAGCTTCGGCACACAGAAGCAGCATTACTCGCTCTCCAGGATAAAGGCACGGAACAGGAAGACGGAAATCCTATGGATTTTCTTCGGAATACATACGGCAAATGCCGTACTGATGATTGACAAGATCAGGAACAGGACGGTTAAAGCGGCATGATATGATTTTACTGACGGAATCGGAAGAGGTCATCTGGCTTCTTCAGAAGTGTCATGTCCTGACGGATAGAATTATGTGAGAATACATGGAAAAATGACAATAAAAAATGGCATATGAAGATGATAGAACATAATCATTTCATATGCCATCTTATTTTGGGGACATTTACTGAATATCCCTGTTTGGCTGTATTTGGAATTACCGCCGCGAATATTCGCGGGCTTTTAAGCACAAATTCAAAAAGATGCCCTCGCACTTGAGTCTTTCCTCTCCAGATAAAGTCAGATTACTGACAGAGAAGCAACGAACCAAGAATATAACGCTCTTATACAGTCACTTTATCGTTCGATAAATTTCATTCTTTCATCAATTTACAAGCTTAGCCTTGATATTCTCCAACAATATCAAGCAGCCTTGCATCTTCGGATTTTCAAAACAAACTTCTGCCTGATTGAACAGACGCTCCACTGTTTCCTTCAGATTAGGAATATAGGTTGCTTTATCTACCTGCAAGGACTGAGGCAAGTTCTGGCTGGCAAACCATTCACGCAACGCCTTCAGTTCCTCTTTCTTATAAATTTTTCTTTCTTCCATATTATAATGATTAAAACGGATATCCCACTGCAAAATGGAAAGCAAAGTCACGTTTGAAGTCGGGAGATATGATAGGGAAATGGTCACGCCCTGTATACATCGGGTTAACAGCCTTCATACCTCCGTCAAAACGTAATATCAGGAAATCCAAATCGAAGCGGATTCCCAAGCCATACGATACCGCAAGCTGCTTATAGAAACGATTGAACTTAAACACTCCATCCGACTGAATACCCTGACTACGAATATTCCATATATTTCCAGCATCGATAAATGCGGCACCATTCAACTTCCAAAACAGGAAAGTACGATACTCCAGGTTCAAGTCAAGCTTAATATCTCCCGTATGATTCACATAATCTATTGTATTTCCGTCGCCGCGATAAGAACCGGGACCTAAAGAACGGACACGCCATCCACGCACACTGTTGGCACCTCCCGAGAAATATAATTTTTCGAAAGGCAAACTCTTGGAGTTTCCATAAGGAACAGCTACTCCCAGCCCGGCATGGAAAACAAATGAATTACGTTCATCGATTACAAAATTCTTCGCATAATCGATATCCGCCTTTACATATTGTGCAAAATCAATGTTAGCCAACTTGTATGCCTCCCCATATCGAGGGCTCTTATTGACCAGACGCGAAAATGCATACAATAGGTTTCCAGCTTCCTCTATATTGAATCGCACAGAATAAGAATTCCGGTTCCTGGCAGAAGGCCTGTTTCCACCAGCGCTATTATACGTATAAGTATACCCCAAACGTACGATAAACAAATCCTCATAACTGTGGCGCAACAGCGGATTTACCTCGTCCATACGATTCAGATACTCGTCGAAGGTAGGCGAAGTATACGGCATATAGATATAGTTGATATCCAATAAGTCGAAACGATGGTTCGCCCTTCCCCGACGTGTCCAGCGATAACTCCATCCGGCAGATGCCAAAGTACGTTCAAACTCCGGACGAATCTGCCAGTTATACTTCACACTGACCTCGGATGTCGCCTTGATACGCCTTTTAAAATCAGATGAAAGGAACGGAAACATGAATTCAGGAAAATTCAAGCTGCTTTCTACACCATACTCCATGTAGTTGCTGTTGGTATAACCTTCCAGTCCAGTTACAGCTTCGTAAGCACCTCTTAACTTTATGGTAAAGGTTTCGGAACCCTTAAACAGGTTACGATGCGTAAACGACACCGAAGCCGCAGCTCCCAAGTCGCCGGCCGAGTTCGTACCTTCCACCTCAAACGACAAAGATTTATTCTTGTTTCTCGACAGCATCACATAAGCATCCAGATAGGCAGAATCATTTTCCAGCACTTCATCGAAACGAATATTCGAATATTTCAAAATAGACAAACGTCCCAGCGATGAGTATGTATTCTGCACATCCCTGCTTCTGTACAGCCGACCGGGAGTCAGGAAGTTATAGTCAGACAACACTTTCGGACGCAAAAACAGTTTATCCTTATAAAACAAGTTGACATCACCCGAACGTATTGAATCGAATTCATGAAGAGCTTCTGCCGACAGAGCTGAAAAATCAGCATCCAGTACATAGTTTACATTCCGTATCTTATACTGACGATGAGGTGTCGGAGTATCTTCTTTACGAATACGAAACGGAGCCAACTCCAGCGTAAGCCCCACCTTATGCGTATTCAGCATAGTATCTGCCTGAAACGTAATAAAATCTTTATTGAAACGATAATAGCCTCTGTTTTGCAAATACTGGGTAATGCGCTGCCGCTCTTCATCAAGCGTATTTACATCGAAACGCATTCCCTCGTGCAACAACGTTCTGGATGAATCGGTTTCCAGAAAATCACGTATTTGATAATCAGCAATGTCGTAAGAGATGTGATCAATCACGTAAGGTGCTCCCGAGTGGATATCATACAAAACCTTCATGCGCTTCCCCTTACTTTCTTCTTTCAGGTCGACTACCGCACCCATATATCCCATATTGCGTACAGCCTTTTCTATTTCCTCCTGTGTTTCACGAGCAGCATCCCGACTGTAAACTACAGGCGCATCTCCCAGTTTCCGCCAAAGCTTATTGATCCACTTCGTAGAATCCAGTCCCGAAGCACTGTAAATATACATAGGGAAACGAAACAGACTAAACCATTTTGCGTTCGGAGTCTGGCGTACATACAGGTTCATTTCAGATGACTTGATCTCTTTATTGTCCGACTCAATCTTCACATCATCCAACAAATAGCTTCCTTCGGGGATAAATTTGCTGACAGAACATCCTGCTAGCAGCAGGACAACACTCATAAGACAAATATGTAAAAGAGTCGTTTTCTTCATTTTAAAACAAGCCGGAATATGCAGATTTATCTGCAAAGATAGGTAATAATTAAAAATATCTTCTTAGCTTTGTCAGTGAATATTTGTTATTTTATACACAAAAGCCCATGCTAAGCAAAAACAAGATTAAATATATCCGCTCGCTGGAACTAAAAAAGAACCGAAAAGAAGAACAAGTCTTTTTGGCAGAAGGAAACAAACTGGTCGGCGACTTAATCGGTCATTTCTCATGCCGCCTTATACTGGCAACGGAACAATGGTTACAAAACCACCCTCGCCTGCTGGCTACCGAAACCATAGAAGTAACCCACGAGGAGCTTTCACGGGCAAGTCTGCTGAAAACGCCACAGGAAGTACTGGCGATTTTTGAGCAGCCTCATTATGACTTTGACGCGGATGTAGCAAGCCGAAGCCTCTGTCTGGCACTGGACGACGTACAAGATCCCGGAAACCTGGGAACGATTGTCCGCATTGCCGACTGGTTTGGTATCGAGCATATATTCTGTTCGAACGGAACAGCCGACATTTACAACCCCAAGACCGTACAGGCTACCATGGGAGCCATTGCCCGGGTCAAACTGCATTACTGCAATTTACCTGAATTCATTGGAAACGCCTCTGAAAAGAACATACCTGTTTTCGGAACTTTCCTCGACGGAGAAAACATCTATACCCAGCATCTTCCCAAAAACGGAATCATCGTCATGGGAAACGAAGGCAACGGCATCAGTGAACAGATTGCCAGAAAAGTCAGCCACCGCCTGCTTATCCCCAACTATCCGCAAGGATGTGAAACGAGTGAATCGCTGAATGTAGCAGTAGCAACTGCCATTGTCTGTGCCGAATTCCGACGGAGAGCAGCCTTCGAACCTTCACTTTAAGGGAAGAATCCGGCTGTCTTTCACAAACTCCATGGCTGAAACATTGAACGGATGCACCCAGTATGCACGCAATACAGTATGAGTAAACACAGCCTCCTGCATCCGTTTTCTGAAATCGGAAAAGCATTCTGCATTAACTCTCTGTACCGGAACTGGAGAAAGAATTACAAGTCCCGGAAGCCATTCGGTAGCACATATTTCCTCCCTAAACGGATAAAGCTTACTCACACCGCCATCTTCATCGAGTTCCAGTACTTGAAAAGATTTTATTTCTGCCGTGAGTAAGCTATACACTCTATGCGTTGCAAACCGTTTCATTTGCGGTTTTCCATTTTTCGCATGGGCTGGATTTGCACTTTCTCATCCATCCCGACTTTCTGCTCCAGCGGTTTGGGCAATTCCTTCGGCTGCTCAGCCGGAGTTTCTATCCGTGGAATCGTATCGGACTCTACCTTTTCCACCTGCATGTTATGGTAACGTGTCAGACGAATGTTGTCAACCAGCACACTGGTTTCCGGATTCTTTTCGTCCATGTAATACACAAATCCACTGATACTGCGAATCGTGAAAGCTGAATCGGCACGCACATACAGGCGCTGTCTTCCCGAATTGCTGATCAGACGCGTAAGGCCCTGTATACTATCATTATCGAAATAGAAATTAAGCGCCATTACAGCCTTGCCCGAGATACGGCCTTTCTTCGGCATGAAATGGAAATAGGCAGTCAGTTCCATGGCATCGTGAGGCTTGAACGTCGTATCTGCCTTCAGATCGAACACCAGCTTGTTTGTCAGTTCCGAAGCCGAAAGCCAGTACAAGGTACAGTCCTGCCATACATCCACCGTATCACCCGACATGGAAACGTCTATCTGGTTGTCACGTTTGGCCACCTGTACTTTCATGTGGCTCTCCTCACTTTCATAACGCTTCTGCAAGTTCTTATAGATAGTAGCCAACTGGTCGCTGTTACGTGTATACCATACCATCGACGAGTCGAACTTTTCCTCTGTGACATGATGCTTTTCGAAGACATACTTATAATAAGCATCCTTCTTATAATTTTCCGTATACGACAGCGAATTGCTCATGGTAGAGGCCAGATGATAATCGTACAACAGACTCTCCATAGCATCCGGCTGAATGATATCGTCCGGAATCTTTTTGCCACAGCTTGCCATTCCAGCCAGCAGCGCCGCAACCCACAACCAACCAGTCTGTTTTTTCATCATTTCACTACTTTGGAATCTTTCGGATGTGCACCCTTACCCAGATAACTACTGTAAAATATTAGCAAGCAGATAATGCCGCAACTGATGGAAGCATCGGCAAAATTGAAGATAGGACTGAAGAAAATGAAACGTTCCCCGCCACAGAAAGGCATCCATTCCGGCCAGAATGTATCGATAATGGGGAAATAAAACATATCCACTACCCTGCCGTGAAGCCAGTCGGCATAGCCCTGACCTACCGGAACCCACGATGCAATCTGATAGTGCGTACTCTCACTGAAGATCTCTCCATAGCACACACAATCGATAATATTTCCGATAGCTCCCGCAAGGATAAACGCCAGACACACGACGTAACCGGTTTTCAACTTGGTCTTCTGAGTCGTTATTTTATGCAGATACCAGGTAATCAGTACCACAGCTACGATACGAAACAAGGTAAGAAACAGTTTCGGAAGCACTTCCATACCGAAAGCCATTCCATTATTCTCCGTAAAATAGATGTAAAACCAATCAGTCACATGGATATTTTCATGCAGATACATGTGAGTCTTTATCCATATCTTTATTACCTGATCAATCAACAGTACAGCAAAAACAATCAAAGCCGCCAGCCGTCCTTGTGTCAAAAATTTCTTCATAAATACCTATATTCATTAACATATTTGTCACTCAGACAAGCACATTCAGGGTCTGTATCCTCCTTCTTGCCTGTCTGAATGACAAATCTATCATCAAATTATTTCTTGCCATGCTGTTTAGCCTCGATACTCAGAGTAGCATGAGGTACGGCACGCAGTCTTTCCGCAGGAATAAGCTTTCCTGTTTCACGGCAAATGCCATACGTCTTGTTCTCGATACGTACCAACGCAGCACGCAAATTTTGAATAAACTTCAGTTGCCGAGCAGCCAGACGGGTTGTTTCTTCCTTCGATAACGTATTGGCACCCTCTTCCAAAACCTTGTAAGTAGGTGATGTATCGTCAGTATCATTACCGTCAGCATTCATTATACTGCTCTTCAGTTTCTCATAGTCGCGTTCTGCGAGCTGAAGTTTTTCCATGATAATGGCACGGAACTCCTCGAGTTCAGCGTCAGAATATCTTGTTTTTTCAGCCATAAGATTAAGTATTTAAAAGTTAATAATAGTCTAAGGCCTGAAATTCGCTGCACAATCACCAGCTTCAAGAAAAGCTTTCTGCCAGAAGTCATGCAGCGTATTACATCCTTATGGGTTCAATATCACAATTTGGTAACCTTCACATAAAGTGAGAAGTCATCAAAACTCAATTCTGTACCGTCAGCAACTTCATCGGCCAGTGTCAGTGAATTTGCCAATACTTGGTTACAAATATAAGTATTATATTCGTTCACTGCATCATCCGTGTTAGGATTTTTCGACAATACAATGCTGATCTTATCCGTAATTTCGAAACCACTGCTCTTACGGATGTTCTGGATTCTGTTCACCAGTTCACGGGCGATACCTTCGCGTTTCAGATCGTCTGTTACAGTTACTTCCAGAGCTACTGTCAGCTTACCTTCATTGGCAACCAGCCAGCCCGGTATATCTTCGCTGAAGATTTCCACATCGGCAGCTTCTACTACGGCTTCTCCACCGTCGAGCTGGAACGTATATTTGCCATTCTTTTCCAGTTCGGCAATAGCTTCCTGGCTCATGCCTGCTACAGCAGCAGCTACAGCCTTCATCTGTTTGCCGAATTTCGGACCCAGCTTCTTGAAGTCGCATTTTACCTTCTTCACGAGTACACCGGAAGCTCCTTCTACAAAACGGACTTCCTTCACGTTTACTTCGGTCATGATAAGGTCTTTTACTGCATCGATATGACGTTTTTGTTCTTCATCCACTACCGGAATCATGATACACTGCAGCGGCTGACGAACCTTGATGTTCACCTTACGACGCAGCGCCAGTACCATGGAAGTCACATCCTGTGCCATCTGCATACGTGCCTCAAGCTCTGTATCGATCAGGCTTTCGTCGGCAACCGGGAAGTTAGCCAGGTGAACAGATACCACACTGTCACGTCCGGTTACACCTATCAGGTCCATGTACAGACGATCTGCATAGAACGGAGCAATCGGAGCCATCAGTTTGGCAACCGTTTCCAAGCAAGTATAAAGAGTCTGGTAAGCAGAAAGCTTGTCGGTCGACATGCTGCTTCCCCAGAAACGCTTACGGTTCAGACGAACGTACCAGTTACTCAGGTTGTCGTTTACGAAGTCTGTAATCAGACGTCCAGCCTTTGTCGGTTCGTAATCATTGAAGCAAGCATCCACATTCTTGATCAGCGAGTTGAGCAAAGACAAGATCCAGCGGTCGATTTCCGGACGTTCTGCTACCGGAACATCAGCTTCCGCGTATGTAAATCCGTCGACATTTGCATACAATGCAAAGAACGAATAAGTATTATACAATGTACCGAAGAACTTACGGCGTACTTCGTCTACCCCATCGGTATCGAATTTCAGGTTGTCCCACGGCGATGAGTTGGTTATCATGTACCAGCGCAACGGGTCGGAACCGAATTTCTCGATAGCGCCGAATGGATCGACTGCATTACCCAGACGTTTTGACATCTTGTTGCCGTTCTTGTCGAGTACCAGACCGTTGGAAATAACGTTCTTGTAAGCCACGCTGTCGAATGCCATTGTTGCGATTGCATGAAGTGTAAAGAACCATCCACGAGTCTGGTCTACACCTTCTGCAATGAAATCGGCAGGATAATAAGAATGACTGTCGATCAGCTCCTTGTTTTCGAACGGATAGTGCAACTGAGCATAAGGCATGGCACCCGAATCGAACCATACGTCTATCAGGTCGCTTTCACGCTTCATCGGCTTGCCGCTGGCAGAAACCAGAACAATATCGTCTACATACGGACGGTGCAAGTCAATCTTATCGTAGTTTTCTTTTGTATATACACCCGGTACAAAGCCTAGTTTCTTGTACGGATTTTCGGTCATGAATCCGGCAGCAACAGACTTTTCAATTTCATTGTACAGTTCCTCTACCGAACCGATGCAGATTTCTTCGCCTTCTTCGCTGCGCCAGATAGGAAGCGGAGTACCCCAGTAACGCGAACGGCTCAAGTTCCAGTCGTTCAGGTTTTCCAGCCATTTGCCAAAACGTCCGCTACCCGTAGATTCCGGCTTCCAGTTGATAGTCTTGTTCAACTCGATCATACGGTCCTTGCAAGCCGTAGAACGGATGAACCAGCTGTCGAGCGGATAGTAAAGCACCGGCTTGTCTGTACGCCAGCAGTGCGGATAATTGTGCACATGCTTCTCCATCTTGAATGCCAGACCTGCCTGCTTCAGCATCATGCAGATGTATACATCGAGCGATTCAGCAGCCTGAGCAGCCTTTTCGTCGTATTTTCCATCAATAGTAAACTGCGGGTCGTATGCGTTCTTTACCCAGCGTCCCTGATATTCCTTGTATTTTTCTACATCTACACATTCTTTTACGAATGCCTCATCCAGTTCATCCAGCAAATAGAATTTACCGGTCAGGTCCACCATCGGGCGTGTTTCACCTTTCTTGTTGATCATGAACAGCGACGGAATGCCTGCTGCACGAGCTACGTTCGCATCGTCCGCACCAAAAGTAGGAGCGATATGTACGATACCCGTACCATCTTCGGTAGTTACATAGTCGCCCGGAATGACACGGAACGCCTTAGCCGAAGCCTCTTTCCAGCCTCCGTCTTCGGTTGTTTCAACCGGTTTTACCCACGGAATCAGCTGTTCGTACTCCATGCCTACCAGGTCTGTACCTTTATATTCGCCCACAACCTTGAAAGGAATCAGCTTGTCACCCGGTTTGTAGTCTTCCAGCGCCATGCCTTCTGCCTTCTTGTTGAAATGAGCGTAAAGCAACGGTTTGGCAAGAACCACAGTCATCTTGTCACCATTGTATCCATTGTAAGTCTGTACGGCTACGTAGTCAATCTTCGGGCCTACACAAAGAGCAGTATTCGAAGGCAATGTCCACGGAGTTGTGGTCCATGCGATAAAATACGGTGTACCCCATTCAGCCATTTCCGGCTTCGGGTTCTTCATCTTAAACTGAGCTACGACCGTAAGATCCTTCACGTCGCGGTAACATCCCGGCTGGTTCAACTCGTGCGAGCTCAATCCGGTACCGGCAGCCGGTGAATACGGCTGGATAGTATATCCTTTATACAGCAGTCCTTTGCCGTAAAGACGTTTAAGCAGCCACCACAATGTTTCAATGTAACGGTTATCGTAAGTAATATAAGGGTTTTCCAGATCTACCCAATAACCCATCTTATGAGTCAGGTCGGTCCACTCTTTGGTAAACTTCATGACATCTGTACGGCAGTGTCTGTTATAGTCTGCCACAGAAATCGTTTTACCGATATCCTCTTTTGTAATGCCCAATGCCTTTTCTACACCCAGTTCCACCGGCAGTCCGTGTGTATCCCATCCTGCTTTACGTTTTACCTGGAAACCTTTCATCGTCTTGAAGCGGCAGAACGTATCTTTAATGGTACGAGCCATCACGTGGTGAATGCCCGGCATACCGTTTGCAGAGGGAGGACCTTCGTAGAATACGAAAGACGGATGTCCCTCACGTTCTGTCATACTGCGGGAGAAAACATCGTTTTCATCCCATTTCTTCAGCACTTCCTTGTTCACGTCAGAAAGGTTGAGCTGCGAATATTCAGTAAATTTTTTACTCATAATTATGTTGTTTTTATCTTACTTCTTTTATTATCCGGGTATAACCTCCCCAAAATTAGGTTGCAAATTTATAAGAAAAATGGATATATGGAAAACTTTTTAAACTAATATTCACATAAACAAGGCTTCGGAACGATTCCGGCCTCATCCGGATTTATTTTTGGAAACAAAAGAAGCAGGCGGAACAACGGACTGAAATTATCCTTAAATTTGCCCGATTTTTATCCTCAGAGCTAGATAAACAAAAAACAAAATATGAATGCAATCGTAACACAGATGATTATCCTCTTTATTCTGGTAGTCGTCGGATATGTCATAAGCAAGAAGAAAATGATGGATGCGGAATTCGACCGCAAGTTGTCTGTCTTTGTCATCAACATCGCTTGTCCCAGCCTGATACTTTCGTCGGTAATGGGCGACACACTGCCCGACAAGCATCTCATCCTTCCCCTGCTGATTGTAGGGTTTGCTACCTATGTAATACTGATAGGAGCTGGATTCCTGCTTCCCCGCTACCTTCCCGTAAAGGTAAGCGACCGCGGTATCTACAGTTTCATGCTGGCTTTCGGGAATGTAGGATTTATCGGATATCCTATCGTGGCTTCCATTTTCGGAGCCAGCGCGGTCTTCTATGCCAGCATCCTCAATTTTCCCAGCACCCTGCTGATATTTGTTTTCGGTACACTTTTCATTTCGGGCGACCAGGGAAAGATGAAATTCAAATGGGAAACGCTGTACTGCCCTGCCATGATAGCCTCTTACCTTTCCATCTTGATAGTGGCAACCGGATGGGTTCCACCCAAAGTAATCAGTACGCCGTTCACTCTGCTGGGCAACATGACCGTTCCTTCTGCCCTGCTCATCATCGGTTCTTCCATCGCACAAATACCTATCCGGCGTATGCTGGGCACTTCCAGCATCTATATTACGGCAGCTTTACGCCTGTTTATTGTTCCTCTTTTCATCCTGTATTTGTCGCGGTTATGCCGGGTTGACTCCACCATTGCCGACATCAACGTCGTACTGGCTGCCATGCCCGTAGCTTCTTACGGAACCTTGTTCTGCATTCAGTATGAGAAAGGAGAAACCATCATGGCGCAAGGTACGTTCATCACGACGCTGCTTTCGGTCGTAACCATCCCGTTGCTTACGCTTTTCTTATAGTATATAAGGTCGAAAATCTCCTGATTTCCTGATACTTCCAGAAAAGAAGGTCGTATCACGAATACCGGAGGAGCATCTTCCAAGAACAACGTCGGTATATCTGCGATATTTTTTGTACAAAAAATAAAAACGTTTGTACAAATTTTCAAAAAACGTCTCGACAAATATCGGGAATGATGCGAACATTTGTCCGGACACTTCCGCAAGAAAGGAAAATCATCTCCCGACGACTGTTTCCACCTCCTGCACAGTCGTACAATCCATAAAAGAAAAAGGCATATAAAACGAGAAAGCATCGCAAAGTATACTCTTATAACTTCACGATGCTTCTCGCTTTATACACCTTTAAACAAAATGAACTTTTCGTTCTCTATTATTTACGAGCTTCTGCGATATAACCCAGAGCTTCTTTACATTTTTCTGTCACATAGGCCCAGTCTTCGGCAGCAACCTTATCTTTCGGGAAGAGTTTGGAACCCATTCCTACGCAGAATACGCCAGCTTTAATCCATGCGGTCAGATTCTCCTGAGTAGGTTCTACTCCACCTGTTACCATCAGTTTAGACCAAGGCATCGGAGCAAGCATGCCCTTAACCAGTTTCGGACCCAGTACGTCGCCCGGGAAAATCTTGCAAAGGTCGCATCCCAGTTCCTGAGCAAAGCCAACTTCCGATACGCTTCCGCAGCCCGGAGTATAAGGAACCAAACGACGGTTGCAAACTTTTGCTATCTCAGGGTTGAACAACGGACCAACCACGAAGTTAGCTCCCAGCTGAATGTACAAGGCAGCCGTAGCAGGATCGACTACAGAACCTACGCCCATTGCCATTTCCGGACATTCCTTTGCTGCAAACTTCACAACTTCAGCAAATACTTCGTGAGCGAAATCACCACGGTTGGTAAATTCGAATGCACGTACTCCGCCGTCGTAACAAGCCTTTACTACTTTCTTTGCAATCTCCACATCCTTGTGATAGAAAACAGGAACCATGCCGGTTGAACCGATTTTATTCAACACAGCGATTTTATCAAATTTTGCCATTTTTATTTTATAACCAATATTTCTTTATACGCTAATTTATCTCTGAACACGTCCGCTTGCATCGCCGCCAGCCAGTGCCTCAACTTCTTCTACCGAAACCATATTGAAGTCGCCGTTGATGGTATGCTTCAATGCAGAAGCAGCTACTGCAAATTCCAGAGCCTCACCTTGGTTAGGCTTTGTCAGCAGACCATGGATAATACCACCTGAGAATGAGTCACCACCACCTACACGGTCAATAATCGGATCAATATCATAATGTTTAGAAGTATAGAATTCTTCTCCATTGTAAATCATTGCTTTCCATCCATTGTGAGTTGCCGAGTATGATTCACGCAAAGTAGAAACAACGTATTTGAATCCGAATTCCTTAGCCATTGCTGTAAAGATACCTTTGTAGCCTTCAGCGTCAGTTTTTCCTCCCTCTACATCAGCATCGGGTTTGAAACCCAGACAGAGTTCTGCATCTTCTTCGTTACCGATACAAACGTCTACGTATTTCATCAACGGACGCATGATAGACTGAGCTTTTTCCTTTGTCCAAAGTTTCTTACGGAAGTTCAAGTCAACAGAAACTGTTACTCCATGACGTTTGGCAGCCTCACAAGCCAGTCTGGTCAGCTCGGCAGCTTTATCAGAGATAGCCGGAGTAATGCCCGACCAGTGGAACCAGTCTGCGCCTTCCATAATAGCATCAAAATCGAAATCTGAAGGATCTGCTTCAGCGATTGCAGAATGAGCACGGTCGTAAATCACCTTGCTGGGACGCATGGAAGCACCTGTTTCCAGATAATAAATACCTACACGATCGCCGCCACGAGCAATATAGTCGGTCTTGACGCCATACTTACGCAGTGCATTTACTGCCGACTGACCGATTTCATGCTTCGGCAACTTTGTTACGAAGTATGCATCGTGACCATAGTTTGCACAACTGACAGCAACATTCGCTTCGCCGCCACCATATACAACATCAAAGCTATCAGACTGTACGAAGCGGGTATTTCCCGGAGTTGACAATCTTAACATGATCTCACCTAAAGTAACAATTTTTCCCATTGTAGATAATTTTTATGCTATTTATAATAAGTTTGATAATCTGTCTAACAAAATGGATACTATTTTCTTGAAATCCGAGTGTTTTGATAAACAATATTCACTCTGTGCACGCACACAAAGGTACGAGTTATTTTTTAAATAACAAAAAAAGTTATATATTTGTATCGAAAAAATTTTTCACAAAAAAAGGAAGACCTTTATATATTAATAAGGTATGGAGAATGTAGATAAACAAACAGCGCGTATTCGTATAAAAGACATCGCCCAAATGGCGGAAGTTTCCGTCGGTACGGTCGACAGAGTCTTGCACGGACGCACGGGCGTTTCGGAGGCAAGTCGCAAGAAAGTAGAAAATATACTGAAACAACTTGACTATCAGCCGAACATGTATGCCAGCGCACTGGCTTCAAACAAAAAGTATGTATTTGCCTGCCTGCTGCCTATGCATGCGGAAGGCGACTATTGGGTGGATGTGGAAAAAGGTATGCAACAGGCCACAAAGGCTTTCTCCGATTTCAATATCTCCCTGCATATTGATTATTACGACCAGTATGAATTCGGTTCATTCGTATCAGCTGGCAACCGGTTGCTCGCCATGGAACCGGACGGAGTGGTCATCTCTCCTACTATCGAAACGGAAACAGAACAGATTGTAAAGCAACTCCAGCAACGGAATATACCTTATATATTTATAGACTCCAATATTCCCCGCCTGACACCACTGGCTTTTTACGGACAGCATGCCAATCAAAGTGGCTACTTTGCCGCCCGAATGATGAAAATGCTGATGCAGGGAAACAAGGAGCTTATCATCTTCCGGCAGATAAACGAAGGACGACTGGGCTCAAACCAGCAGTTACACCGTGAGGAAGGATTCTATGCTTACATGAAAGAACATCATCCCGACCTGAAAATGCGGGAACTGAACCTTTATGCCAAGCAGCCGGGAGAAGACGAATCCATACTGGATGATTTCTTCCAAAAGCACCCCGATATATCATATGGCATCACATTCAACTCGAAATCTTACATCATCGGTGAATATATGCTGAAACATCAACGCCATGATTTCCACCTGATAGGATATGACTTGTTAAGCAGAAACATCGCATGCATGCGCGCAGGAACAATCGATTTTCTTATCTCGCAACAGCCTACACGGCAAGGATATTACAGCATAGAAAGCCTGTGCAACCATCTTATCCTGAAGAAGAAGGTAAAAGAATGCAATTATATGCCCATCAACCTGCTGACAATAGAAAATATTGACTTCTACTTGAACGCACATAGCAACAATAACTAAATATAATTTATGGAAACAACTTATCTAAAAATCAACCCGGCAGACAACGTTGCTGTTGCCATTACGCCCCTGAAGGCTGGTGAAACCATTCAGGTAGACGGACAGGCGATAACCTTAAAAACTGATATTCCAGCCGGACACAAAGTAACACTGCAAGACTTCAACGAGGGTGATAACATTATCAAATACGGTTACCCTATAGGACACGCCATCAAGAACGTACCTCAAGGTAGCTGGATTTGTGAAAAAGAAATAAAGACTAATCTGGCAGGACTGCTGGATTACACATACAATCCGGTAGAAGTTTCGCTGGACATTCCACAGGAAAATCTTACCTTCAAAGGCTATCGCCGCAAGAACGGTGATGTAGGTATCCGCAATGAAATATGGATCATACCGACAGTAGGCTGCGTAAACGGTATCGTAAATCAGCTGGCCGACGCGCTTCGCCGCGAAACGAAGGAGGAAGGTATTGACGCTATCATGGCATTTCCGCACAACTACGGATGCTCTCAGCTGGGCGATGACCATGAAAATACAAAGAAAATTCTTCGCGATATGGTACTTCACCCCAATGCAGGTGCCGTATTGGTCGTAGGTTTGGGATGCGAAAACAACCAGCCCGACATCTTCCGTGAATTTATCGGCAAGTACGATGAAGACAGAATTAAATTTCTGGTTGCTCAGAAGGTGGACGATGAGTTTGAGGAAGGCATGAAAATCTTACGCGACTTGTATGCGAAATGCAAACAAGATGTACGTACCGACATACCTTTGTCGGAACTTCGTGTCGGATTGAAATGTGGTGGTTCCGACGGATTCTCGGGCATTACGGCAAATCCTTTGCTGGGAATGTTCTCCGACTTCCTGATTGCACAGGGAGGAACATCGGTATTGACCGAGGTCCCTGAAATGTTCGGTGCAGAAACTATCCTGATGAACCGTTGCAAAACTCCGGAATTGTTTGAAAAGACCGTACATCTCATCAACGACTTCAAGGAATATTTCCTTTCACACGGAGAGCCTGTAGGTGAAAATCCGTCACCGGGTAATAAGGCAGGAGGTATCTCTACACTGGAAGAAAAAGCATTGGGATGCACCCAGAAGTGCGGAAAGAGCTACGTATCGGGAGTAATGCCTTATGGAGAACGCTTGCAGACAAAGGGACTGAACCTGCTTTCTGCTCCGGGAAATGACCTGGTTGCCGCTACGGCACTGGCCTCATGCGGTTGCCACATGATATTGTTCACTACCGGACGTGGTACTCCGTTTGGAACTTATGTACCGACAATGAAGATATCTACGAACTCTCGTCTGGCAGCTCACAAGCCGGGATGGATTGACTTCAACGCTGGAGTGATCGTAGAGAACGAACCAATGACTGTAACCTGCAAGCGCTTCATCGATTATGTCATTCAGGTAGCAAGTGGAGAATGGGTAAATAATGAAAAGAAAGGTTACCGCGAAATTGCTATCTTCAAGACAGGCGTAACATTATAAGCTCACAATTATCTCTTTGGAAAGCGAAAAGCGGCAAATACATGCCATAAATTTCCAAAAAACGACTAAGGAATCTCTGAACGTTGAACAAAATTGTCAGAGATTCCTTTATATAATATTATAAGGTAGACTATCGATTTATGGATTTTAATAAACTAACCCCCATCGTCAATAAGCCGAACGGCTGGGCTCTGATGCCGCTTGTAGTATTTCTTTGCCTGTATCTGGTAACTTCACTTATCGTAAACGATTTCTATAAAGTTCCTATCACGGTCGCATTTATGGTAGCTTCCATCTATGCCGTAGCCACGACAAAGGGACTGAGCCTCAACGACCGCATATTGCAATATTCATCGGGCGCAGCCAACAAGAACATCATGCTGATGCTGTGGATATTCATTCTGGCGGGAGCCTTCGCACAATCAGCCAAGGCAATGGGAGCAATCGACGCGACGGTTAACCTGACATTATTGTTACTTCCCGATAACCTGTTGCTGGCAGGAATCTTTTTAGCTTCTTGCTTCATATCGTTATCCATCGGAACTTCGGTGGGAACCATTGTAGCCCTTGTACCCGTAGCAGCAGGTATCGCTGCAAAAACAGACGTCAATCTGGCATTTATGACAGCACTTGTCATCGGAGGTGCCTTCTTCGGCGATAATCTTTCGTTTATTTCCGACACGACGATAGCCGCCACCCGCACACAAGGATGCGTCATGCGCGACAAGTTCCGGGTAAACTTCATGATTGCCGTCCCGGCTGCCCTGCTTGTCTTTATCTATTATATCATCTATGGCGTACACGTTGAATCGGCAAACGAGATACAATCCATCGAATGGGCCAAAGTAATCCCTTACCTCATCGTATTGGGAACGGCCATTGCCGGTATGAACGTCACGCTGGTACTGCTGCTCGGTCTGCTTTCTACCGGTGTTATCGGCCTTATATATGGCAGTTTCGACCTGTTTGGCTGGTTCGCCTCCATGGGAGAAGGCATCACAGGCATGGGTGAACTGATCATCATCACCCTGATGGCAGGAGGCATGCTTGAGCTGATTCGCTTCAACGGAGGAGTCGATTACATCCTGCACCGCCTGACACAGCACGTAAAGAACAAAAGAGGTGCTGAACTAAGCATCGCGGCATTGGTCAGCCTTGCCAATTTCTGCACAGCGAACAATACGATAGCCATCATCACGGTAGGGCCTCTGGCAAACAATATTGCCGAACAATTTAAGGTGGACAAACGAAAAAGTGCCAGCGTCCTCGATATTTTTTCATGCGTCGTGCAAGGAATTATCCCCTACGGAGCACAAATGCTGATAGCAGCAGAGCTGACACAATTATCCCCCATCAGCATCATCGGCTATCTGTATTACCCTATAACACTAGGCATTATAGCTCTTTTAAGCATTCTTTTCCGCTATCCGAAGAGATACTCTTAACGATTCCAACAAGCATAAAAGACAGTTTTCTTACAAAAAACTGGTCAATATATTTGCAGGAATAAAAAAAAGTAGTACCTTTGCACTCGCAATCGAGAGAGATAGCGAACAAAGAAATTTGGTGCGTTAGTTCAGTTGGTTAGAATACATGCCTGTCACGCATGGGGTCACGGGTTCGAGTCCCGTACGCACCGCCTCCATTAAGGATGGTTCCGTAGCTCAGCTGGATAGAGCAACGCCCTTCTAAGGCGTGGGTCCTGCGTTCGAATCGCAGCGGAATCACAGAAAAGCGGTTACTTCGGTAATCGCTTTTTTGTTATTTATCAATAATATTATTTTCAAAGAAAAAGATAATAAATTCTTTTATATTCAACATTTTTTTACTACATTAGTAGAATTAAATGTAACAACTATGGATATGCGCATTTTTCAAGTAAAATCAAATAAGGCGCTTCCGCATACGGGAAGTATTCTTATTGCTTCCCCTTTATTATATGATTATCATTTTGCCCGTTCAGTCGTCCTGATGGTAACACATAATTCAGAAGGAAGCATGGGCATTGTGATGAATAAAGACTTCAGATACCACATATCGCTCAATCAACTTGTTCCTAACCTGGAATCGGCTCCCTCCATTCCTGTATACAAAGGCGGACCGGTAGACAGGAACACAATCTTCTTTTTGCATACGCTTCCCGAACTAGAAGGTTCTTTTCCATTGAGAAACGGACTATACCTGAACGGAGATTTCGAAAACGTCCAGCAATACATTCTGGCAGGCAATCCCATCGAAGGGCATATACGCTTCTTTGCTGGCTATGCTGGATGGAACAATGAACAGCTTCAAAAGGAAATAAACGAAGATTCGTGGATGATAGGTGAAACCAGCAAACAGCATCTGCTGAACGAAAATTACCGGGAATTATGGCAGACCAGCATGAACGAACTGGGAAATCCCTATCGGCTCTGGGCTAAATACCCGCAATATCCTTCATGCAATTAAAGGATTCAGCTTCTGTAACAAGCACACATCCTGATAACCGTCACTTGTATACAGCCAGTCTTTCAGTACTCCCGTCGTATCATAGCCCGAAGAATGAAAAAGATTCAGGCAGGCTGTGTTTTCTTTCTGAATATATGCATACAACTGATGTATGCCCAGAAACCTGAAGCAATAGCGCTCCATGAGCGATAATGCTACCCGACCTATCCCCCTGCGGCGGAACTCTTCGAGCACAACAATGCCCAGTTCTGCACGGCGGTGGCGAGGGTCGAAAGAAAAGACATCGATGGCCCCTGCCGCTTCTCCACCATAAAGTTCGATAATCAGCCGAAGCTGACCGTCGGTATAGATATCGTTTGAATTTTCGGCAATGTATCTTTCCAACTGAAAGCGGGAATAAGGACTTGTCACATTTCCATGCTGCCACAGAGATTCATCATTTTCCATCCTGTCCAACAGTCCCAGATCTTCCGGCTCCACAGCCCGAAGTCTGACCTCCTCAGTATGTAAAAAAGCCGTTTCCATCATACACGCTCCTCATTATTACGCAGATCGAGTTCAGCCATCATGCGCTCCCGTCCCGGCACACAAAACAAAGAAGCCACCAGTACCATTCCGGCACACAGCAAGCCTGTCGTATCCATTGTCCAGTAATAAACGGACAAATTGACCAGCGCCGCAACCAGCAGCAGGCAGACACGCACTTCATTCCAGCGACGATAACTCTTCAAAGCCTCCAGTAGCGGCAGCGTGCGTACATACTTCGTCAGCGACAAGCTGAACAGACGAAGCGACAAAGGTATCAATCCCACAGCAAGCAGAATACCCAACACCTGCAACATATATCCCGTACGAGCATCGTCCGTCAGCACACCCTGCGGAAGAATGTCGCACTCATACAATACAATCAATATGATACACAGTGCCCACAACAGAGCAAACTCCACTTTCAGACACCTCAATAACTGCGTAATTTTCTTTTCCATACCCCAATACATTTACATTGTTCCGGTAAATACCGTACGATTTACGATCGAACGTCCCAAAGTAACCTCATCCGTATACTCCAGTTCATCGCCAATCGATATACCTCTGGCAATCATCGTCAGCTTCACATCGTAAGGAGCCAGCTTGCGGAAGATATAAAAGTTGGTTGTATCTCCCTCCATGGTCGAGCTCAAGGCAAGAATCACCTCCTTCACCGTGCCCGATTTCACACGATCCACCAGGCTGTCTATCTGCAAATCCGAAGGACCGATACCATCCATCGGAGAAATAACTCCCCCCAATACATGATACAATCCCTTGTACTGCTGCGTATTTTCCACAGCCATCACATCGCGGATATTCTCCACCACACACACCGTCGAAGCATCCCGCGAAGGATTCGAACAAATCTGGCAGACATCCGTGTCGGATATATTATGGCAGACCTTACAATATTTCACTTCACGCTTCAACTTGATGACAGCGTTGCCAAATGCTTCTACAGTCTGCAAATCCTGACGAAGCAGGTGCAGCACCAGCCTCATGGCCGTTTTTCTTCCGATGCCGGGAAGCTTGGCAAACTCCCCTACTGCTTTTTCCAATAAAACAGACGGATATTGTTGATTCATTTATTCTTTCAATTTACCGACAAAAATACAAAAAAAATCCAACTCCGCTTTACAACCAGCGGGAAACCTCCATCTATTTCAGTTACCTGATGCCTCCTTGCTTCTTCAGCCTCGCCTTACCGCAAAATGCCGATAAAGCAGAAAGCCCGCCAGCACAGAGTACAATACACCTCAGAAGCAGCAACAGGAAGAGAAGGAACTACGAAATGTTAAAAAACTGATTTTAAACATAAAAAATTCTTTTTGTAAGGTATTCACTGTTTCAAGAAAACTATCTATTTTTGTGCCCGAACATAAAAACAACTACAAATCAAATACAATGAAAACATTAATACTCATCGCAGCATGTTGCCTGTTGGCAATCGGCCAGATACAAGGAAAAGATTTCAGCCGTCCGGAAAGTTCCAATTATATAAAAGGAGTAGAAGCTCTGAACGCAGGCAACGCAGAAAAGGCTTACCAATACCTGAATGAAGAAATCACCCAAAACCCCGACAACGGATATGCACATTGCTATATGGCGCTGGTATGCAATTTTTACGGCGACATGAAGCTGGCACTGTATGCCGCCAACGAAGGAGTGAAACTGATTCCGGAAGAAGATACCGAATATCGCTCGTTTGCCTATTATACCCGCGGCACACTTTACATGAACGCACAGGCATACGATCTGGCAGAGAAGGATCTGGATGAAGCCATCCGTCTGACTCCCTCCGACGTGGAAAACTATAAGACCCGTGCCGAAATCCATATGGACAAAGGCGACTACGATGATTCACTTGCCGACCTTCAGACTGCTATCAAGCTCGACAGCCATGCCGATGTATACGACCTGATGATGCAGTTGCTGGAAGCTAATCCTGATCCGGCTTTCTTCGACAAAGTGACCTCCTGCTATCAGGGAGTAACTGCCAACAGATAAGATTTCAGACATATCAACTTATTATTTCGATACAGGAAGAGCAGAAAACATACTTACTGCTCTTCCTTTTCTTTTGTCCACACGGCTAGACAGCCACCTGTCCGCCATGCTTCCAAGCCCCACACAACCAATGTTTCGAAAACATTTTCCTGATTTTGCCGGAATCAAACAGCCAACACAACGATAAATCCGATAACCTTTTGTCCTGATTTCAGCCCATATTCAGGACAAACCGCATATCGGTAAACATATCTTCTGACTTTTTGATTTTGAAGCAACCGATTTATTTGCTATTTTTGCAACGTTTTTTACTATAACAACGAACATTTTATCAAAATAGAAGCAAATGAATCAGACAAAAGGACATCCGAAAGGACTTTATTTACTCTTTGTAACTGAGATGTGGGAGCGGTTCAGTTACTACGGCATGCGCGCCTTGTTCATGTTATACATGGTACAGGCTCTGCTGTTCGATAAGGAGATGGCTTCACAAGTATACGGAAGTTATACAGGACTGGTATATCTTACTCCGTTGATTGGCGGCTACATTGCCGACCGGTACTGGGGAAACCGCCGCTCCATCGTCGTAGGAGCACTGACCATGGCGGCAGGACAGTTCATGCTTTTCCTGAGTGCCTGCTATTTTCATCAGGTGGAGCTGGCCAAATGGTTGATGTTTGTGGGACTGGGCCTGCTGATTTTGGGTAACGGTTTCTTTAAACCAAACATCTCGACCATGGTAGGACGTCTGTATACGGCCGACGACAAGCGCAAGGATTCGGCGTTCACCATCTTCTACATGGGAGTGAATGTAGGTTCTACCATCGCTCCGCTGGTATGCGGACTGGTAGGAAATACCGGACATCCGGAGGATTTCAAATGGGGATTTCTCGCGGCATGTATCGGTATGATACTGGGTGCTACAGTCTTTCAGTTGTTTAAGAACAAATATATCTGCGACCCGGAAGGTAATCCTGTAGGCACGGCTCCTGTCAAAACAGCAAAAGCGGCAGAAACATCACCGGCCGATAAGGAAGGCAACAAGCGTACGGTATGGATGATTGCAGGTACCATTCTGCTTACCATTCTGTTCTCCGTCAACTGGGGAGGCGACGGCGGTATCTTTGCCGGAGCCGATTGGATTGGTTCGCTGATTTATGCCACTACTATCGTGATGCCTGTCATCATCATCACCGACAAAAGTCTGACCCGTACGGAACAAGCCCGAATCGGTGTGATATACATCATCGCCTTTTTCGTAATTTTCTTCTGGGCAGCCTACGAACAGGCCGGAGCTTCACTCACCTTCTTTGCCGACGAACAAACCGACCGTCACATCGGAGGCTGGGAAATGCCTGCTGCCTATTTCCAGTCTTTCAACCCGATTATGATTGTCACGCTGGCACCTGTATTTGCAGCTATCTGGTCATTCCTCGGCAAGCGGGGTATCGAACCCAGCTCACCGCGTAAACAGGCTATCGGTCTGCTGTTGCTTTCATTAGGATATCTCTTCATCGCCTTTGGCGTAAAAGATGTGGAACCTGGCGTAAAAGTCAGCATGATCTGGTTGACAGGATTGTATCTCATCCACACCATGGGAGAACTTTGTCTGGCTCCTATCGGACTGTCGCTGGTATACAAACTCTCTCCGGTACGCTTCTCCTCGCTGTTGATGGGCGTATGGTATCTCAGTACCTCGGCAGCCAACAAATTTGCCGGCATGTTGAGCGGCTATTATCCGGAAGGCGGAGTCACCAAGACTTTCTTGGGTTACCACATTGAAAACCTGTTCGATTTCTTCATGTTGTTTGTCTTCATGAGCGGTACGGCAGCAGTCGTCCTATTCCTGTTCTCGGGCAAACTGCAAAAAATGATGAAGGGAGCCGAATAAGCCCGCAACCTTTATCCGAAAATACAATCACAACGCTGAAATAATCGACGGTTGACGGTTCCCAACAAGCCAACAAGCAAGCATTCAACCGACACTACCGGATGCGATATACCACAAGTCCTTTAGCCTCTTCCCCTATCCTGCTGTTGCAGGACGAAAAACTTCGGGAAAGGTTAAAGGACTTGTTTACATATATCCCGACAATCTCGAAAAAAGGTTCCGGCACCTTCGAAAGAAAACGTCTCGATGTTTTTTTATTTTTTGTACAAAAGATTTTTGTTTTTGTACAAAAACAAAACGAATTGTCTGCCTTACCTCATCGGCATGTCATCGGCTCATCCGTAAATTGCCGCAGATTTTCAACAAGCAGTCATCGGATGTCCTTAGAAACAATATTTTTTATAACTTCACGGTCGGACAAATAATGTACAACGTCACGGAAGCGACTCTGTCGAACACGCCTTTCCCCAGCACCATGAATTCACTAAAGCCACAATCTCTCCGGCGTGTCTGGACGACTTCGGCAATCTGGCTCTGCTGAACGTAGAGCAAAACTCATCGTACAGCAATCAGGATGTGGCGAAAAAGAAGATTGATTTCTACTCGAAACCTACGTACGATTCACTAAAGCTTAAACTGATTTATGACGAAGAAGTGACACACTACGACGAGAATATGGTTTACAAACATAGGAAAGCCATGATTGAGAAAATCATGCAGTATTACACCAACAAGGTAAGATGCTAATCAATATATACTTGGAGTAGTACTTACGGGTGACCATCACCTCACGGTGATACAGTAAATATAATCACACAATAGCCGGAAGCATCCCTCCGTTACCTATAATAAAAAACACCCTACTTACAAGTTACTCGAAACACAAATTACATTTACCAGATAAAAGACAATTATCCAGCCGACAGAAACATTGAAAAAAACCTTTTCTTAAATAAAAATCGAGGCGTACAGACCGAGTTTAAAAACCCATTCTGTACGCCTCGCAGCTTTATCAGATTATTTATTCGATTACTTAGCTACACGTTCCAGCCATTTCACCATGAACAGCATGACTCCCATTGAGATGAAGCATACGATCATGAAAATAGCCCAGCAATATCCGATAGGGATAGCGTTATACATCAGAGGACCAATCCACAGCAGAAGATTACCTACGGCAGTCGCACCGAGCCATAATCCCTGACAAAGTCCTAAAAGATGCTTTGGAGCCACCTTCGAAACGAATGACAATCCAAGAGGTGAAATAAACAACTCTGCCACTGTAAGCAGGAAGTAAAGAACAATCAAAACCCATGCTCCTGCCTTAACCTGCTGGTCGATAGGAAGCTCTCTGTATTCGGCTGCAGAAGGATAACCCATAATGAGTGAATATGCAGAAAGGAAGAGATAAGCCAAACCTGCAATAAGCATACCGATGGCAATCTTACGCGGAGTAGAAATTTCCTTACCTTTTCTTGAAAGAGAACCGAAAATCATCATGATAATCGGAGTCAATGTAATCACAAAGAAAGGATTCACTGCCTGCCATATTTCCGGAGCAATTGTGGATGTATCGACGAAGTCTCTCGCAAAGAGTGAAAGTGAAGTACCGTTCTGATGGAAGGAGAACCAGAAGAAAATAACAACACCCAGCACTGCAAACAAGGCGTAAAGACGTTGTTTGATTTCCTTAGCCATAGCAGCCTTTTCTTCTGCTGAATAAGTAACAGCAGCTGCGGCTTCTTTCTTTCCCGGATTCGGGAACTGACTCTTGGTTACAAAGAAGATAATCAAAGAAATGAGCATTGCCGCAACAGATGCAACAAACGAATAATGAATACCTTCATTAAATATCTGCAAATATTGTGCACAAGAAGCAGCCATATCGGTAGTTGTGCCTACGCACTGTGACATCAACTGATTCAAGTTGCCCATAGCCTCAGCCGACATTCCGTCTGCACCTTTCGCTATATATTCATGACACAGAGCAGGAAGACTTGCATTGTAGACCATATTGTGTGCGCTCAGCCACCAGCTTCTCAACAGAGGAGCGATAAACGGAGCTACCAATCCACCGATATTGATAAATACATAAAATATCTGGAATCCGGAATCTCTCTTGCTCTTGGCTTCAATCAGTTCCTTTTCTCCTTTTTTTGCAGCCTCAGCTTCAAGATTATCGTACATCTGGCCTACAATAGCCTGAAGGTTTCCCTTGAACAGACCGTTACCAAATGCTATGAAAAACAATGCGATACAAGTAAGTGTAAGCAACCATGATGTATTGCCTGCATTGGCAGTAATAGGAATAGATAATGCAATATATCCAACAGCCATGACCACAAGACCGGCCATGATTGTACCTTTATAGTTCTGTTTTCTATCGGCAATCAGACCTCCAACAAGACTTAACAGATAGATACCTGCATAAAAGAATGAATAGATAAGTGTACTTTTCTCCTCACTTATACCAAATTTAGAACAAAGGAACAACACCAGCACAGCGTTCATGATGTAGTAGCCAAAACGCTCCCCCATGTTAGAAAGTGCGGCAGGTATCAAACCTTTAGGATGCTTGTTAAACATAAATAATGAAGATTTTAATGATTAATAAATTTATATTACTTGCAAATATATAAAAAAGTAACAAAAATACTGGTATTTGTCGCGATTTTTCGGTCTTCTCGATATGATATAAAAAAACATGGGCGCAATTCGCAAAGAATCCGCCCATGTTTCAAACAAAACGTCACCACGTTCTTATTCGCCGAACAGCGTACAGACTTCCGCCTGACTGACCTTTATCAAGTCGGCCGGAGCCAGTTTCACCTGTAAGCCGCGTACGCCCGCGCTGACATATATATAAGGATAATCATTGCATGTATGATGGATATAGGTAGGAAAATGCTTCTTCATGCCAATGGGTGAACATCCTCCACGGATATATCCCGTCAACGGAAGCAATTCCTTTACATGAATGAGGTCACACTTCTTGTTACCTGAAACCTTGGCTGCCATTTTCAAGTCGATTTCATGCTCGCCCGGAATCACACAGACAAAGTAACCCGACTTATCGCCATGTAGCACCAAGGTCTTGAATACCTGTTCGATGTTTTCACCCAGCGTCGCAGCTACGTGCACACAACTCAAGTCGTTTTCGTCTACTTCATAAGGTACAAGTTCATATTTTATCTTATCCTTGTCCAGCAGACGTGCCGCATTGGTTTTCGCAATCTTTTCTTTTGCCATAATTCACCTATTGTTTTGATCATTTATTACTGATTAGCCAGTTCTTCACGCAGGAACTTAGGAGTATATCCTTTGTCCGACTGGGCAACTTCCTCGGGAGTCCCACACGAAAGCAACTGCCCTCCTCCTTTACCTCCTTCGGGTCCCATGTCGATAATATAGTCTGCCATCTTGATGACATCCAGGTTATGTTCGATGACAATTACCGTATTGCCTTTATCTACCAGCCGGTTCAAGACCGTCATCAGTACGCGGATATCTTCGAAATGCAAGCCGGTAGTCGGCTCATCCAGAATGTAAACCGTCTTGCCTGTATCGCGCTTCGAGAGTTCGGTTGCCAGTTTCACACGCTGACTCTCACCGCCCGACAAGGTGGTAGAGGGCTGACCTAACTTAATATATCCCAATCCCACTTCCTGCAAGACTTTAATCTTATTCAGAATCTGGGGCACATTCTCGAAGAACTCTACTGCACGATTAATCGTCATATCGAGCACATCGGCAATGGATTTGCCTTTATAGCGTACCTCCAGTGTCTCCCGGTTGTAGCGTTTGCCGTGACAAACCTCGCAAGGTACAAAGACATCGGGTAAGAAATTCATCTCAATTGTCTTATAACCATTCCCGCCGCAAGCCTCACACCGACCGCCAGACACATTAAAGGAGAAGCGTCCCGGCTTGTACCCGCGTATTTTGGCTTCTGGAAGTCCGACAAACAGATTACGTATATCGGAGAAAACACCGGTATAAGTCGCCGGATTGGAGCGAGGAGTACGCCCGAGCGGCGACTGGTCTACGTTGACCACCTTATCTATATATTCCAGTCCTTCTATCGAATCGTAAGGCAGAGGATCTTGCAGCGAACGGTAGAAATGCTGCGAAAGAATCGGTTGGAGGGTATCGTTTATCAAGGTAGACTTGCCGCTACCTGATACGCCGGTTACACAAATCAGCTTGCCCAGCGGAAATTCTACGTCTACCCCTTTCAGGTTATTTCCTCGTGCACCACGAAGCCAAAGCGATTTGCCATTCCCCTTCCGGCGTTCGGCAGGAATTTCGATTTTCATCTTTCCGTTCAGGTACTGCGACGTAAGTGTCGAGGTCTTGAGCATTTCCTCGGGTGTTCCCGCAAAGACAACCTCCCCTCCCAAGCGTCCTGCTTTCGGGCCCATATCGACAATATAATCGGCAGCCAGCATCATGTCTTTATCATGTTCTACCACGATGACCGTATTGCCTAAATCACGCAGTTCCTTCAGCGAGTTGATCAGCCGGATATTATCGCGCTGGTGCAAGCCGATACTCGGTTCATCGAGGATATACAATACATTTACCAGTTGAGAACCTATCTGCGTTGCCAGACGAATACGCTGGCTTTCTCCACCCGACAAGCTGACCGAAGAACGGTTCAGTGATAGATAATCCAGTCCCACATCCAGCAAGAATTTCAGACGTGTGCGTATTTCCTTTAATATTTCCGTTGCAATGATACGCTGTTTGCTATCCAAATGCTCTTCCACATGCGACATCCATTCGTAAAGTTCGCTGATGTCCATGGTAGAAAGCTGGTAAATATTCTTGTCGTAAATACGGAAATGGAGTGCTTCCTTATTCAGGCGTGCTCCCTTACATTCCGGACAGATATCGGTTTTCGCGAATTGTTCCGCCCACTTCTGTGCCGTAGCCGAAGCATCTTTCTCCTGCATCATCTGAATGTATTTCACAATTCCTTCGTAAGTGACGAAGTAATCCGACGAAGCATGTATCAGTGAACTTTTGATTTTCAGACGCTCGTCCGCTCCGTACAAGATTTCATTGATAGCATCTTCCGGCAGTTCCGACACCGGAGTCTTAAGGGTCGCTTCATATTTTTCGAGCAACGCTTCTATCTGCCAGAATATCATCACATTCTTATATTTACCAAGTGGTGCGACAGCTCCCTCGTAGATGGAAAGAGTACGGTCTGGAATAACCTTGTCAACATCAATCAGATTGACATACCCCAAGCCCTTGCAACGCGGACAAGCCCCCTGTGGAGAGTTAAAAGAAAAGTTATGCGGAGCAGGTTCCCGGTAAGAGATGCCCGTAACCGGACACATCAGTCGCTTACTATAATGACGGACACTCTCGGTCTGTGCATCAAGGATCATCAGCAATCCGTCGCCCTGTTGCATGGCCGTCGTCACACTCTGCTTCAGACGCTTTTCCTCTTTTTCCGTAACAACCGTTTTATCAATCACTACTTCAATATCGTGATTCTTGTATCGGTCCAGTTTCATACCGTGAACAATCTCTTTCACTTCGCCATCCACCCGCACATACAAATATCCCTTCTTGCGAATCTGTTCAAAGAGTTCCTTGTAATGTCCTTTACGCGTACGCACCAACGGTGCCAATATATAAATACGCTTCCCCTTATAGTCACGATGAATCAAGTCGAGAATCTGTTCTTCCGTATATTTTACCATCTTCTCACCCGAAATATACGAGTAAGCGGTACCGGCACGTGCAAAAAGCAAACGCAGGTAATCGTAGATTTCGGTCGTGGTACCTACGGTAGAACGAGGATTTTTATTGGTGGTTTTCTGTTCTATGGAGATAACGGGACTCAAACCTGTTATTTTATCTACATCCGGACGCTCCATTCCTCCCAGAAAATTCCGGGCATAAGTCGAAAACGTTTCAATATAACGTCTTTGTCCCTCGGCGAAAATCGTATCGAAAGCCAACGAAGATTTTCCACTTCCACTCAGCCCCGTGATGACCGTCAGACTATCTCGTGGAATCTCCACATCTATATTCTTCAGATTATGTACGCGTGCGCCTTCTATACTTATTGTTTCTTTTCCGTCTTCCATATCCTTAAAATCAATCATATCTTTGCAAAGATAATGCTTTTTTTTGTACTTTTGTCACTCAATAAATACAAACGAAAATGAAGTTTATCCGCATTATCTGTCTTTCGCTGGCGCTCTCTGCCGGCTGTTTGAAAGCAACGGTATCGGCACAGACCGGAACCGGATATTTTTTACATACCGTAACCAAGGGACAAAGCCTATATTCTATTGCCAGTATGTACAATGTTTCCATCGACGATATCGTACGTCTGAACCCGGGAAGCCGGGAACAAATACGTGCCGGAGAAGCATTAAAAATACCACAGACTCAATATAGTAACGAAAACGGACAGCAGTTTCATACCATTCAGGCAGGCGAAACACTCTATCAGCTGACGATAAAATATAAAGTCAGTGCCCAGGCTATCTGCAAGGCAAACCCGGGATTAAGTGCCGCAAACTTCCGCATCGGTCAGGTTATCGTTATTCCTGCTCAAGATAATGCAGCAGCCCAACCGGTACGGACTGTGCAGTCGGAACCGTCGACCAAGAAAAATGAATGGAGAGATATGCACAAGGTTGAGAGAAAAGAAACCATTTTCAGCATCAGCCAGCAATACGGCATTACCCAAGAAGAGCTAATTGCGGCCAATCCCGAACTGAGAAGCGGAAAGTTGAAGAAAGGAAGTTTCCTTTTTATCCCCTATCCTCAGTCACAACAATCGTCGACAAGTACTGCATCTACGCAGACAGCTGATCCCAGCAACGAAGAATTGTTCAAAGAAAGCTCGGTCAGCAAAAAACAGATAAAGACCATCAAGGTAGGAATCATGCTGCCATTTTCTTCCGGCAATCAGGATGAACAGTCGCGCATGGTAGAATTTTATGAAGGCTTTCTGATGGCCGTAGACAGCTTGAAGCGCCAGGGAGTTTCGACCGATATCTATACATACGATACAAAAGGGACAACCATTGGAACAAACGCCATTCTTTCACAAAGCGAACTGAAAGACATGGATATCATATTCGGACCGGCACGACAGTCTTCAATAGCTCCTGTTGCTTCATTCGCCGATAAAAACGATATTCGTCTGGTCGTTCCTTTTTCACCTAAAGTAGACCAGGTATTCAAGAACCCGAATATCTATCAGGTCAACACGCCACAGTCTTATCTGTACTCTAAAGTATACGAACACTTTATCCGCAAATTCGGGAAGACCAATGTCATCTTCCTTGATGATGGCACTGGAGATAAGGAAAAAGCTGAATTCATCAAAGGAATGAAGAATGAATTGAAAGATAACAAGATCAAGTTCAGCCATATACAACTGGGCAGCGAAATTGATCCGGGAAAAGTCATTGCAGCTATGGACACTCTACAGGAAAACATCTTTATTCCTACATCAGGAAGCCATACCGCACTGACACGCTTGTTACCTCACCTCACACTGGTCCGTCGCGAACACCCGGCTTTTAACATGCATTTGTTCGGCTATCCGGAATGGCAGACGTATACACAGGATTTTCTGGCTAACTTCTATGAACTGGATACTTATTTCTATTCATCGTTCTATACCAACAACCTGTTTCCTGCTGCCATCAACTTTACGCATGCATACCGTCGCTGGTATAGCAAAGACATGTCGAACACCTATCCTAAGTACGGTATGCTAGGATTCGATATAGGATATTTCTTCCTGAAGGGACTAGCACAGCAAGGCAACAAGCTGGAAGAGAACTTAGACCGCGTGCAAGTTACTCCGATACAAACAGGATTTTGCTTTGAACGTGTCAACAACTGGGGAGGATTCATCAACCGGAAAGTATTCTTCGTACACTTTACAAAAGATTACGAACTGATAAAACTTGATTTTGAATAACTACATGAAAAAGCAATCCATTATTGCATTATTAAGCTTTTTGTGCCTGTCGGCAGGAATACCTGTACATGCCCAACTGCAAGACCAGCGCCATAATTTAGCCATCGGTATCAATGGAGGCGTAAATCTCAGTTCTGTCAGTTTTGAGCCGAGCATCAAAGAGAAAACATTCCTTACTCCTTCTTTCGGAGTCACCATACGGTATATATCGGAAAGATACCTTAAGATGTTCTGTGGAATCCAGGCAGAAATCAACTACTCGCAAAGAGGATGGAAAGAGAACATCGACGATGGAACAGGAGATACCTATCAACGTTCCATGAACTACGTAGAAGTACCTTTAATGGCACATCTTGCTTTCGGCAAAGATAAGGGATATGGGGCAAGATTTGTACTCAACTTAGGGCCTCAAATAGGTTATCTACTGGGAGAAAGTGAAAAGAAAAGTGAGGCATGGCATCCCAATGAACGCCCAAGTGGAGTAATCTGGCAATACGGGAAAATGGCAGAATCAAAATTTGATTATGGAATTGTAGGAGGAGTGGGTATAGAAGCCCGTACAGGCATCGGCAATTTCCTGCTCGAAGCACGATATTATTTCGGTCTAAGCGACTTCTATCATAGTACCAAAAAAGACCCGTTCTCACGGTCGGCCCATTCATATATTGCCGGACGACTGACATACTTATTTGACTTGAAGAAATAACGCTATTCTATTTATTCTTAACTATAAACAGAAAACGGATAAACTCTCCGACTCTTATTATGATTATGAAACTCATTTCATGGAACGTAAACGGGCTGCGAGCCTGCTGCGATAAAGGTTTTCGCGAAACATTCAAAGCTCTGGATGCAGATTTTTTCTGCTTGCAGGAAACGAAAATGCAGGAAGGACAACTTGATTTGTCATTCGAAGGCTATAACTCTTACTGGAACTACGCCGAGAAAAAAGGCTATTCGGGTACTGCTATCTTTGCCCGACACCAGCCGATTGCCGTCACTTACGGCTTGGGAATTGATGAGCATGACCATGAGGGACGTGTCATTACGCTGGAAATGGAAAACTTTTATCTGGTGACGGTGTACACTCCGAACTCACAAGACGGTTTGAAACGTCTGGATTACCGTATGACATGGGAGGACGACTTCCGGAAATATCTGCAACAGCTCGACCAGAAGAAACCGGTTCTGGTATGCGGCGACTTGAACGTAGCCCATAAGGAAATCGACTTGAAGAACCCGAAGACGAACCGAATGAACGCAGGTTTCACCGATCAGGAACGCGAAAAATTCCAGACACTGCTCGATGCAGGCTTTGTCGATACCTTCCGCCACTTCTATCCTACTCAGGAAAATATCTACTCGTGGTGGTCGTACCGCTTTAAAGCACGCGAAAAGAATGCAGGGTGGCGTATTGACTACTTCCTCGCTTCTGCACGCATAGCCGACAAACTTCAGGACGCAAAGATACATACCGAAATATTTGGCTCCGACCATTGTCCGGTTGAAGTCACAATCAACTGGTAAACTTGAGGGAAAATGAAAAACGACGGCTTCACTTTACGCAAGCGTATCCGAAGTTTCAAGTATGCCTTTCACGGCATTTTCCTGTTTATCAGTCGGGAACACAATGCATGGATACACTGTTTTGCTGCCGTATGTACGATTACGGCAGGTATCCTACTCCATCTCTCTCCGACAGAATGGATTATCATTACTCTTTGCATTGGTCTGGTACTCGCTGCTGAAGCCGTCAATTCGGCAATTGAAGCTCTTGCCGACCGTGTATCAGCAGAATATGATGAAGCGATTAAGCGCACCAAAGACCTGGCAGCAGGAGCCGTCTTGTTGCTAGCCATCGCATCGGCCATCGTCGGACTGATTATTTTCCTACCTAAACTCATTGCTCTTACATGAAAAGATACTTATTCACACTGATAGCCCTCATCCTGTCATTCTCACTTTTCGCTCAAGAAACAGAAGTCACCGGCTCCCGAAAAGCTGTACGCACAACGGGAGACGTAGGAGCCGTCCTGCTTCCTGTAGCCGGACTGACCGCAGTCTTACTGCAAAAGGACTGGCAAGGATTGAAACAAGGCGTATTTTCTGGCGTAACGGCCATAGGAGTTACATATGCCCTAAAGTATCTTGTTAAGAAAGAACGTCCCGACCATAGCGACAATCATTCCTTTCCATCGATGCACACCTCTACGTCTTTTGCTGCCGCAGCCTTTATCCAGCGACGTTATGGCTGGAAGTGGGGGTTACCTTCTTACATTCTTTCTACGTACGTAGGCTGGACCCGCGTTTATGGGAAGAAGCATGACTGGTGGGATGTTGCTGCCGGAGCCGCTATCGGAGCTGGAAGTTCTTACATCTTCACCCGACCATTCGCACAAAAGCACAGCCTGACCCTCAGCCCCGTTGCTAGTGATGGACATTATGGAATTTATGCCTCCATGACTTTCTAAACAACTCACAAGCAACAATATAATTGCCAAAATAAAAATCCTCTCCTGAAAAATCAAGAGAGGATTTATTGTATTACTAAAACCAAAGTCAGAAACATACTTAAAGCTTCGGCTATAGGTGCGCATACTTCAAGCCATTTCCAAATATCCTCAGAATCCCAACAAACATCATTTATCGGAAACAATTCATTCTTCCATTTTTTGAGATCAGCAATCCGGATTACTCTATCTGTACCTTCCTCCCACTTTTCTGCAAATTCAAAGAAGAATATCCCCCAAATTTAATTGATAAACTTCTGTAATACTGTTATTCTTAACCAAGGATACCTTTACACATTCATCAAAGCAGAGAGAAACAAAGAATAGCCTGATTTCATATGACAGGCTATTCTTCTTTCATTTTTATATAATTAATAAACCTCTACTTCATAAATACGTACGTCTTGTGAAGAAGCTGTTTGTGTTCCCCTTGTCACAACCATACGAAGATAGCGATATGCTTTATCAGAAGAGATTGTACGTAAAACAACATTGCTGCGATTACCGTCGAAGTAATCGATCGTCTGCCAATCTTCATCAGCAGCGTTTCTTCCCATCAAGAAACACTGACTGGTAATAAATGATCCATTCTCCTTACCAGCATTCACCACTTTCCATCCGGTCAGTTGCTGAGCTTTGCCTAAATCAAATTCCAAGAAGCTTGGTAAACCCGCAATATCACACCATTTGGTAGACAAATCACCATCGATGGCAGCCTGTGGACATTCCTCTTCATTGACAAAATTCGACCATTTTGTCAATTTGGCATTTTTCAAAAGGTTCTCGCCCGAAATCATTTTCTTACCCAATACAGATTCCGACACCTCTTCACGATTATTTGTAAGGAATAACTTAGTCAACGGTTTTACGAAAGCATGATTTTCGGCAACTGCCGTAGCGGCAAAAATCACAACGTTTTCGTTCTTAGGCAAAACAATAGAATGAACGCCTTTAGGTATATCCATGCCAAACTTGAACATATAAGTAAACTCATAAGGACAATCTCCGCTTGAAGCGTGACGGTGAGTACCAACATAGGCAATCTGAGCAGGCTTCAAATAACCGGATGTATGTCCTTCATGTCCCCACTGACCAACAAATCCCGTATAAGAAGGTACTACAAATTCCGAAACGTGCTTACCGCAAGCTATCTGTAAGGACTGGTCGTCTGATGAAGCAGCTGCTGCCAAGAAATATAAGCGATTATATCCCTCAGGAATTTCGATAGTATCATTCTTACAAGACAAGCCGTTGTAAGTTTCCGGCTCGCCCAGACGGAAAGTAACCTGATCGATTGTTATCGAATCCGGCAACAATTCGGCTGCATAGCTATAACCAGACTCAAAATCGGCCTCACTACGGAACTCATTATAAGTAGCACACTTTTTATCATATGGAAGTTCAAGCGACAAACATTTTGGTTGATATGCCGATACACCTGATTCTGCTAAACGGATTTTATACGTTTTCAGAGAGAAAGGATTGACTTTCACATCAAAAGTATTATTACTGAAATCAGCTTTCGCAATTTCCTTTTCGGTTCCATCCGTTTCGACAACGGAAGCAAGTTTGCCGGCGAATGTCAATCGAGCTGACTGAATGCCCTGACCGGCAACATCGTATACACGTACTACATATTCATCAGAATCTACTGCTTTCTTCAACGCCTTGATAATCACGTTCGGATTATCCGATGAAACCATAGAGAAAGTACGTCCCATTTCACCTTTATGCTTGTCTGTTTGGAAAGCCTTCAGTCGCTGGTTCAAAACTTCTGCCTTCGATACAACCTCAGCCTTATTGAGCTCACCCTGATGCGGAAGCAAACTATAAGTAAATGTATGATAGCCGAAATCTTGTCTATCCTGATAAGTATATCCCTTATTCGTTTTTGGAGTATGGAGCAGAGTTAAACGCAGGGTATTGTCCGAAGGTTTGTCCCATCCATATTTTCCATTATTCATAATAGAGACCCCATAATCACCTTTACGGTCAGTTAAATCTGCCCAATAATGTCCGTATACTTCGTATGCAGTAACAGTATTGTTGCCACGCTGCACACTACCCAAAGACAAATCATAGGTTGCATTCGGATTAGAAACAGCAAGCGGAAACTCAGCTTTCAGCAATGCATTTGTCGATCTCCAGTCAATTTCATTATAGAAATCAATACGAGATGCACGAGTTCCTTCATACAGACGAACGTACTGGCGGAAGACCGATTCACCATGCTTTTTCTCAATACAAAGCGATTTACGCAACTCTCCGTCTTCTACTAAAGTCAATTTCACATTGTCCGTTATAGAAACCGGTTCACGATCTAATGTTTTTTTCAGAATTTCCCATGCAGGCCATTCATAAGATTCATTTTCCGTAAACAATGCCAAGCGAATAGCTTTTCCCGATGCAACCAGTTCTTTACCATTACGCTTATCCAGCAAAGAAACAATATCACCATTTGCATCAAAAGTCAACTTATAGCAGGAATTCTCCAAGGTATTTACCTGTTTATTTTTTACCACAATACCTTCACCTGAAGTACGGACATCGTAAACAGCATATCCTGTGGCCGGAACAGATGCCTCAACCAACAGATGTGCTTTACCGTCTTTGTAACCCAAATACTGAGAAGCGACTTTTTTACCTTCTGCATTATAGACAGATATGCCTTTCGGAGCTTTTGCAAATTCAACTTCCATTTCTGCAAGATCGTTGACAGCAAACCCTAATGCATTATACAGTACAACAGGAGTACCTTTCACATTTGTATCCAGCAAACGAGAAACTTCATTAACAGAGGAAGTCAATACATCCGAAAATTGTTTCAAGGAAATCAACTCATCATTCCATGAAAACTCGTAGGCACGCGGTATGCTGGTACCTGTCAGATCATCATGAAACTGATGGAAAAGGAAACGTTTCCACGAAGTCTCCAACTCTGATTTAGGATATGCCCCCTGATTCAACCACTCCGCTGCTACGGCCGCACGCTCAGCAGCATCACCCAATAATTCGTTCTGACGATTGTACCATTTCATAGCAGCCTGCGAAGTATAGCAACCTGTACCATGTACATCCATCAGCAATTCGCCATCGAACACAGGAAGCTGATCATGTTTTCCGGCGTAATCTTTATAAAGTTGATCACTGGTAGCGCTGACAACTTTGATATCGCCTGTTCCTTTTACCCCTTTTTCAACAGCACGAACGGAAGTTATCGTAGGAGAACCACCCATATCACCTGTTCCGTAATAACGATATACGGTGTTCAGCGGACTATCCTTTAATAAATCCTTTAATTCTTCACTCTTTGACAAATCTTCGTCTTTAAAACGATGACCATAGTCGTAGCCATGTGCAAACATTAGCTGACTGCCATCGATACCTTTCCACAATCCGATAGTAAACGGATATTTTTTGTCACCATAAAAAGGATGATTACGCCAGCCTAACTTCTGTGAAGAAAAGCCTATCAGACCGCAATGGTGGGCCAACGATGGAAGCGTCCATCCGAAACCAAAGCAATCGGGTAAGAAAATATCCGTTCCCTCCGTTCCAAACTCAGTCCGATAATAATTTTGTCCGTACAGGATATTACGAAGTACCGATTCTGCTGAAGGTACAAGAACATCACAGGCATCCCAGCTACTGCCGGTTACATGCCAACGTCCCTCCTTGATACGCTGCTTCAGCTCGTCGTAGCGAGTAGGAAAATATTCTTTCATCCAAGAATACTTTACAGCACCTTCAAAATTAAAAACATAATCGGGATACTTACGAAGAAGGAATAAATTTTGATTCAACGTATTCCATACATATTCTTGAATGGTTGTTTGAATATCCCAGTTCCATTGTGTATCCAAATGCGCATCCGATACGATATATGCTTTGGGTGGATTAGGCTGAGAGTTTTGAGCTTGCATCGCCCCTGATACGCAAAGGCACATGGAAGCAAATAATACAACAGGTTGTTTCATGGTTTATTTTTTACTGATTTAATATTAATACTCCAAAATTAGAGTATACAAATGAAGATAAAAAGCAAACCTTGACAGAATAAAGACTAATCAAAAAAGACGAAATTCAGGTCAGAATACAAAAATGTTCTTACTATATACTTTTTTCATGCAACATAATAAACAATAAAATCCCCAATTAAAAAAATAGACATCAGCATATTTGAGAAACATTTACTGAACATACCTATCAATCCGACCCCTGTTATTACTATTTCCGTTCCCTCAATTTCTTACGCAATTCGGTAGGAGAATCTCCCAAATTAGTACGTACATATTTAGCAAAGAACGAAAGATTAGGGAAATTCATCATCTCTGAAATTTCCTTAATCGACTTGTCGGAATATTTTAACTGAAAACGAATGTCCATCAGTACATATTCCTTTATCCAGTCGCCGGCAGTTCGTCCACTGACCAGTTTACACATTGTAGAAAGATGCTTGGAAGTAACAAAAAGCCGGTCGCTGTACCAGGAAACAGCACGCGACTTAACCTTACCTCCTATCAGTAAATCGATAAAATTCCGAAACAAGACATCCCGCTGCCGCTGTTGTTCATCATCAACAGCGTAACATTCATCCAACTCATCCAGCAGTTCACACTGTAAACTCCGGATAATAGACAATACAGCCTCTCTGCCACGTGAGCGACGACTCTCCGCACGAGTCTTGAGACAAAGCAGATCACCGTACAACGCAAGAACTTTAAAGGTTTCCGGACTGACTTGTATTACAGATTTATCTCTATGCCGGAAAGCCTGTTTCCAGAGGCCATCTCCCGGCACACATTCCCGGATTATCTGAGGGGAAAGACAGAGTACATACCCTTGAAAGCCGGGGAAAAATACATTCTCATCAATCAAGTCATTGGGTTTGCACAGCAGAACATTCCCCTCTGAAACAACAATGGTCGACATATTGACATTTACCTGAAACTTTCCCTCCGTACATACAAACAAAATAAATATATCAACTCGGGCAGGCCCGCTGATCAACTTCAGTTCGTCCTCACCGCTTAACACAACTATTCCTTCATCTTTATAGCGAGCAGACGAAACCTTCTCGAAAGTAGAGATATCCAAGCATTTGATTTCAGCATATTGACTCATACAATACCTATTTTAACGTGAGTTCGAAATAAATTAAGGCAGTTATATACGAAACAACACTAAAATAAGATGAATATGGAAAGTTTGAAAAACTACATTGCAAAATGCGTATGTAAAGGAATTGAGATGTATGTAAATAAACATCGTTTTGCTCTCAAAGGCATGATAGAAATGCTTCCCATGACACATGAAGAGTTTGAGAAGCATATCTATAAAGTTTTAACAAAAGATGCAGCTAAATCTTATTTAGATGATACTGCACCTACAACACAACCACAATTACCACAATAAATTAAGTAAACACCATTTGGAATTGTGAATGTTGCTGGAGCTGACATAAAAAAAGTGCCCCCACATTTAGGACAAATTGGTTGAGCCATATACTTTTTATTTTAGAGTTAATAATAGCGTAAAGTTATAAAATTGTATTTGGTAATATGTCCTATAATTTAAGTTTGTGATTGTGTTTTATAACATAATCACAAACTCTTTGTTCTTTGAAATTTTTACTTAGTTTGCTTGTTTATATCAATGTAAATTATTATATTTGAGTAAACTAAAAATAATCATTATGGGAAGCGCAAAAGGTATATTATCGTTTACTGACACTTTTCCTAATGAGAAAAGTTGCATCAAATACTTCGAAAAATTACGTTGGAAGAATGGTGTTGTTTCTCCTTTTGATAAAACTTCTAAGGTTTATAAATGCAAGGGAAATAAATATCGTTGCAAGAACACTGGAAAATATTTTGATGTAAAAACTGGCACAGTATTTGCAAATACAAAACTTCCTTTGAGATATTGGTTTTACGCAATGTTCTTGTTCTTATCCCATAAAAGAGGCGTTTCTTCATGTCAATTATCACGTGATTTAGGAATAACTCAAAAGACTGCATGGAATATGCTTAGCAAGATAAGAGACTATATGGGTGTGTTTAATGATTGTTCATTGAGTGGAGAAGTTGAGATTGATGAAACATTTATTGGTGGAAAGAATAAAAACAGACACAAAGATAAAAAAGTAGAAAAATGTCAAGGTAGAAGTTTCAAAGATAAAGTGCCTGTATTCGGTATGTTGCAAAGAAACGGTAAAATTGTAGCTAAGGTTGTAAGTAATACCAAAGCTAAGACATTAGAACCTTACATAATTGAGCATGTGCAAGAAAACAGTATAATCTATACGGACGGATGGGATTATGGAGGAATAAGAGATAGATATATACAAATGTCTGTAGACCACGGTATAGGATTTTATGGTACTTCATTTATAACAGAAGATGGAGAATTTATACAAATAAGCACTAATAAGATTGAGAACGCTTGGTCTCACCTCAAACGTACGATATTTGGTACTTATTATCAAGTAAGTAAAAAGCACATGCAAAAGTACATAGATGAATTTACTTTCAGATTTAATACCCGTGATTTTACAGATAATCAGAGATTTGATTTATATTTGCATCATATAGCATAAAGTTATGGCAAAAAAGAAGACAAATAATAAAAAAGAGAAAGGAGATATTAAAGTGATTGGATTTGCACTTGAGATACCACAAGAAAGTTTTGATAAACTTCTTGAAGCTATGGCTGAACCTAAGAAAAAGAAAGGAAGTAACAAGAAGAAAGAAGAAGATTAACTATCACTATTCTTTCGTTAAAGATTAACCTATGTGAGCCACACGGATAGTTCTATTGATAATTACAATGTAAATATGACTTTTTAAACTTTGAAATCTTAAACATTTTTGCATAACTTTGTGGTGACATAGTTTTACTATGTCGCTTTTTATTTGACATATCGTAGCTCAATCGCCTCTGAATCACCACCTCGGAAATGAACGAGCTATTTGCAACACACGTTGAGGAGTCCGTATATGGCGCAGACTTCTCGCTTAGTGTGTTGTGGCTTGTGGTGAGCCAAGAGGCGTAGGCGGTTGTCTGCGTCTTTCTTTTTGGTTAGACGTATGACTTTGCTTAACAAGTTAGCAATATTGCAATAAAATACGTTTAATTAAGATGTTATGGAACAAGAAGAAAAGCTGTATTGCCCCTATTGTGGGAGTTCTCAATTAACAGCTAATAAAAAAGGTTTTGGAGCAGGTAAGGCTGTTGCAGGTGCAGTTCTTACAGGAGGAGTTGGATTGTTAGCTGGCTTTATAGGTAGTGGTAACGTAAAAATCACTTGTTTAAAATGTGGTTGTCAATGGAAACCTGGGCAACTTAAAACAACGCCTCTAACAGAGGAGGAAAAACAACACTATTATGAATCCATAAAAAGACAAGAAGAAGAAAAGAGAAAACAAGAAAAGCCAATGTCAACTTCTTCTAAAATTGGATGTGCATTTGCTTTTTTATTGTTTTTTATAACGATGATGTTAACATGTAAATAATTTACTACATTTGCATTATTAGCAATAATCGCAGTTATATGCTACCCGTTTGTGTAGGATAGTATATAACTGCCTAAATTTATTAACCAGCAAAATCGAAGAAACTCTATTTACAGGCTATCCTCCCTTCTAAGTATTATTTATACAAAGTAGAGAAATACTTGCAAGTTCAAGATATACCACGAGATTAAGACTTGATGTAATTTTTCAAGTTGAGAGCCGAGCTATCCGTGTAATAGCTCGGCTTATTTTTTTTAAAATGAGGGAAAGGTTATTTAGGTAGATGATATTTGTCCTTTATATGCTCGGCCACGTGTTCGACTTCTGGGAACAACGTTGATTTGTCTATGCCGAGGGCTTCAAGCTGCTTCCTGATCTTCCGCTTCTGCGCTTTATTGATGATGTACACTTTGTAGCTGAAGTTGAGTGATGCTGGTTGGCTTTTATTGCCATTGATACCATAAAGGAAAAATGCCCCGGACTGCCGGATTATACGAGGATTGTCAAACATCGGTTTTACACAAAAGACTCTCTCGATATCCTTTGAGTCAATCACATTCTGAAAATGGGGTTTCTCATACTTAATTTCATGCAGAAGATATTGGATTTCCTCTTCGGAGTTGAACTCATTCCTATCCAGTTCTCTCAAATCTTCGATACTGAAATCTATTGGGCGTTTGGCGATATTAGAAACAACACTGACAGCATCACTGTCGAAATATTTAATATCTGATGTTTGAACTTCGAATCGGAACAGTTTTCCGTCAACGGCATCATTCTCGCACGCAAAATACAGAGCTACCAAAGGATTTGTAGTAATATCCAAGAGGCGTGTCGGCAAGGAATAATGCTGCATCTTGACCAACTTCTCAAAGGTAGATGTACACCCTTTGAAATCAGCCGGACTTTGAGCGATAATATCTCTGAAAATTCTATTTTCATTCTGGATTAAGAATTTCTCTCGATAGATGGAGGGAATCAATCCAAAACTCTTATCTGACTGTCCTCGATAAAAGATATGGTAATCCATATCGTCCTCTAATTCATCTTCAAGTTTCTCGAATAGAGTCCGGATGCTACCAATACTTGATGAATCACTCTCCGGTGTATAATTATATGCCTCGTATGAAATCTCCCACGGATGCTTTCCAAAGGTCTTGACTATTTTTTCTGATAACTCATTATATGATGCAAAACTATCATAAGTGTAGCCCAGTTTCTTGCTTCTTAGATACGATGAAGTGTTGGAGTCCAAAGGAACATATCTTTCCGGATTAGCGTAGAACAAAACAATACTGAGCTTTCCCTTTCCGACACTTTTAATGTTCAATGCCGTTTGAAAAAGCCGTTCATCTACTTTCCCTTCTTTTACCTGTCCGAACAATTCCCATAATACATTTATATCATTGTTGCCCCTGATTGTCTTCCATGGGAATAGATGCACTTTCATGGGATGTGTGGTCGGGATACCTGATACATCTGTTGGTTCTGGACACCTAAAATTTAGCCTGCACCTTAAATCCTGTAGGATTTCGACCCTTTTTTCATCGGAGTGAAACTTGTTGAGATACGCCAAGAATGTGAATGGGTCTATTTCTTGCAGTGTAATCTCTTTACCTTTTTCTGTACCATCGCGAAAACCGGTAATACCTATATCTTTTAGTATAGATATAAGTTCCGGCTGGTTATTCTGTTTTCCAAGTAGCCAGTCGGATAGTTCTTTATAGAATGGTAGCCATGTGAATTTTTTATCCATACCCAAAACAATCTATTTATTAGTTTAGTCTGATTAATATTTGAAGTGGCTTAGAATAATATTTAACCAAGTTTATTTGCAACACTTATTATTAAACTTTAGTTTTTAGAAAAATGTCATGGACGAAACTTTTTTTTTCTTTCGATAAAGGTAAAACATATATATTTTTGTGAAGTGCTGACTGTTCAGATATTCCTTTACAAACATGCGGATCTGTATCTAAAGTTTTCTTTAGCAAATTGAAAATATGCTTAATACTTTTATCTGTTTTTTTTGCTATTAAGCGTAATGTTATAAGTTCAATTGTTGAAGAAGCCTCTCGTCCTCCTTTTCCTTCAATAACAAATGGGAATATACCATCATCGTAGAAATTTTTATCTATTTCAATTGGTTTGGTTGAAATATAAAAATTCATATTTCGTTCTCTCATTGGTTTTATTTTCTCAATGCAATTTAATGGTGTTATTTCTTCATAGTGAATGATTCCATTGTTTAAATACTCTATATAAAAATATGATTTATTACTTATGAGAATATTTTTTATATACTCATAAAGTTTAGGCAATGAAGATAATATATATATGTACGCCATTATGTGTAAATAATTTAGTTTGAATTATATGTACTTTTTTTTGATCGATAATCACAATCTCTGCCATATCCCTCAAATGTAACATCCGCTCCAGCTTTTTGTACATCTGACAATGCAGAAGCCTCTCTTGGTATAGGAGTAACAGCGTCAGCATATGTTCTTCCTACGTTGAAATGATACTCAGAGCCATCTGGTCTTCTAAAAGAAGCATCCATGCGCCGAAATGGTTTTTCTCCTTTTGGTGTTGGAATAATAACTTCTGTTTTATTACCGCCACCAATATGCTTTACTCCGGAACTACTAGTCTCTCGTGCAATAATTGCCTCTATTTTAGCATTGTGTTCACCTTCTCCTTTTGGCTTAGGCCCTGGTTTTCTATATGGTTCGCCAGCTTTTGTTGTTTTTTGTGCCCATCTTCCTCCACCACATAAACCATATATATCGACAAATAGATTAGCATTAGCTACAAATCCATATAAACAAATTCCGCCAGCCAGCCCAATCGGATCTTGCGAGACATACATGCCCATCTTCGGCGAGTAATACCTGAACCTGTTGTACGCCAGCCCTGTCTCCCGGTCATAATACTGCCCCTGGAACAGGAACGGTATCATCCCCTTGTTGCCCGTCTCCTCGATGACGTTCCCGTCCATGTCGAGCACCCGGCTCCACACCTCGTTGCCCTCGGTGTCGTAT
>ERZ857969.967-NODE-967-length-43606-cov-4.306308_pt1 | contig 43606 bp, 34 predicted proteins | sample MGYA00519864_ERZ857969 | MGnify/ENA primary metagenome ERZ857969 (study PRJEB31778, sample SAMEA3449382) | human gut metagenome | biome: human gut; feature: human-associated habitat; material: faeces | place: United Kingdom | collected 2010/2012 ...
AGCGCAACGCGAGCGTCTGTAAGACGATTGGCGCCGCCTGTGAGATCTTGGGTGACGAAGACGCGTTTCTATCCCAGCTGTCGGCGCAGGCGTTTCGAAGCTGCCTGCGCAAGGAGGCGGCGGGTGCACTGGTCCTTGACGCTCGCCGACTGGCCGCGGCCGAGGTGGTGATTGCTCGGCGCATGGTGCGACTGGCAATTAAGCGTATCGACCCAGACGCTCGCCCGGAGATGCGGCATGTGGAGCGCGTGCTTGCCTGTGTTGCCGAAGGCTCGGGTTCGGTCACGCTGCCGGCGGGAATCGATGCGCGCGTGGAGTTTGGCATGCTGTCATTCAAGGCCCCGGCGGCGCGCGAGGGGTTAGTTGCCGATTGGGTCGCCATTCCCGGTCGATTGCCGCTGGGGGCGGGCCGCATCCTGGTGGCAGAGCCAATGGCCGTTGAGCCGGGGTGTGATATTGTGCGCCGTGCCCGCGAACTCGCGGGTGCCGGAGGGGTGGCCGCTATGGTGGATGCCGCGACGCTGGGCTTTGCCGATCGCGATAGCGAACGGATGCTCGCCGGCTCGCGCGGGGAGATTCCCGCCGAGGCGCGTTTGGCGCGTCTGTGGGTAGACGGTCCCGCGCCGGGGGATGTGATGTGTCCGTTGGGCATGAGTGGGCGAAGTAAGAAGGTGTCCGACCTGCTCAACGAGGCTCGTATTCCCGTCTCTGAGCGCGCAGGCGTTCCCGTGGTGAGAACGGCTCCGGGAGGTGCCGTGGTATGGGTCGCAGGCGTTCGCACGGACGAGCGTTTTAAATGCACGGCCGCAACGCGCGTGGCGTATCTGCTTCGTGTGGTCGATGCGGAATAGCGTCCCACGCCAGCTATTCTGTGCGACGTTGACGGTATTCCCGCGCTGATGGCGTACGGGCTGGAAAATATACCCCGTGCGCTGCTAGAATGTGAAGTTCGCGTCCATACGGCGGTGTGTGGGCGATAAGCACAAGAAAGGGTTGTCATGGCTTCTCAACATCCGGATATCGAGAAGGTTCTGTTTACGCAGGAGGATATCGACGGTATCGTCTCTCGCCTAGGCGAGCAGATTACTCGCGACTACGCGGGTAAGGATCTGGTGCTGATTGCGGTCCTGCGCGGCGCCGTGGTCTTTATGGGCGACCTGATGCGCAAGATCGAGCTGCCGACCAACATCGATTTCATGGCTGTTTCGAGCTATGGCGACGGTGTGAAGTCCTCGGGTATCGTGCGTATCATTAAGGACCTGGATATCGACATCCGCGGTCGCGACGTGCTGATCGTCGAGGACATTCTGGACTCGGGCCTGACGCTCAAGTATCTGATGAAGAACCTCGAGAGCCGCAAGCCCGCTTCTCTGGAGGTCGCAGCCTTCCTGTGGAAGGACGTTGAGGACCGTACTTCGGCCATCACGCCCAAGTATGTTGGAACCCATTGCCCCGATGCCTTTGTGGTGGGCTACGGCCTCGACTATGCCGAGCGCTATCGTAACCTTCCGTATCTGGGCATTTTGAAACCGGAGGTTTATTCGTAAGATGCCCGACGACCGTAACGATAACAATTCCCAGACTCCCCGGGAGCCTAAGATCCCGGGGATGCCCGGAGGCAAGAAGCCCACGCGTACGGGCTGGCTGTATTTTATTTTGGCTTGTGCGCTTCTGGGCTACGCCTTCTTTAACATGGGCTCCGGCTTTGCCAATTCCAGTAATACCGTTAAGCTCGCGACGAGCGAGATGGTGAGTGCCATCAAGCAGGATCGCGTCGAAGATCTGACCTATACGGTTCAAGACGGAAGCGTGACGGGTCATTACTGGAAGACGAAGAAGGACAAGGGCGATACGAGCGAGCTCAAGAGCTTCTCCTCGACCTATGTCGGCTCCGATTCGCTTGCCGAGCTCATGGCGGAGCACCCCGATACCAAGTACATCGTCAACACCAACGATCCCGATTTTTGGGGCGACCTGGCGATGAGCGTGCTTCCGACAATCGCCCTGATCGCCATCATGTTCTACTTTATGCGCCAGATGATGGGCGCCAACAACAGGAACATGCAGTTTGGCAAGACCAACGCCAAGACCAACGAGGCCACGCGCCCCAAGGTCAAGTTTGAGGACGTTGCCGGCGTGGACGAGGCAGTCGAGGAGCTCGAGGAGATCCGTGACTTTTTGAGCGATCCGGATCGCTATCGCAAGCTGGGCGCCAAGATCCCGCGTGGCGTGTTGCTGGTTGGTCCTCCGGGCACCGGTAAAACGCTGCTGGCCAAGGCCGTTGCCGGCGAGGCGGGCGTGCCGTTCTTTAGTATCTCGGGTTCCGACTTTGTCGAGATGTTCGTAGGTGTCGGTGCCAGCCGCGTGCGTGACCTCTTTAAGGAGGCCAAGTCCCAGGCCCCGTCGATCATCTTCATCGATGAGATCGATGCCGTGGGACGTCAGCGCGGAGCTGGCTTGGGCGGCGGTCACGACGAGCGCGAGCAGACGCTCAACCAGCTGCTGGTCGAGATGGACGGCTTTGAGGAAAGCGAGTCGGTCATCCTGATCGCTGCGACCAACCGTCCTGACATCCTGGATCCGGCATTGCTGCGTCCCGGCCGTTTTGACCGTCAGGTTACGGTCGACCGTCCGGATGTGAAGGGCCGCGAGCAGATCTTGCGCGTGCATGCCGAGAACAAGCCGATGGACGAGGACGTTAAGTTTGAGAAACTCGCCCAGATGACCGTTGGCTTTACTGGCGCCGATTTGGCGAACCTGCTCAACGAGTCTGCGCTGCTGGCCGCTCGCCGTCATCGTTCCGTGATCTCGATGGACGAGGTCGAGGAGTCGATGGAGCGCGTGATTGCCGGACCGCAACGCAAGGGTCGCGTGATGACCGAGGCCGAGCGCACCACGATTGCCTACCACGAGAGCGGTCACGCTTTGGTGGGCCACATCCTGGAGCACTCCGATCCGGTCCACAAGATCTCGATCGTCAGCCGCGGTCAGGCTCTGGGCTACACGCTGCAGCTTCCGCAGGAGGACCACTTCCTCAAGACCAAGAACGAGATGCTCGACGAGCTCGCCGTGTTCTTGGGCGGTCGCGTTGCCGAGGAGCTCATGTGCGATGACATCACGTCGGGCGCGAGCAACGATCTGGAGCGCGCAACCAAGATGGCGCGCGAGATGGTCACACGTTTGGGCATGAGCGAGGAGCTGGGCACTCAGGTCTTTGGCGAGGCGCAGCATCAGGTATTCCTGGGCCGCGACTATGCCGATCATCAGGATTACTCCGAGGAGACGGCGCGCCGCATTGATATCGAGGTTCAGCGCATCATGCGCGAGGCCCATCGTCGTGCTGTCGAGATCTTGGATGCCCGTCGCGATCAGCTCGATCTGATGGCGAAGGTGCTGCTTGAGCGCGAGACTGTCGAGGGCGATGCCGTGAATGCCCTGCTCGATAACGAGTGGGACGCCTACCTTGAGTGCGAGGGCGATATCCTGGCGGCCAAGGAGGAGCGCAATGCCAAGGCGGCCGGCATGCCGACCAAGAAGCGCGCGCCTCGTATGAGCGAGGAGGAGCTGGCGGCTGATGCCGCGGCCTTTGCGCAGGCGGCCATGCAGGAGGATGCCGAAGCCGCATCCGATGATGCTGACGATGACCATGCCGTCGTCGATGCCGATACCGATACCGACACCGACGCCGACAAATAGTCTTTGTGGCGAAAGCCTCCGCGGGGAAACCTGCGGAGGCTTTTTCTTTTGAGCGATATGGGGCCGTCTGTTGATTGGGGACAGACTTAAATGAGCGTTTTCACGCATTTAAGTCTGTCCCCAATCAACATTACTGCGGCACTTTGCTCAACTAAAGCGTACAATACCGCCTATGCGAAAGGGGAACAGATGATCAACGAAACTATGTATGCTCGCGGTGCGGAAAGCTCCATCATCCGTGAGATTTTTAGCTATGGCCTTGAGCGCAAGGCGCAGATCGGTGCGGAAAACGTGTTCGATTTCTCACTGGGCAACCCGAGCGTTCCGGCACCCGCTGCTGTGGCTGAGTCGATTAAGAAGGCCCTGGAGCTGCCGAGCGACCAGCTGCACGGCTACACGCCCGCACCGGGCCTGCCGCAGTGCCGTACCGCCGTGGCCGAGTCGCTCAACCGCCGTTTTGGCACGAGCTATGAGGGCAAGGATGTCTTTATGACGGTGGGTGCGGCGGCTTCGCTCACCTGCACGCTCAACGCGATTACCAATCCGGGCGACGAGGTCATCGTTATCGCCCCGTACTTCCCGGAGTATCGCGTGTGGATTGAGAAGGCCGGCTGTACGTGTGTTGAGGCGCTCGCCGATGAAGATACGTTCCAGCTGAGCGTGGACAACGTGCTCAAGGCGATCAGCGATAAGACGGCGGCCGTCATCATCGACTCGCCCAACAATCCGACCGGTGCCGTATATACACGCGACACGCTGACGCGACTGGCCAATGTTTTGCGCGAGGCCAACGCTCAACGCGATCCCGAGAATCCGATTATGCTCATCTCGGATGAGCCGTACCGCGAGATCGTGTACGGTGCCGAGGTGCCTTGGCTACCTTCGATCTACGAGCACACCGTGGTGTGCTACTCGTATTCCAAGTCGCTGTCGCTGCCGGGCGAGCGTGTGGGGTGGATCTTGGTTCCCAACACCAATCCGCAGGCTGCCCGTCTGATGCCGGCCGTTGCCGGTGCCGCCCGTACGCTGGGCTTCGTGTGCGCGCCGGCGCTCTTTCAGCGCGTAATTATCGACTGCATCGATGAGCCGAGTGACGTTGAGGCCTATGCACGCAACCGCACCGCGCTTACCGACGCACTAGCGGAGTATGGCTACACCTATGTTGAGCCGGATGGCGCGTTCTACCTATGGGTGAAAGCATTGGAGCCCGATGCGAATGCGTTTTGCGAGCGCGCAAAGAAGTATGAGTTGCTTGCGGTTCCCTCGGACAGCTTTGGTATGCCGGGTTGGTTCCGCCTGGGCTATTGCGTGAGCTACGAAACGATTGTCAATTCGCTACCCGCTTGGAAACAGTTGGCGGACGAGTATCGTTAAAAGTAAAGCGCTCTGCCTACAATGTTTTACGTGAAACGGGGTTTGGTGTTAAGCCGGACCCCGTTGTCATGGGCGTTGTGTCTTTGGGATGGAGTGGTTTTACGACTATCGAAGGCTATGCGTACAATGAATATAAGCGACGGCCGTGCCAGATAAGGAGACCTGATGCCCTACCTGCTTTCTTGTGACATTCATACCCATACGATGTTCTCTGCGCATGCATATTCGACCATTGAGGAGAATGTGTACTGGGCGGCAGAGCGTGGCCTGCAGGTGCTCGGATCTGCCGACCATTTGAGCTCTATGGTTACGGCTTGCCCCAATGACCTGCGCAGTTACCAGTTCTTTATCAACCAGGATATCTGGCCGCGCATTTGGAGCGGCGTGCTGGTGCTGCGTGGTGCCGAGGCCGATATCGTTTCGCTGGACGGAAGCCTGTTTGGCGAGGACACTCCTGTCACGCTCGATATTGCCGGCGATTCGTACAGCCGTCAGCATTCGCTGTTCGATTTGGTTACGCGTAATTTGGATTATTTGGTTGCGAGCGTGCATAATCCGCAGATTGCTGAGGGCGCGACGCTGGCCCAGACGACCGAGATGTATATCAATGCCCTGGAGCACCCCAAGGTGTTCATGCTGGGTCACACGGGGCGTTCGGGCGTGCCGTTCGATATCGACGAGGTGCTGTTGGCAGCTAAGGCCAAGCACAAGATTATCGAGATCAACAACCATAGTCTTGAACACGGTGTCGACACTGAGCATTGGGCCGTATGCCGCAAGATCGCCGAGCGCTGCGCCGAGCTGGGCGTGGGCATTGGCGTGTCGACCGATGCCCACATTGGCATGGCCATTGGCAAGCTCGATCACGCGCGCAAGATGCTCGACGAGATTCACTTCCCACTGGATTTGATCGTGACGCGCGACCGCGAGACGCTGCTGTGCGAGATGGCGGCAGCCGGCGTGTGCGATCTGCGCAATGGGATGTAGCGGAGTTTATAAACCAAGCGAAGGGGGCGGCCCAGGCGGGTCGCCCCCTTTCTTGTCCCAAAAATCTACTGAGGTTGGTTAGCGGCGTTCGAGGACCGCTACGGTTTCGGTGTGGTCGGTGTGAGGGAACATGTCGACTGGCGTGATCTTGAGCAGGCGATAGCCTCCGTCGAGGAGCTGGTGCAGGTCGCGCTCTTGGGTCACGGGGTTGCAGCTGATATAGGTGATGCGGCGCGGCTTAAGTGCGCAGGCAGCTTCGAGGAACTCGGGCGTGGAGCCGGCGCGCGGCGGGTCGATGGAAAGAACGTCGACGCGTTCGTTGTTGTCGGCGGCATCCAGGATGTAGTCGGTGGCGTCGTCGGCCATAAACCAAGCGCTGCGGGTGAGGCCGTTGAGCTCGGCATTGCGACGTGCGTCGGCAATGCCCGCCGGGTTGCGCTCAACGCCGAGCAGCATAATGCCGATACCCTTGTTCTGGGCATCTTTAGCTGCGCAAAGACCGATGGTACCGCTGCCACAGTAGGCATCCATGAGCACATCGCCCTGGTGCAAATCCATGCCGTCGATAGCGAGCTGATAGAGCAGCTCGGTCTGTTGCGGGTTGGTCTGATAAAACGCGGTGGGGGAGATGTCGAATTCGCAGCCGAGCAGCTGGTCGCGCATGCATTCGGCGCCATACACGATGCGGGTTTCCTCGCCGAGGATGGCGTTGCCGGGGCGTCCGTTGATGTTTTGGGCGACGGTGACGATGCGCGGATCGAGTGCGGCGACAGCCTCAAAGAACTCCTGCGCATGCGGCAAGTCGCGCTGAGCGGTCACGAGCGTGACCATGACCTGGTCGGTACGCCAACCGCAGCGGACGACGGCATAGCGAAGCAAACCAAGATGCTTGTCCTCATTAAAGGCGGGAATATGCAGCCGCTCAGCTTCGCGTGCGATGCCGTTGAGAATCTGACGGGCGCCCGGTGCCTCGACGGGGCATTCGGGTACGGCAACGATCTTGTGCGTGCCGCGCTCAAAGAAACCGCAACGGACAGCACCCTCCTTACCGGGAGCAAAGGGAGTGGCGGCCTTATGGCGAAAACCGCGCGGCGCAGGATATTTGCCCGGGTCGCCCAGGGTGACACCCATGCCACGAATAGGATCTACAGCAATGCCCTCACGCTCACAAAGCGAAGCAAAAAGCTCCTCCATAGCAGCCTGCTTAGCTGCCAACTGCTTTTTATAAGGACGATTGAGCGCCGTGCATCCGCCACAAGCTCTCATGATGGAACAGGGAGACTTGGGATCCACAGCCTTACGCGCAGGCGAAACCGGATCTTTATGCGGACGCTTGGAGCGAGTCTGAGACGCTTTGTCTCCGCCTCGACGAGAGTCAGAACGCTTGGTCTTAGCCCTGCTCTTGGTCGATTTGCTTTTTGCAGCTTTAGAAGACTTGGATTTCGTAGAAGATTTCTTCTCCTTCGACCCCTCAACCGCCTCCACCAAAGCACGACGAGCCCTACGCTCCGCACGAGATTCTGTCATCAATAACTCCACTTATTCATGAATTAAAGCTGCAAGTATTGTACCGTGCCAAGCCAGCAGACGATATACAAGCGGTTTATTCGTGTCAGTGATAAGCCCAACGACGGTTGCCCGCCGCGTGAGGGGTGTGGGGGTTAAGTTTATCGCGAGTTCCGCACGAACAGGAGGCCACTTAATGTGGCCTCCGTCGTGAGCAGGACTGTAGAGCAGGAAACTTAACCCCCACACCCCTCACGCGGCGGGCAAACTCGCCTTGTGCTCTATCACGCTAAAGTGTATGATTCTGAACGTTACACGACTCACTTTACTTAACTAAAGTGCCACCAAGGGGGAATACCATGAATACCGATATGTCTCGTCGTCAGTTTGTTGGTCTAGCCGGTTCGCTCGCTACGGTTCTAGGTTTTGGCCTGGTAGGCTGCGGTGGTGGTGCCGGTAAGGGTTCCGCTGCCGGTTCTGCTGCAGCCAAGGATGTGAAGGGCGCTGCGGAGTCCAAGAAGCTCGTGGTGGGCTTTGATAAGTCCTATCCTCCGTACGGCTTTGTGGGCGACGATGGCGAGTACACCGGCTTTGATCTCGATCTGGCCAAGGCTGTTGCCGATAAGCAGGGCTGGGAGGTCAAATACGAGGCCATCGACTGGGATGCCAAGGATACGCTGCTTAACTCGGGCGCCATCAACTGCATCTGGAATGGCTTTACCATGGAGGGCCGTGAGGACGACTACACGTTCTCCGAGCCGTACATGCTCAACGAGCAGGTGCTGGTGGTCAAGAAGGATGCGGGCATCAAGAGCTGGGACGATCTTGCCGGCAAGACCGTGATTACTCAGACCGATTCCGCTGCGCAGGATGTGCTTGAGGGTGACCAGAAGGATCTGGCGGCGACGTTTGCCACGCTCGACACCATCGGTGAGCACAACACGGCGTTTATGCAGCTCGAGAGCGGCGCGGTCGATGCCGTGGCGTGCGATCTTTCGATTGCCCAGTATCAGCTTGCCGCCAAGCCCGATGCCTATACGCAGCTTGATGAGCCGCTGTCCAGCGAGCACTACGCCGTTGGCTTTAAGAAGGGCGACACCAAGTCGGCCGATGCTGTAGCCGAGTCGCTCAAGGCGCTCTACGAGGACGGCACGGTCAAGGACCTCTGCGATAAATATTCAAGCTATGGTTTGTCTTTCGATAATTGGGTGCTCAAGTAATGTCTATTCAGGTCATGATGCAGATGCTTGGCCAGGGATTCTTGGTCAGTTTGCAGTTGTTTTTGCTGACGCTGCTCGGGTCGATTCCGCTGGGAATTCCCGTGGCGTTTATGCGCATGAGCAAAATCGCGCCGCTTCGCTGGATTGCGCGCATCTACATTTCGGTCATGCGCGGTACGCCGCTCATGCTGCAGATGTTTGCCATCTACTTTGCCCCGTACTACGTGTTTGGCATTTCGCTCACGCCCGATTCCAAGTGGACGGCGTGCGTCGTGGCGTTCATCATCAACTACGCCGGTTACTTTGCCGAGATCTATCGCTCGGGCTTGCAGTCCATTCCGCGCGGTCAATACGAGGCTGCCGAGGTGCTGGGCTATTCGCGCGTGCAGACGTTTCTGTATATCGTGATGCCTCAGGTCGCCAAGCGTATTCTGCCGGCGATGGGCAACGAGATCATCACGCTGGTCAAGGACACGTCGCTGGCGTTTGCCATTGGCGTGGGCGAGATGTTCTCGACGGCCAAGGCCCTGGTTGCCTCGCAGGTGAGCATGGTACCGTTTGCGATCGCGGCGCTGATTTACTGGGTCTTTAACTTTGTGGTCGAGATGCTGCTGGGCGCCGCCGAAAAGAAGCTGGACTATTATCATGACTAACTCAGTGATGAAAATCGAAAACGCTCGCAAGGCGTTTGGCGGCAATGAGGTGCTCAAGGATATCTCGCTCGAGGTAAAGCGTGGAGAGGTCGTGGCGATTATCGGGCCTTCGGGTGGCGGCAAGTCCACGCTGCTGCGGTGTGCCACGCTGCTCGAGACGCTCGACGGAGGCTCGCTCTCGTTTGGCGACCTTGCCGTTGCGACGGATGCGGGTTCGGGCGCGGTCTATGCGAAGGGCGATGTGCCCAGGCAGGCGCGCTCGCGATTTGGCCTGGTGTTTCAGAACTACAATCTGTTCCCGCACTATACCGTGATGAAAAACATCACCGATGCGCCGATCCGCGTTCTTAAGCGCCCGCGCGAGCAGGCGGAAGCTCGTGCGCATGAATTGATTGCTCAGATGGGGCTTGTGGGCAACGAGAACAAGGTTCCGTGTGAGCTTTCGGGCGGTCAGCAACAGCGTGTGAGTATCGCCCGCGCCCTGGCGCTCGATCCGGAAATCTTATTCTTTGACGAGCCGACCTCGGCGCTCGATCCCGAGCTAACGGCCGAGGTGCTGCGTGTCATTAAAGACCTTGCCGCGCAGAATATGACGATGGTGATCGTGACCCACGCGATGCAGTTTGCGCGCGATGTTGCCGATCGCGTGGTCTTTATGGACGGAGGCCGCATTGTCGAGGAGGGTCCGGCCGAGCAGGTTATCGACCATCCGCACGAGCAGCGCACGCGTGAGTTTTTGAGCCGTATCGAGGGATAGGCTCAGGTATTTGCTCAACTATTAATTGAGGCGAAGCCGCCGCAGGTCTTACGGTCTGTGGCGGCTTTTTGTTTGCATCGGCGGGGTTCAATAATCGCCTCACAAGCTTATCTCTTCCTCTCGCCGCCTGTATTCATACGTGTGCCGAAAGGTGTGCATGGACGGTCGCCCGTGAGGGTAGGGTGGTGGCATAGGACATTTGGAGGGTGAGTCGGCTCGGCTGCCGACCATGCTGCTCCCGGGATGGCACCGACCGCGAACTCTCCCCGTTGGCGTCGCGCAATGCGCGCGGCCCTGCAAGGAGGTCATCATGGGTGCTCCCAAGACCGGCAATGTAAGGAACGTGGTGCTCGTAGGCCAAGGCGGGGTGGGCAAGACTTCACTCGCCGAGGCCATGCTCCACCTTTCTGGCAAGACCGCCCGCCTGGGCGGCCACGACGGCACCAAGCCCACGCTCGACTATGACCCCGAAGAGGTCAAGCGTGCATTTTCCATCTCGACGACCATTGCACCGATCGACTGGAAGGGCGCGCGCATCAATGTGCTCGATGCCCCGTGCTACCCCGATTTTATCGGCGACGCCTTTGCCGCGATGAGCGTCTGCGAGACGGCCCTGTTTGTGGTCGACGCCGAGGCCGGCCCGCAGCCTACGACGGTTAAGCTCTGGTATGCCGCCGAGGACCTGCGCCTGGCGCGTGCGGTGTTCGTAAACCGCCTGTCGCGCTCCGAGGCCAGCTTTGCGACCACGATGGACCTGCTGCAAGAGCGCTTTGGCACGCGCCTGGGCGCCGTGACCCTTCCCTGGGGCGAGGGCGAGGACTTTGACGGCATCATCGACCTGGTGCGCATGAAGGCGCGCCATTGCAACGGCACCGAAGCCGTTGAGTCGGAGATTCCCGAGGAGTATCGTGCCCAGGCCGAGGAAGCCCATGACCATCTGTGCGAGCTGGTGGCCGAGGCTGACGATGAACTGATGATGAAGTACTTGGAAGGCGAGGAGACGCTGACGCAGGAGGAGCTTGAAGGCCTGCTGTCGAAGGCGATCGCCGAGCGCATCTTTGTGCCGGTCTTTGCGGGCGATTGCATTAAGGAGCAGGGCGTCAACTCGCTGATGGACGACATCGCCACATACTTCCCGGCGCCGACCGACTACGGCGAGATGCCGCTTATCGATGGTGATTCGCTTAAGATCTCGAGTGACGATGACCGTCCGGTGGCGTTTGTGTTTAAGACCCTGGCCGATCCGCAGCAGGGTCGCATCAGCTTTATTAAGGTGCTGACGGGTACGCTTGAGCCGGGCCTTGAGCTGGTCAACGCGCGCACGCGCAAGGGCGACCGTCTGGCTCACCTGTATGTGATGTGCGGCCGCGACATGACCGAGGTCGGTCACGCCTATGCCGGCGACATTATCGTGGCACCCAAGCTGACGGCCGAGACGGGCGATACGCTCTCGATTACCGGCAAGGTCGAGGCTGCGGCGTTTAAGTTCCCCAACTCGCAGTACCGCATCGCCATCGAGGCCGAGAATCGCGGCGACGAAGAGAAGCTCTACACGTTTATCGAGAAGGCCTGCAAGGCCGATCCGACCATGAGCATCGATCGTGACGAGGAGACGGGCCAGACCATTATCTCCGCCGTTGGTGAGGCGCAGGTTTCGGTGCTGCTCAACCGTCTGGAGGACCGCACCAAGGTCGTGGCCAAGAGCGTGCCGATCCGTATTCCGTATCGTGAGACCATTCGCCGTACGGCAAGCGCGCAGGGCCGCCACAAGAAACAGACTGGCGGTGCCGGTCAGTATGGCGACTGCTGGCTGCGCGTTGAGCCGCTCATTGGGCCCGACGGCACGAGCGATGGCTATGAGTTTGTAGACGAGGTCGTGGGTGGCCGCATCCCGCGCTCGCTCATCCCCGCCGTGGACAAGGGTGTCCAGGAGACCATGAAGGACGGCATCATTGCCGGCTACCCGCTCACGGGCATTCGCGTGGCTGTGTACGACGGCTCGTATCACAGCGTCGACTCCAACGAGATGGCGTTCCGCGCGGCGGCTCGCATCGGCCTGCGCAAGGCGTGCGCCGATGCCGACCCGGTGGTGCTGGAGCCCATCGAGGAAATCACGGTGACTATTCCCGAAAGCTACGCCGGCGCTGTGATGGGCGACATCTCGGCATCGCGCGGTCGCGTGACGGGCATGGAGACCGATGAGCGCGGCGACACCGTGGTCATTGCCCAGGCGCCGCTGGCAGAGCTGACGGATTATTCGACGCGCCTGCGCTCTATCACGCGCGGCACGGGTGACTTTACCATGAAGCCCGCAGGCTATGAGCAGGTTCCCTATGACGTTCAGGCCAAGCTGGTCGAGCGCTATGAGGAGGGCCGCGCCAAGTAGCGTGTGACTTTGCCTGTAATATACATGCCGATGCAAGGGCCGCTCTGGGCAATCCAGGGCGGCCCTTTTTGGTCCCCGGTGGGGTTGCAAATCGGTTCTTGTCGTGGCTTGGGGCTAGTTCTCCGAGGCCTGGTTGCGGCCGGTGACGTAGTCGATCTGAACGTGCGGCTGTAGGTTATAGCAGTACACGTGGAAGCAGAGTGTCTTGCCGTGGTCCTCGACTGATTGTGCCTCAAGGCGCACGCCACGGCAGACAAGTTCCTCTTCGTTATACATGGGCGTGACACGGTAGAGCACATGGTTACCCGTATCGCGGATGTAGCCGAGAATCTGCTCTTCAAATGGCAGCATGCCCGTCTCGTTGAGATAACGCGTGCCGGTGAGGAGATTCTTGCGGTTGGCGTTTTCGCCGCAGAGCGACCAGGCGATGAGATGGCAGCGGTTGTAGAGGCTCTGGCTTGGAATAAAGTCGTAGCGCTGCTGGTGCCATCCGGCGGGGTGGATACGCGAGATGTCGCCGCGCTTGCCCTGTCCGAGCGACTCGGGGCCTACGCAGGCGAGCGCCTTGCGAGTGCGGCCCAAGCTGTCGAGCTTGGAGAATTTCTTAAAGCAGCCTTCTTCGGTGGCACGTTCATACTCGTCAAGCGTGAACGACGGCGTGCCGAGCGGGTGCGTGCTGTCGGCGCGAAGGGCAACGTAGGGATTGCCGGCGTAGTCGGGAATGCTGCTGAGATAAACACCGCGGGCGCGGTTGAGGTCGGGGTTTTCGACCTCGTCGATGGGGGTGGCGGCACTGTCCGCGGAAACGTCGTCATCGGTGTCGGTTGCGGCGGAATCGGAGCCATCGCCAGAGTCCTGGCCGTTTTGAGGGTCTGAAGAGCTCACTGTTCCCGATTCGAGCCGGGCAACCAGGTCTGCCTCGTCGTCGGTGCGGCTGGGACTCTCGTTTTGTTTCTCGGCCAGAGCTACCGCCTGCTCATCGCTTTGCGGCGACAACAGCTTGGGCGCCCCGTCGAGCGACCCTGTGAACAGCGCAAACCCCAGCACCACGGCGGTGCCGATGGAAAGTACTTGCTTGTAGGCGGGCTTGCGCGACATTGAGGCTCCTGGATGGACGGTTGGGAATCTACCAGTCTAGCAGGAGCCGCCCTTGGACGTTTGCTCGGTCGAATGCGTAAGATGTGAGGCAAGCGATACTGATGAGGTTGTACCGTATAGGCTGGGAAAGCGACATGCTTTTTTCTGCTGAGAACAATGCGAGAGAGAAGGCCCCATGTCCGGCATTATCCGTATAAGCGACGCGCGGCTCGAGGAGCTTATCGCCGAGGATGTCCCCTATATCGATCTTACGACGCATATCCTGGGAATCGGTGAGGCGCTCGGTGCGATGGAGTATTACACGCGCGAGAACTGCGTGCTTTGTTGCACGGAGGAGGTTGCGCGTATGGCCACTATGCTGAACCTGACGGTCGAGTGGTTTGAGCCCTCGGGAACCAAGGTTGAAGCCGGGCGGTCTTTTATGCGTGTACGCGGTTCGGCCGCCAATTTGCATCTGCTATGGAAAGTCGGCCTAAATATGTTCGATCACTACTCGGCTGTGGCAACCAAGACGCACAAAATGGTCGACGCTGCGCATGCGGCCAATCCCATGTGCGAGGTGCTGACGACGCGAAAGAGCACGCCGGGCAATAGAGATCTGCTGACCAAGGCGATCGTTGCGGGCGGAGCGTTTCCGCATCGCATGGGCCTTTCCGAGACCGTGTTGGTGTTCGACAACCACACCAGGTTTATGACAGCGCCTTCTGGGGCGACGGGACTCGATGCGTTTATTGAGCTTCTGCCCCAGATTCGTCGACGCTGCATCGAGAAAAAGTTGTTTGTCGAGGCGGGTGCCGATGATGCTCGCAGGCTGGTGAAGGCGGGCGTTGACGGTATCCAGTTCGACAAAGTGTCGGTTGCCGAGCTGGGACCGCTTGTCGAGGAGCTGCATGGAATCGACCCCCATGTGGCCCTAGTTGCGGCGGGAGGGGTTCGCCCCGACAACGCTGCCGAGTACGCGTCGACTGGCGTTGATGGCCTCGTGACCACGTCCTGCTATACGGCGAATCCCGTCGATATGAGCGTCAAGATGTTCGCCTAGCGCGTTGCCTGGGCAAACGCGCCCAATAATAAAACCGTTTCTTTCTTTGCGGGCCCATGCTCGCAAAACGAAGTTGCGGTGGAATAGTTCCTGTTTGTGCCCGATTGGCCGCAAAACAGGAACTATTCCACCGCAACTCATCGGGATGCGCTATTGGTTCATGTTGCCGTGGATGTAGGGGGTGACCTCGGGGGAGATATGGTCGCAGCCCAGCTCGCGCAGCGCGGACTCGATAACGGCGGGCAGCGGGGTCTTGCCCTTGTCGTCGACGTCGGCACCGCCGAGGGTGGCAATCTTGGCGACATCTGCGGGTGCGGCCTCGATATGCATGCAGCCGCCGACCAAGCGCGCGCGTACCTGTGCCAGATCAAGATCGTGCAGGTAATCCTCGCAGGCGCGAATCAGGGAGACCTTCTCGCGCGTAAGCTCCTCGCCCGTGGGGACGCGCGTGGCAAGACATGCTCCCGCCGGCAGGTTCCAAACGGGATAGCCCCATGCGCGCAGTAGCTCGCGCTCTTCGTCCTTGGTAAAGCCGACCTCCATAAGGGGTGAGCGTACGCCGAGCTCTTCTGCCGCACGCATGCCGGGGCGGTAGTCACCGCGATCGCTTGCATTGCTGCCATCGATGACGGTGGGAAAGCCGAGCGACTTGGCGTGGTTGACGATGGCGGTAAAGCCGGCGTGCTTGCAGTGGTAGCAGCGATTAGCATCGTTGCAGGCTACTTGGGGGAGCTGCAGCTGATCCACCGAAAGATTGAGCACGGGGAGCTTAAAATGCGCCCCTTCATTGGCTTGTCCATCAACGGACCGCTCAAACGAGGCTTGTTCGGGCGTGCCGATGAGCGGCGTGGTGAGATGGACGAGGAGGGTATTGGTAGGCATGATGCGGGCGCATACGGCGGCCAAAAAGCTGCTGTCGACGCCACCGGAAAACCCGATAGCCACGCGCCCGTATGCCAAAAGCAGCTGTTCGAGCGCCGATAGCTTGTCTTGAAGCTCCTCTGCGGGTGCCGTGGTGTCTAAAATCATGAAACGTTCCTTACCATTGAGTACTCGGTCGAAAACTATAATCCTACCGGGCTGCTTGTCATAATACTTCTATCTATGTAACGAAAGTGCAATATGCTATATACGTTATATACAAGTTTGTAAAGTGCGGTAGAGTGGCAGTAACACAATCCGGTGAGGGGGCCGATATGATCAAGGCTGTAATTTTTGACATGGACGGAACGCTGGTCGACACCGAGCGTTTGGGGATTAAGGCCTGGAAGGCAGGCGCCGCTGAGCTGGGGCTCGCGATTGATGATGCGCTGATCCATCAGTTTATCGGCCGCACGCTGCCCGATGTTATGGACATCCTTGATAAGCATTATGGCAGCCACGAAACCACCGAGGCGATCTATCGTCGCCACAAGGAGATTCGCGACGAGATGGTCAAGACCGAGCTGGAGCTTAAGGCCGGCGCCGCCGAGTGCCTAGACGAGCTGCTGGCTGCGGGCTATCACGTGGGTCTAGCGACGTCGTCGCGCCACGTTACCGCCGAGCGCAACCTTAAAGCATTCGGTCTCTTTGACAAGTTTGAGACCGTGACCTGCGGCGAGGACGTCGTGCACGGCAAGCCCGACCCCGAGATGTATCTGCTCGCCTGCGAGCGCGCGGGCTTTGCTCCCGAGGAATGTGCCGTGGTCGAAGATTCGCGCAACGGTTGCGTCTCGGGCATTACGGCCGGCTGCCATGTCTTTGCCGTCCCCGATATCGTGCCGCTGCCGCAGGACGTGGTGGATGGCTGCGAGGCCGTGCTCGATACGTTGTTCGACCTTTCGGCGGCAGTTAAAGCCGCGCGCTAGACAATTGCGGCGTTGAAACGAGCGATTGCTCACGTTTGCGCTCAAGCAAAAGGGGCCCGGCAATGGTCGGGCCCCTTTTGCTTAAGCGGCGACATAGCATACTTGCGGGCGTGCTATAGATACGCACCGAGGTTGATGGCCGTGGCGTCGGTCTGGCTGCTTGCCTGGGTGCTGGCGCGTTCCAGCAGGAACGGCCGCACGAGTTCTTGGCGGTTGATGTCCTCGATGGCCGTGACCGCGGTGACGGTGCGCGCGGCAGAGCTGACGTGGATATGCTTGGTCTTTGTCGGGACCTTGTTCTCGATTTGCTCCATGAGCAATTGAACGCCCTTGCGGCCAATCTCGTAGCCCGGGGGCGCTACCGTAGTGAGCGGGACCGATCCGCTCCAAGCGAGCGGGTTGCCATCGCAACCTGCTACGCGTACTTGCCCGGGGACAGAGATGCCCTTGTCGACCAGCGCCGAGATGACGCCCGAGGCCAACACGTCGGTCAGGCCGACGACAAAATCGGGGCGTTCGTCGGCGGGGCGCGCGGCGATTTGGGCGCCGATGCCGTAGCCGTCGGCGGCGGTATTCCATTCGCCGGCGTCGATGACTTCGATCTTGATATCGGGGTGTAGGGCGAGTGCCTTATGAATGCCAAGGACGCGCAGGGTGAGTTGCATAAATGCTGCTCTACCCACAACGGTGATATGGCGTGCACCGCGGGCGATGGCAAGTTCGGCAATGATGCGACCCTGGGCCTCGTTGTCGGCCGCTACGTAGTAGCCGGGCTCGGAGCAATGGATGTCCAGATGGACGATCGGCACGGGCATCTTGGCCATGGCGGGGTGCCAGTCGGGGGATGCCATGGGCTGAACCATGACGCCGGACATCTGGGTGCCCATAAAGTAGCGCAGGTAATGGTCCTCGAGAATATCGTCGTTATCGGCGTTGGCGATGAGCAAGTCGTAGCCGTGCTTGCGGGCCTCGTTGTGGGCGCCGCTGGCGATTTGGAGCGAAAAGCCGTGATCGAGACGGGGGAGCACCAGGCCAAAGGACTTGGTGGCGCCGCCCGCGAGCTGACGAGCGCTTTGGTTGGGCAGGTAGCCAAGGCGATTGATGGTCTCGTTGATGAGCTTGAGGGTCTCGGGGCGCAGCTTTTCGGGGTGGTTGAGCGCGTTGGAAACCGTGCCCAACGAAACCCCGGCCTCGCGCGCGACGTCGCTGATTTTTACCTTTGCCATAGCGGCCCCTTTGATGCGTTTCAAGTACAAGCCAGATTGTAGCATCGCCCGCCCCTGGGGTGTCAAAGCCCACCATGTTGAAAACCACCACAAAGGTGCCTGTCCCCCTTTGTGGTGGTTTGGGGTGTGGCTGTTGCCGTAAAAACGGCAATCCTTCTGGTCAGCGGGCGTGATGCGTGAGGATACACTGGCCCCACTCAAATGACACTGCGAAAATGGGGAGGGCATATGGCCGCCGCAAAGGACTACCAGAGCTATCTTAAGAACAAGTGCATCGTCGGTTACGGCATCGTCAACGGCATCGTTAACGCGCTCATCTTTATGGGCATGCACGCGGGGGACGCCGATATTACCTTTGCCGCCGGTAAGGTTGTCGAGGAGATTGCGCTGACAGGCGCCCTGCTTGGTCTCATTTTGACCTGGTGCGTGGTGCCGCTGACCAAGATGGATTTCAACAAGGGCGTTTACCCGGGCAATTCCGAAGGCTATGGTTGGCTGGCCAAGCTGCCCAAAAAGTCGATTCCCCTGTCGATCGTCGTTGGCATCATTGCCCTTGTAGTTGCCACGCCCCTTGCATGGCTTTGCACTTTTGTGCTCCCGCTGCCGCTTTCGCGCACGGGCATGATGATCTTTAAGGGCGTTATGTGCGCTGTTGCCGGCTGTGTGAGCGGCTACGTCGTCATCGGTGCCACCACCGCGGGCGTCGACGCTGGGGAAGTCGCCGCGACTGCCTAGGATTTTCCAACAATCAAACTTTCTCTTCAAAACGGTCGGCCCGAGCAAAGGGGTCGGCCGTTTTGCTTTTCACGAGAAAAAGCAGATGCCCTTTAGGCCCGCCGTCAGAATTGCCGTATCTACGGCAATGGCTCTGATGCCGTCCGTATTGCGCTCCAGCCTATATTTGCCTCGACAAGACGCGCGGGCTCAAAGGGGTTCAATGCCCGCGTGAAACGGAAAAGAAAGGAACCAACACATGGCTAAAGCTAAAGCTGTGGCAGAGGAGAAGGGTGCCGAGAAGTTCATGCTTCTCCCCGTTCTCGTTCTGATCCTGGCCCAGATGGGCACTTCGGGCGATAACGGCGCCCTTTCGCTCGCCGCAACCGCCCTGACGCAGGACCTCGGCGCCACCACCGCCGACATCCAGCTCGCCAACATGGTCTACTCCCTCATGGCCGGCGCCTTTATGATCGCCGGTGGCATGATGGGTACCATCATCGGCTGGAAGAAGAACTTCCGCATGGGCGCCCTGCTGTGCGCCGCCGGCGAGGTCGTCCTTGCCGTTTCCCCCAACATGACCGTCTTCATTTGGGGCGGCCGTACCCTCGTGGGCTTCGGCGCGTCGTTCATGATTCCCTCGGTTCTGGGCCTCGTTCCCAAGATCTATCACGGTAAGAACCGCGTGCTTGCCTTTGGCTGCATAGGCGCCGCCTCCGGCCTTTCCGCCCTGCTGCCGCTGCTGCTTTCGATCGTGCTCATGGCCGCCGGCATGCGCGTGACGTTCTTCGTCCTCGCCGCCTACTTTGTACTCGTGTTCCTGCTGTCCTTCAAGCTGCCCGAGATCGAGCAGTCCGATGAGAAGCTCAAGTTCGATGGCGTCGGCGTTGCCCTTGCCGCAACCGGCCTGTTCCTGTTCCTGGTCGGCGTGTCCCGCATCTCCGCTTGGGGCCTCGTCGAGCCCTTCCCGGCATGCCCCTTCACCATCGCCGGTATCTCCCCCTGCCTGCCCATGGCTGTCCTGGGCGTGATCATCCTCATCGTTATGATCAACGTCGAGAAGAAGGTCGAGGAGAAGAACGGCTTTGCCCTGCTGCCCCAGTCCTTCCTTAAGACCCCGCAGGTCCTCGCCGGTCTCGCCGCCTCCGCCATCACGTTCTTCTTCATGGGTGTTCAGTCCATTCTGATGGCCCCCTACCTGCAGCTCGTTGCTGGCTGGTCTCCGGCTATCGTTGGTGTGCTCTCCATCGTCGTTGGCGTTCCGACCTTCGCCTTCTCCATCGGTATCCCCAAGTTCATGCCGAAGGCTAACCCGCGTCGCGTCATCCAGGTCGGCTACCTCACCCTTGCCGCCGCCCTGATCATCATGGCGTTCTCCGTTACGCTCGACGCTGCTTCCATGCCGGGCATTCTCATTGGCTGCGTTGTTGCCGGCTCGGGCGCCGGTATCGTTTCCGCCCAGGCCAACAACGTTGTCGCCCTTGCCGTGAACGAGCGCGACGCTTCCCAGTCCGGCGGCATTCAGACCACCATGCGTAACGTTGGCCAGGCCATCGGCATTGCCCTGCTGGGTGCCGTGCTGCTCTTTGGTATCACCAACTCCGTGAAGGATGCAGCCGCTAACGATTCCCGCATTTCCGAGTCCACCGTCGCCGCTATTTCCGAGCGCAATATCGACCTCGTCTCCGATGAGAACTTCCGCGCTTCTATTGAGGACATCGATATGAGCGATGAGGAGCGCGACGCCCTGGTCGAGATCAATGCCCAGTCCCGCTTCAACTCCACGCGTTTCGCTTACTACGTGGGCGCTGCCATCATCGTGCTTGGCCTGGCCACCACCCCTGCTATCAAGAAGTTCTCCAAAGAGGAGGAGTAGGTCATGAAGAAGCTGTACTTTAACGGCGACTTTGTTCCCATGACCGGCGAGGGCGATACTTTTGAGGCCCTGCTGGTTGCAGACGACGGCACCATCGCGTTTACCGGCTCGCTCGAGGAGGCTCGCGCTCAGGCAGAGGATGCCGAGGAGATTGATCTCAACGGCGCCTGCCTTATGCCCGGTCTGATTGACCCCCACAGCCACATCTCTGGCTGCACGCAGTACATCGTGGCTGCCGACCTTAACGGCGCGGCGGATTTCGATGAGATCGTCGAGCGTCTGGCTGCCTTTGCCGAGCAGCGCGGCATTGGCGAGGACGGCGTGATCATGGGTGTTTCCTACGACCAGAATTCCCTGGCCGAGCATGAGCACCCTAACCGTCACGTGCTCGACCGCGTGAGCGAGACCATTCCGGTTATCGCCGTCCACGCTTCGAGCCACATGGTTGTTGCCAACACCAAGCTGCTGGAGCTTGCCGGCATTACCGCCGAGACTCCCGATCCCGAGGGCGCTCGCTACGGCCGCGAGGCCGACGGCACGCCGGACGGTTACTGCAGGCGCTATGTGGCCTGTCTTTGCCGTGATTCAGCCGCGTCAGAAGATGGACATGGACGTCATGATCGGCGAGATGCAGGACATCTACCTGGAAAACGGCATCACCACCTGCCAGGAGGGTGCTACCACCGCCGACTTCGCAGCGCTGTTCTGCGGCCTTGCGAACAAGGGCCTGCTCAAGATGGACGTCGTGAGCTATCCCATGTACGGCGAGGATGTCGACAAAATCTTGGCCGACCACGAGCCTTTTGTCTCGCAGGACTACACCGGTCACTTCCGTATCGGCGGCCTCAAGATGTTCTTTGACGGTTCTCCCCAGGGTCGTACGGCGTGGATGACCGAACCCTACACTCCCGGCGATGAGGGCGAGGGTTACTGCGGTTATGGCACCATGACCGACAAGGCCGCGTATGACTTTATGCGCAAGGCCATCGACGGCAATCATCAGCTGCTCGCCCATACCAACGGCGATGCGGCTGCCGACCAGTACCTGCGCGTGTACAAGCGCGCGCTGGAGGATTCGCCTAATCCCGATAAAGCGAGCCTGCACCCGGTCATGATCCACTGCCAGACTGCCCGCCGCGATCAGTACGAGCAGATGGCCGAGATCAACATGATCCCGTCGATTTTCGCCAGCCATATCTGGTACTGGGCCGACGTGCATCTTAAGAACTTCGGTCCCGTGCGCGGCGGTCGCGTGTCTGCCTGCCATGACGCTCTGGAGTGCGGCCTGCCGTTTACCTTCCACACCGACACGCCGGTGCTGCGCCCCAATTTCTTTGAGGCTGTGTGGTGCGCCGCCAAGCGCGTCACCAAGGGCGGCGCTCAGCTGGACGAGAATCAGAAGATCAGCGTGTACGAGGGTCTGAAGGCCATCACGGTCAACGGCGCTTTCCAGTATGGCGAGCTCGACCGTAAGGGCACGCTCGAGGCCGGCAAGCTGGCCGACTTCTGCATTGTCGAGAAGAACCCGCTCAAGATCGAGCTCGACGAGGTGCGCAACCTGCGCGTTCTCGAGACGGTCAAAGAGGGCGAGACTGTCTGGACGCGCAAATAGCTTTGTCATGGCATAGGCCATAGACGCTAAAAAGAACCCGTGGCTGCAGGGGCGGCCACGGGTTCTTTGCGCTTAAGCGTATTTGAAGGCTTGCATGGGCACGCGCGATGGGCGCCCACGCCGTCTACCGTTTGAGACCGGCCTCGGATGCGAGCTTGCGGAAGCGCTGTGTGGCCGGAGTGAGGACGCGCTCATCGCTTGGGGCGACGCAGAGCACCAGGATGTGTTGCAGGCGGTCGCCGGTAAAGCCGACTCGTGTTTCCACGCGATAATGCACGGCCCCGGTTTGAGCGACATCTTGGGAACATACGGTCAGCAAGAGCCAAGGTCCGTGCGTGAACGACAGCATCTCGAAGGTGTTCGAGAAGCCGGAGAGCGTGCCACGCCAGAGGCCGTCTTCGACAAGTGCAGCGTGAAGGGTGCGCGTGAGCATGCGCGCGTGCGAGATATCGAGCTCGCGCTCGGGAAGACCGCCGGCAAGCGGGGCGTCGTCGAGTGCGTGGGGGCATCCAAGCTTCATGAGCAGCAGCTCGATGCGGCTGCGATCGGCGTCATCGATGGCATTGCTCAGCACGCAGAGTGGAAGCGTCGTCTTGATGGGGTCGAATGAGACCAGGAAGTCGAGGCTGCTGTGCTTGGGGTCTGATTCAATCTCGGCGACTTCTGTTTCGGTCAGCACACGCGCGACCCGCATGCAGGGAATGAGCCGCTCAAGTCGATCGCGCGCATAGAAGACCTGCTCAATGCCGCAGTTGACCACGAGTCCGACACGCCATTGATCGTGCGAGGACAGGCCGTCCATATACGAGAGCAATAGCATCGCCAGGCGCGTCACGTCGGTCTGGTATAGATTCAGCCCAGATAGGCCGGGCGCGTCGCGCAGCACCTCGGACAGGCGCATAAACGAGGCCATGTTTTCGTATCGCACCGTCCAGGTGTTTTCCTGGGGCAGTGAGATGGCGCGTTCATAGCGCATGTGAGTTTGTCCGGCTTCGATGAGCGCGGCGCAGGGCTTTTCAAGATGAAGCGGCGGTCGCGTGCCAAAGCGTTCGCCGAGAGCGCAGAATAACTCCTCGGTGAGGCGCGCCGCCTCGGGTGTGGGCTGATATGTGCGCTGGAACTCGGGCGTCCAGCGGCGCGTGGAGACCGTAAAGAGGCCGCGGATGATGCCGCGCTCGTTGGCGGAGACCTCGATGCCAAAGTGCTGCTCAATGCGGTTGGCGACGTCGTCGTACACAACGGGAATCGCCGAGGTGTAACCACCGACCTCTTTGCCCTTAAGAATGCGCAGGACCATAATCTGCAGGTAGACGGCAAGCTGGTGGCGGGCGTTGTCGGTATAGAGCGTTCGGCTTTCGCGCTCGACGTATGCGATGAGGTCGTTGAAGAATTGCTCGTTGCCGCCAAAGAGCTGCGGCTCAATGCGGCGCTTCATGGCGGTCGACGCGAGCTCAAACAGATAATAGACGACGAAGAATCGGATGTACTCCTCGGGACCCTCGACCGTAATGCGGCGCCCGCGTACGATTTGGGCTCCAAACGGCGTCATGAGCTCGTTCCGTGTGCGCAGGTCGTCTTGGGCCTGCTGTTTGTTGGTGAGGATGGCCCGCGCAAGCGATTCGGTGGTGTATTGGTGCCGGTAGTCGCAGGTGAGCAGCAACATGCCGCGATAGAAGCGGTCAAGACCGGCGTCCATGGAAAGCGAACGTTCCTTGATGATGTCCGATATCTGACCGCGCTGCGTGCTGTCGCCATCGATGCGGATGCCGTTGCCGCGCTTGGAGACAATTGCCGCTTGGATGCCCATTTCGTCGAGGAAGGCGTCAGCGGCCCGCATGTCGTTGCGGATGGTGCGCTCCGAGCAAGCAAGGGCATCGGAGATATCGACTGTCGGGGTGTAGCCCGCCTGGCCGAGCAGGATTTTAAGCAGCTTTGCTTGTCGCTGATTGATGCTCATGGGGCTCCCTAGGGTCGCGAGAAAGTTCGATTTGCCGTATATCTGGAAAAGAGCGTGGCACCTGTCATGATACGCATTTTTTATGATGAGTAGGGGAAGGGTTGGTTTTAAATCCTTGCCGCATATACGGAATGAAAAAAGCGGATGGTGATGTGCATGAATCGCGCGGTTTCGAACTCGGGGATGGAGCCTGCGGCGACTTCTCGTTTGGCGCGACTGGCGCCGCTGATCGTGCTGGCATGCGCTCAGGTGGGTACCTCGGCAGACAACGGTGCGTTTTCGGTTGCCATGGCCGAGATGATGCGCGTGTTTGGATGTCCGCTCTCGGACGTGCAGATGGCGAGCACGGTCTATTCGCTTATGGCGGGCACCTTTATGCTTGCGAGCGGTTTGCTCGGCATGGTTATCGGGTGGTGCCGCAACTTCCGTGCCGGATTGGTGCTTGCTGTGGTGGGAGAGCTGCTGTGCGCGTTTTCACCGAGCATTGAGCTGCTTATTTGGGGTGGCCGACTGATGGTCGGGCTGGGCGCAAGCCTCATTATCCCTTCGGTACTGGGCATGGTGTCCATGCTGTACGAAGGCGAGGAGCGCAAGCAGGCATATGGCGTGATTGCCGCATCGGCGGCGCTTGCGACGATTATTCCTATCGCGCTGGGCATTCTGGTCGATATCGCAGGTTTTCGCGTGACCTTCGGCGTGCTCGCCGCCTATTATGTCGCACTGCTCGTTGCGAGCGCAAAGCTGCCGACGGGTGGCGGGCTGCACGCGGGCAAGTTTGACGCGCCGGGTGCGGTTATTGCCTCTCTGGGATTGTTCGCCGTTATGTGCGGTCTTTCGCGCATCTCGACCTGGGGCGTATTTGCTCCCTTACCGCAGGCTCCCTTCACGATCGCCGGTATTTCTCCCGCTTTGCCTATTGTCGGCGTCGGCCTGCTATTGCTGGTGATGCTGATTCCGGTCGAGCACTGGATGGAGCGCACCCACGGCATAGCGATTTTGCCGTCGAGCTTTGTGCGCAATCCCACCGTTCGCGCCGGCGTCATCGCCATTGCTCTGCCGTTTTTCTACATGGGCGCTCAGGGTCTGGTCGGCACTTCGTACTATCAGCTTGTAATTGGCCTTGGCGGCATGCAAACAGCGCTTTTGGGCATCATCTCGGGTGTGCCCATGCTGGTGCTCGCAATGTTTGTGCCGCGCAAGTTTCCGCAGCTTAAGCCTTGGTCTGTGGTGCGTACGGGCTATGTCTTTATGGCGGCGGCCTGTGTGAGCATGGCGTTTGGCGTGCGCGCGTCCGAGCTGACGCCCATTATGGTGGTCGGTACGCTCTTTGGTGGCGTGGGCGTTGGCCTGGTGAACTCACAGGCTAACAACATTGTCGCTTCCGCCGTGCCGCCGAGTGACGCCCAGCAATCGGGCGGCATCCAGGGTGCGGCGCGTAACCTGGGCCTCGCGTTGGGCTCTGCCGCCATGGGTTCGGTCCTGCTTATCGCCGTCAACACCGGTCTCGATGCGCGTATTGATGCGAGTAATGTGGTCGACACGCAGAGCAAGGCGGCGCTCGAAGAGGTCGTTTATACCTACGAGAGTGATGCCGCGTTTACGGCGCGCCTGGAATCGATGGGCGTTGCACCCGAGGCGCAGGGAGAGCTCTTGGCGGACAATGCCGAGGTTCGCGCAAAGTCGGCGGCCACGGCCTTCTACGTGGTGGCAGGACTTGCCGTCGTAGCGCTCGCAACGACCTTCCCCAAGCAAACCTCATAGACAAACGCCGCCGCCCAAACCGCCACGAAGGGGATAGTCCCCTTCGTGGCGGTTTTGCTGTTCCGGCCTTCAATTGTCTCGATCTGTAACATCTGGACGGCAAAACCGGCTCTACCTGTTACAGATCGAGACGAAACGCCGAGGTCGGACGGAAAATCTCGATCTGTAACAGTAAGCCCGCTTTTGGTGTCCTAGTTGTTACAGATTGAGATAAATCGCCGGGACAGGCCGCCGCCCCGGCCAAAACCACCACGAAGGTGCCTGTCCCCATTGTGGTGGTATGGATCGGCTGGACGTGTGTGCATCGGGTGGTATCTAAGTTGAGATACCACTTCTGGTATATCAGCTTGTGCTTGCGTGAGTACAATACTCGAACGTTATACGTCTCAGCGCCCCTTGTGCGTGGACGTCTTGCAGTCACGCGAACGAAGGGATTTATCTTATGTGCGGAATCGTCGGCTACACCGGCTCTGATATTGCAAAGAACATCCTAGTCACGGGCCTCAAGCGTATGGAGTATCGCGGCTATGACTCCTCGGGCGTCGCGCTCGAGGTGGGCGAGGGCGCCGCGGCGCACCTCGATGTCATCCGCCGCGTGGGCAAGGTCGCGGGCTTGGAGAGCGAGCTTTCCAACATCGACAGCGACGCTACCTGCGGTATCGGCCACACCCGTTGGGCCACCCACGGCAAGCCCTCGGTCGTTAACGCTCACCCCCACACCAGCTGCGACGGTCGTATCGCCATCGTCCACAACGGCATCATCGAGAACTTCGCCGAGCTGCGCGAAGAGCTGGAGGGCCGCGGCCACCACTTTAAGAGCGAGACCGATACCGAGGTCTTCGCTCATCTGATCGAAGAGGCTTATGCCGAGACGCACGACCTGATGGCCTCCGTGCGCGAGGCTTGCACCCACGTGGTCGGTGCCTATGGTCTGGCCGCCGTGTGCGCTGACGAGCCCGGCGTGATCGCCGTGGCCCGCAAGGATTCCCCGATCGTGGTCGGCGTGGGCGAGACCGGCGCCTATGTCGCCTCCGATGTCATCGCGCTCATCGACGCCACCCGCGATGTCGTGGTGCTCGAGGACGGTCAGTTTGCCAAGCTCACGCCCGCAGGCGTCGAGTATGCCGACGAGGCCGGCAACGTTATCGAGCCCAAGGTCACCCACATCGACTGGGACCTGGACATGGCAGAAAAGGGCGGTTATCCCGACTTTATGCTCAAGGAGATTCACGAGCAGCCGCGCGTCGTGCGCGACACGCTGGTCGGTCGTATGACGCAGGCCGGCGAGCTCGACATCGACGAGCTGGGCCTTTCGCTCGAGGAGCTCAACGACATCGACCGAGTCTACGTGATCGCTTGCGGCACCAGCTATCACGCTGGCCTCATTGCCAAGAATCTCATTGAGGGCTGGGCTCGCATCCCCACCGAGGTGGAGGCGGCCAGCGAGTTCCGTTATCGCAACCCCATCATTACGCCGACGACGCTTGTCGTTGCCGTGTCCCAGTCGGGCGAGACGGCCGATACCCTTGCCGCCATTCGCGATGCGCGCATCAAGGGTGCCAAGGTCTTCGGCATCACCAACGTGGTGGGCAGCCCCGTGGCGCGTGAGAGCGACGGCGTCATCTACACCAAGGCCAACAAGGAGATCGCGGTCGCCTCGACCAAGAGCTTCATCGGCCAGGTTGTGAGCCTTACGCTTTTGGCCCTGCTGCTGGCGCAGGTCAAGTACCGCTTGACCACCAAGCAGGCGCGCATGCTGTTCCGCGAGCTTTCCGATACGGCCGAGCAGATCCAGTGGATTTTGGATACCCAAACCGAGGCCGTTCGTGAGGCCGCCCTGCTGTGCAAGGACGCGCAGTCGGCGCTGTTCGTGGGCCGTGGCATGGGTGCCGCTATTTCCTACGAGGGTGCGCTCAAGCTCAAGGAGGTCAGCTACCTGCACGCCGAGGCCTACGCCGCCGGCGAGATGAAGCACGGCCCCATTGCCCTGATCGACCCGGGCTTCCCTGTCATCGCTGTGGCCACCAAGAGTGCCACCTACGACAAGACCGTGTCGAACCTTATGGAGTGCAAGGCGCGCGGTGCCAAGGTCATCGTCGTTGCCACCGAGGGCGACGAGGAGATCAACAAGATTGCCGACTGCATCATCCGCGTGCCGGCAGTCCGCGACGTGTTCAGCCCCATCACGGCGAGCGTTCCTCTGCAGCTGCTCGCACGCGAGGTCGCCATCCTGCGCGGCTGCGACGTCGACCAACCCCGAAACCTCGCCAAGAGCGTGACCGTGGAATAACTAATATTCCGCCGTCCTAGCGACTAAGGCCCGGCTCCGCATCAAGACGGAGCCGGGCCTTGTTGCATTTGCCCAGATAAAATCTGCCAAAATGAACCTGTCCCTTTTTGGCAGGTTAGCGGAGCTTGCTGGTCTCGAAGTACTCGGGGAACTGGTCCAGAACCTCGGTTTGGTTGCGGAACATCATGTGCAGGTGCTTGCTGACCAAAAAGCTCGCTTCGATGGGGTCGCGACCGGCGATAGCGCGGCGAATCTGCTTGTGCTCGTTCACGATGTCCTGATTGTCGAGAACCTGCGTGGCGGCGCGCAGCCAGCGGAAGCGCTCCAGGTCGGCATTGGTCTCTTCGAGCCACGACCACACGGTGCTGCGACATGCGATGCTAAAAATCATGTGATGCATGAGGTTGTCGCTCAAAAAGAAGCCGATGCGATCCTCTTCGGCCATGGCCTTTTCCTGCAGCACGATGGCGCGGTCGAGCTGCTCGATGCCAGCCGACGTGGCGCGCGCGCAGCACTCCACGATCACCTGCTTTTCCAGATGCTCGCGGATGTAACAGGCACTCTCGGCAAGGGTGAGGTTGATGGGCGAGACGTAGGTACCGCTCTGGGGCACGGTGCGCACCAGGCCTTCCTGCGCCAAACGAACCAAAGCCTCGCGCACAGGGGTGCGCCCCATATCTAGGTCGTCGCAAAGTTGCTTGACGCCCAGCTTTTCGCCCGGCTTGTAGTCCAGGTAGACGATTTTGCGTCGAATGGTGTGGTAGGACTGGTCCTGTAGGCTCGTTTCCTGCTCGCCGACGTGCATCGATTCTTCCATAGCGCCTCGCAACTGTTCTATCAAACTCATATGTCAGTTGTTAATTATGCCGCGAATCAGCTCTCCGCGGTGGGTAATTCGGCTGTTGCCTGAGAACTATTGCGGCATCTTAGTCTGTGTTTGCGCAAGGCTGCGCTCAATGTTGCCGTATCATAAGACGTCGCAAACGTGAAATAGAAAGAAGGAATCCCATATGCAACTGGCAAATATCGTACGCGAGCGCTGGAAAGGCGTCTTGTTCTGCCTAATCATCGCCATTCCCGCGACGTTGCTCGGCAAACAAATTGAGGTGGTCGGCGGTCCGGTATTTGCCATCCTCTTTGGCATGGTCCTGGCGCTCGTCTTTCCCAAGAATCGTCGCGAACAGCTCGCCGCTGGCGTCACCTATACGTCCAAAAAAGTCTTGCAGTACGCGGTTATCCTGCTTGGCTTTGGCATGAACCTCTCCCAGATTCTGTCCAAGGGCGCCCAGTCGCTGCCGATTATCGTGGCGACAATCTCGACCTCGCTTGTCATTGCCTTTGTGCTCTGCCACGTTATGAACGTGCCGGGCAAGATCGCGACGCTTGTGGGTGTGGGTTCGTCGATTTGCGGCGGTTCTGCCATCGCCGCGACCGCACCCGTCATCGATGCCGACGATCGCGAGATTGCCCAGGCTATTTCGGTCATCTTCCTGTTTAACGTTATCGCGGCGCTCGTGTTTCCGACGCTCGGCGGCATGCTCGGGCTGACCAATGAGGGCTTTGGCCTGTTTGCCGGTACCGCCATCAACGACACCTCGTCGGTAACGGCTGCGGCGAGCGCCTGGGACAGCATGCATCCCGGCGCAAATGTGCTCGAGAGCGCCACGGTGGTCAAGCTCACCAGGACGCTGGCCATTATTCCCATCACGTTGGTCCTCGCATGCTGGCAGATGCATCTGGCCCGCAAGGCCGGCGGCGACGCTAGGAGCACGTTCTCGCTTAAACGCGCGTTTCCCATGTTCGTGCTGTTCTTTGTGCTGGCGAGCGTGATCACCACGGTGCTTCAGCTTCCCGCGTCCTTTACGGCGCCCATCAAGGAGCTGTCGAAGTTCTTTATCGTGATGGCCATGGCGGCTATTGGTTTTAATACCGATATCGTCGAGCTGGTCAAAAAGGGCGGCAAGCCCATCGCGCTGGGCTTTTGCTGCTGGATTGGTATTGCGTGCATGAGTTTGGGAATGCAACACGTACTGGGAATCTGGTAGAGAAGTAGCTTGTTTGCGTGCTGCGTGCTGGTGAGCGCATTCTCACGGTGGAGCGATAGGAGCTCTTGCGGGTATGGCTTGTCCGCAGGTTTATAAGTCCCGAAGAGCTCTTATCGCCCCGCCAGGATGGCGATGCGGGGCAACACCTATACTCGCAGGACGGCGCTTTCTGCCCTATAGTGTTTGGTGAGCAATATCGTTCAATTTTGAAACACTCGGTCGTGCGACCGTCGGCGGTTGCACGTCGCCGCGGACAGGGGCAAATCATGGATAGCGATGCCAAGCTGAACATCTTGACCGAGGCCCTAGCTGCCGCCGGGGCCTCGGCATTGGCAATCGATGCGCGTGGGGACGTCGCGATCTCGACCATGAATGACGCGGCGCTTGAGCGGGATGTGGCGGCTTTTGTCGCTGAGCGCTTCGACCGTATAGGAGACGGCGCGCGTCTGGTTATGGGACGTGCGGGTGCGCGCCTGAGCCTGACCGTTCGCCCCACCGACAAAGAGGGCGGGGGCCTTTGGGTCGTCGTGGTCCGCGAGGTGCGCGGTGCCGCGGCGCATGCGGGTATCGAGTGGCTCAACGCCGACGAAGTTGAGGCCCGCTACGAATCGAGCGCGTACGGCATCGTTGAGGGTGCCGCTGCGGTGGCTGCACCGGTTGCCGAGAGCTACGCGCGCGGTGTGCCCCTTATGCTCGAGGGCGAGCTGGGAGCGGGTCAGGTCGAGATCGCCAAGCGCCTCTATCTGGACGGTCCTTTTGCCGGTCAGCCCTTTGTTTCCGTTGCGCTCGATGAGCTCACCGAGCGCGGTTGGCGCCATGTGCTCAAAAGCTCCGAATCGCCGCTGTTCCAAACGGGGCTGACACTTTGCATTGAGGGCTGGAACGCGGTTGGTCCGCAGCGCCTTCGCGAGCTCGTTTCCACGATGGCCGACACCGCGTTGGCGACGCGCTGCCATGTGGTGCTGACAGCGAATGACATGCCGGGCGGCGGCGAAAGTGATCAAGCCGCGTTTGTGACCGAGCGCTTCGCCTGCGCGGTGAGCGTGGCGCCGGCAATCGCCGAGCAGGGAGCCGCGTCGACGAAGGCTGCGCGCTATTTGGAATATCTCGCTGATGCATTTGGAACGGCAGCGCCCACGCTGTCTGTCGCGGCGACGAAGACGCTCGATGCTTACCGCTGGCCGCGCAATTATCTGCAGCTCCGCGAGGTCTCGGAACGACTGTATATATTGGCGGGGACGGGCACGGTGGACCGCGCTGTGGCGGAGGAAGTGCTCGCCCAAGAGGACGTGATTAAGACCGCAACCTTTGGCGCCCCGACGCTCGAAAGTGACCTGTATATCCTGCGACCGCTGGCCGATACCGAGCGAGATATCGCGCATCTGGTTGTAGACCATCTCCACGGCAACCGAACCCGTGCGGCGGAGGTGCTGGGCATAAGCCGTACAACGCTGTGGCGCTTGCTGAAGGACGATGACCGTTGAGCGAGGCGCCCGTGACCGCGCGCGACGCGTGTGCTACAGTCCAAAGCGTTATTGTTTCGATTTGGTTACGGCGTGCGAGGGCATATGGCTGAGACTTCAAAACCGAGCCGCAGAAGGCGGAGCGCCGCGCCGGTTAACCGACGCACGACATCGGTGACGTGGGGCAAACACGCCTCGGGGTTTGATGGCTCGTTCAAGCGCACTAAATACGGCTATCCTTCGGCAAGCGCCCGCTTGGCAATGCAGGCAGAGTCCTCGCTGTGGGGCCGCAAACGCGTGGTGGGCTCAAAGCTCAAGCACGACGGAACGCTCGGCTACATCAGCCGCGGGGCGGCTCGCCGCAGCGGGCTCAATCCCGCCGGCTGGCATCGCTACGTGCCGATCGTGGCCGCCGTTGCGGTGATCGTCATCGCGCTCGCTGCGCTCGGATATGCCGGCGGTGGCGCTAACTTGGACGCAATGTTTAAATCGCCCGAGCTCGCGCATGTAGGTACAGAAGTTGTCGAGGGCGCTCAGGCCCAGACGGGCGTCGCGCCCCAGCGCGGCATCGTCGCGGCGGCCTCCACCATCGCAGATGCTCAAAAGGACGAAGACAAGCAAGGCGACGACGTCGATGCGAATCAGACGAGCGAAACGGCAATAACTCCATCGGCGGGATAAGTTGCGAGTGGGGCAGCTAATTTGGGACGGGGCTTTTTTAGCTGCCCAAGACAGTGGCTCATTCGATGTCAGTCGCCAAAAGCGAGCGAGCCGCATTTGCGCCAAGGTGACGTGAAATGAGAGGGCGCTGACCTTCTGGTCGCGCCCTCGAAATTGAACGTCAGATTGGCGTGAATGCGGCCCGCGCAGCGTCAACGAGCCCGCCGTTCGGTAGAATGGCGGAACTAATTACCTTACGTAGACCACGTTGTCGCGGCGGGGTTTGGGCTCGGGCAGCGTGTCCTCGGCATAGCCCAGAATGCAGTGACCGACACCGCGCAGGCTGCCGTCGGCGGGTAGACCCCAACTGGCCAGTAGCTCCAGGCCCTCGGGCGAATCGAAAACCTCGTGGGCGCGATGAATCCAGCACGAATCGACACCCAGTGCATAGGCGGCGTTGAGCAAGTTGCCCATGGCGAGCGAGCCGTCTTCCAGATGTGTGGGCACGCTGCGGTCAACCAGCACCACCACAACGGTCTTGGCGCCATAGAAGGGGTCGCTGTTGCTGTCCATGACCTGGGCGTTGAGCTGTGAGAGACGCTCGACGGTCGCGGGGTCGGTGACGGCGACAAACGTCACCGGCTGGCGGCCCATGCCGCTCGGTGCATATTGGCCGGCTTCGATAATACGTGCAAGCTTTTCGGCCTCGACGGGACGATTGCTGTATTTGCGGCAGCTGCGGCGGTGAATGAGTGCTTCGATAGTCTCCATGGTATCTCCTTGCGGTGGCGTTGCAGATGCCCCGTTCATACCCGTCGGGCTTAAACGATAGACGGTCAATTGCCCGGCCAAAAGGATAGATTCCAATTGGGAAAGTAGGTTTGCATAAAAGTACCTTCAGAATGTGACAAACAAATGGGATGGTTAAACGTTTTATCCCGTCTACCCTGCGGTTTTTTACCACTTGCCTAAATGACGAACGCATAACCTCTGATAAAGGTTTTACTAAAGGAGCACCAACGTTTATCAATGCGCCGTGGTGGCGCCGGGCCAGGAGGTAACATCATGTTCCAGGCTGGAGATGTCGTCGAGACCGATTTCGAAGGATTTCTGAAGCTGCTGCGTTCCAAGACGCGCGCTTTCGTGTCGATCAACGATCACGAGTACTACATCACGCACACCGATGGCTATTGGCGTGTTCAGGATTGCGAGGCCCTCAACGACAAGGGCCACTTTACTGACTGCTCCGAGCTGGTCAACACGGTCTGCGAGGTCGTCGAGCTGCCGTGGATTGCCGGCAAAAGCCTGCATGACAGCTTCTCGGGTGCTACGGTCTATGAGGCCGTCGCCGCTTAACAGGCAATAAAACCCGATTTTCACGTGACCGCTGGCGCCGCCCCCGCGCCGGCGGTCTTTTTCTGCCGATAGGCCATAAAAATGCACACATTTGCGGAGAGCCTGTTGACGATAGTCAAAACTCGGACTAATCTAGAGGCACATAATTGGTCAAAAATCGGACAATTGAATGGTGGGATAGATGAATAGTGCGGTTACGCTGGTCGACTTCGATCGGTTGCTCAATGGACTCGACCATATCTATTCGGAGTTCTCGCGCGCCTGCGGCCTTTCGGACTGCGCCTATTGGATGCTCGTCGACACCAGCACGGCGGGCGGCAGTATTGCCGTAAGCCGTCTGACAAGCGAATGGTTCTACAGCAAGCAGACCATCAACTCGGCAATTAAAACCTTGACGGCGCGGGGCTTCGCAACGTTGGAGTTTGCCGAAGGCAGCCGTAAGAACAAGGTTGTGAGCCTGACCGAAGAGGGCAGGCGATTTGCCGAGCGTTATGCGCTGCCGGCACTCAAGGCCGAGCAGCGAGCCTTTGGCGCGCTTGAGCCATGTGAGCAGCGCGAGATTATGCGCTTGATCGGCAAATTCTCTCAGGTGCTCGGCGATGAGTGCGATGCCTTTAAGCAGCATATCGCTGCCGAGAACCAAGCCGAGAATCAAGGTGAGGGGGAGTCGTGCGACTGTTAATGAGGTTTCTAAAGCCATATCGAGGGCTTGTCGCAGTGACGCTGCTGGTGCTGCTGGTGGATAACGTCGGTACGCTGTTGGTTCCCACGATGCTGGCGAACATGGTCAACACCGGTATTACCACGGGCGATGTCGACTATATTTTACGCAACGGCCTGTACATGCTTATCGCGACCGGCATGGCCAGCGGCGGCACGGTGTTGGGCTGCTATCTTTCGGCGCGCCTGGCCGCCAACGTGGCCTGCGATATCCGCAATGCCGTGTACGACAAGTCGCTCGAGCTGTCCGCCAGCGACTTTGAGCGCTTTGGCACGGGTTCGATGATCACACGCTCGCTCAACGACATCAACGTGATTCAGCAAGCGATCCTGCAGACGATTCAGTTGGTGCTGCCAGTACCGTTCTTGGCCGTGGCGGGCATCATCTTTGCCTGGTTTATCGATCCTGCCATGGGCACGCTGCTGGGCGTGGTGGTTGCGATCGTGCTGGTGGCGGCGGTCTTTACCGTTGCCAACGCCGCGCCGATCTTTATGCGCCTGCAGAGCTTTATCGACCGTATGAACGTGGTGCTGCGCGAGAACATCGTGGGCGTGCGCGTCATCCGCGCATTTAACAAGGAGCGCCACGAGGAGCAGCGCCTGGACGAGGTGTTTAGCGATTACGCGGCCAACGCCATCAAGGTCAACCACCTGTTTGTGGGCCTCGACAGCTCAAGCTTCTTTTTGATGAACATCGCCGAGGTGGCGGTGCTGTGGGTGGGCGGCAACCGCGTAGGTGCCCACGCCATGCAGATTGCGAGTATCTCGGCGGTGCTGGAGTATGCAATTCTGATCCTGTTCTTTGTGATGATGGCCCAGATGGTGGTGCTGACGCTTCCGCGTGCTGCCGCGTGCCTGAACCGTGCGCAGCAGGTGTTGGAGATTGAGCCGAGCATCGTCGATGGCGAGCGCACGCTGGATGACGGGGCGCGCGAGCCCCAAGACGAAGCCGATGCGGTGGCCGTGTTCGACCACATGTCGTTTCGCTTTGACGATGCCGACGAGGACACCCTGTGCGACCTGAGCTTTGCCTGCCGTCGCGGTCAGACGACTGCGATCGTTGGCTCGACAGGCTCGGGCAAATCGACGGTGGCCAAGCTTCTGCTGCGCTTCCACGATGCCACCAAGGGCTCCATTCGCCTGAATGGTATGGACCTGCGCGAGCTTACGCAAGACGAAATCCGCGGGCGCATTGCCTATGTGCCGCAGAAGGCGTGGCTGTTCTCGGGCACCGTGGCAAGCAATCTGCGCTTTGGCAACGAAGACGCGACTGAGGCCGACATGCTTCATGCGCTCCAGGTTGCCCAGAGCACCTTTGTGCTCGATCAGCCGCAGGGGCTCGATACCCCGGTTGCCCAAGGCGGTACGAACTTCTCGGGTGGTCAGCGCCAGCGCCTAGCCATTGCTCGCGCGCTCATGAAGCATGCCGATCTATATATCTTCGACGACAGTTTCTCGGCCCTGGACTTTAAGACCGATGCCGCCCTGCGCCATGCGTTGCAAGATGAGACGCGTGACGCTGCGGTGCTCATCATCGCGCAGCGCATCTCTACGATCTTGCACGCCGACCAGATTGTCGTGCTCAAGGACGGCGAGATTGTGGGCTTGGGCACGCATGGCGAGCTTATGGAAACCTGCGAGGTGTACCGCGCCATCGCGGAATCGCAAATGAAGGGAGGTGAGTAGCATGACCGAGGAGCTCAAGAAGCAGGGCGGCCTTGTCGATGCCGCCGCTGCGGACGCTGCCGATAAAACGGTCGACCAGGCTGCCGCGTCGACCGAGCTGGATGACGCCGCCAAGGCTGCAGCCGAGCGCGAGGCTCGCCGCCAAGCGCTCTACGAGGAAAACGAACGTGCCGAGGACGAGCGCGCCCGCGCCGAGGCAGAGCGTATGCGCGACGTGGACGATGAAGACGAGGACGAGACGCCTCGAGATACCTGGGCGACGGTGCGCCGCCTGTGGAGCGAGGCTGCCGGCGACCATTGGCGCTTCTATATCGTGTCCGCGAGCATTGTGTTCTATGCCATCTTTAACACCGCTGCGCCGGCATATAGCGCCCGTGTGATCGATGAGCTGTGGGGCCACATTCAGGTGGCGTTTGCCAACAACGCCACCTTCAACATCACCTGGGAGAACTGCGGCAGGACCATCTTCATCTACTTTATGATTTGGACGGCCGCCGCCTCGTTCTACGCGCTCCAGAGCTTTTTGATGTCGAGCGTTGCCGAACGCCTCAACCTGTGCCTACGCAACCGCATCGCACAAAAGCTCAACCGTCTGCCGCTTGCCTTTTTTGACGCGCATCGTCCCGGTGAGGTCGTCAGCCGTGCGACCAACGACTTGGACAAGATGTCCGAGAGCATGCAGCGCGGCTTGCTGCAGCTGCTGGTGTCGATTGGCACCGTGGTGGGCGCCGCGAGCGTGATGTTCGTGTTTAGCGTGCCACTTACGCTGGTCTTTTTGTTCTTTACGGCGTTGTCGCTGCTGGTGACCAAGGTGGTCTCGCGCCGCACGCATGACGTAACCGGTGAGCGCCAAGAGTGGGTGTCCAAGATTACGAGCGCGGTCGAGGAAGGCTACTCGGGCCGTCTGGTGATTCGCGCGTTTAACCGCGAGCGCCAGAGCTCTGCCGAGGTGCACGAGGCCTCGGGCGAGCTGGCACGTGTGAGTGCCAAGGCCGACTTCATGATTAACGCCGTCGGCCCCGCGGTGCGCTTTATCGGCCGCTTGGCACAGATCGTGATTGCGATTGTGGGCTGCAGCATGCTGGTTGCCGGCCACATGACTGTCGGCGTGTTCCAGGCGTTCTTCCAGTTTATCTACGAGGCATCTGAGCCCATGACGCAGCTGTCGTTTACCTTCAACTCGCTGCAGAGCGCGCTGGCGAGTGCGGAGCGCGTGTTCGACCTGCTCGATGAGCCCGAGATGGAGGTGGATCCGCAGCCGGGCGAGGCTGCCAGGCTACCGGGTCGCGTGGAGGGCCGCGTCGCCTTTGAGCACGTGCGCTTTGGCTACACGCCCGAAAAGCCGCTTATGCGCGACGTGTCGTTTACCGCCGAGCCGGGCCAGAAGATTGCCGTGGTGGGAACCACGGGCGCAGGCAAGACGACGCTCATCAACTTGCTCATGCGCTTTTACGAGATCGACGGTGGCCGCATTACGCTCGACGGTGTGGATACGCGCCTTATGAACCGCGGCGAGCTACGTCAGCAGTTTGGCATGGTGCTGCAGGACGCCTGGCTGTTCGACGGCACGATTGCCGAGAACATCGCCTACGGCTGTCCCGAGGCAACGCGCGAGGAGATTGTTGCGGCTGCGCGCGCCGCCCAGGTCGATTTCTTTGTGCGCACCATGCCGCAGGGCTACGACACGCGTGTGGTCAACGATGCCGAAAGCATCAGCCAGGGCCAGCGTCAGCTGCTGACCATCGCACGCGTGCTGCTCAACAACCCGGCGATTCTCATTCTGGACGAGGCGACCTCAAGCGTGGACACGCGCACCGAGCTTGCTATCGGCCGCGCCATGGACGCGCTCATGCGCGGGCGCACCAGCTTTGTGATCGCGCATCGCCTGTCGACGATCGTGGATGCCGACCTGATCTTGGTCATGGATCACGGCAACATTATCGAGCAGGGCACGCATAAGGAGCTGCTGGCTGCCGAGGGTGCCTACGCCGACCTCTATCTGAGCCAGTTCGCATAAGGTGACAAAGGGGCAGCCCCTTTGTCACATCACAAATAAGGCGCGCCGGGGATGAATTCCCTGGCGCGCCTTCTTGCGTTGATGCCGATGTCGTTTTGTACCGCTTGCGTTCCTAGCGTTCGTCCACGAGCTTTGCGACGAGGGCTTTGAGCTCGGCCACCTCTCGCTCGAGTTCTTTGACGCGGCGGGCGTTCTCGGTGATGCCCTGGCGGTTGAGCGCGGACTGCTCGGCGGCGTCGTCGGGCATGTACTCGCGATGCTGCTTGGCATCGAAGCTCTCCTCGAACACGCGGCAGCCGTTGCGCTTGATGATGCGTCCCGGCACGCCCACGACGGTGCAGTTGTCGGGCACGTCCTTGACGACAACCGAGTTGCCGCCGATTTTGACGTTGTTGCCGATGCGGATGTTGCCGAGCACCTTGGCGCCCGTGCCCACGGTGACGTTGTTGCCTAGGGTGGGGTGGCGCTTGCCGGTCTCGTTGCCGGTACCGCCGAGCGTGACGCCCTGGTAGAGCACGCAGTTGTCACCCACAATGGTGGTCTCGCCGATGACGACGCCCATGGCGTGGTCGATAAAGAAATGTTTGCCGATCTGTGCGGCGGGATGAATCTCGACGCCGGTGATGTGACGGGTGATTTGCGAGAGCACGCGGGCGAGCGAGCGATGACCGTGCTCCCAGAGCCAGTGCTCGGGCACGTGGTTCCACTTGGCGTGCAGGCCAGGATAGGAAAGGAAGATGACCAGACCGTTTTGCGCGGCGGGGTCCTGCGCTTGGACGGTCTTGATGTCCTCGCGAATGGTATTGATAAAGCTCACCGGCCGCCCTCCCTTAGCGCCATGGCAATGCGATTCAATAAAGTATAGCGATTCGCTAGGGATTAGGAAGAACAATCTTGGCGGCTTTGCACGACAAGTGTTAGTTATGCAAACTTGCTGGTAATGGAGTCATGCTTTTGTGGGGTTGCGCACGAGGGGGCACCGCAACCGTATACTGGTCAACTTGGACGTATCCGCGCCCACAACTGAGAGGTTTTACTTCATGGGTTTCATCAATTTTATTGCCGAGCTGCTTAAGGACCCGCGCACCGCGATCGCCAGCTGGATCGCCGCCGGCCCGCTTATGGCCTACGGCTGCGTGTTCCTGATCATCTTTATCGAGACGGGCGTGGTGTTCTTCCCGTTCCTTCCCGGTGATTCGCTGCTGTTCGCCTCGGGTTTCTTTGCCCACAATGGCGGCTTTAATATCGTGGCCCTGCTGGCCGTCGCATGGGCGGCTGCCATTTTGGGCGATCAGTGCAACTTTATGATCGGTCACTTCTTTGGCAAAAAGATCATCGCTTCGGGCAAGGTCAAGGCCATGACGCCCGAGCGCATTAAAAAGTCCGAGGACTTCTTGGACAAGTGGGGTCACCTGGCCATCTTCCTGGGTCGCTTCTTCCCGTTTATCCGCACCTTTGTGCCCTTTATCGCTGGCATGGGCGGCATGCACTGGCGCAACTTTGTCGTCTTTAACGTGCTGGGCGGCATTACCTGGTCGACGGTCTTTACGCTGCTGGGCTACTTCTTTGGCGGCATTCCCTTTGTGCAGGAGCACTTTGAGCTGCTGATTGTCGGCATCGTTGCCGTGTCGATCATCCCGACCGTGGTCGGTCTGGTCAAGGCTAAGCTGGGCAAAAAGAACGCGTAGCTCGAGCCAGCGCGCAAACCGTGCCGTTGAGGCCCGTCACCGCTTACGGTGGCGGGCCTTTTTGCTTCGGTCAAATGAAAATACTTTAGTTAGTTAAAGAAAAATGTTTTATCCGACGCGCGCGCGGAGTACAATCTCGTGCATGCGAATCGGCGTGCCATCGGCTTTGATGCCGTTTGCGTGTCCCGTCCGGCTCTACGCTCCGGGCGTGCGACGTTGCGACGCGGTCGGCCTCGGTCCTTGCGTGCGGGTTCGCGAGTTTGCAACTGTGTATGTAAGGAGCGACATATGACTGTCGAGAAGAAGGGTATCGATTGGGGTAGCCTCGGCTTTGGCTACATGAAGACCGATTACAGCTACGAGGCCCATTGGAAGGATGGCGAGTGGGACGAGGGCGGCCTGACCACCGACCACACCCTGCATGTCTCCGAGTGCGGCGGCATCTTCCATTACTGCCAGGAGGTCTTTGAGGGCCTGAAGGCCTACACCGCCGAGGACGGCAGCATCGTCTGCTTCCGTCCCGATATGAACGCCGAGCGTATGTACAACTCTGCGCAGCGCCTCGAGATGCCCCCGTTCCCCAAGGACAAGTTCGTTGAGGCCGTCAAGCAGGTCGTTTCTGCCAACGCCGCCTGGGTTCCGCCCTTTGGTTCCGGCGCGACCCTGTACGTGCGTCCGTTTATGATCGGCTCCGGTGACGTGATCGGCGTGGCTCCCGCTCCTGAGTACACGTTCCGCATTCTCGTGACCCCGGTCGGTCCGTACTTTAAGGGTGGCCTCAAGCCCGTCAAGCTGCGCGTTTCCGAGTATGACCGTGCCGCACCGCACGGCACCGGCAACATCAAGGCCGGCCTGAACTACGCCATGTCCCTTAAGCCCACGATGGAGGCCCATCGCGAGGGCTATGCCGAGAACCTGTATCTCGACTCCGAGTCCCGCACCTATGTCGAGGAGACCGGTGGCGCCAACGTCCTGTTCGTGAAAGAGGATGGCACGCTCGTCGTTCCGCAGTCGCACACCGACTCCATTCTGCCCTCCATCACCCGTCGTTCGCTCGTTCAGGTCGCTCAGGACCTGGGCATGACCGTTGACCAGCGCCCCGTCGAGTGGGCCGAGGTCAAGGCCGGCACCTTTGTGGAGTGCGGCCTGTGCGGCACCGCTGCCGTCATCTCCCCGGTTGGCGAGATCGACAACAAGGTTTACGGCGCCGACGAGACCGTGACCTTCCCGGCTGGCTACACCGAGATCGGTCCCGTGATGAAGAAGCTTCGCGAGACCCTGACTGGTATCCAGTCCGGTGCTGTCGAGGACAAGCACAACTGGGTTTACACCGTCGCGTAAGCTGTCTTAGCTGTCCGGCCCGAGGGCGACCTTCCTTTCCGGTGCGTCCTCGGACATGAAAGAACCCCCGCTGCGCACTACGTGCGGCGGGGGTTCTTTCATCCTGCGGAGTGCGCCGGAAAGGAAGGCCGCGCTTTTGTTTTGGTTCGCGCCATGTGGGGGTGGTGGCGACGTGCATTTTTGCGAGTATTCTGCAATCGAAGACCCCTGCATACCGACCTCGGGCAAAAAATCGGGAGTTCTCGATGTTTTCTACGAATGATGGGCGGGGTTATGGGCTGACAGCGTTTGATTTGCAGGGATATTTGCGCTCTTTAGCATTTATTGCGGTACCCGAAGCTCCTGGTTATGTTGAATACTCCTAAAAATGCACGGCGCTTAGAGGGGGACCTTTGCAAAAAAGGAAACCGCCCCGTCGAAGTATGCATTCGACGGGGCGGTTTATGCATTTAGCCGATTAAGGATGCGCTGCCAAACTACTAGAACTTGACGGTCGGGGCCTGGCGGGCTGCTTCGGCGGCCTCGAAGCCCTGGCGCTCCTTAAACTGGAAGATGCCGGCAAAGATGACAGCCGGGAACGTCTGAATGGCGTTATTGTAGCTGAGCACGCAGTCGTTGTAGCTCTGGCGTGCATAGCTAATCTTGTTCTCGGTATCCTCGAGCGATGCCTGCAGCTGCGTAAAGTTGGTGTTTGCCTTAAGGTCGGGGTAGGCCTCGGCCACGGCAAAGAGCTGGCGCAGCGCACCGGTCAGCACGTTGTCGGCTTCCATCTTGGCCTCGGGTGTGGTGGCCTTGACGGCGGTGTTGCGCGCGCTGATCACGGCGGAGAGCGTCTCCTGCTCGTGCTTGGCGTAGCCCTTGACGGTCTCGACCAGGTTGGGGATCAGGTCGTTGCGGCGCTGCAGCTGCGTATCGATGTTCTGCCAGGCGTTATCGATGCGGTTACGCTTGGTGACCATGTTGTTGTAGATGCCGGCGATGGCGCAGGCAATCACAATGACAACAACGATGCCGATGATGACGGGAAGCATGATGTCTCCGTTTCGAATGGCCGCGGCGGCATGCGCCAGCTGCCGTTGGTATAACGCTACTAGTATACCCGCAACGTTTTGCCGTGCCGAACTTTCCGGTAAGCGTTGTGTTTTCGGCGGGGTTGGCGGGGTTGGCACCGGGGCAAAGCGTGCGAGGTACAGGTGTAAGATATGCGACAGATTGACGAGTGTTGTCTTTGCCCTGAGGATGGCGATACCAGTGGACCTTCGCATCAAGAAAACCTACTGCGCCCTGTTCGATGCCTTTACCGAGCTTCTCGAGGAGCATCGTTTTGAGGACCTGACGGTTGCCATGCTGTGCGACCGCGCCATGATTCGCCGCACGACGTTCTATAAGCACTTTCGCGACAAGAACGATTACTTTGCCTTTTATATCGATGAGCTCATGTCGGGCTTGCCGCAAAAACAGCCCGATGAGGCCGGCGCGGTATCTGCCGAGGACGTGCGCGCGCTTCGGCACGCGATTTTGGACGATGCCATGGATTTGATTCTGGCGCACGAGCAGCTCATGGATAACATTTTGGCAAGCAGCATGTCTGGCATGTTGACCAACGTTATTTGCGACCGCATTGCCCGCTCCATCCGCGAGCGTGTGATGAACGTGCTTGCCGAGGATGCCCTGGCCCCCGTGTCACTCGAGACGACGTCCGAGTTTGTCGCCGGCGGTATTATTCGACTTTTCACGATATGGTGGGAATCGGGCCACGATCTTGAGCGTCGACCCGAGATGGCCGACGTGGTCGATGCACTGTTCGAGCGAACCATGACGCCGGTGCATCACTAGAAGTGGCGGAGAGAGGGGGATTCGAACCCCCGGAACGCTCTCGCGCTCAACGGTTTTCAAGACCGCCGCATTCAACCGCTCTGCCATCTCTCCGTGAGTCGTAATGATAGCATCGTTTTGAATTTGCAACAGGGAAGGCGAACGATGACGATCACCGAAATCGACGAGAAGTTCATGCGCGAGGCGCTGGCGGAGGCGCGAGTCGCCACGGCGGTGGGCGAGGTGCCCATCGGAGCCGTAGTGGTGCGCGACGGTGAGATCGTCGCGAGGGCGCACAATCGGCGCGAACTCGACCAGGACCCTTCGGCTCATGCCGAGTTTGCGGCCGTGTGCGCCGCTGCCCAGGCGCTTGGCCGCTGGCGCCTTTTCGACTGTACGGTTTATGTGACGTTGGAACCCTGCTGCATGTGCGCGGGCCTTATGGTCAACGCGCGCGTGGGGCGCTGCGTGTATGGCGCGAGTGATGCCAAGGCAGGCGCGCTGGGTTCGCTGTATGACCTGAATGCCGATTCGCGCCTGAATCATCGGTTTAACGTGACGGCTGGGGTCCTGGCGGATGAATGCCGCGAGCTGCTGAGTAGCTATTTTGGCGGTCTGCGCGGAGCGGGTGGCAGCGGCTGTGGCTGCGGTCCGAACCTTGAGGCGCATGCCGCCCACGCCGCGGCGCTTGCAGGTGCCGGTGAGGATGCTGGCATGGCGGTTGACTTTGGTCCTGCGTGTCGCCGACCCCGCCGTGTGCTGTTGGCGATCGACTCCTTTAAGGGCAGCGTTTCGAGTGCGCAGGCGGAGGCG